>Ga0351873_10027_pt2 | contig 43693 bp, 33 predicted proteins | sample TotcelFGM3001N11_FD_206764 | JGI IMG/M metagenome (GOLD analysis project Ga0351873, IMG submission 206764) | Enriched cells from coal bed in the Powder River Basin, Montana, United States - Total cells FGM rep2 HSBNCT.FGM.300.1.N11 ... | reverse complement strand
GGAGCAACTGGGTGTTTATTTCTGGAACCGAATCTGGTCTCATGATTACCGGAAGCACATCAAACCTCCCTACGATCTTGCCCTGTTTGTAGGTGAACCGGAAGATGTGCCTGATTCAACATTCGGGTTTATGCTCCCAAACCGCCGGGATCTGGCCGGCGCCATGTATACCTTTATCGGGTATGTTTTCCCGTTCGACGTAGCTGCACTAAAAAACAAACAGGATATTCGCCGGCGACTTGGATACGGGGCAGGACCGCTCGTCATTGCCTCTATCGGTGGAACTGCCATCGGCAAAGAGGTTCTGGAGCTTTGCGGCAAAGCATCTATATTGGTAAAAGAGAAGATTCCCGGTCTTCAAATGGTCATTGTTGCGGGCCCGCGGCTATCCGTTGACTCGCTTCAAATTCCTGACGGGGTCGAGGTAAGGGGATTCATCCCTCGCCTGTACGAGCATTTCTCGGCCTGTGACCTTGCCATCGTACAGGGTGGGGCCACCTCCACTCTCGAATTGGCCGCCCTGAGGAGACCATTTCTGTATTTCCCTATTGAAGGCCATTGCGAACAAGCCAATGTAGCCAGGATGTTGACACAGCATGGCGCCGGTATCCGGATGAACCTGAAAGAGGCAACACCGGAATCATTGGCAACGCTCATCCTGGGTACAATAGGGAAAGAAGTATCCTATCCGGCCATACCCACCGATGGTGCCGTTCAAGCCGCCAGGCATATTGCAAAATTGTTGGGGTGACCAGTTTCATGCATCCCGGGACCTCCGATCAGGGGATTTTTTCCTGTACACAATGGCCCTGTCGCCGGATTTTTCGTTTTTTTGCGGCCTGAAATCAAAATACTCTATGGAAACAATAAGCTGGCCATATGCCGTATCACAACTTGTTAGTATCATCATCCTGATCCTTGCCTGGAAAAAACCGGTGTGGGCCCGGTATCTCTTTGCCGTGATATTTATCGTGGCCGGTCTGTTCAACTGGGCAACCTCCCTGCGCGCTCCGGAGAGCTACCTGATGTTTGCCGAAACCGCCGTCCCGCTCTACCGCAACTTCATCCATGGGTGGTTCAGTGAACACATCACCCTGATGGTTCCGTTCGTAGCTACCGGTCAGATATTGATCGGCGCAGGCCTGATCGCAGGCGGTCGTTGGCTGGCGCTGGGCTGCCTGGGCGCGATCCTGTTCCTGATGGCTATCGCGCCCCTGGGAGTCGGCTCCGCATTCCCCTTTTCGATCACGGTCTCCATAGCCGTTTTCCTGGTTTACCGCCACTGGCAGCTCCGCTGGGGCGCGACAAAAACAGAGCTCAGTCTCTCCCTGCCTGGTGATGAACTGGTGAAGCGTCCCGATTTTAACGCCACCCGGGGGATCGCCATTCAGGCTGCGCCCGGACAGATTTTCCCCTGGATTGTCCAGATCGGCTCCCGGAGGGCGGGGTGGTACAGCATCGACCGGATTGACAATGCCGGGATCAGGAGCAGCTGGGAGATCCTTCCTGAATTTCAGCGTCTCGAACAGGGGCAGTTCATCCCCTTCACCCCCGACCAGAAACAGGGGATGTGGGTGCATTCGTTTGAGAAAGATTGGTTCATTCTCTGGGAAGACAAGAAAGGCAACGCTTCCTGGCTCTGGTACCTGATCCCGGTTTCCCCCGGGGAGACCCGGCTCCTCACCCGGCTCCGGACCCGTTACGACTGGAAAAGTATCTGGATTTTGTACTACCTGATCTACGATATCGGCGATATCGTCATGATGTCGAAATGCATGAAAGGGATCCGGAAACGGAGTGAACGCCCGGAGGGAAGCCGCCCGGTCAGCGGCACTGGTTGAAAGGTTTGTCCCGGTTTTGTATATTTGCCGCCCGAAGCCCTATTCAGAAGAGGGCTCTTTACAAACGGATAGTCAATTTACGAATCATACCCCGTGAAAAAAGTAATCACCCACACCCGCTTTGGATTCGCCGTCGCCATCCTCACGGCCGCAACCACCCTGATCACCTTCGGCATAGCAATCCTGACCCCACCTTTGTCGGGTCCGTTCTGTGCGTCAGGATGTTTCGACTATCCTTATCATGAAATCATCTCCCGGTTCCCACGGGATTATTACTGGATGTACCCGACCATACTGATCTCCCTCCTCTTCATCCTGCTTATGGGAGCGATCCATCAGCAGGCAGATGACGGGAAAAAACTCTTCAGCCTGACCGCCTGGGGCTTTGCCCTCCTGTCGGCCGCCGTGCTGATCCCGAACTACTTCCTGCAAATCTCCGTCATTCAGCCCAGCCTGCTAAACGGAGAGACCGATGGGATCGCGTTGCTGTCGCAGTTCAATCCGCACGGGATCTTCATCGCCCTGGAGGAGGTGGGATTCATCTTCATGAACCTGGCATTTCTGGCGATAATCCCCGTGTTTTCCGGCAAGCGGGGAGTGTTCAGGGCTATCCGGCTCACCGGCCTGATCGCGTTTCTCCTGGTTGTGACGGCTCTGGTGTTCATCTCCATCAACCACGGCATCCGGCGCGAATATATGTTTGAGGTCGCAGTCATCTCAATCGTGTGGACGGAGCTGATCCTGAATTCCGTGCTGTTGAGCATCGTGTTCGGAAGCCGAAAGCAGAACAGGTAACGCCTGAAAACGGAAAACGAACATCCTCAATCGACAATCGCCCAATCCTTATCCCTTCTTCTCTTCCTCCTGCAGAAATCTCCAAACCTGCCTCGTCTGCCGGGAGGCAAGTGAACTCCCCGCGGGACAAAACGTTTCGTTGCCGGATCCTCCAGAAAGGGGATCTCAATCACTTTGCGGTTGCGCTTCTTGAAAACGAAGAAAAGATATTGTATTTTTACCGTATTGATAACGAAATAAGTATGTCCCAGGAACTGCAGAAATTTATAGAATTCTTTTCCGAAAATCCCCTCTTTGAGTTTCCGGAAGCCATCGCTATCACCAATCCAGAGGGAGAGATCATGTACTGCAACCAGAGAACCGTTAAGTTGTTCAGGGGGAATGCCACAGAAGATCTGTATGGATCCATGATTTATGCATTAACAGATTCTCCCTCCAATCAGGATGCCCGGGCCATCTTTGAAAGGGTTCTTCAGGGAACTTACATGGATGGGAGTCCTGTTATCCTGAAGAGGATCGACGGATCTACATTTCGCGGAGAGATCAATATTTCCCCTATCCCCGACAAAGCGGGGACTATTATTGGCACGACAATAATCATCCGGGATGTTTCAGAACGGCAGGAAAAGCACAGAAAACTGAAGGAGCAGGAAAAAAGATACCGGCTATTGTTCAACAGCGCCAATGACGCAATTTTTTTAATGGACCAGGATATCTTTATCGAATGCAACCCCAAAACCCTCGAACTTTTTAACTGTTGTGCAGAGGAGATCATCGGACACCCACCCTATGAATTTTCTCCGGAGAGACAACAGGATGGCCGATCGTCGGAAGAGAAAGCCATGGAGAAGATCAATGCCGCCCTCCAAGGGGAGAGCCAGGTCTTTGAATGGACTCATTGCCAGAAGGATAGAACCCCTTTCGACGCGGAAGTCAGTCTGAATCGCCTGGAGATTGAAGAGAAAGTTTATATTCAGGCCATTGTTCGCGATATCACCGAAAGAAAGGAGGCGGAGAAACGACTGCACGCACTGACAAAGGAACTTGAAGAGCTGAATGAGGCCAAGGATAAATTTTTTTCCATCATCGCCCATGACCTGAAAGGACCTTTTAACGCGATCCTGGGTTTTTCAGAAATACTGACCTCTGAGTGGGATACATTTGAAGATCAGGAACTTCAACATTTTATTAAAAACATCCAGGGTTCTGCAACCCATGCATACAAATTGCTGCTCAATCTGCTGGATTGGTCCCGTTCCCAAACCGGCCGCATGGAATACCAACCTGACCATATTGACTTATCAGGAATTATCAACGAAATTATTCTCCTTCAGCGGAGCTATATCGATTCAAAAGGGGTAAAACTTTTTTCTTCCGTCGACTTCAATACGATGGTTTATGCCGATGAGAATATGCTAAAAACCGTGCTCCGCAACCTCCTTGAGAATGCCATCAAATATACCCCACAAGGAGGAAATGTGACGATTACAGCACATTGTACAGATACAGAACACGATGGAAATAAAATCATCATTTCCGTGAAGGATACAGGGATGGGTATCCCTGCTGAAGAACTACCAAAGTTGTTTGAAATTGACCAGGAATATAAAACCCAGGGTACAGCCAACGAAAAAGGCACAGGGCTTGGCTTACTGTTGTGCAAAGAGCTGGTAAAGAAAAACCAGGGAGAGATATTTGTTGAGAGCGAACCCGGCAAAGGAAGCTGCTTTTCCTTCACGATACCACAAAAAGATGCACAATGAAGAAAATTTCACATCGTCCTCGTCTTTCAGTTGTTGCAAAACTATATACGGCAAGCACATGAACCAAATACGTTGACCATGTCAAAGAAGAAGCAGACCGAAGCACCGCCGAAACAGCAGGGTGAAAACCCTCCGCTGCGAATCCTTTACCTGGAAAATGATCTAAACGATTTCAATCTGGTTGTAAGATGGTTTAAGACAGAAAACGTGGCTGCAGTGTTCAAAAGGGTGGAGACCCGTGAGGAATTCCTGGAAAACCTTACCGGCTATGCTCCCGATGTCATAATGCTGGATTACCATCTTCCACAATTCGACGCATTGGAGGCTCTTCAGGTACTCCAGGACCGGCAAAGCGATATTGCAACCGTTTTATTCACCGGGGTGGTCGGAGAAGAGCAGGCTATTGAATGCTTGCGGCTGGGAGCCGACGACTATGTGACCAAACAAAACCCCCGGAGACTCATCCCTGCCATCCTGGCAGCCATCGAAAAGAAAAAAACGCAGGAATCTTCCCGGAAGAAAACAGAAGAGCTCGACCGGTATTTCAACAGCAGCCTCGATCTGCTATGCATCGCCGACACCGGTGGCCGGTTCCTGAGGCTCAATCCCGAATGGGAAAAGACCCTGGGATATCCCCTGCAAGAGCTGATCGGAAAAAAATTCTTCGACCTGGTACACCCCGACGATCTTTCCGCCACCCTGGAAGCCGTCTCCACCCTGGCTTCCCAGAAAGAGGTTCTGAATTTTGAAAACCGGTACCGCTGCAAAGACGGGAGTTATAAATGGATCGAATGGCGGTCATACCCCGAGGGAGATAAGATTTTCGCTGTGGCAAGGGATATCACGGAACGGAAGCTTGTGAAACAGGAGTTACAGATACGGGAGGAGCGGTTGAAGCTCTTTGTGGAACACGCACCGGCCGCCATTGCCATGTTCGATAAAGACATGAGATATCTCGCGCTCAGCAGAAGGTTTCTTCAGGATTACCGGCTTGAACAGACAACTATCATTGGGCGGTCACATTATGAAATATTCCCGGAAATTCAGCAGAAATGGAAAGACATTCACCGCAGATGCCTGGAAGGGGCGGTGGAACAGGCCGAAAAGGATCCCTTCCCGCGTATGGACGGAAGCCTCGATTGGGTTCGCTGGGAGATACACCCCTGGTATGAAGCGAGCGGTGAGATTGGGGGTATCATCCTGTTTTCGGAGGTGATAACCGATCGGGTCAGGATCCAGGAAGCTATTGAACAAAGCGAACGAAGATACCGGGAACTGATTGAAACGATGAATGATGGGCTGGGAGTTCTGGATTGTGGGGGTAATATTACCTTCATGAATCGCCGGGGATGTGAAATGTTGGGGTATCAGCCGGAAGAGTTGATAGAAAATCCGGTTTCCATGGTTTTCGATGAGGAAAACCATATCCGCTTTCAGGAACAATTGATGATGTGTATCAAAGGGGGAAGAACCTCGCATGAAATTACCTGGCGGTGCAAGGACGGGAGGCCTGTCGATACGATCGTATCGACCAATCCGCGCTATGATACGCACGGGAACCTGCTCGAAAGCGTGGTCGTATTCACCGATATTACCGGCAGAAAGCGGGCGGAAAAAAAGATCCTGGATCAGTTACATGAACTTAAACAATGGAATAAGGTGATGATCGGCCGGGAGGAAAGGAACCGGGAATTGAAGCAGGAGGTCAACGAACTTTTATTGCAGTTGGGAAAAGAACGAAAATATTATACCGATGCTTACTAACAGGAAGTTCTTTTTCAACCGTAAGCAGAGTCAATTCATGGGATTGACCTGCTTAAACCTGGCCTTTGCCACCCTGTCATTGGCGCTTGCATGGACTCTTGTCATTCTGACTGCCCTTCTCTGGAATACATCCAAAGTCCGCCAGGAGATGCTGGAAACGGCTTACCTCCAGGCAGAAGTCGCCTACGGGAAAGATGTTGTATATCGCCGTTGGAATACGAACCATGGTGGTGTCTACGTCCCTGCCACCGAAAAATCACCCCCTAACCCTTACCTCAACACGATCGCCGGGCAGGAGTTAACCACTACAGCTGGCGACAATCTAACGCTGATGAATCCTGCCTATATGTCACGGCAGGTCTACGAACTGGAGAAAGAGATTTCGGATGTCAGAAGCCATTTGACAAGTCTGAAGCCCATCAAACCGGAAAATTCTCCCGATCCATGGGAGAAAAAAGCACTCGAAGCGTTTGAACGCGGGGATCAGGTGACGACCGGCCTGGATACCCTGGAGGGACGTGAGTACTTCCGGTTCATGCGTCCCTTTATTACCGAGAAAGGATGTTTGAAATGCCATGCCCAGCAGGGATACCGGGAGGGTGATATCCGGGGAGGGATCTCCGTATCCATTCCAATGGTCCCTTTAAAAATCGTAACTGCATCCGCTACAGAACGATTGATATTAATTCACCTGCTTCTCTGGGTCCTTGGACTGACAGGACTGGGAATCGGTTATTGGAATTTGCGATCCAGCGAAAAAAAACGGGAGAAGGCAGAAAAGGAACTGGAAACGGCGTTGGGAACAGTCGAAGAGCAGGTTCGTACACGTACGCTGGAGTTGCATACCGAGATCGAAGAGCGGATGCGTGCAGAAACCATGATCAGGCGGCAACTGGACGAACTGAAAACCTGGCAGAGAATGATCGTTGGCAGGGAGGAACGAAACCTGGAACTGAAGCATGAGGTCAATGACCTGTTAAAACAACTCGGGAAACAGGCAAAATATGAGTGAACAAGTAATATCAGACGAATCCGAACGGACACGTCTCGCCCTGCTGAGCATCCTGGAAGACGAGCGACTGACCAGGGAAGAACTTCAGGCGAGCGAAGGGCGGTTCAGGGCATTTGTGACAGCAAGCTCCGATGTGGTGTATCGGATGAGTGCGGATTGGACCGAAATGTATTTTCTTGACGGACGGGATTTCATTGCAGATACCCTCAGTTCAGACAGTACCTGGCTGGACCGGTATATCCATCCGCTGGACCAATCCCGTGTTTGGGAAGCCATTCAGGAAGCGATCCGCACAAAAAGCATCTTTGCCCTGGAGCATCGTGTGATCCGGGTGGACGGAAGCCTTGGATGGACGTTTTCCCGCGCCATCCCTATTCTTGATGATCACGGAGACATTGTGGAATGGTTTGGCGCGGCACAGGATATCACAGCACGAAAGGAGGCAGAGGAGAAACTCCGGACCACTCAGGAAAAATTCTCCAAGACCTTCCGGCTGAGCCCCGACATCATCATTCTCACCTCCCTGAAAGATGGTCTGGTCGTGGACGCCAATGAGAATGCCTTCCTTGTTACAGGGCATGGACCGGATGGATTTATCGGTAAAAAAACCACCGAACTTGAGATCTGGGTTGATCCGGAAGCACGCGACCGGTATATCTCCGGTCTGGGACAGGAGGGTAGTGTCCATAACTTCGAAACCCGGTTCAGGATGAAATCCGGAGAGATCCGGACCGGATTGATCTCCGGGGAGATTATAGAGATTGGCGGAGAAAAGTATATTCTGGGCGTCATCCGCGACATCACAGAGCGGAAGCAAGCGCAAAAAATGTTAGCCGACACGGAAGAAAGGTTACGACTATCCACAGCCGCCGGTAACGTCGGTCTGTGGGACTGGGATCTGGTCACAAACCAGGTCTATTATTCCCCTGAATGGAAACGTCAGATCGGGTATGAAGTGAATGAAATCCGAGACGATTACACCGAATGGGAAACCCGCATCCACACGGAAGACCTGGATCGGGTGGTAAATTATGTGAAAGCGTACATCCGGGAACAAACCGCTCCTTTTGAACAGGAATTCCGTTTCCGGCACAAAGACGGAAGTTACCGGTGGATCCTTGCACGGGCCGACATGATAAGGAACGCAGATGGCCGCCCCGTCCGTCTGTTGGGCTCTCACATCGACATCACCGGACAAAAACGGATGGAAGAGTCGGTACGAAAGAAAACCAGGGACCTATCGGCTTTGCTGGAGATCAGTCAGAACCTCTCCTCTACCCTGAACCGGGAAATCCTTCTTCAACGGATTGTTGACCATGCTGTAACCCTGGGAGGACTCAACACCGGAGCGATTTACCTGATCCGTGATAAAGAATTGATTCTTAGCGCGACAACTCCGCCATTACCGGCTGATTTTCCGGAAATCGCACGACGGACTCTTCTGAATGACCATCCACATATCATGCAGACGTTGCTTTCGGGGCGGCCTCTTTACTTCTCCGATGTGGAAAGCGAATCCTTTGCTCCGGCCGAAGCGACTATCATCCACGCAAGGGGATTGAAATCCATTCTGTACATTCCGATCAGGATAGAAAAAAAAGCGAAGGGAATCCTGATCCTGGGAACCTTAGAAACCACACGCTTTTTTTCGGAAGCTGAGCTGGATCTCTATACGACCCTGGCTAATCAATCGGCTTTTGTGCTGTTTAATGCGGAGCTCTTTGAGGATTCAAAACGATACACTGCCGAACTGGAGCAACACATCACCCAACGCGAAAAGGCGGAAGAGCTTCTGCGAACCACCATGAACCGCCTGATTGAAGCGGAAGAACAGCTCCGGCGTGATGCGGCGCAGCAATTGCATGATCAGGTGGGCCAAAATCTTACGGCCCTGACGATTAACCTAAACTTTTTGAGAAATAAGATGTCAGGATTGTCCAATGAAGATGAGGAGAAGCGTTTGACAGATTCCCTGTTGTTGCTGGATGATACCATCGACAGGATCCGTGATGTCATGACCGACCTTCGCCCCTCCATCCTGGATGATTACGGCCTTTATGCCGCGTTGAGCTGGAGTACTAAGAAGTTTACGGAACGAACCCATATTCCCGTGAAACTGGTTGGTCGCGATGCGACAAAGAGGCCTCCCTTGTCAGTCGAATATGCGCTTTTTCGGATATCCCAGGAGGCCTTGCACAATATCCTGAAACATGCCCATGCCGGTCATGTGACCTGCGAGTTGACCCAGGCCAGAGGGTTGGTTAAACTTTCGATCCAGGATGACGGAGTGGGTTTTAATCCGCAAAAAGTTTGGAGAGGCCGTGACAAAGGACTCGGACTGATCAATATTGCTGAACGGATGAAAGCCCTGGGGGGAGAGTTTGAGGTACAATCCAATCCCGGAAAAGGGACTCATATTCTATTGAGAATCAAGTACAATAAAAGATGATACGGATTTTGATTGCCGACGACCATGCCGTCGTAAGGGACGGGCTAAGAATGATCCTGGAGACCCACGGTGACATCAGGGTGGTAGCTGAAACATCCGATGGGATGGAGACAGTGAAGAAGGTGAAAACCGCTAACCCCGATGTGATCCTGATGGATATCTCCATGCCCAACCTGAATGGCATCGAAGCAACACGGCGCATCGTAGAGCATCATCCGGCTATCAAAGTCGTGATCCTCTCCATGCATTCCACCGCGGAAGATATATTTCGCGCCCTCCAGGCGGGTGCTATCGGTTACCTGCTCAAGGAATCGGCCGGAGCCGAGGTGATCCAGGCCGTGATGTCGGCCCATGCAGGTAAGCGATACCTTTCGCGAAAGGTCGACGATATTGTCATCGACAGCTATATCAGGGAGCGGAGGATGGATACAGCAACAAGCCCTCTGGAACTACTAAGCTCCCGCGAACGTGAGGTTTTACAGATGGTAGCGGAGGGAAAAACCAGCAGCGAAATTGCAGCGATCCTCTTTCTTTCGGCTAAAACGGTAGAGACCTACCGGAGCCGACTGATGCAGAAACTGGGACTGAAAGATATCCCTTCGCTGGTGAAGTTCGCCATGGAGCAGGGGATGGTTTGAGGGAAGGGGGAAGAGGGAAGAGGGAAGAGGATTTTTTTTAGTGAGGGTATAACCTTTTGGGGGTTTTACGGATTAATGAACAAAAGCCATGAAAGGAAAAAGTCCATTACAACAGAAGTCATTCGCATTTGCATTACGCATGATCGAGCTCAGTAAATATCTCGTTTCCAAAAGAGAATATGTCTTTTCGGACCAGATTCTTCGATCGGGAACGTCCATTGGCGCAAATATTGAAGAGGGGCTTGGCGGACATTCTAAAAAAGAATTTTCCCTGAAAATTTCAATTTCCTACAAAGAAGCAAGAGAGACCCTGTACTGGTTAAATCTGTTGAAAGAATCAGAGATCATAACCAATAAACAGGCGGCTTCATTACTGAAAGATTGTGAAGAACTACTAAGAATTCTGGGTACTGCCAAAATAACCTTAAGAAGTACCACGAACCAAACCGGACAATAATCCTCAGAAAAATCCTCTTCCCTCTTCCCTCTTCCCTCTTCCCTCTTCCCTCATTTCTCATACTTTCCCTACAACATCTGTAGAACTTTCCTTACATGGCAGTTTCCACCTGTACGATAATTTTGTTTCGTCATCCGGAAAGAATCGACGATTGAAACAAATAGCAAAACCATGCCAGAACCAACTGCCTCCACAAAGAAAATCCTGATAGTAGAGGATCATCAATCCTTAAGGGACTCACTCGTTCGTTGGATTACCGAACTGTTTTCAGATGCCTCCGTGTTTGAGGCTTCCACCGGGGAAGAGGCCGTAGCTCTCGCCGGAAGGCTGAATCCGGAGATCATCCTGATGGATATCGGATTACCGGGGATCAACGGGATTGAAGCAACGAGTGAAATCCTCCGGAGAGGGATCAAATCACAGATCATTATACTGACAATCCTGGAGGGGGATATTTATCAGCGAAATGCAAAGAAAGCAGGCGCTTACGAATTTATCCCCAAGCGAGAGATGAATATCCGGCTGCCGGAAGTGATGACTGACATCCTATACAAGAACGTTAACTGACTTTTAGATGAACCGGAACATGAGTATAGAGCGACAAAACAGTCAAGATGAACTTATCCAGCTGAGGAGGGAACTAAGTCATTCCAATGAGATATTACAACTTACCCAGCAACTAGGCAGGATCGGGACATGGGTGTATGAGTTGGAAAGCGGCCAGATCACCTGGTCAGATGAAGTGTATCGACTCTACCGACGCGACCCTTTGCTGGGCCCACCCTCTGTGGAAGAGGAGGCTGCCTATTATTCGAAGGAACAGGGTAAACAGCTAAGATCTACCCTTGACACGGTACTCAGGACAGGGCAATCTCTTGAGTATGATATTGAAGTACTCCTTCCAGGTGGGGAAAAAGAGTTCTTTGCCTCCGCTATGTATCCTGTGAAAGGACCGGATGGGTCGATAAGCAGACTGATCGGCACCGTTCAGGATATCGGGGAGAGAATGACGATGGAAAGAAAATTAAAGGAGAGCGAAACGCAGTACAGGACTCTCTTCGAGGAGGATCTGACCGGCGATTTTGTTGCAACCATAGATGGAACAATCAGGTTTTGCAATCGGGCATTCCTCACTATGTTCGGGTTCGTAGAGATAGAAAATTGCAACCGGACAAACATAGCGGACCTGTTTCACTATAAGCCTGATGCACTTGCCTTCCTGAAGAAAATCAGGAAAGAGAAAAACCTGATCCTGCATGAACAACGGATGGTCAAAGTAACCGGGGAGGAGGTCTTTACCATCGGGAATTACAGCGGGATTACCAACGATCACGGCGTATTGGTGGAGGTAAAAGGGTATGTGTTTGACACAACGTCAAGAAAACGGTCGGAGCAAAGAAAAGCGCTGATCGCCGACATATTAAAGACCCTGAACCGGCCGAATGAATGGAAGAAGCTGATCCACGATATCATGACAAAGATTCAGGATTTTACCGGATATCAGGCAATCGGGATACGCCTGAAAGAGGCGGATGATTACCCCTATTATGAAAAGATTGGCTTTCCTGACCTCTTCTCGGAAGCCAGGAATTCCTTGTGTCAGTACAGCTCATCCGGAGAAAAAGAATTGAACAGCAAAGGGATGCCCATACTTGAGTGTATGTGTGGCAGGGTCTTGTCCGGTGAGATTGACGCAGGAAAGCCACAGTTTACACAAGGGGGATCTTTCTGGACCAACTCAGTTTCTGCCCTGATGGATCAACCTGGCAATGAACAGGAGGTCCTCTTTCCTCGCGGAAACTGCATCCGTGACGGTTACCAATCCATTGCCCTGATTCCAATCCAATCAGGGGAGGAGGTGATTGGCCTGCTTCAACTGAATGACCCCCGCAAAGATGCCTTTTCGATGGAGCTGATACATTTCTTCGAAGAGGTGGCTAACACAATCGGTTTGGCTTTTCACCGGATTCTGCAGGAAAAGCGGATCCGTGAGAACGAGCAGCAATTCCGTCTGCTGTTCCAGAACGACCCCTTCCCCAGGTGGGTATATGACCTGGAGACCTTGGCATTTCTGGATGTTAATGAAGCTGCAGTAACCCACTATGGCTTCAGCCGGGAAGAATTTCTAACGATGACATTAAAAGATATCCGTCCGGCGGAAGAGATCCCAACACTCCTTGACAACATCTCCAGGAATAAAGAAGAGTTTCAATCCTCATCGAACTGGCATCACCGGAAAAAAGACGGGTCGGTCATTGAGGTAGAGATTACATCACATGCAACTACCTACAATGGACGGAATGCCCGCGTGGTGCTGGCTAAAGATGTTACGGAACAGCGCCGTCAGGAGAGAGAACTCAGGGATACGAAAACCTACCTGGAAAAATTGCTCGATAATGCCAATGCTCCCATCATCTCCCTGAACTCGGATCTTTCGGTGAGAGGTGTGAACCGTGAATTCAGAGATATGACCGGATTTACAACGGAAGAATTTTGTGCTCTGGGATTTCAAATTTTATTTACCGAAGATCAACTTGAGGGGATCAGAGATCTGACGGAAGAGGTTAAACAAGGTGTTCAATGGAAAAATCTGGAGATACCGGTGCGGACTAAAAGCGGCGTGATCAGGGAAGTCAGCTGGAACACCGCGAACATTTTTGCGGATGATGGTACGACCCTGATTTCTGTACTTGCCATTGGCAATGATATCACCGAACGGAAAAAAGCCGAATGGGATCTGCGGCAGAGTGAACAGTTGCTGGGTGAAGTCGTGGAGATCCTCCCTGTGGGGATATGGATCACCGATGCCTCCGGTCAGATCAACATTGTTAATCCTGCAGGCCGGCAGATATGGGCGGGAGCCAGGTATGTTGGTCCGGAGCAATACGGGGAGTACAAAGGGTGGTGGAGATCTACCGGCGAACCGATTTCCGCATCGGATTGGGCTGCGGCCCGGGCAGTTCAACACGGCGAAACCTCCATCGATGAGGAGATCGAGATAGAATGTTTCGACGGGACCCGCAAGATCATCCTAAACTCAGCCATCCCGATCAAAAATGAGGAAGGTGATATCACCGGAGCTGTGATCGTCAACCAGGACATCACCGAACGGATTGAATCGGAAAATCAGATTCGCAGGATTAACCGGGTTCTGGAAGAAGCCAAAGTTAAAGCAGAGGAATCGGACCGGTTGAAAACATCTCTGTTGAACAATCTGAGTCATGAATTCCGTACCCCGATGAACGCTATCCTGGGATTTTCCTCGATGATTGAAAGCGATTCTGCTGAACCGGAATTCAGGGGCATGGCCCACCGGATCAACATCGCCGGCGGCCGGCTGATGAAAACCCTCGACGATATCCTTGAACTGGCACAGCTTGAATCCTACACACCCGATGAAATTATACAGCCAGTCAACGTTGTAAGATTGATCCAGGAACTAATGCCCGGGTTCAGGGAGAAGGCCGTATCCAAAGGGCTTGAACTCTCGTTCGTCCCGATGTGCATGGCAGAAGCCAGAATCAGACAGGATCATCTGGTAAAAGCAATTCATCACCTGGTAGACAACGCGATCAAATTTACCGATCAGGGAAGGATAGAGATCAAGGTTCAACAGGTCAGTGAGCGTAGACATAAGTGGGTCGAGATTCGGATCGAAGATTCGGGTGTGGGAATTCCGAAGGAACATCAGCAAGTCATTTTTGAAGCGTTCAGACAGGCCAGTGAAGGATATGGAAGAACATATGAAGGAACCGGACTGGGATTGACCATTGCCAACAAGATTGTTACGAACTACGATGGACAGATCGCATTGAACAGCAATCCTGGTGAGGGAAGTACCTTCACGATCTCCTTTCCGAGGGAAGTAAATTTTCCTTCCTTTGAACCGGAAGAGGGATCGGGCGAACAGGATGAGGCACCGGCGGTACAAACTTCGTTCGGTTTTTCCGAACCCCCTAAAGAGATCCTTATCCTGGTGGTGGAGGATAATCAGGATAATGTCGACCTCCTGGTTACTCAGCTGGGAGGCAGGTATAAGATCTTTGTGGCGTATGATGGGAAAACGGCACTCTCTCTGGCAGGCCAGATGCAATTTGTTCTGATCCTGATGGATATTAACCTGGGACCTGATATGGACGGCCTGGAGGTGACACGGATCATCCGAAAGAAACCCGGATACGATCATATTCCAATCATCGCGGTAACGGGTTACACGAATGCTTCAGACAAAAACCTGATCTTCCAGGCCGGGTGCAGTCACTACCTGGGGAAACCGTTTACGAAAGAACAATTACTCGGAAAAATCAAGGAAGCAATACAGTAAGGGCGGGTTCCAAACCCGCCCATGGCACCAATAAGTAAGGGCGGGTTCCAAACCCGCCCGTTCCAAACCCGCCCGTTCCAAACCCGCCCTTACCGATAAACCCGCCCCTACATAGACCTGAACCCGATAATCTCGCGCACCTCCCGGATCGTCTTTGCTGCCGACTCGCGGGCCTTTTCAGCTCCTATTTTCGCCACCCTGCCAAGGAAAACATCATCCCTCTCCAGATCTTCCATTCGTTCCCTGAAGGGGCGGGTATAGGTTGTGATATCCTCTGCCAGTTGCTTCTTCAAATCTCCATAGCGGATCTCACACCTGTTGTAAAGTTCGTTGAAATGGGTATAGGTATCAGAGGAAGAAAAAATCTGGAGCAATTGGAAGATATTTTCAATGGCCTGCGGCTTTGGCTGGTTCGGTTCGGTAGGACCGGCATCGGTAACGGCTTTCATCACCTTTTTACGAATCGCTTCAGGCGAATCGGCCAGGAAAATTGCGCTGTTCTCATTATCCGACTTTGACATTTTCTGACCTCCATCCAGTCCCGGGATCTTCACTAACTCTTGTCCGAAATTGTACGCAACCGGCTCAGGGAAATAGTCGACCCCATACATACGGTTGAAGCGACTTGCAAAGGTCCGGGTCATCTCAAGGTGCTGCTCCTGGTCTTTCCCAACCGGTACTTTGTGTGCCTTATGGATGATGATGTCGGCTGCCATCAGGGTTGGGTAAGTGAGCAGGGCGGCATTGACATTGTTGGGCTGGGTACGGATCTTCTCCTTGAAAGATGTGCATCGTTCAAGTTCACCAAGGTAGGCGTTCATGTTGAGCAATAGGTAGAGCTCGGCAACTTCGGGAACATCGCTCTGTATATAAAGAGTGGCTTTTTCCGGATCGAGGCCGCAGGCGAGGAACTCAACCAACACTGTTTTCACGCTCTGGTGCAGGTTTGCAGGGGTGGGATGTGTGGTAAGCGAATGGTAATCGGCGATGAAAAAATAACAATGATTCTCCTCCTGCATCTTCACGAAATTCCGGATCGCCCCGAAATAATTCCCGAGATGCAGATTCCCTGTTGACCGTATGCCGCTAACAACTATATCCACTAAATCTAAATTTTAAATATTTTGGCTTTTGGCTTTTGGTTTTGCCACGTCACTTCGTTCTTCGCAATGACATTTTTTGCTTTTTGCTTTGCGAGTCACTGTGCATCTCGCAACGACATTTCTCGCTTTTATGAACTAATTTTCTTAACCGGATCACTTCATGACCCCATGACCCCATGACCCCATGACCCCATCACATTTTAATTTCATCCCCCTGCGAATTGTAAAAATGGTATTCCATGAAATGGTTGGCGTTTTGCGAAGTTAATTTGATCTTTTGATTGAATTTCCTCCGCCATTTCCACTGCAGGTTAAAGATTCCCTGTTTTATAAAGGCATAAACAAATGGATGAACTGAAAGGGTCAGATCTTTTTCGTTCTGCTCATGAATCAGGTAGCTGATGTTGTTCTCAATTTCGTCGATGAGTAACAGGCTGGGCTTGATCTGTCCGGTTCCGTCACATGCCGGACATTTCTCAAGGATTTGTACATTCATTTCTGGCCTGACGCGTTGCCGTGTGATTTGAACAAGTCCGAATTTACTTGGGGGGAGGATGGAGTGTTTCGCCCGGTCCCTTTTCATCTCATCCCGAAGCCTGTCAAAAAGCTTCCGGCGGTTAACTCCCTGATTCATGTCAATGAAGTCGACCACAATAATTCCTCCCATATCCCGTAAGCGGAGTTGCCGGGCAACTTCTGTTGCCGCTTCAAGGTTTACCTCCAGAGCATTCGTCTCCTGGTTGTTGTCGGCTTTAACGCGGTGGCCGCTGTTGATATCAATTACATGCAGCGCCTCCGTATGTTCGATGATGAGATAGGTTCCGCTTTTGATGGTCACATCTTTTCCGAAGGAACTCTTGATCATCTTGTCAACGCCGTGTGCTTCAAAAATCGGAGTTTTGCCCGTATGCTGCTTTACAATATGGACCTTATCCGGAAAAATTTTCTGGATATAATTCCTGATCTCCTCATAAAGTATTCCATCATTGACAGTGATCTGGTTAAATGATTCATTCAGAACATCCCTAAGGATCGCAGATGTACGGTCAATCTCCCCGATAATTTTCATCGGAGGAGTTGCCCCATTCAGCTTCTGCGTGATAACTTCCCATCTCTTGTAGAGGGTCCGCAAATCCTGATCGAGGTCGGCCACCAGCTTATTTTCAGCAACCGTGCGGATGATAATTCCACAATTTTTCGGTTTAATGCTGGTAATGAGTCGTTTCAGGCGGTTCCGCTCTTCAGGGCTCTTGATCTTCTGAGATACCGAGATCTTATCGGAGAATGGCATTAAAACGAGATATCTGCCGGCAAAAGCTATCTCGGAAGTGACTCGCGGTCCCTTGGTCGAAATCGGCTCTTTTGCAATCTGAATCAATACATTCTGATTGGGTTTTAAAACCCCGGAGATTTTCCCGCTTTTCTGTATATCCGGATCCATCGGGAAATCACCGATAGTTAAACCAGGATTCTTACCCGATTGGGCAGTTTTTACATATTTCAGTAATGAATGAACCTGGGGGCCTAGATCCAGGTAGTGCAGAAAAGCATCTTTCCCATACCCAACATCTACGAAGGCAGCATTTAAACCAGCCATGACCTTGCGGACTTTGCCGAGGTAAATGTCTCCAACTCCGAATTCGTTGTTTATTTTCTCCTTGTTTAATTCAACCAGGAGCTTGTCTTCGAGTAAGGCAATTTCAACACCCTGTGGCGTTGAATTAATAATCAGTTCCTTATTCACATCCGTCCTATTTAGTTGTGAATCACAATGTTACGTTTGTGATCATGTTGACAGAAGGAAATGTAGCAGAGGCAGGGAATTACTTCTTCTTATGCCTGTTCTTGCGCAAGCGTTTTTTCCGCTTGTGCGTTGCCATCTTATGTCTCTTTCTCTTTTTTCCGCTTGGCATAATGAATAAATCCTTAGTGCGATTATTTAGCTTTTACGCTGTTCTTAATTTTGGTTACGAAGGTTTTCGCCGGCTTGAAAGATGGGATATTGTGAGCGGGAATAATCAGAGTGGTGTTCTTTGAAATGTTTCTTCCCGTTTTTTCAGCTCTTTTCTTAATGATAAAACTCCCGAACCCTCTTAAATAAACGTTTTGTCCGTTGATCATAGAGTTCTTTACAGAGTCCATAAAAGCTTCAACAGTGGCCTGGACGGCTACTTTTTCAATACCGGTCTTACTAGCAATTTCTGCTACGATTTCTGCTTTTGTCATACTACAGGTAATTAGTTATATTGTTAATAATGAATGAATTTGTTCAATGGGAAACGGGGTGCAAATATATAACTTTTTTGAAAGACAATGAAATACAACAAAAAAAATACTCGATTCGGGATGAGAGATTCGCGATTCGGGATGAGAGATTCGCGATTCGCGATTCGCGATCTGGGTTGGAGGAGTGGAATTCCCCGAAAAATAGATAATTTTGCGTCTCGCTCCTCGCAAATCGCGAATCGTATATCGCAGATCACTTATGACTTTCACCTCCACCCTAATAGCCTGGTATGAAGAGAACAAACGAGATCTCCCTTTTCGGGGAATCCAGGATCCGTATCTGATCTGGGTATCTGAAGTGGTTCTGCAACAAACACGCATGGAGCAGGGTATCGACTATTACCTTCGGTTCATCAGACGTTTTCCCACTATTCAAGCCCTGGCAGCTGCCAGCGAAGAGGAGGTTCTGATTGTCTGGCAGGGGTTGGGATATTATTCACGTGCCCGCAATCTTCATGCTTCTTCCAAAGAGATTGTTGATAAGCTGGGAGGAGAGTTCCCGAAGACCTTCGCACAGATACGAAAACTAAAAGGTGTTGGAGATTACTCAGCAGCCTCGGTCGCTTCACTGGCTTTCAATGAACCGCAGGCTGCAGTAGATGGGAATGTGTACAGGTTCCTGGCCCGTTATTTTGGGTACTTCGATGAGGCTGGATCTTCACCGGGTAAAAAGAGAGTGAAAGAGAAATCCGAGATGTTAATGGACAAAGACCAGCCCGGAACATTTAACCAGGCAATGATTGAGTTCGGAGCTCTTGTTTGTACTCCCCAAAACCCATCTTGCAGGAGTTGCATTTTCAAAGCATCCTGCTACGCGTTCGGGCATCAGGTAACAGGGGAGATCCCCGTAAAAAAGAGAGCATCAACTATCCGGAAACGGTATCTGAACTACCTGGTAATCACGTTCAAAGAAGACAATGGACCCGGAGTAATTTTGAATAAGCGGGAAGGAGATGATATCTGGAAAAACCTGTACGATTTCCCTGTCATTGAAACAACAGGGAGAATTTCGCTGCACCGACTGAAGAAAACAGAGGAATGGGAAACCATTTTTCAAGGGAAGAAGCCAGTGGTTGTTAACATTTCGGAAGAGTTCAGGCACATTCTTTCACATCAGGTTATTCTGGCAACCTTCTACCAGATCTCCATGGAAGAGCCACCCGCTCAGTTTGAATGGCAGATCCCTTTTGAACAAATGGATTCTCTCCCCGTACCGCGACTTATCTCCAAATACTGGCAGAAATATTTCCATTGATGGATTTTCATCTCTATATTTGACATTCATTTCAGATGCTTCCGGTCCTTATGATTAAACACGGTGCTTGTTCATTATTGATGGTTTTTCTCCTGCTCGCGCTTACGGCAAGCTATGGAACTTCTCAGGAAACCAGCAAATTTCTGATCGACCAGGAAACATCCGTTCAGATCCATCACGAAGTTGACTCACTATACCTCGTTGGCGATTACAGCCGTGCGATTGAACAAACACTGATCCTGCTGGCTTATTACAAAAACAGGGATGATTTGAGAGGGCAGATCGTATGCAACAACTATTTGGGAGATTTTCTCAGGGCTTCGGGAAGCCATACAGGATCCCTTGATTATTTAGTTAATGCATTAACACTAAACACTCAACTTGACGACTCGCTTCTGCGGGCACAAACATACAACTATCTGGCAGCATCCTATTTTGAGCTTGATTACCCTAAATACCTGGATAGTGCTCAATTATATGCATCAATTTCAATCGATATTGCCAATTATTTTCAGAATGAAAAATTGGTTTACAGTAACCTGAACATCCTTGGAAAAGTGGAGGAAGGGAGTGGAAATTTTGATCGCGCCCTTACTTATATGAACCGGGCTCTGGAGATTGTCAGAAGAGCCAGTCCTGTTGATGAGCCACTGGTATTGTGTAATATTGCAGGTGCATATTTTCTCAAAGGTGAAATAGACAGATCAAGAGAGCTTGCCCTGAAAGCATACGATAAGGCTAAACAGGACAACATCAACACCTATCTCAGGTTAACTACAGCTTTGCTGGAACGCATCTCCCTGCATGAAGGAAATTATCGGGAAGCTCATTATTACCTCAGCGAATTAACTCAATACACACGAAACTTTCTGGATGAGAAAACGGAAGAGAGGGTGCGTGCTATGCAGGAGCAGATTCAACAGGCCGCGGAAGAGGCAGAAATCCAGCAAGAACTTTTTCGTAGAAAGATATTGACTATTTCATTGCTGGTTCTGATTGGATTAGCAATATTATTCATCATTGTTTTTGCCAGACAAAAGTTTCGCCTTCGAAAAACAAACCGGGAATTGCATGCCAGAAATGATGACCTGCACAGACAACAAGAAGAGACCAGGAACCTGACGCTCGAGTTGCAGACATCCAATGCTACACTGAAAAATTTTATCTCAATCATTGCCCATGATCTCAAAAATCCCTTTAATACAATCATTGGCTTTTCCGATCTGTTGCACACAGAGTATGGCACCCTTACTCCTGAAGAAAGGAAACTCGCTATTGAAAACACACATAAGTCAGCCCTCAGCGCCTACTCACTTCTCGAGCAACTGCTAAGCTGGGCCAGATTGCAGACTGGTGCTTTTCAGCTGGAGTTGACAACCATTGACCTGTTGGAGTTGATCAATGAGGTGATGACGCACATCCAAACAGCCGCCCTCCTGAAAAAGCAAACCCTTTCCAAACAAATTCCTTCCGGACTATTTATCCAAGCAGATAAGAATATGATGCTGGCTGTTTTTCGAAACCTTTTGTCCAATGCGATCAAATTCACTCCTGACGGTGGATCCATAAATGTCTCAGCCGTTGATGCTGCCGGAACTGTTAAAATTCTTGTCAGAGACTCAGGTGTTGGTATCCCTCAGTATGGTCTCGACAAACTTTTCAGCATCGATGAACCGTTTAAGACTTCCGGAACAAGCGGAGAGAAGGGAACAGGGATTGGATTGCTGCTTTGTAAGGAGTATCTTGAGAAGAACCATGGAACCATTGCTGTTGAAAGCACAGAAGGACAAGGCACCACCTTCACTGTCGCGATCCCCCGCGCAACAACGTGAATCTCCTGTTGACTTTTCCCATGGATTTTTATACATTTGCCACAGATTTCAAGTTTCAGCACAATATGGACGACGGCCCTGATATACGATTGTTCAATGACCACGCAAACGACATTCTACCTGAGCCAGGTACTGGGCAGAAAGTTTTTCTCTTCCGATGGAAATATCACGGGGAAAGTAACAGACTTTCTGGTCGACCTTTCAGCACTGGATCCTTCCCCCGGGAAACCTGTGCGGCCAAAGGTGATCGCCGTGAAGGTGGACGTGGGTATGTACGAGCGTGTGCTGGACTTTTCATCCCTCGAAATCATTCAGGAGAACCGTACCGCAAGGATCTACGGTTCCGAAATTGAAGAGATCTCTACTGCTTACCTCTCAAATGTTATCTGGCTGAAAGAGAGTATTCTCTATCGTCAGATCGTCGATATCAACGGAAAAAAACTCGAAAAGGTACGTGATATCCGATTGGTTTATATTCCCTCCGGAACCTTCGCCATTGCCGTTGATGTCGGTTTCAGCGGTTGGCTGAGAAAACATGGACTTCTTGGCTTAATGGAGAAGGTGAGCGCCTGGTTTGGAATTTACATCGAGGTTCAGCAGATCCTCTGGGATGATATTGAATCGGTGGATATTGATACCTCTAAACTTCTTCTTTCTAAATCCACTTCCAAACTTACATCATTACACCCGTCTGATCTTGCTGATATCATTGAAGACCTTGATAAAGCAACTCGAACCTACGTCTTCGCAACACTTGACGAAGATCATGCTGCCGATGTTCTTGAAGAGATGGAGCCGAATGCGCAGATTCAGATCATCGAAAGCCTTCCCCTGGAAAAAGCTGCGGACCTCCTTGAGAAAATGGATGCCGATGAGGCAGCCGATATCCTTGATGAACTGGAAGATGACAAAGTGGAAATGCTGCTGAAAGAGATGGAGAGAGAATCCTCAGAGGAGGTTAGAGAGCTCCTTGAATACGACGACAACGAAGTGGGGAGTATTATGAATATGGAGGTTTTCACCCTTCCGGCCGACCTGACTGTGGAGGAGGCAATCTCAGTGATTCGCAAGGAACAGCCGGACCCGATGCATATAAATACCGTTTTTCTCATTGATGACGATGAACGATTTATCTCCGTGATCCCACTTGCTCACCTGGTTATTGCAGATCCTTCGAAACTCCTGTCAGGGATTATGGAAAGCAAACCTGTAACGGTTATGGATACGGATAAGATCGATACCCTTGCAGAGATTATTTCCAAATACAACCTACTCACCGTTCCTGTTATCAATTCCAACAACCAACTGGAAGGAATGGTCCTGATCGAAGATATTGTAGACGACTTGCTGGATAAACGGAAAACCAAGTGACAGTCAGCAGTCGGCAGTCATCACTTCCATCACCTCATCACCTCATGACCTCGTGACCTCATCACCTCATGACCTCATGACCTCATGACCCCTCTTGTATAGATCGCCCTCCCCGATAGCAACCACAGTGAAATCCCTCTGGCTGCTAGCCAGGTCATCGTGGCAAGCCATAACCCGTTGTTTCCCATTGGTTCCCTGAGAAGGTAATAGGCAAGCAGAAATACAACTAGGGTAATGATGACCATAGAGTTACGCATCGGGACAGCCAGAAGAAGGATTTTGCGGTTCATTCGGAAGCATTATGGGGGTGCAAAGGTGGGAAAAATAAAAAAAAAGCAAAAAAATGCAAATCATACATATAACCTTTTGCCCCAAAAGCCGATTAATGTCAAACAAATCCCGGGAGCCGGGAAAAAATTGTAATTTTGTTAAACGGAATCATTCATTAAAACATTGAAGCAATGGCAAACGGAGTAAACAAAGTGATTTTGGTTGGAAATCTTGGGAGGGATCCGGAGGTTCAGACTTTTGACAATGGCGTGAAGAAGGCATCTTTCTCCCTGGCAACAACGGAGGGGTACAAAAACCGCGATGGAGAGCGGACTACCCATACCGAATGGCATAATGTTGTGCTTTGGAGAGGATTGGCCGAAGTTGCTGAGAGGTATCTCAGGAAAGGATCTACCGTATACATCGAGGGACGTATTCGCAGAAGGGACTATGAAGATGAGAACAAACAGAAAAAGTATGTCTTTGAAATCCTGGGCGATAACATGACCATGCTGGGCGGAGGACCAAGAAAGGAAGAAGGAGGAATGGACAACGGTGGCGGAGCAACCTCTGTGCAGGAAACCTCAGGTGCGGAAATTTCGGCACCGGATGATGATCTTCCATTTTAAATGAAATGGCGAAATGGTGAAATAGCGAAATCGTGAAATTTCGCTATTTCGCTACCTCGCTACCTCGCTACCTCGCTGCTTTCGTTAAGATGAAACAAATTCTCTATAGTCTTATTTTTCTGATCCTGCTAACTGGTTGTCAGTCAGACTACACTCCAAAACCACGGGGGTATTTCAGGATTGACCTGCCCGAACATGAGTACCAGCAGTTTGACACCTCCTTCCCTTTTACATTTGAGTATCCGATCTATGCCAGCTGCTTTCCCGATACTTCGGGGCTGGCAGAACCCTATTGGATCAATATCAGCTATCCGGCCTACAAAGCTCAACTGCACATCAGCTACAAGGAGATTCACGACAACCTGAACAACTACCTGGAAGACTCACGCACATTGGTTAACAAGCATATCCCTAAGGCCAATGCGATTACCCAGCAACAATTTCTCAATCCAAAACATAAGGTTTATGGCCTTACATTCTCCATTAAAGGGACAGAGGCCGCCTCTCCTTATCAGTTTTACCTGACCGACAGCCTGTCGAAATTTGTCAGGGGTGCCCTCTACTTCAATATCGTTCCAAACAACGACTCTCTTGGTCCTGTCATCGATTTTCTTAAAGAGGATATTGATCACATGATCAGCACTTTTCGCTGGAATAATTGACCTAAATGATGCTTATCTCGCTTAGGGTTTGTACTTTTGCAGACTCGTACGATTGAAAACCGGAAAACTGGAAAGGAGGATCTGTTATGATAGAAACCATCAAATATGGAACACTGAGATGGTCACATATCGTAAGACCGTCGGAAGAAGATCTGGAGATCCTGAATAGTCAGTATCATTTCCATCCCCTCGACCTTGAGGATTGCCGAAGCGTGATAAACCTCAGACCTAAAATCGACGTCTATGACGAGTACTACTTCCTGATCCTTCATTTCCCGAGTTTTGATTCGTCAGAAACGTTTGTTGACACCAAGGAGATCAAAGTTTTCTGGGGTAAGGATTTTCTGATTACGATCGGTAAGTCTCACTGGCTTGTGAAAGATATGTTCAGTCAGGAAAAATCGGGTGCACTTGCTGGAAAAAAGATGGAGATTGGAAGTTCTGATGCCCTGCTATACAAAATCCTTGAGCGTTTGATGCAGGAGACCCAGTTTCTTGTGGAGAAGGTGGAAAAGTCTGTGGATAACTGCGGGAAGGCCCTCTTCAACAGAAAAGCCGAGAAGACTATAGAAAAGATCAGCATTACCCAGAAGAACGTAATTCTTCTTAATACCATGTTCAAGCCCCAGATAGCCCTCTTCAACAAACTACAATCGGGAGCAATCCCTGGCTTTGCCGAAAATATGGCCGATTACTGGGGAAATATTCTCGACTATTACCAAAAGATCTGGGACATGGTGGAGGATGCAGGTGAGTTGATACGTGGCTATTCCCGTACATTTGATTCGCTGCAGGTGAACAAGACCAACGAGGTAATTAAAATACTCACGCTCATTTCATCCATTCTGCTGCCTCTGACGTTTATTGCAAGCCTGTATGGGATGAACATCGATTTGCCCTTCTCCGGGCATCCCTACTCCTTTCTTATTCTTACAGCTGGAATGGGTGCACTGGCAATCGCTATGATCATCTACTTCAAGGCCAAAAAGTGGATGTAATCAATCGTTGTCATTCATCACATTGATCTGCCGCTGGATAGACTCCTGATGGACGATCTCCAGGAGTTTCATGATGAATTCACGATTTAGCCCCAATTCTTCTCCATTTTCAATCCGCTCCCTGAAGATCTGGTTCCAGCGCTTTAGTTGCAGGATGGTAATTTTATTTTCTCTCTTGTAATGGCCAATCTGATCTACGATAGACATTCGCTGAGCAATGATATCGATCAGCTGCTGGTCAATCTTGTCGATCTCCGACCTGAGTTCCTCCAGCAGGTTCTGAAACTCAGCATTCCCTGAAGTTTTTCTCAGTATCAGTCCAAACAAAAGACCCGAGAGGTGCACAGGAGTGATCTGCTGCTGTTTGTCTGTCAAAGCATCTTTTGGGCGGATGTGAACCTCAATCATCAGGCCATTCATCTCCAGGTCGATTGCCCGCTGAGCAATGACATGAAGCAGGTCTGTCTTGCCACAAATGTGACTGGGATCTACGATAACAGGAAGTTCCGGACAAAGCCGTTTCAGCTCGATCGGGATCTCCCACATCGGGTCGTTACGGTAAGGAGAGTGCTTGTAAAAGGAGAATCCCCTGTGAATGGCGACCATTTTTTTGATCCCGGCGCGGTTGATGCGCTCAAGTGCCCCCATCCAGGTTGTGAGATCCGGATTCAATGGATTTTTTACCATCACCGGTATCTCAGACCCCTTCAGTGCTTCCGCGATCTCCTGAACAGAGAAAGGATTGACAACAGTGCGGGCTCCCAGCCATACCATGTCAATACCTGCTTTCAGGACTTTCTCCACATGAACCGGGTTGGCAACTTCGGTGGTTATTTTCAAACCCGTTTCCTGTTTCACACGGATCAGCCAATCGAGCCCTGCATCTCCCACCCCTTCAAATGTACTTGGCCGGGTTCGCGGTTTCCATAAACCGGCCCGGAATACCTTTACCATCGGAATCTTCGCCAACTCCCGTGCGGTTTCCATCACCTGCTCTTCCGACTCGGCTGAACAGGGTCCGGCAATGACGCATGGTTTGTCACCACATGGTAACCATTGATTCATTGGGTCGATATCGAAGCAGTGTTCCATCAGGCTATTTTGAAGATCTGAAGATTAGCTTTAGGAGATGAGCAATCACGCCGATACCTGAAGCCACCATGCCGATAATAAATACGATAGGCAGTACGACGTCCAGCCACGACCATCCCCCGATCATCGAAAAATCAAACGGATAGAGGAAATAGAGTGTCAACAGAACCACCAGGCTGGCAGCATCCAGAATGGCTCTAACAAGATGCCACAACCAGTGGAAATCCAGTAACAGGATCAGGGCCCACCCGACAAGCTGCAAAATAAGATTGAGATTCAGGATCCAGAGAACGGTAGCATAACGGTCATTTATAAACGGGAGATCCCATTCAGGGACGTTGTTTATGATATAGAGGAAGATCAGGTTCCAGATAATTGACCAGATTGCCTCTCCGCGATGCCGTTTGCGGGGCTTAACAACGGAAGTTTCTTCAGACATAACAATAAATTTGAAATGATAAAAGTAGAATATTTTTCCCAATCTATTCCATAGATCCTGGATTCTGGATTCTGGATGCTTATGCCTGATGCCGGATTCTGAGCCCTGAGCCCTGAGCCCTGAGCCAACGCCCAACTTGTAAAAGTTTTCCTTAATTTTGCAGGCTAATTTTTACAACTATGGAACACCTGAGAAGATCGAAAGTGGTTGATCTGCTGAAATCAACCGAATACGGGAAAGAAGTGCAAGTAAAGGGCTGGGTTCGAACAAAGCGCGGCAACAAAAATGTCAATTTCATTGCGCTGAACGATGGTTCGGTAATTCATCATATCCAGGTGGTGGCCGAGGTGGCCAATTTTGACGAAGAGTTGTTGAGGAAGATCACAACAGGTTCTGCAATCGCTGTGGAAGGAACACTGGTTGAATCGATGGGGCAGGGGCAGCATGTAGAGATCCAGGCCAGGAAGATTGAACTGTTCGGAACAGCCGACCCCGAAACTTACCCCCTGCAGAAGAAAGGACATACCCTGGAGTTTCTGCGCGAGATCGCCCATTTGCGTCCACGCACCAATACCTTTGGCGCGGTTCTGCGTATCCGTCATGCCATGGCGTTTGCCATTCATAAGTATTTCAACGACAACGGTTTCTTTTATATCCATTCGCCCATCGTCACAGGGTCCGATGCCGAAGGGGCAGGTGCGATGTTTCGCGTAACCACACTCGACGCATTACACCCGCCGCTTACGCAGGAAGGGAAAGTCAACTTTACCGAAGATTTTTTCGGGAAGGAGACCAGCCTCACGGTTTCAGGCCAACTCGAAGCCGAACTTGCCGCCCTGGCTCTCTCACTTGTTTATACGTTTGGACCCACTTTCCGGGCTGAGAATTCAAACACCCCACGGCATCTCGCCGAGTTTTGGATGATTGAACCCGAAATGGCATTTTACGACATCCACGACAACATGGATCTCGCCGAAGATTTCCTGAAATCGCTGATACGATATGCATTGGATCACTGCATGGATGATCTTGAGTTCCTTGCTAAAATGTATGACAGTGAACTCATCGACCGGCTGAAACAGGTTGTGGAAAGCAAGTTCGAACGGCTTACCTACACTGAAGCTGTTGAAATCCTCAAGGCATCAGGCCAGAAATGGGAATATCCTGTCGACTGGGGCTCTGACCTCCAGGCCGAACATGAACGCTATCTCGTTGAAAAACACTTCCACCGCCCGGTGATCCTGACCAACTACCCGAAAGATATCAAAGCCTTCTACATGAAGCAGAACGATGACAATAAAACCGTCAGAGGGATGGATGTCCTTTTTCCGCGTATTGGTGAGATTATCGGCGGATCGCAGCGGGAGGAGAACTACGACAGCCTGCTTCAACGTATCAGAGAGATGGATATCCCCGAGAAAGATGTCTGGTGGTATCTCGACACCCGCAGATTTGGCACTGCCCCCCACAGTGGTTTCGGACTGGGATTTGAACGACTGATCCTTTTCGTTACCGGAATGAGCAACATCCGTGATGTGATCCCCTTCCCCCGCACACCCAAGAACGCGGAATTCTAGGTGCGGGATACCAGGTGACTGGATAAAACTACCTACTCCCACTTAACACATGGCCTTCAGGAGGAAGTCCCCTTCAGGGGATTTAGGGGCTAATGTTTTTTTTGTAATTTTACAGAAATTAAATCCTTTTATGGAAAAACGTTGGATCATCAAGGAGCGCGGAGATGAAACAGTTATCGGTCAACTAGCCCGGGAACTGAACATTGACCAGCATCTGGCCAACCTGTTAGCCCAACGTGGTGTCACCAACTTTCCTGAGGCCAAATCGTTCTTTCGCCCACGGCTTGAAGACTTGCATGATCCATTCCTGATGAAGGATATGGATAAAGCAATAGATCGGATTGAATCAGCATTGAAGAATGGTGAAAAGATACTTGTTTATGGCGATTACGATGTGGACGGCACCTCAGCGGTAGCTCTGGTATACCTCTTTCTTCGGAAGTTGACAGACAAGATCGATTTCTATATCCCCGACAGGTACAACGAAGGGTATGGGATCTCATCCAAAGGGATCAAGTTCGCTGCCGATGAAGGATTTGGGCTCGTAATTGCACTCGATTGCGGCATCAAGGCCGTGGAGATGGTTAAACAGGCGAAAGCCAACGGGGTCGACTTCATTATTTGCGACCACCATCGCCCCGGGGCGGAGCTTCCTGATGCTGTGGCTGTTCTTGACCCCAAACGCTCCGATTGCAGCTATCCTTATCAGGAGTTATCGGGATGTGGTATCGGTTTTAAACTCATCCAGGCATTTGCCCAGAAAAACGACATTCCGTTTGAGGAGCTGAAAGAGTATCTCGACCTGGTAGTCGTCAGCATCGCGTCCGACATTGTAGACATCACCGGAGAAAACCGCATCCTGGCATACTACGGGTTGAAACTGGTAAATATTCGTCCCCGCCCGGGCATTGAAGCTGTGCTTAAGTATGCCAACCTTACCAAGAAGGATGAGGATGACGGGAACCTCTTTTTCAGCAGGGAATTATCCATCTCAGATCTTGTCTTCCTGGTTGGACCGAGAATCAATGCTGCCGGCCGGATTGAAAGTGGCCGGAATTCGGTGGAGCTTCTGATAGCGGATAATTTTAAGCTGGCCAGAGAGATCGGAAAACAGATCGACAGCTACAATACTGAGCGGAAAACCCTGGATGCACTGGCAACGCAACAGGCCATTGAGATGATCAGTAACAATGCAACGCTGAAACAGGCGCGTTCGACCGTAATTTTTAATCCCGACTGGCATAAGGGAGTAATTGGAATCGTGGCTTCCAGGCTTACGGAGGTTTTTTACCGTCCCACCATTGTCTTTACCCAGGCAGGTGAATTCGTCACCGGATCTGCACGCTCGATCAAAGATTTTGATATCTACGATGCCATCGATTCATGCAGTGACCTGCTGGAACATTTTGGCGGACACAAGTTCGCTGCTGGCCTTTCACTCCGGCCTGAAAACCTGGAGGCTTTTCAAAAAAGGTTCGAAGAGATCGCTACTGAAAGACTGAAAGGAATCGAGTTAATTCCTGAAATTGAGATTGATGCCGAATTGCCGCTGTTCTCAATTCATTCAAGGTTCTTCAATATCCTGAAACAATTTGCTCCGTTTGGCCCCGGAAACCTGGCCCCCCTGTTTATCACAAAAGGGGTGGTGAATGCTGGCGGATCAAGGATTGTTGGCAAGAACCATCTGAAACTTTGTGTTGTTCATCCGGATGTTCACGGAGGGCCCTTCTCGGGAATCGCTTTTCAGCAAGGCGACCATATGATACGCATCGAACAGGGTTTCCCCTTTGATCTTTGCTATAACGTTGAAGAAAACGAGTGGAATGGAACAGTTACCCTTCAGCTGAATGTAAAGGATATCAAGTTTGGCATTTAATTCTTCTCGTCCCCGAAACAGACTCCCATTCTCCGTGTCTTTTGAATCAATGGCAGATCCATTGGGACAAGCCGGAGTTTCCCTCCGACCTCTGAAAGAGGAATGGAGCTGATCTGATTTCCTGCCAGGTTTACCATCTGCCCGAATTTCTGCTGTGCAATCAACTCCACTGCCGAAGCACCAAAACGTGTTGCCAAAACCCGGTCCATGGGAGAGGGACTTCCCCCGCGCTGGATATAGCCAAGAATTGTTTCACGGGTCTCCAATCCTGTTTTGGTCTTGATGGCATCTGCAATATACCTGCCGGCCGAATCACCCTTTTTAACAGGAATCCCTTCGGCAACAACCACAATGGAGTATGGCTTCTCGTTGATCGCCCTTCTCTTAAGGCACCTTGCAACGATGTCAATATCAAACTCAATCTCCGGTAAAAGAATCACATCCCCGCCTCCCGCGATGCCAGAATAGAGTGCCAGCCATCCTGCATGATGACCCATCACTTCGATGACCATGATACGCTTGTGGCTGTTGGCCGTGGTATGGAGCCTGTCGATGGCTTCTGTAGCAATCCACAGGGCTGAATCAAACCCGAAGGTCTGATCGGTACCCCATACGTCATTGTCGATGGTTTTTGGGATGCCAATCACATTGAGCCCCTCTTCAGAAAGAAGGGCGGCTGTTCGCATAGTACCATTCCCGCCAATGCAAACCAGAGCATCTAACCCCATCTCCTTATAGTGTTTGCGGATCAGTTTGGGCTTGTCGATAGAAATCAATGAATTGCTTTTCTTGAAGGGATTCTCCCGGGAGGTTCCGAGGATGGTTCCACCTACGGTAAGAATCCCGGAAAGCTGGTTCTCGTCAAGAACCGAACATTCATGATTGATCAGTCCGAGAAATCCTGAGGAGATCCCAACCACCTCCATCCCGTATTCAAGGATGGCAGTTTTACCAACACCCCTGATTGCAGCATTGATACCGGGGCAGTCACCGCCTGCAGTAACAATCCCGATACGGGGGCCTTTTTTTACTTTACTCATGGCACGTTATTGTATGACCAATTTATGTGTTTCGGAGGAAGTATTATCTGTCAGATGAAGGATATAAATACCTTTCGGCAGATAGTCAATCAGGATCTCTTCATCCGGATGCCGTGAAGCTGAATTCACTCGTTGTGTAAATACAGGGATTCCCATGAGGTTGAACAGTTCGATCAGTTCCAGGTTCTCTCCTTCACCACCGGCGATCCGGAATCTTCCCGGATTGGGATTAGGATAAACACTGTATCTCTTCACCTCTGTTATCTCGTTGAAGCCGGTACAGGCTCCGAATGAAAAGACGACAGTGATGTGGGCCGAATCCACACAGCCATTCTCATTTGTCACCTCAACCGTATACTCCTGAATTTCGTATCCGATTCCTGTGGAGGCAATCATGATGGTTTGCTCATGAGACCCGTTTGACCATGTATAGAGCGCGCCTGTGTTTCCGGCACTGAGCACAAGGGTATCGTAAATGCAGACTGTTGTATCGGGGGGGCCAAGGTGAATCAATGGTAAAGGATATACTGTCACCATTGTGTTGCCCGATATCAGGTTGAAGTTGTCGTCGACAGTGAGGTGGTAAGTTGTGTTTTCGGATGGGGTAACCTCAGGATTGGCATCCGTGGAGGTAAACCCGGGTGGTGTTGATGTCCAGCTGTAAGTATACCATCCCGAGCCTCCTCCGGCAAGAGCAAAGAGTTGGGTGGATGTTCCGAAACATACTGCTGAAGGCGTGGCTACCGGGTTTACCGACAAGGGGCCGCCTTCAACAGCCACAATCACAGGATCCGCATCGCTGTTGCAGGAACTTGCTGCATCCGTTACTTCGAGGTTGAAGATGGTTGAGAAAAAGACATTTCCGGTAGGGGGATTTTGCTGTGTTGAATTGAACCCCGGCGGACTTGATGTCCATTCCCAGGAGTATACGCCATACCCTCCGCTGGCGATTCCGTGAAGGATAATCCCCGTGCCGTTTGCGATGGTGGTATCCTCCCCGGCGTAGGCAACGGGCTTGGGATGTACAAGTACCATGGCTGTATCATACAGCGAATTCAGGCACAGATCGGTGACCTGCACCGAATAGGCATTGTTGCCAACAGGCGGGATCAGTAAAAGGATGCTGTCATTTCCTCCAGGAACATTCCAGGTATAGGTATAGGGCTGAAGGCCTTCTGAAGGCTGGGAAAGAAGGGTTACCTCCTCGCCATAACAAACGGTTGCATCGTTCATCGGCTCCAGCGTCATCGGAACGTAGTCGAGAATAGGAATTGTGTCGGCCGCCACGGTTCCGTCGCAGTTGATCTGGTCGATGGTGATGATGACGTTTTCGGGACCTTCCGGGATGAGATCGAGGGTGGGGTGGATCACAATCGTCAGGCTGTCGGTTCCCGCCGGAAAAGTCAGATGATCAGGGATGAGTGTATAATCCACTCCGTTTGTAGCTGTGCCTCCCACCAGGAAGTTTACGGTATACGCTGAAGGCTGTGGGGAGGAGAGCAGGAAGTTGACCACCACATCATTGCATCCCTCAACAGCTGTATTCCCAATACCCGGATTGCTGTTGGACGGAGACATTTCCACACCTACTGCACTGAAGCTGTTTTGTTCAAGAAATACCCCCGAATCCAGGATGTGGTCGACGGCATCGGCGATGGCCAGCTTGATATGATAGGTAGAACAGGGTACCACCACAGCCGTGGCAGTAAACACATAGGTGAGGGCATCATACTGGTAATAAACACCTCCACCATTATCCCATCTGCTGGTAGTGTTCCCGCAAATGTTGTTGATCGTCACATACTGTGATGCAGAACCAGGCATCAGGGCAATATTGATGGCGTTATTGGTAAATGTTCCGCTGATACCCGGGCCACTGAGAAAAAACCCGAAAGCATCATTGATCTGGTTGCAATATTCGAAAAACTCTTCAGAGCCGAAAACATACCGGAATTGGATCGTGTCGAACTCAGGAATAAAATCAAACTCCAGCAATGCCTTGTCAAACGTGGCAGTGCCGGAGATAGTTGTAAGGTCGGGATCCCCGCCGCCGCCGGTATTTGATCCGGAACTGCTGCTATTATTTGGCCCGATGGCAAGTGATGCCTTCCCTGAAGTCATGAGGATGCCTCCCGGAAGTCCCAGTTGTAGGTTTGCTCCGCCCGCAGTGGCGAAAGTACCTATCTGCGTGGATGAGATCATCCCTAACGAGCCGTTGAATGTGGCATTGAAGATAGTGATGCCCTCTCCGATCAGGTAGTTCTGGATCAGCTGCTCGGGGGTCATATTCATGGCTGAACCCTCCACAACAGTGAGCTGGGCGTTTGCTTCCCTGGTGATGCCGGAAATCGCACCAATCACGATCCAGGTCAGCAGAATATAAAAATAGCAAAACGAATGCCCCTTCATGTACATCGTTTAAAACACAAATATACTAAAATTCAAACGGTTAACGCAACTCGAATGATCCCTGGCCGATTTCGCGGTCGTCGAAGAAAACGCCAACCATATAGCGCCCTTTCATGGCTGCCACATCGTTGTCACGTTTGATCCAGTCAACGCATACCCGCATCGCTTTACCGGCATAGTCGATATCTTCACGAACAGAATAGGGGATCTCCTGTCCGTTGAAAACAAATACATCATACTTGCTTTTGGTAACAACCACATTGTCGGGGCGGGTGATCCGCACGTAAAGGACCTTTGTGCCCTGCTCGATCAAAGAATTCTCACCGATTGTGAAACAGATTTTTAACTTGTCGGTGCGATTGGCTTTGTCGGTTTCGGTTGCATTGGTGCCACGCATTTTGTATGCTGTGGTGGTAATCCCATAAGCCTGGAGAACAGCCGCCTGATTCATCTTCTGGGTCAGCTCCTCTTTATCTTTGATCAGGTTCTGGTTCCTTCCCTGTTCCGTTCGCACGACTTGCCTGATCCGTTCATTCTCCTCTTTCAGTTCACGGTTCACCGTATAGAGGGAGTCCATCTGATGAACATACCCCTGGGCAACCTGTTGAAGCATAGCCATCTTTTTCCGAATCTTGTAATACTCATACTGGGTGTCGAGAAGTTTCCGGATCTCAACGGCATTGGCCTGGATAATACTGTCTTTTGCTGACAGGGAGTCGGAAAGGGTTCCGTAGATCTCTTTGATAGTATTGTGTTCTGACATCAGGGAATCCAACTCTTTCTGCAATTCCACCTTCTCTACCTCCCTGGCATCCACCAGGTTCATCAGTTGGGAACGCTGGAAAAAGAGCCAGAACAGCAATGCCAGGATAACAAGCGCGAGGATGGCTACGAAAATCTTCCATTTCCGGGAGCCAGAACTAGTTTCTTCCATGTCAATCGTCAATTATCAGAATAAATCTTAAAATTCAAAGATACAAATTCACCACTACTTCCATGATATCACCACGGCACCACAGCACCATTCTCAATGTGCCGAACCAATAACTTTGACATTATCTCCATGGTCATCGGCGGTCTTCTTTAACCACCATTCAGGATAGCCGGGCTGATCGGGCATAACAGGAACTCCCCATTCGTTCCGTTCAAACTCGCCGTTTTTCTCTTTCTTTACATTCCCATCGTGGTATTTTACCAACAGATATTGTCCCAGTTCGCGCCAGGTATCAACAGTATAATTTCCCATGGCAACCGAGTAGTCGGTAAGGTATTCACGGGCGGCCATCGGATTCTCATCATAGAGCGCCAGTGCCTCTTTGTCAACTCCCGGTGTGGCATTGATAAAGAAATTCTCCAGTCGTGTTTGTACCTTCTGGATATCCTTGATCATGTAGTTGTATTTGGTATAGGCCCAGTTGGAGACAAAGGTAAAGGTCCAGAATGCAGAAGTGGGTGAATAGGTCAGCATATCACCATTACCAACGGCATAAGGTTCAGGAACTTTCAACATTCCACAGTACATCGGGGCATAACAGTTGGTATAGGTGTCATCAACACTGAACCAGAAAATTCCACCGATAGGATCTGGGAGCCAGTTTCTGCTCTGGGCAACAAAGACAAATCCTGTTTGCTGTGTTGAAGTAGCGCGCTCGTGGCAGTATCCAACACTGTCGACCTCCCAGGTCATGGGCCTCCACCGGTAGGGCGACTGGAACGGACCGGCACCAAAATCGTTGTTCATGTCCATCGAGGTGTTTTCATAATGGTCGCGCATCAGGTCCATCACCTCTTTTACCGTCACTTTATGATCGGGTTTAACCCAGAGAGGCATCCGGTTTGTTGCGTAACCATTTGCACCGTGTTCAACCTCGCCGCGGGCATAATCTTCGTAAGGCGCCATATCGGGGTTTACCCTGTTAAACATGGCATAAACCCTGGCTTCGCAGAAACGGGCACCCCCAAAACCAACGGGAGCATAAGTGTCGGAAAAGCTGAAGTCGCTGTCGGAACCACTATACCACCCCTTACCACGGGCAAAGGTGATGACATCGGGAGCATTGTAGCAGGTTGTATTTGTATTATCCCAGCTATTTGTCTTCTGATAGGGGAAGGTGGTGATGCGTGCCTGGTTGGCATGACCGCAGATATATCCGTCGGGAACCAGAAGGGCAACCCACACGGCTCCTTTTTGCCCTTCACCTTTTCCAATGATCTCCATGATCCACACTTCGTTCTTGTCGGAGATGGAAAACGACTCTCCGGAGCTGGCATACCCATAGGTATCCATAAATTCGGCAATGATCCGGATTGCATCCCGCGCCGAAGTTGCGCGTTGTAATGTCACATAAATGAGGCTGCCATAATCCATAATGGCACCCGACTGTGAGGCGAGCTCTTCCCGGCCGCCGTATGTCGTCTCACCAATAGCTACCTGGTTTTCATTCATGTTGCCAACCACAGAAAATGTGTGCCTGATCTGTGGGATCTTTCCCATTGGTTTTCCTGTGTCCCATTCAACAATGTCAAGCATGGCTCCTTCGGGATAGTCTGCTGCTGGCCAGAAATAGAGGTCACCGTACAGCACATGCGAGTCGGCGGAATAGGTGATCATTGTGGAACCATCAGCTGAGGCTCCTTTGGTAATCAGGAAGTTTGTACAAGCAGTTGTACCGCTGTGGATGCCAACCAGTAAAATCATCACGAGGGATAATGCAATGAGAAAGTTCTTTTTCATAAATTTCGTTTTTAATTATTGCAAAGGTAAAAATCCTCGTTGAAACCACAAAGCTTCGTCTATGCTTTTGAAACGGTGGTCGATTTTCCTGTGCTGGTATGCTTATCTTAAGAAATCAATGTACCTTTGCAGGTCATGAAAAGGCAATGATGAAATCAACGACTTTACTGTGTATAATAGCCCTGCTTGCAATGGCTGCATCAGCTCAGTCCGATACGGTCAGCATCGAAAAAAAGAAGGGTAGAAATTTCAAGCTCGATGTTTATTCCGGATACTCGATAGGCTTCGGTAAATATATCTCCACCGAAAAGGATGATAAGCAATCGGGCTATGCATCCAATGGCTTTTTTGTGCAGGTTGAAGGATCATGGCTGGGAAAAAGCGGACTCGGATTGGGGGCAGGCTACTGCTATCAGAACAGCTGGATCCAGGAAAGTGCTACAGATGATACACTGGTAGGGCAATATACGGAGCTGGGCTCAAAACACTGGAATAACCACTACCTGCTGGCAGGTCCGGTCTTTATCAGGGGTTTTGGGAAGCTGTTGCTGACGTTCAAACTGCAGGCGGGCGCAGTGCTGGCCTTTTCACCCGTATTCAGGCTCTGGATGCCTTCTACCGATACACTCAATCCAAATACTATGACCCTGAGCGACGGTCCCGGCGCCGGGGTGGCGGTGCATGCAATGGCTGGAATTGGATACAGGGTAACAGATAATTTAACCGTCAATCTTGCGTTCTCCTACCTGGGAGGAAATCCGAACCGGACAAAATCCTACAGCCAGTTTATAAGGGATGACGATACCGGGTTGTATTATTATACCCATGGGGAGCTGGAACGGAAAAAAAAGATTTCAACGTTCAACATAGGACTGGGCGTTATATTTAAGTTGTAATATCATAATTTTTTCAATGGTTAAACGATTACTCTTCTTTCTCCTGATCTTGTTTTCTTTTGGAACTGCCAACGGCCAGGTCAGCATCAGAGATTCCTCCATCACCATTCCTATGATCTATGCAACCTACAGCTATCAGTTTCCTGGAGGGGACCTGGCTGGGCGGTTCGGATCCAATTCCAGTATCGGGGGTGGGTTTCTTGTCAAAACGAAATCAAACTGGTTGATCGGTGCTGAAGGGAATTTTCAGTTTGGAAGTTCTGTCAAGGACCAGGACAGCCTCCTTACAACCATCTCCACACCCGAAGGATACATCATTGATGCCAACGGAAAGATCGCAGATGTGATCCTGTATATGCGTGGATTCAGTTTTTTTGGTAGTATTGGCAAACTATTCCCCTGGGTAGGACCCAATCCTAACAGCGGATTTACCCTGATGGCCGGAGCCGGTTACCTGCAAAACAAGATGCGCATCCTCAATCCCGATAACACTGCTCCCCAGCTGCAGGGGGATTATAAGAAAGGATACGACAGGCAGAATGGGGGCATCGCCCTGACAGCCTCGGTTGGATATCTCTTCATGAGCTCCAGCCGCCTGTTGAACTTCAGTCTGGGGTTTGAATTTATCCAGGCCTGGACAAAAAACAGACGAGAAGTGGACTTCAATACAGGAAAACCCGATCCGTCACCACTCTCCAGTCAGTATTACGGGATCAAAGCCACCTGGAATATCCCGCTGTACCGTAGGAGCCCGAAGGAATTCTACCTCTATTAAAGTTAGAAGTTAGAAGGTAGAAGTTAGAACTGGAAGTTAGAAGTTAGAAGTTCGAAGTTTTAATCAAGCATTACAAGCGAGCAGCGAACAGCGAACAGCAAACAGCGAACAGCAACCTATGAGTGCGCTTTATACCTTCAGCATCCTTCTCTACGGCCTGGGAATCCGGATCGCGGCGCTGTTCAATCCAAAGGCCAGGAAGTGGGTTCAGGGACGGAAAGGGCTCTTCAGGAAGCTGGACGAAACCCTGAAACAGAACCCTGGCAGATGGAAAGGAAATGTTTGGTTTCACTGCGCTTCCTTGGGAGAGTTTGAACAGGGACATCCGGTAATTGAAGGCTTCCGCGAGCTATTCCCCGACTACAGGATTATCCTCACCTTCTATTCCCCCAGCGGTTACGAAGTGAGAAACTCCTATCAGGGAGTCGAAGGGGTCTTCTACATGCCACTCGATATCCCGCTGAATGCCCGAAGATGGATAAACAGGCTGAATCCAAAACTGGTCTTTATCGTCAAGTATGAGTATTGGTTCAACTTCCTGAAAGTACTAGACCAAAAGCGGATTCCTGTGTTTATCATCTCTGCGATTTTCCACGAAAACCAACCATTTTTTAAGAAATACGGCAGCTGGTTTAAAAAGCAGCTCAACCATGTTTCGTGGTTCTTCCTTCAGAGTGAAGATACAAAAAAACTGGCTGAAACATTGGGTATTAAAACCTTCACGATAAGTGGAGATACCCGGTTTGACAGGGTATGGAGCATCAGGCAACAGCACAAATCCTTCCCTCTGATCGAGGAGTTCGCACGGGGTGCACGCGTCGTATTAGGAGGAAGTACCTGGGAGCCGGATGAAGAGATGATTCTTGGTTTACTCAACCAGAATCATCCCAATTTAAAGTTTATTATCGCCCCGCATGAGGTACACCCGGCGAGGATCGAGGCACTTGAAGCCAGTTGGCAGTCAGCAGTCGGCAGTTGGCATCTTTGTCATTGCGAGGAGTGGAGCGACGCGGCAACGGCATCCGGCATCCGGCATCCGGTATCTGCAATCGTGCGCTTCTCTCAACTGACTCCCGAAACCGCAGCCTCAGCCCGGGTCATCATCATCGATTCCATCGGTATCCTTGCACATCTTTATCAGTATGCCTATGTTTCGGTGATTGGAGGTGGCTTTGGCGTAGGCATCCACAACACACTTGAAGCCGCTGCTTTTGGGAATCCTGTGGTGTTCGGTCCAAATTTCCAGAAATTTACTGAAGCCAGGGAGCTGATTCGTTTAGGAGGTGCTTTCTCCGTTCGAAATACTAACGAATTGTCAGTTTTGGTAACCGGCTGGTTAGAAAATGATGAAGAGTATCAAAGAATCTCCTCTATCTGCCAGAATTATGTCGAAAACAACCGCGGTGCTACACACCGGATCCTGCAGGGAATTCAAACCCTTGGCTTTATAGCATCTTCGCGAAAAAATTCCTGATGCCAATCCTCCGGCATCTCCACAAATAGTTCTATATTTGTTTTAAATAAAAATCAGGTATCAACAAATTTACATACAATGAAAAAAAGATCCTTTTTATCACTGGGAATGATGGCTGCTGCACTGGCTTTTATTCTTTCAGGATGTTCACCTGTCACCCTCACTTCATGGAAGAACCCGAAAGTCAACGAGCAGATCAGTAAGGTGGTGGTTTGGGGTATGTTCAAGAAATTGGAATACGAAAAACCTTTCGAAGATGCCATGGTCGCCTATCTTAACTCTAAAGGGATGAAGGCAATTACGGCACTTACGTTTTTGAATCCCACCGTAAAATATGAATATGCCGATCTGGAGAGGATGATAGACAGTGTTGGCGCTGATGGTATTCTGATCTTTTCTTACAAAAGCACTGATAAGGAGAAAGATTATGTGCCTGTTTCAACATCAATTTATCCCGATTACTATTACAACTACTACGGGTATTACAATTGGTACTTCCCATACTATGGCCCTGGCTATAATGTAGTTACATCGGGTGGTTACTGGACTACCACTACCATCGTACACCTTACCGCAAATCTTTACGGCAATTTCAAGGATGAACTGCTGTGGACCGCGCAGGTAAGTATTACCGATCCCGATTACATCGACACTGCTGCAACAGAGATTGCTAAAAGCGTTTTCAAGGATTGGTCGAAAAACGGTATCCTGAAATTTAAATAGATCCTGGATGCTGTTGCTTCGCTACGTCCTGCGTCTCACGTAGTTAAAATCCTGATCCCGCTGCTTCGGTTCAAATCCGGCATCATAGATTGCCTGTTGGATGCCATCGGCATCAAAGGTGTTGGAGGCTCCTGCCACGGAGACAACATTCTCTTCAATCATGATACTCCCGAAATCATTGGCTCCTGCATGGAGACACAGCTGAGCCGTCTCTTTACCTACGGTAAGCCATGATGCCTGGATATAGGGGATGTTTGGAAGCATGATGCGGCTGATGGCAATCATGCGGATATACTCTTCCGGTGTTACCTTATTGGTGATGCCGGATTTTTTTCGTAGTTGGGTGTTTTCATCCTGGAAAGGCCAGGGGACGAAATTCAGAAACCCTTTATGTCCTGAGGGCTTCTCCGATTGAACTGTTCGAAGTGCAATCAGGTGCTCCAGCCGCTCTTCAATGGTTTCGATGTGGCCGAACATCATGGTGGCCGAAGTGGTGAGGTTGAGCTCATGGGCTGCCCGCATCACATCCAGCCATTCTTTCGTGGAGCATTTTGCCGGGGAGAGCTCTTTTCGTACACGGTCAACAAGAATCTCGGCGCCGGCGCCTGGTAAACTGCTTAACCCCGCGTCAACAAGTTCCTGCAGCACCAACTTGCAGGGAAGTCCTTCCATGTTTGCCAGATGAACAATCTCGGGTGGACCGAGTGCATGAAGCCGCAGTGTGGGGTAATGACTCTTCAGGTCGCGGAAAAGCTGCTTGTAGAACTCCAATCCAAGTTTGGGATGCATGCCTCCCTGCAGAAGCAACTGGTTGCCTCCCAGATTTTGCATCTCATCGATCTTCCGGATGTAATCGTGCAAGGTTGTGATATAAGCATCTTCGCTTCGTGCCGTACGGTAGAAATTGCAGAACTTGCATCCCGAAAGGCAGATGTTGGTGATGTTTACATTCCTGTCGATGATCCAGGTCACCACATTATTGGGATGTTGCTGCTGCTTCAGCTTATTGCCGAGCGCCATCATGGTTTGGAGCTGTGCTTCAGAATATAACAGTCCTCCCTCCCTGGCATCCAGAAATTCCCCTGCAAGCGCCTTATCAATGATCTGATTCAGACTCAGCATTCGCCGCTGTTTTTTTTCTAACTTTGCAATCTTCAGCGCCCAAAATTAAGAAAAAAGATGCACCCTAGAATTATTGCCCAAACCGGGATTACTCATGGGGATAACCTTATCCTCCTGGCCGAATCTCCTAAAACACTGCCTGCCGGATTTTTTTCCGATCCTGAGATCAGATTCATTGGTGATCGGCACAAACAAAAGGTGGAGATGATCCCCTTTAACCGGCTTGACCACTGGGTTGTGGTTCAGTTTATTCCGGCAGAGAAAGACAGGAATCAACGCTGGGAGAAGTGCCGAACAGCTGGAGACAAGATCCAGTCTTTCCTGAATAGACATCAGGCAACCAGGGTAGCCCTTTTCGATGTGGACTCAAAGAATGACGAATCGATGGCCCTTCTGGAGGGAATGGCGATGGGTTGCTACCAGTTCCTTAAGTACAAGACCGACAAAGAGGATGCGAATACCCTTAAGGAGATCGGTATCTTCAGTGGAACGGTCACGAAAAAAAATGTTGCGGAACTTAATGCAGTGCTCAACGGTGTTGACTTTACACGCAACCTTGTCAATGAACCCAATTCTTATCTTACAGCAGCAATGTTTGCCAAAGAGATCGAATCCTCTGCTGTTAAAGCGGGGATCGCGGTTGAGGTATTGAGCAAGAAAAAGCTTGAGGCATTGCAGATGGGCGGACTTTTAGGTGTTAACAAAGGGAGTCATGAACCCCCTTTCTTTATCATCCTCGAATATAAGCCCGGAAAGCCAAAAAACCCGAAACCCATTGTACTTGTGGGGAAAGGGATTGTTTACGACACCGGCGGGATGGACCTGAAAACGGGCTCGCACATGGAGAACATGAAGACCGATATGGCCGGCGGTGCAGCGGTTGCCGGAGCTATGCTGGCCGTTGCAACGGCAAAGCTTCCGGTACATATTGTCGGACTGATTCCCGCCACTGATAACTGGCCGGGGCCACTGGCAATTGTTTCAGGTGATATCCTCAAAATGCATAACGGGATGACGGTGGAGGTGATCAACACCGATGCCGAAGGACGGTTGATCCTTGCCGATGCGCTCAGCTATGCCAAACGGTACGACCCTCTGCTGACCATCGACCTGGCAACTCTTACAGGATCAGCGGTTCGGGCAATTGGGAAACGGGCAATTGCAGGGATGCAGTCTGATGCCGGCCAAGCGTTTGAACAGTTAAGAGCCAGCGGATTTGACGTGTACGAACGGATTGTTGAGCTCCCATTATGGGACGACTACGGTGAAGAGCTCAAATCGAAGATTGCCGACCTGAAAAATCTTGGCGGTCCCGAAGCGGGAGCTATCATTGCCGGGAAATTCCTGCAGAAGTTCACCAGCTATCCATACATCCATCTCGATATTGCTGGCCCCTCCTTCTTCGACAAGCGCGACTCCTACCGCGGACAAGGTGCAAGCGGGGTTGGCGTTCGGCTTCTGGTCAAGTTTATCAAAGGAATTATTAATTAAGAATTAAGAATTAAGAATTAAGAATTAAGAATTACACATTACAAAATACTTTCACTATTTCACTATTTCACCATTTCACCATTTCACCATTTAAACCATGGACCAACCACTCGATAAAGAAAACCGAATCCGTATCGGCATCTCTCAAGGCGATATCAATGGAATCAGCTATGAGGTAATCATCCGAACCCTTCAGGATCAGCGCCTGTTTGAAAACTATACGATCATCCTTTATGGCTCGTCAAAAATAGCATCATACTATCGGAAGCTGATGGATGTCAACGAAGTGAGCTTCAACACCATCAAAAAGGCGGAACAGGCTCTCCCGCGCAGGCCGAACATTATCAACGTAATCGAAGAGGAGGTGCGTATCGAAATGGGAATTGCCACCCCCATTGGTGGAGAACTTGCCTACAAAGCACTGGAGATGGCAATGAACGACATCTTGCTTGGCGAAATCGACGTGTTAGTGACAGCGCCCATCAGCAAGAAGAATATCCAGTCGGAGAATTTTCAGTTTCCCGGACATACAGAGTACCTGGCTGCCCGTTGCAAGGTTGACGATTCACTGATGCTGATGGTGAACCGTGACTTCA
>Ga0351873_10008_pt2 | contig 45379 bp, 44 predicted proteins | sample TotcelFGM3001N11_FD_206764 | JGI IMG/M metagenome (GOLD analysis project Ga0351873, IMG submission 206764) | Enriched cells from coal bed in the Powder River Basin, Montana, United States - Total cells FGM rep2 HSBNCT.FGM.300.1.N11 ... | reverse complement strand
AATTTTGGGGCTATAGTCGATGGGATATTTTGATGCAAATGCAGCGGGTCGATGCGTCAAGAAACGCACAAGGCGAGCTTTCGAACCGGATCGATCCGGCGTCGCCAACTCGCCTTGAACGCTCTGCGGACGCATGTCAGTGGCCGTAATGAATCGTTGCCTTCTTCTCCGTTACGGCCCCGTCTCGTGTGACGCGCTTTCGAAAGTGTAGCAATTCTTGTACCAAATTGTCGGTGATGATATTTACTCGGCGACGCGTCGGGGGAACTCAGCAAAACTGGGAAATATTTACGCGTGGACGGTGCGATTAGGTATACTTGGTTGCTGGGTCCTGGCAAATTTTACAGCTTGTCCGCGTGTTTTCTTGCCGCGTGGGGCAGGTTTTTCCCGATTCGTGACATGAGGGATGCTCCTTGCCATGTTTTGTCAACGAAATCTTCTCTGGATTGCTCTTCTGCTTGTCGTCGTGACGGAGCCACTGACTGTCCGCGCACAGACTGTCCGAAAACTGGCGCCGGGTGTTTTGACGGTTATTTCGCCCGAACCGCACGAGGAAGAGACGTTTCATGGCCCGATCACTTTGTCGGTCTCGCAGCTTGACTGGACGCCGAACTTCACTCCGAAGACGGAAACTTTGCGTGAGAAGGCTGCGAAAGTCACGATTCGCCACAACGTCTGGAATTTGGAATTCGCGTTCAAGCCGATGCGCATGGTGTATATCGATGTTCCTCAGCCAACGGGGAAAATGCAACGAAAGCTGATCTGGTACATGGTTTACCGCGTGCGCAACCTCGGCGGCCACCTGAATCCGGTGCCCGCCGAAGACAAGACATACAAGCCGGAGATGGTCGACGAAGTTTTTAACGTCGGGGCAACGGAGCGGAGTAATACCGTTCGTTTCTTCCCACATTTTGTTTTGGAGAGTTCCGAGGTTGGGAAATCATATCTGGATCGAGTTATCCCGGCGGCGTTGCCCGTGATTCAACTCCGGGAAATGCGCGGAGCGAAACTCTTGAATAGCGTCGAGATCGCCCAGGTTCCGGTCCCCGTCGTTCCGCGCGAGGGTGGTGCCGGCGCGTGGGGCGTTGTGACCTGGGAGGATGTGGACCCGAGGATCGATTTTTTTTCCGTGTACATCCAGGGCCTGTCGAATGCTTTCCAGTTGGAGAATTCTCCGGCCGGAGGCGTCGTTCAGCGTCTGAAAACACTGCAATTGAATTTCTGGCGTCCCGGCGACACGGAATACGAGCATGAGGGCGAGATTCGCTACGGAGTTCCTGCCGTAACCGACCAGAACGAGCAGGCGACGATAAATGCCCACTACAACATCGCGCGACGGGTTGATTATCTCTGGCTCTTCCGCTAAAATTGCCCGGCTCAGAACATAACTCAGTCGATTGGCTCTAGCGAGACAGGTGTGCAATGGCTCACAAGAAAGGTCAAGGCTCAACCCGAAACGGTCGTGACTCCAACGCCCAACGGCGCGGAGTCAAGCGGTTTGGCGGTCAAGCGGTGCGGTCCGGTAACATCCTGGTGCGTCAAGTGGGGACGAAATTTCGTCCGGGGCGAGGTGTCGGCATGGGGACCGATTATACGTTGTTCGCCCTGGTGGACGGCGTGGTTCAGTTTGATTGCAGCGGGCGTCGCGTGAACGTTGTTGTTCCGAACAACTGAGACGGCTCGGGTTGCGGCGCGCGTATATCAGAGGACGCCTGAACGGGCGTCCTTTTTTCATGGATCGAGTTCGGCATGTTTGTCGATCGCGTCGAAATTGAAGTTCACGCCGGTGACGGCGGTTCCGGTTGCATGAGTTTCCGGCGGGAAAAGTACGTTCCCGAGGGCGGACCCGACGGCGGCGACGGCGGCAGCGGAGGCAGCGTCGTGGTCATCGCGCGCGAAGGCGTGGACAGCCTTTCGGCGTTGGCGCACCGCAAGTTCTGGCGGGCCGATAAAGGGAATCGCGGCGAGGGCGCGAACCGCCACGGTCGCAACGGGCAAGACCTGACGATCCTCGTCCCGCCCGGAACCGTGGTGATCGACGCCGAGAATCATTTCGTGCTGAAGGACTTGACCCAGCCGGAACAGCACTTCATCGCCGCCCGCGGCGGAAAGGGGGGGTGGGGCAACACGCGTTTCAAATCCTCGACGCATCAAGCTCCGCGCGAATTCAACGAGGGTGAAAAAGGCGAACGTCGCCGGCTGATTTTCGAACTCAAGGCGATCGCCGACGTGGGCCTGATCGGCAAACCCAATGCCGGCAAGAGCACCCTGCTCAGCCGCGTGTCGAAAGCACGCCCCGCAATCGCCGCTTATCCGTTCACCACCAAACAGCCGAACCTGGGACGCGTGCAGATCGATGCCGAGCGCTCGTTCGTCATGGCCGACATCCCGGGATTGATCGAAGGCGCGCATACCGGCGTCGGGTTGGGCCTGGAATTCCTGCGGCACGTGGAACGAGCCGGAATCCTGATCCACCTGATCGAACCGTTGCCGCTGGACGGAACCAAGCCCCTCGAAAACTATCGGGCCATTCGCAACGAACTTCGCCAGTACAACGAACAGCTGTGCCAGCGGCCGGAAATCGTCGTCGTGACCAAATGCGAATTGCCCGGCGCCGCCGAGGTCCGTCAGCGTTTGACGGAAGAACTGCAGCGTGACGTCCTGCTGATCTCAGCCGTCACCGGCCAGGGGCTGAACCATCTTACCGGCGCCATCGCTCGCGAAATGACCGGCGGCAAGACCAGGGAGTAGGTTTTCAAGTTGGGGAGGCAAAGTCATGTCGACGAGGTTGCGTTCTTGTCCCGATGGTCAGCGGGGAATCCTGAACCACCGGGCGCTCTTGAAGACGATCGGTGCCGCCATCGTAACGGCGATGATAGCCGGCATGTTGCGTGTTCCGGTGTCGGCGATGGAGGCGAGCCCGCCGAAAACAACGCTCATCAAGCTGCTGTTCGACTCGTTTCTTGGATCGCCGCCTGATGCTGCCGAATCGCAGATTACCATCTCAGGCGATTGGCAGGTGTCGGTGCGCATCACGCGGCCGGATCAGCCGGTGCGGGCGTTTGATTTGGCGATCGAACCTGCCACGGAGGTTGAGGTCGCCGACGAGCGTTACGATTCGCTGCCTCCGTTCCAGCCGAACGCTCCAGGCTGGCGCAAAGGGGCCGCATTGCGCGGCGTCCGCACCCAGGAGACCACGGCCAAGGGCCAATTGGTGCCTGGGACGCTCCAGTTGCGACTTGGCCTGGATGCCGGTGCCTCGCCCTTGGAGCCCGGACGCGATTACGCGGTGGACGAGGAGTGGGGTACGTTCGGGCGCCTGGAGGGCGGTCGTATCCGTGACGGGCAATCGGCGTTCGCAAACTATCGCCACGGCCTGTCGCGATTGGATTCCGTCATCCTGGAGCGTGATGGCCGCATCGTGTTGCGGCCCGGTCAGCCGCACGTGACGGCGCCGTTGCCGCCGCCGATGGCCGCGGGCGAGACCCGTCTGGCCAATGTTTGGGTGCCGGGAAGGCTGAGCCGGTTGAACGACGACTGCTTGTTCCCGATTCTCGAAGACGCGTATCCGGAACCGTCGGCGACTTCGCCCCCACCCGCCGAGAAGCTGTTGCCGCGGACGATCGGCAAACTCCGGAATGGGAAACCGTTGCGGATTCTGGCATGGGGCGACAGCGTGACCGACGCCTCGTACCTGCCGGACCGCGACCGCGACAGTTGGCAATCGCAGTTTGTCAAGCGGCTGCGCGAGCGGTTCCCGCAGGCCGAGATCGAGTTGATTACCGAAGCCTGGGGTGGGCGCAATACGGCCAGTTATCTTGCGGAAGGGCCGGGATCGCCCCACAACTATCGAGACAAGGTGCTGGGCGCGAAACCGGACTTGATCATTTCTGAGTTCGTCAACGATGCGGGGCTTTCCCCGGCCCAGGTTGAGCAGCGTTATTCGCAGTTGCTTGCCGATTTCAACGCGATCGGCGCCGAGTGGATCATCTTGACGCCGCACTACGTCCGTCCCGATTGGATGGGACTGGCCCGCGAACGCATGATTGACGACGATCCGCGGCCGTATGTCGCGGGACTGCGTGAATTCGCCGAGAGGCACCAAGTGGCACTCGGCGACGCATCCCAACGCTGGGGCCGACTATGGCGGCAGGGCATCCCTTACACGACATTGCTCTTGAACGCCATCAACCATCCAGATGCCCGCGGCATGAAGCTGTTTGCGGACAGTCTGATGGTGCTGTTCTGAACTGCCGCAGTTTCAACTTCCCGAAATCACTGGGGACCAACCCCGGCGTTGTGGCAGCGCTGGGCGGGGCCTGTCCGCCACACAGCGGGCATTTGGTCGCCAAGGCCCCCGAGCCAACATGGAAACGGCTTGGACTGAAAGACGGGCCGCACGCGGGTTACCATACTAGCAAGGCGCAGCCGCCGCTCGGTTGCATCCGATTGTGATGTTCGACCGCCGCCCCGATGTCGATCGACTTCTGAACGCGTGCCTTCACTTTCCATCTCCTATGTTTCTACAATGAAGATACGCAGGCGCGTTGCCGCTGTCAATACCGCCGGGCCGTCGGGAACGTTGCGGTCTCGCTCACAGCCATCGCGGCGACAGTGATCGCGTTCTGGCCCAGGTCGAAAGCTGCTGGTATCCTGATGGTGCCGTATTTGGGTTGGGTCGCCTTCGCCAGCGTGTTGAATTTCGAGATTTGGCGGCTGAATTCTTGACCAGACTGATCTTGCGATGGGGCCGATCATCATAATTGCCGTGCTTGCCCTGCTCGGCTGGCTCTCCGTCAGTACCGTTCGCTCCCTGCGCGCACGGGGCGTCGGTTTCCCGTGGTGGGCCACCCTCGTCGGCTGTGTCATCGTCGGATTCTGCTTGGGCGTCTGGTTCGGCTTTTTCTTCGAGTACCTGGCGGTGTACCAGCGGCACATTCGGCCTTCCAACGCTCCCACCTTCTTTGCCGTCACGCTGCCAGACATGGGGGCGACATTGATGACGGATCAATTGAAGTATCGACCACGCGGATTGAAGTGACGAACTATGCTCCCGTCAGCCTTTGGCACCCTCCCCCTTCGCATCCTCGCAATCATCTGGGCCTCGCCGTACACGTTGCTCGGCTTGTTCATCGGCTTCGTCGGCGTTTGCACGGGAGGCCACGCCCGCATCCGTGGCCGTGTGATCGAGTTCTACGGCGGCGGTGTGAAATGGCTGTTGCATCGGTTCCCACACGGGCAATTCACAATGGCGTTTACGTTGGGCCACACGGTCTTGGGACAAACCGACGCTGCCCTCGACATCTGCCGCCAACACGAACTGGTTCACGTTCGCCAGTTCGAGCGTTGGGGACCGTTCATGGGGCCTGCCTACTTGGGCTGCTGTCTGGTACTTTGGATGATGGGCCGCAGACCGTACCGCGACAATCCATTCGAGCGGCAGGCATACGAGCAAGGGGGCGGGGAGTGAAACACCCAAAGCCAAGGCCGCATTTATCAACCGCCCGACAGCTTGACGGGCAGGAAATGATTTGAATTCTGGAAACCCAAAACGCTTTCGCGGGGAACCACCGCGATAATCCCCGAAGGAGATGTCCGTTGATCGTAGCCACCCACCGATGCGCTGACCACGGCCACGCCGAGTTTGTCTTGCAAGTTGATCCCTCGGCTGTTCCAGAGCAGCACATCGAACAAATCATCCAAACCCTGGAGGGCATGGTTGCTCACGGATCTGTGTTTGCGCCAGGGCAGACACTTCAGGTCGGCTGGATGGTTACGCAGGTTCAGCGGCACGACAAAATGCGGTTGACGCTCTTCGAGCCAGACATGCGGTCACTCCCCGTCAAGTATGTCCCAGGCGTGACGGAGACCCTTCGGCAAATGATGTTGCAGTTGTTCGTCATCGACAGCTTCGGCGTTCCCAGAAACGACATGGACATACCAAGCATTCGACAATCCGTCGTCGTGTGCGATAAGTACCAAGATGCGAGCGGCATCCTTCTTATGCGAGGCAAGGCCCAGGACCAGAGCGATTCAGGGTGGTTCATCGGCTGTCTTGACAAAGACCACGACCACCAAAACACCCAGAACCTAGCCAAAATCCCTCTGTACGATGCGTTTCTGAATCGAAACGCGATCCAAGGTTGGATGGCTTTCCCGTCAGGAACGTTCATCGCTTTGCAAGGGGAACAGCCGCCGCAGGTAGTTAGGGATGGGAAAGAGCTGATTATCTTGCCCGACAGCTTCTTGGATCGGCTCCTCCAGCGGCCTGAGACAGCTTGAACCCCGATTTTGACGAAGGCAGAAGTCCGTTCCTTGCCTGAGCATGGAGATTGCCTATGACCTACATCATGGTGGATATCGAAGCTGACGGCCCGATCCCTGGCGACTATTCGATGGTCTGCTTCGGGGCCATCGTGGTGGAACCGTCACTGGACAGGACGTTTTACGGCAAGCTCAAACCGATCTCGGACAAGTGGATTGCCGAGGCCCTTCAGGTCAGCGGTTTTACCCGCGACGAGACGTTGCAGTTCGATGACCCGAAGGCGGTGATGCACCAGTTTGCCGACTGGATTCGTTCCGTGACTCACGGCCAGCCCATGTTCATTTCGGACAACAACGGCTTCGATTGGCAGTTCATCAACTGGTACTTCCACCATTTCCTCGGGAAGAACCCGTTCGGCCACAGTTCCACGAACCTCGGTTCGCTGTACAAGGGCGTGGCCAAGGACACATCCGCCAACTTCAAGCATTTGCGGAAGACAAAGCACACCCACGACCCTGTGGACGACGCACGCGGCAACGCGGAGGCGCTGCTGCAGATCAAGGACGAGTACGGGCTGAAGATCAGGTTGGATTGAGGTCGCATGGATACGCATCGGAAAAACGCCTATCGCTACCTCCTGAACTGGGCGATGCTCGACATTCGACCGCTTGCTTGGCACGGGATTCATCCACGGCTGGCGCAAGCTCAATCCCCTGAACTGGCGACGGCAGATACGCGCTCACTGCCATTGGGCGTCTGCCACCGCGCGCAAAGTTGTCGCTGGGCTAGGTTTCATCGCCTTGGCGATCCTGTAAAATGCCAACTTTGCCAGATTGTCGCTTGTTCCCGTCGGGGAGGTCGCGGCAACCCAACTGCGACGATTACAGCAGGAGCCAGGACGTGCAGAACCAAGCAAACTTCAACGGGCAGAAGCCAGCCGAGGCCAAGAAAAAGGCCGAGAAGCTGACGTTGGCCCGCTTGGAACGGAAGTTGTTTGAAGCCTGCGATATCCTGCGGGGCAACATGGACGCCTCCGAATACAAGGAATACATCTTCGGGATGCTGTTCCTGAAACGGATGAGCGACCAGTTCGCCACCGACCGCGCCACCCTGGAAGCCGAGTACGTTCGCCGTGGCGTCAAACCCGACCTGATCGAAAAGCAGCTTGCCAATCCCGACAAGTACGATTTCTACGTCCCGCTTGAAGCCCGTTGGAGCGCCGCCGACGAAAAAGGCCGTCACGTCGGCATCGCACACGTGAAAACGTCCGTGGGTTCGGGTCTTAACAAGGCACTCGCCGCCATCGAAGACGCCAACCCGAACACGCTGAAAGACGTGCTGAAGGGGATCAATTTCAACCGCCGAATCGGCCAGCGGACGATGGACGACAGCACGTTGGTCGCGTTCATCCAACACTTCAACGAAATCCCGCTGAGCAACGACGACTTTGAGTTCCCCGATTTGCTGGGGTCGTCGTACGAATACCTGATCAAGTATTTTGCCGACAGTGCGGGCAAAAAGGGCGGCGAATTCTACACGCCTGCCGAAGTTGTCCGCATGATGGTGCGGTTTCCTGCTGGTCAAGGTCAAGGAACGATACAAAGACGACACGCTGAACATTTCTGGCGCTGGCGAAAAGGTGCGAAAGCTCATCAACGAGCATCTGATCAGCCTGGGCATCGACCCCAAGATCAAGCCCGTCGAGTTGTTTTCCCCGAACTTCATTCGTGAGTTGGACAAGCACCAGTCGCCCAAGGCCAAAGCCAGCGAAATGGAGCACGCGATCCGCAAACACTGCAAGGTCCACTTGGCCGAAGACCCCGTGCTGTACCAAAAGCTGAGCGACAAGCTGGAGGCGTTGATCCAGCAGTTCAAGGACAACTGGGACTTGCTGTGCCAGCATTTGGCGGGACTGCGTTCGGAGGCACAGGCTGGCCGCAAACAGGAAATCGGCGGTGTCAGCGCCAAAGCGGCCCCGTTCTACGACGTGATCGGACAAATTGCCTACGCTGATGCCGTGCCTTCCGCCGATGCCGACGTGGCAAAACAGTTGGTGGATGCGGTGCTGGCAAAGTTGCGGGCCACCATCGGCATGGTCAATTTTTGGAACAAGGCTGCCGACGTGGCCGATCTTCGCGGCGAGTTGTCGGACCTGCTGCTGTTTTCCAACATCGACGCCATCGTGAACAAGAGCGACAGGATCGTGACCGAAATTGCGGCGCTGGCCAAGGTGCGGCAGAAGGACATCCTGGCATGATGCGGACGTACAAGGACATCGCGTACACGCTGAAACGCAGCCAGCGGAAAACCGCCAGCATCTACGTCGAGCGGGATGGGGCCGTGACGGTCTTGGTACCGCGTGACCTGACCGACCGCCAAGTTGCCGAGCTTCTGGAAAACAAGCGGAAATGGATTTACAGGAACTTGGCCGAATGGCACGACTTGAATGCGACCAGGGTTGAACGCGAATACGTCAACGGCGAGGGCTTCCTGTACTTGGGCCGCTCGTATCGGCTGAAATTGGTGACCGATCAGGATGAACCGCTGCTGCTGAAGGACGGTTACTTTTGTCTGCGGGTGGATCAGAAGAAAGACGGCCCCGCCGCATTCAGGGCGTTTTATCGAACCAAGGCGGTCACACGGATTGGCGACCGCGTGGCCTACTATCAAGACAAAATGGGCGTGATGCCGAAGTCGGTGCGGGTTCTGGACCTGAAAAACCGCTGGGCATCCTGTTCAGCGGACGGCCACCTGAACTTTCACTGGAAGTGCATGATGGCCCCGACAACGATTTTGGATTACATTGTTGTTCACGAACTGGCCCATTTGCGTTATCCGAACCACACCGCCGCGTTCTGGAACGAAGTGGACAAGGTGATGCCCGGTTATCGCGAACGGAAGGAATGGTTGCGGGTGAATGGGGCGGGAATGGATTTGTAGGGGCACGAGACGAAAAACATGGCAATTCCCGATTTCCAAAGCCTGATGCTGCCGTTGCTGAAAGCAACGCGGACGCAACCATGACCACCACCAGTCTCCCCCTGACCAAGATAAAACGGGTTCGCAAACGAGCCGCTGACGCCGCTCAAAGCGAAATTGAGTCGCCCGAAGGCTGGTCCAAGAGCATGGTCGATCCGATGGGCGTATTGGCCTCGTTCAAGCCCCTGCGGATCAAGAACGGCTACGTCCTGCGGGCCTACCAATTCCGTGCGGGTGGGACCGGGAATGGGAATGGATTCGTCTGGGCGGTGCCTGCTGACGAACCGTTCCCCGAACCCGATGAATGTCCCAAGCTGGAAGGCGTGTTTCTGGCCCCACCCAAGCCGCCTGCCGCATTGAACGACTTGATGAAAGCCATCGACGGCGACGGCGCGCCGTGGTCCTATCTGTGCGCGTCCCTGTTCTGCCGCGAAATTGATGAATTCGGGGCGATGTGGCACGGTTGCAGTTGGGGAACCCACGGGATCTTGGACAAGAATCCGCTGAAGGCTCGAAGATCACGGCAACACGGGTTCGATAGACCATTCGGTGCAGCAGGCGAATGGTCCTGGGCCGAGCCCGAACCAACCGAATGGAAACCGCAGGTGGTGGAAGAGGGTGACTCGATCAGCGTGGTTTTCCTCACTTTCGGCGGGCATGACGTAGAAACGATCTATCGACACACGGACAGGTTTACGCGGGGAAGTTACAGCTTCAAAACGGAACGAAGTGAAATCGCCACGGGGCCTGGGGATTCGTGTTTTGAACGTGATTGGAGTAATAAACATGCAGCCACAGCCTGAACAACTAATTCAGACGTTTGCCTCACTAATTGAAGGCGATGATGCAGTCATGAATCGGCGTCGCAAGGCGAATGCAGAGCAGATGCCTCATGACCGCGCGATCCTACCGACGTTGCTCGGCGGTTTCTTGGAAGCCCGCTCAGCATGGGTAAAAAAGCAGGTCGCGTCGGCGGACGACTTTAACCTGCTTCAGGTTATGGGCGTTGCGAACGACGAAGTCACCCACTCCAAGATTTTGGCGTGGCTGTTGGAGCGGCGGCTTGAACGCGGCAGCCACGCGCAGGACAATCTCGGCTTTCGGCTATTGATCGAAGAACTTGGACCAGCGCTAGGGGCCGGGGCATCGCCGCAGATCATGTGCTATCCCAACGAGCCGTACTGGGTGCGACGTGAGGTGCGCGGCAAGAAATCGAGGGTGGACATCGAAATCGCGGCGCGTGGAAAATTCATCATCCACATCGAGAACAAGATTGGGTGGGTCGAGAGCGAGGGGCAGACTCATCGAGAGTGGCAGGATTTGGAGCGGCGGGCGACCAAGTTGGGCATTCCCACGTCGAACGTCCACGGGATTTTCCTGACGCTTGATTGTAGCCCTCCTGCGTGCGAGCATTTCGTCGCTGTCGGGTGGCACCGCATCGCTACTATGCTGGATAGGTTCGTCGAGTTGGCCCAACCTCCCGAAGTCAAACTATTCGTCGCACACTACGCGAAGGCCGTTCGTACACTGGCACTGAGGGAACCCGAAACGGAGCAACACCCCAATGAAAACACATCAGTTTAGCGATCCCGAACTGTACCTCCTAAACAACTGGGCAAACGCGATGCTGCTCGAACGCTCGATGACGGCGGTTCGAGTCAAGTACGCCGAAATACTGGGCGTGGCCCTGGAAAAGGTGTCGAAGCATCATGATGGGTTGGACTCTCGTTTTATAGAAACCAAAGACAAAGAAAAGTTCAAAGTTGGCATCGGCAAGAGATCTTGGCCCTCGATGTATCCAAAAACCTGGCCGTCAGGTTTCTGGCTCGGTTGTATCGGATTGCGCCACCTAACGTCGGAAGACGGGGATGCCCCATACGCCTGTATTTGGTTGAACCCGCCGAGGTCAGCCGACCTGGACCTGAAGGTAGCCGTCCAGCGTCTGCACGACGCTGCACAAACGATCCTATCCCAGGAACAACTGCCGGATTTGGGCAAGACCGTGAAAGTGGATGAAGCGGATATTTGGTATCCGCTCGGAGAGCCGCGAGCCAAACTGCTGGAAATGATCCTGAATAACAAATCACGGGAGTTGATCGCCTGCATTGTAGCCCACTTCGAAACGATGGCAAAATTCATCCCCGTGATGGATGAGATCGTCGGTGCCAGCAAGTGAGTGGTCTACCACGGATGAACGCATGCGTTATGGGGAGCGCCTTGTGGAGACACTGGCCCGTCACCAGGGCCAATCCGAGACGGTTCTGAATCTCTTGAAGCGTCCGTACAGGCGGAAAGATCGTTCACTGGTTCTTTGGCTGGAACCGCAGCTTGTGGAACTGGCGGGCGAAATGCAAATCCAAGCGGCGATCCCACGCCTGATGAAGCGGGCAAAGCAAAGCGAAGAGGTCCTGATTGATTCCGCGTTTCAGGCGTTGTCGCGGATTGGCGTCGAAACCGTGGTGCGGGCCATCGCCAAAGAATGGTGGGACGACGACCAAGACCATCCGCTGCTCGTTCGCCTGCATGTTGGAGGACATCAAGGTGCTGGCATCGCTGCCCGCCGAGTTGATTCAGGACGGTTTTGCCGAGTAGCGTTCACGCTGACTGATTGGGACTACCTGGGCGGGGGAATCTCCTTCGAAGCCGAAGAGACGAAGGACAGGAAACGCCAGAACAGACTGAATTGTTTGTTTGCGAAAATCGAGGAACTGCTGGCGACGTACACGAGCGATCAGGATTGACCGACCGTGGATGACATCAACCCATACAAACTACCATCCGAGTACGAGCCGCAGCGTGAGCGCAAACCGCATTGGGTGTGGCGTAAGTGGAGGAGTTCAACTGTCACCGTGTTGCCCTTTTGGTTGTTGCTGGTGGTCTTGGCGATTTTCACCCTGATTGTGAACTTGCTCGGTACATTGTTCAACACGCCACGACCTTGACGCAATCCACGCCGCCGTCCAACAGGATGATCGTGTCGATGGCGTGTTCCTTCACAACCTTCTCGTATCCTGCCCTCAGCGTCTTGAAACCAGCCTTTCCAAAAACCAGAACGGGCTGTTCCAACACCGCAGCCAATTTCCCTTCGGGATGGTCGGCGGCAATGGCGGGCCGAACATCGAAGCCTTCAACGAGGGCCGAGAAATTGGCGAAAACCACCTCGCACGTCCGCTGCCACTCGTAGACAAGGGGCAGCGCACCAAGCACATCGCTGCCTCCACCTGCGCCAGCCAGCAGGATACGGCGGTTCGTCATGTCGAAGGGCAAATCAGTTTCATGAAATCGCTCAGTCCAACAACTGGGCCAGCGCATTCAACGCCTGCTTTGCGTTGGCCACCCCGCCCAACTCCTGCACCAATCTTTTCGCCTTGACCAGCACAGCGACCGACACGGCATCCTTGGGGACGACAGGGCCAGCGGCTTCTTCGACGGCGGGTGCGGGTGCGGCCTTCGCCTTTTTCTTGGCGGCGAGAATTGATTTGACGTTGCTCACTTGGCCCGCCGTCGTCGGCATCCCCGATGCGGTCAGCAGTTCCGCGATTTCTTTGGGCAACTTGTCTTTGTGGGCCTTCAGGGCCGCTTTGATGGCCTTGGTCTTTTCGCCCCTGGCAGGCTTAGCCTCGACGGGCGCGGCTTCGACGGCATTGGCTTCAGTGACTTCGGGTTCGGTGACTTTGGGTTCGGTGACTTTGGCTTTTCGCGGCATGGTAGGTCTCCTGGTTGAAATTCGAAATTACGCAAACGAGTATAGATGATGGGGTCGCGGGTGTCGATTGGCGACCTGGGGACCATCGCCAACAATTGTTCACAAAATCCGCGTCGGTGATACTACATACTTTTGTTCTGAGGATGGGGGCAACTGCCTTCAGCCTCGGCTCGTTATGTGATTACGCGAATAGCAGCCTTAACCGTCCCTGTGGGGACTGATCATGAATGTTCTGAACACCAACATAAAGCGACAGACTAGAGACGCAAGCTGCTCCGCCAATTCAATGCTTTGCCCCTCCCAGTCACGCTCGACGGAAAATTCGCACCTGTCGATGTCGAGGGTTACCTGATCGTCACTGTTGAAGCCGAGGATGCGTGCCCAGGTCTCAAGGGGATACGAACGGAAGTCGTCCAGTCGAGTCATTGGCGCTTTGCCCGCGACTTTGAACGATATACGTCCATGCACCCTGGTCTGTTCGTTGTTTAACAAGTCGGTGCCATCGGCGTAGACGTTCAGGTACACATTGCCGAGGTCGCCGCCTATGTGGCCATACAATTCGTCGCGCCCGGGATCACGCCAATCTGTGAGTTTGAGCGTCGGTTCGAACCCCAGCATGTTCACGATCCTACGGCGAACGCTTTTCATGAACTTCTTCATCTCCCCCCGTTCCAATGATTCTGTGATTGCAGGTTTCGAGCGTTCGGACAAGATTGTTTCCGTCAGTTGGCAGCCACCCTGAATGAAAGCTCTCAAAAGATCGTTCGAATCCTCGTCGGGAAACGCCTGTCGGAGATCATCGAGAACGTCTTTCCACGACAGGTGAACCTTGGCATCCGACCGTTTGCTGCTCAGTTCCAGCGAGTCGAATTCCACGCACCCAGAACTGTCCGTGGGGGTCAGATAAATGACGCAGATGCGCATCCTCTGACAGTTTGTTACGCCCAATACCTTGCCGCGTTCCAATTCAGTCAGCGCGATGCGGTATTCCTTTTTCAGTTGATTTCGCGTGATGGAGGCGGCAGCGACCTTGTTTTCGAGCAGCAGGATCCACTCGCCCCAGGCCATCACCAAATCCACGCTCAGGTATTCCTGCCGCACCAACTGGGGACCGTCGTCAGGCGACAGGACTACGCCCGCAGGCTTGAGACGAGCGCAGAACTTCTCGCGAAACTGGCGTTGGCCGTGGTGTGCAAACTGCGGATCGACGGCGGTAGCGAGCAACGAAGAAGTTCCCACTTCGTCCGTCACAAAAAATTTCAGGTAGTTGGGGGCTGGCATGAGGTGCTTTCTGATGGGCAGGTTATTCCAACGCCTCCCAAACTGGGTCAACGCAGGCGCCACACCACTTGGCATAATGCCGCCAACAAACATGAGCGGCGTAGGCGTCTTTGAGGGTCTCGGTGGTTGTTTCCTCGTCCTTGATGTGGCTGCCGTCTTTGCCGCACAGAGGCACCTTGCTGTCGCCCTCCGTGACGTACCAACCCCGACCCTTGCGGAACCAATAGCCGTTGTTCCTACTACCTGCCTTGCGGCCTCTGTTTTGTGGCTGTCGTCTCGCCATTGCTCGCCCACTGTGGTAGAGTGTTGGAGTTGTGGGCGTTTTTTTTCGTATGTTTAGTGCCACGTTAAGTGCCAGTAAACGATCAAGGCTTCAATATGGCACGGAGAATGAGGCGTCAATACCAATAAGCCCTCGTAGCTCAGTGGATAGAGCACCGGTTTCCTAAACCGGGGGTCGCAGGTTCGAGTCCTGCCGGGGGTGTTTCCGCCATTAGTATAGTTTTTCCACGATTCGCGATTAGTGGCTGCAACTGAACGTCGGTTTACGGATCTTTTGCGTATCGTCGCGAGAAGCGGAAGGAATCTCGCTGTCTCAAACGCGTCACCTCGGATTGTCACCCCCCCGCCTGATTTGGAAAAGTACGGCGAACTGATCGGGAAGCCTGAGGGACGGGAAGTCACGAGCCAAAAAGTGTTCCGCCCCGCGATGGGCCGCCAATACACCGTGCGTATTGCCAGCGTTCCTGCGAAGCCACGGCCCGGGAGGTCCTCGCGACGCATGGCCCGCTCGGCTCTCGTGAAAGGCTCGGCTTCCCTGACCCCTATCTTTCCTCCCGCTTTTCGGTATCATGTGGGGAGTCGGAGTTCGGCATGGCCGACAAAACGGCGATGCATCGAAACCGCGGCCCAGGGAGCGGTCGCTTTGACTCGCCTGCGTTCGCCGCACTGCGAGTCGGAAGGGGGATTGTCTGATGAGCGCGGTCGAAATGAGGATCCTGCAGTTGTTCCACCGCTACGAGGTCAGGCCGGCGGAAATGCTGTTCGTCAATTTCCACGAATGCCGGGTCAGCGCCAGCGGTTTCGCCGTCGCGATGCGGCGTCTGATCGACAAGGGTCTGATCATCAAAGAACGCCCGCAGCAAGCGTACTCGTTGACGCGCGCCGGCTATGATGTGTCGCGCTGAGAGAACCTCAACTGCGCAATGCGAGACGGCGGCAGAAATCGACGATGGCGGGTTCGTCGCGGAGGTGGCGGGTTTCAATGCCTTGGGCTAAGAGCGGGCCGGAAGCCTGAGCGAAGTCGTATTCTTCGTACAGGTTCAAGGCGGCCGTCACGGCGAAGCCGCGCCGCTTGAGGTTTCCCAACGCGATGGCGTGCTGTTCGGTTACCTGCGGCAAAATCGCCACGACGGTGGCGTCGCGGGGCATCTGGCTGGTGGTCTCGCCGATCAACTGCGTCAGATTCAGTCCATCCGTCAATTCGATACGAGCCAGCGTTTCAAAGATCCGCATCACCTGGTCCGGTCCCCGCCGAGTTTCGACGATGACCGGCCGCAAACGCTCGCTGGTCTCGGCCATGCCCGCCGCTTGGCGAGCCGCATCCCGCGTGCGGATATCGTAGTCCCAGCCCTCCTGACGAATCCGGTCGGCGGCGTCCCGGCCGTTGGTGATCAAGCCGACCTGCTGGCCCATTTCGTAAACGGCGTTGGCCAGCGACGCGGCCGCGGTCACCGCCAGTTCGCTGCGCATCGGCTCGTGCCGCGGATCGTGGGAGGCCGCGTGGAAATCGAGCAGGATCGTGACGCCCGCGACGGTCGACGGTTCGTAGACCTTGCAGTGCAGCCGGCCCGTCCGCGCCGTCGCTTTCCAATGCACGCGACTGAGCGGATCGCCCACCTCGTACTGCCGTACGCCCGCGATTCGCGTCGGGTCTTCGTACAGCCGGTACGACATCCGGACTTCGCCGATCGGCCGCCGCGAGGCGATCTCGTAACCTTCCAGCGGCATGACTTTGGGATAGACCAACAGGAAATGCGGCGCAGTGACAACCCGGTAACGCCGGTGCAAGCCGAACAGATCGCCCGTTTCCAGAATCAGGGGGCCCAACTGGTAATAACCGCGCCGATTGCACTGCAACTGGTACAGCAGACTCTTGGCCGCCCCGGCCCGCAGCATCGACAGCTTGACGCGCCGTCCTTGGACGCCCAGATTCGGCGGATTATGAATCAAGGCATGACGCGGCAGCAGATCTTCCAGAAGTACCCAAGGCACGGGAAAACGGCCGGAATTGGTGACGCTCACCACCACCGCCACGATCTCGCCGATGTTGGCCGTCAGCCGATTGCACTCCCGCTCGGCCGTCAGTCCCTCCGCCCATGCTCGCGTCAAATAGCGGCTGACCAGCAGCACACCCAGCAGCACGTACATGGCGTACGCCAGCAGCCCGAAATCGAAGATCAAGGCGAGCAGCAACAGGAGAATCGCGCCGACCAACCAGTTCATCGCGTGAATCGCCTCCGTCGGTCGCCGAAACTGCACTGCGCGCCGCAAGATCGCCGCCGGTTCAACCGGCCGGTTCCACGCCCAAGGCACGCAGCTGCGCCGCGAGCCGCTCGGCCCGCTGGCGTTCCCGATCGCTCTGCGCTGCCAGTTCTACGTACGTCGCGAAAGGCCGGCCATCTGGACGAAGGACCTGCAGGTCGCCGGACGACAGATCGAAACGCACTCCTAAACGGGGACTTTGCCAGCCATTGATGTGTTCGATGGGCTCGAGGTGATCGCCTTGACGGAGATAGCCGTCCAATTCCACCTTGTCCGGATCGAAAACATAGTACTCCTCGACTCCGAAGCGTTCGTAGAATCGGAACTTGTCCATCATCTCGGACCAGCGATTGTTGGGCGACAGAACCTCGAAGACCACCTGCGGCGCAATCCCGTCCTCTTCCCATTGCTTGTACGAGCCGCGATAGCCCTTGGGGCGTCCGAACGCAACCAGTGCGTCGGGGGCGGCACTCAGCTTGTTGTCACCTTCGACCGGATACCACAACAGGTCGCCGGCGACAAACACATCGGGATCATCCCGAAACATCGCGTCCAGACCGCCTTGGAGGGTCACGATCCATTGAAACTGGAGAGTGTTTTCGGCTATGGGACGTCCATCGCTGTCGGGATAATGGATCTTAGGCTTCGAACGTAGAACAGTCTGTGGGCTCATAACAGCTTCACCTCAACACGAGTCGCGAACTCTGCTCGCACCAGAAAATTATACCCGTGGCGGCCGCGATTGCCATCCGCTCCAGCGATCTGAAAGCCGGCCGTCACGCCCCGAGCAACACCGCCCCATGCGTCTGATGACAGGCGGCCACGACCTGCTGGCGGATCTGGTCGGCTTCCTCGTTGGTCAACGTCCGCTGGCGAGAACGTAGCGTGATCGAGAACAGCAGCCGCTTCTTGCCGTCGCCATCCTTCTTCGGATCGCGATACGTCTCCTGATAGCTCATGCTTTCCAAGCACTCGCCGACCGACTGCTGGACCGTTTCCGCCAGCGATGACCAACGCACCGCTTCGGCCACGACTAGATTCAAGTCGCGTTCGATCGCCGGATAGGGACTCGGCTCGGTGTACTTGGGAATCAAGTCCGCCAGTCCGACCAGCACGTCCAGCCGGATTTCGGCCACCGTCGCTCCGGATCGCAAACCGGTTTGCTTTCCACCGTCCGTGGACAACTCGCCCAGGTAACCCAAACGCTGGCCACCGATCCGCAGTTCGGAAGACTTGAGCGGATCCAACAACGGCTGCCGGGTTTCGACCGCCTCTAATCGCAAGCCGCCGCGAAGCACTCCCAGCAGGCCCTCGACGACGCCTTTGACCCGGTGATAGTCGCCCGAGGAAACGATTCCCAGCGTCCACTGTTCCCGCGGCAAGCCGTTGTCCGCGGGTAGATAGGCCCGCGCCGTCTCGAACAACTCGATCACCGGATTGCCCAGCGACTCGTTCACGCGACGGGCCTCCAGCAAGCTCGGGATCAAGCTGCGCCGCAGGCGGTCGGCGCCCTTGAGCATGGGCGTGCTGGTCTGAAACGCGGCAGCGTCCGTCCAGGGGCTGAACGCCGCCGCCGTCTCGTCGGACACCAGGCTGGCGGTGATCGCTTCGTCGAACCCCGCGCACAACAGCACCTGCCGGACTTTGCCCAGCACGCGGTCTTCGTCACTGCGGTGCGACGGCGCCATCGGCACGCCGACGTCTTCCGGAATCCGGTCGTACCCATGCACGCGCGCAACTTCTTCGATCAAGTCGATTTCACGCGACAAGTCGCGACGCCAACTCGGCGGAATCACCGTCATCTCGCGATCGTCCCGCGCCGTGACTTCGCATCCCAAGGCGGCAAGAATCCGCCGCACATCGTCTCCGGGAATCTCGATCCCCACGACGCGCGGCAGTTGCGCCAGCCGCAAGACGACGGGCTCGCGAGCGGGCATCTCCTGTCCCACGGAGATGACTCCCTGCGCCAACCGGCCGCCGGCCAGTTGCAGAATCAGTTCGCAGCACCGGCGGCTGGCCCATTCGACGCCGACCGGGTCCACGCTGCGCTCGAAGCGGTATGACGAAGGGCTGTGCAGGATCAGCTTGCGGGCCGTCGTGCGAATCGACAGCGGGGCGAAATCGGCCGCTTCGATCAAGACGTCCGTCGTCGCTGCGGAGACTTCGGTCTCGGCTCCGCCCATCACGCCGCCCAAGGCCACGGCCCGTTCGGCGTCGGCGATCACACACATCCCGGCGTCGAGCGGATACGTCTTGTGATTGATGGCCGCGAACAACTCGCCGGGCCGCGCCTCGCGGACGATGATCTCCGGCCCGGCCAGCTTGGCGAAATCGAATGCATGCAGCGGCTGGCCGCATTCCATCATCACATAGTTCGTGACGTCCACCACGTTGTTGATCGCGGGGATGCCGAGCGTCGCCAGCCGCTCCACCAGCCAGGCCGGACTGGGTCCGATCCGCACGCCTTGCAGCACGCGGGCCGTGTAGCGATGGCACAGCTGGGGGCATTCGATGGAAACCTTGGTCAGCTCCGTCACCGGCGACCCCGCCTCGGCAGGCTGCGGCGACGGCACACGCAAACCGGTCTGCCATAGGACCGACACTTCGCGTGCGACGCCGATATGCCCCAGACAGTCCGGCCGATTGCTGGTAACTTCGAGGTCGATCTGCAGGTCGTCACCCAACGGCCGGCTGTCCTCGTGATTCAGTCCGGCCATCGCCAGCCGCTCGGCCAACTCGTCCGGCGACATCGTCAGCGACACATAATCTTGCAGCCATTTCCAGGAAACTAACATGTCCGGTCCCGAAAAAGGTGTCAGGAGCCGTTTTATCAAAATGGTTCCTGACACCTTTTCTATCTAAAATTGGTGGAGGAAGCGCACGTCGTTTTTGTAGAATTCGCGGATGTCCGTGATTCCGTGACGGCGCATGCACAGGCGTTCGATGCCGAGGCCGAACGCGAATCCGATGACTTGTTCCGGGTCATATCCGACGGCGTTCAGCACGTTGGGATCAACCATTCCGGCCCCGCCGAACTCGATCCATTGCCCGTCCCAGTGGAAATCCACCTCGACGCTCGGCTCGGTGAACGGAAAGAACGACGGCCGGAAACGGATGTGGACGTCGCGGCCGAGATAGCTGGTGGCGAACAGCCGCAGGACGCTCTTCAAGTCCGCCATCGTCACGTGGGTGTCGATCAGCAAACCTTCCATCTGGTGGAACATCGGATAGTGGGTCGCATCCGCCGTGTCGGGACGATAGACGCGCCCCAAGCAGATGATGCGAATCGGCGGCGGCGTCTTTTCCATGACGCGGATCTGGACCGTGCTGGTTTGGCTGCGCAGCAGTGCCGTCTCGACGCCGCTCGCATGGCCGGCAGCCGCCAGGTAGAAATTGTCCAGCGGATCGCGGGCCGGGTGTTCCCGCGGAATGTTGAGGGCTTCAAAGTTGTGCCGCTCGTCTTCGATCTCGGGACCGTCTGCCACCGAAAATCCCAAGCGGCCCATGATGTCTTTCAGCTCTTCGATCGTCTGGGTAATCGGGTGCAAGCGGCCGATGCGCAGCGGCGTGCCGGGCACGGTCGGGTCGAACTGCGGCGTCATTTTCCGGACGGCCGGCGGCTTGGCGGCCAAACGCTCGACCGCAGCTTGGAACGCTGCGTCGATCTGCTCCTTCACTTCGTTGAAGCGTTTGCCGGCCGCCGGGCGCTCGGCCTTGTCGAGGACGCCCATGCCTTTCTGCGCCGCTTTCAGCCGGCCTTGCTTCGCACCCATGAACTCGACGCGCCCGGCTTCGACCGCCTCCGCATCGGCCGCGGAGCCGAAAACCTGCGCCGCTTGTACAGCTACTTCGTCCAACTGTTTCAGGAAATCCGCCAGTGCCATTTGTCTGCCGTCTCAAAGTTCAACGGGGGAATAAAAAAAGAGACAGGCCTGATGTCCAAGACCCATCTCTTGAGAATTTTCTGTTTTACGCGAGCGGGGCTTAGACGGCCGCCAAAGTCTGCTTGACTTTTTCGACAATTTGGTCGAACGCAGGCGGGTCGTGGATCGCCATCTCGGACAGCGCTTTACGATCCAGTTCGATACCGGCCTTTTTCAAGCCGCCCATGAACTCGCTATAACGCAAGCCTCGCTCGCGAACCGCCGCATTGACGCGCACGATCCACAGGCTGCGGAAATTGCGTTTGTTGATCCGCCGATCGCGATAGGCGAAAGCGCCGGCTCGCAACAGCGTCTCTTTGACCGTGCGCAACAGCTTGCGCCGTCCACCGACGTACCCCTTGGCACGCTTGAAAAGTTTTTTCTTGGCCCGGTTACTGGACCAACCATTCTTCGTTCGCATTGCGATTCATCCCTTTTTGGCGACGTAAGGCCCCGCCTGTAACTGCAGGCGGCGTTCATTGCCCACGGCGCGTGTGGTTTGGCTCTGGCTCGGATTCGCGCGAGTACAGCCCGATTAGTTGCTGTTCCCCGCCAGCGCGCGGCGGATATTGGCTTCCATCGTCTTGTGAGCCGTCGTGGTGCCGCGAAGATTTCGCCGCCGCTTCTTGGATATCCGAGTCTGTAAATGGCTTGTTCCGGCGTGACGATGCTTGGCATGTCCCTTGGCCGTCAAACGAAACCGCTTTTTCGTACCTTTGTGCGTCTTTTGCTTGGGCATAGCATTCGGAGCCTTCGCGGAGGTTAAACTGCAACATTTAGAAGCTTCAGAGTTTAATTGTTGTCGGCTGTGTGCGAAAGGGGGATTAGGCGGGATTATTTCCGCTGCTTCAGCGTTCTCCTAGTTATCGGCACAGGAGCAAGGACTATCGTCGCTAAAGATTATCGTACGCACGGTTGCCAGCGAGGAGCCGTCTCGCCACAATCGTGAGGGTCAGAGGGCGACAGGAGACCAATTCTCATGAATCGACATCGCATGCCGCTAGCTGGTGGAGTCCTGCTTTTCGCGTCGGCGCTGTGCGCCGCGGAAGGGGAATGGAGCCGCTTTCGAGGCGAAAGCGGGGCGGGACTCAGCGACGCGGCAGCCGTTCCGGTGATCTGGACGGACAAGGACTACAATTGGAAAGTCAGCTTGCCGGGCACCGGCCATTCGTCGCCCGTGGTGTGGGGCGAGCGGATCTATCTGATGTGCGGCGACGCGACCACGGCGGCGCGAACGGTCGTCTGCCTGCACGCGACGGACGGCCGAATCCTGTGGCGGCGGGATTTCGAGTCCCAGCCGTTCCGCCAGCATTCGGCCAACAGCTACGCGACCGCCAGTCCGGCGGCCGACGCAGCGGGGGTGGTCGTCACGTGGGCGACACCGGACGAAGTGGTACTGCGTGCGTTGAGCCGCGACGGCGAGGATTTGTGGTGCCGCAGCTTGGGGCCGTACGTGGGCAAGCATGGCAGCGGCGTCTCGCCGATCATCTACCACGATTTGGTCGTGCTGGCCAACGACCAAGAGGATCCGCACGCCTATCCGGAGATTTACGGGCGGCTCGGCTCGCCGGTTGCGTCCGGCAAGAGCTTTTTGATCGCCGTCGATCGCAGCACAGGCGAAACTCGATGGCGAGTCGAACGCCGCACCAGTTTATCGGCGTATTCGACACCTTGCTTGTATCGCCGCTCGGACGGAACGGACGAGTTGGCGTTTACGAGCACGTCCCACGGGATCACCGGCTTGGATCCGGCGACGGGTCAAGTGCGTTGGGAACTGGCTGACGTATTTCGCGATCGATGCGTCGGTTCGCCGGTGTTCGGCGGCGGATTGGTCATCGGGGCGTACGGCTACGGGGCGCGCGGCACCCGCTGCGTCGCGGTGCGGCCGGGAGCGATCGAACCGGTGCGTCCGCCCACGCTGGTGTACGAGGTCACCAAATCGGTTCCGCTGGTGCCCACGCCGATCGTCCGCGGGGACCGCTTGTTCTTGTGGTGCGACGACGGCGTGGTGACGTGCTTGAACGTTGCCAACGGCGAGGTGATCTGGCGCGAACGCGCCGGGGGCAGTTTTTTTGGTTCGCCGGTGTGTGTCCGCGATCGGCTGTATTGCATCGCCAAAGACGGAGAAGTTGTCGTCTTGGCGGCAGGGGACAAGTTCGAGGTCCTGGCCCGCGTACCCCTGGGTGAGCCGAGTTTCGCCACGCCGACCGTGGCCGGCGGCGTGATGTACCTGCGAACCCACTCGAGGCTGTTTTCGCTGGGAGGGAAGCGCTCCCTGCCGGCCGCCAGGGACGAAGGACCGGCGAGGTTAGAATCAACAGGAGACCCGACGTGAGAGGGAGCAAGGCGATGTTGAGCTTGGCGGCGGCGATAGCCGGCTTGCTGGCCGGGTGCTCGCAGCCGACGGCCCCGGCGCGTCCCGTCCGGCTCCGCTTGGCACATGTGTACGAGGTGAAATCCCCTACGCACGCTTTCGGGACAGCTCATCTGGCCGATCGGCTGGCAGCGGCCGGCGCCGGATTGGAGGTTTCGGTATTTCCGGCGGCTCAATTGGGCAGCGAAGCGGAGTTGCTGGAACAACTGGTGGCGGGGGAGTTGGAGTTGGCCATTGCCGGCCCTTCGTTCCTGGCGATGTGGTATCCGGAAATCGGCGCCTTTGACGCCGCGTATGCGTTCCGCGACTTGGACCACATGCTCGACGTCGCGCATGGCGACCTGATTCAGCCGCTGTGGGACGAATTGCGAAAGCGGTACGGAGTGCGGGTCCTGGACACCTGGGTTTACGGTTCGCGGCACATCACGTCGAACAGGCCGATCCGCCATCCCAGCGATCTCCGCGGCTTTCGGCTGCGGCTGCCTGCGGCCCGGGTTTGGCAGGCTTCCGGCGAGGCGCTGGGCGCCAGTCCCATGCCCGTCGCCTTTGCCGAAGTCTATATGGCTTTGCAGCAAGGCATGGCCGACGGTCAGGAGAACCCGGTGCCGACGATCCAGGCGATGGGGTTTCACGAGGTGCAGAAGTGCTTAAACCTGACCGGACACATCCAATCGTCGATCCAAATCCTGGTCAACGAGCGGGTCTGGCAGCGACTGGACGCCGGGCAACAAAACGCCTTGCTGCGGACGCTGCGCGAGCTTGGCCGCGAGGTTCAAGCGGGGACGGAACGTCAGGAACGAGAGATCTTGGCCGCTTGGCGTGAAAAAGATGTCCTGCAAATCGTCGCTGACGTGGACGTCGAAGCGTTTCGCCGCCGCGCCCGCGAGTACTTTGCTGAAGGGTTCCCTTTCAGTTCGCTGTATCGGGCGATCAGCTCTCAGGAGGCTCCGCCGAAGCCCGACTCCGACGGCAGCGAAGTCGTCCCGCCACGTGATTCTGCCCTGCGAGAGGAGACGCCATGAACCGCGATTCGGACAGAAAAGCGTCAGGCGGCTGGATGGGCTGGCTGTTGACCCTGGAACGGCTGGCGGCGGCCGGGATGTTGGTGACCATCCTGGGCACGATGGGCGCTCAAGTCATCGCCCGGTACGTGCTTCATCAACCGATCTCGTGGAGCGAGGAATGGGCGCGTTTCGCGTTGATCTGGCTCGCCTTCCTGGCCGCCGCGTTTGTGATGGCCGAGGGGCGGCACATCGCGGTCGATGTGATATCGTCCCGCTTCGGAATGCGAGGCAAGCTGTGGCTGGAATGCATCAGCAGCGGTTTCGTCGTCAGCGCGTGCCTGCTGTTGCTGGCCGGCGGGTTCCGCTTTGTGTGGCACGTCGGCTTGGTTGCCTCGCCGGCGTTGGAGATTCCGATGAGCTGGTGGTACGGCGCGGCGAGCGTAGGCTTGGGACTGATGGCCTTGCATAGCACGTACAGCACCGTCGCGGCTTTTCGCCGTGGCCGGCCGGTGTGGGACATGCCGGCAGAAAATGAGGATGGCCGCGTGGACGGAGGAGACGTTTCATGACCCTGGGACTGCTGATTCTGGTGATGCTCGTCCTGCTGGCCCTTCGTGTCCCGGTGGCCTTTGCCCTGCTGCTGCCCTGCCTGCTGTACGTGGGCCTGTCCGACGACATCTCCCTGGGGGTGGCACAGCAGCGGATGGTTGCGGGACTGAACTCGTTTCCCCTGCTGGCGGTGCCGCTGTTCATCATGACCGGTTATCTGAGCAATACCGCGGGCCTGGCCGATCGGCTGTTCCGATTCCTGATGAGCCTGCTGGGACGCGTGCCCGGCAGCTTGGGATACGTCAACGTGGGCAGCAGCCTGATGTTCTCGTGGATGAGTGGCGCCGCGATCGCGGACGCCGCCGCCTTGGGGTCAGTTCTGGTCCCGGCGATGCGTAAACGGGGATACGACGAGCATTTTGCGCTGGGCCTGACCGCCGCCGCGTCGATGCTCGGCCCGATCATGCCGCCGAGCATCCCTGCGATCATCTACGCGGTCACCGCAGGCGTCTCGGTCGGGGCTTTGTTTTTTGCGGGCGTACTGCCTGCGCTGGTGCTGGCGGCCGTGCTATGCCTGTACGTCTTCTTCTATGTCCGCAAGCGTCCTCCGGCGGCAGACGCCGCGGACGAGAGCGGCGGTGTGCTGGCCGCCACGCGCGGGGCGTTGCCCGTGCTGGTGACCCCGGTGATCATTTTGGGCGGGATCCTGGGCGGCGTGTTTACGCCGACCGAAGCCGCAGCGGCGGCGGTGATGTACGTCATGCTGCTCGGCCTGTGCTATCGCTCGCTTTCGCTGCACGGCCTGTACGACGTGCTGCTGCGGACCGCGCGCACCACCGGCTCGATCATGCTGATCGTCTCGGCGGCCAGCTTGTTCGGCTGGGTGATCGCCCGCGAGCAGGGGCCTCAGATGCTGGCGGATGTGCTGTTGAACATCACCGACAACCCGTATGTATTTCTGCTGCTGGTCAATGCCGCGCTGCTGGTGATTGGCATGGTGCTGGAACCGGTGGCCGCGCTGCTGATCACCGTCCCCGTGCTGATGCCCGTCGCCGCTCAGTTCGGCATCGACCCGGTGCATTTGGGCGTGGTGATGATCCTGAACCTGGTGATCGGACTGCTGTCGCCGCCCGTGGGTTTGGTGCTGTACGTTCTCAGTTCCGTCACCGGCGCGTCGGTCCAGCAAGTCATGCGGGGCGTGCTGCCCTTTCTGTTGCCCCTGGCCGTGACGCTCGTGATCGTCACCTTTGTCCCGGCCGTCAGCCTGTGGCTGCCGCAACTGCTGGGCATGTAAGCCTCGCGATCAGCGGGCCTGCGAGCAGATTCCTGGAAGAACGGCCGCACACGGGCCGCGAATCGGATGACGCTGGGCATCGCCGAGCACGAAGCCTTTACCCACGGCGTAAGCAGCAAGGGGCCCGTGGTGTGAAAAAGGGATAAGTCCAATTATGCGGGAAGAATGTGGGCGGAATAGGTGTGAAAAAGGGATAAGTCCAATTATGCGGGAAGAATGTGGACGGAATATTGGACTTATCCCCTGCCTGACTTATTCCCTGCCCTTTTCCTGCCCGGGGGGCCCTTTTCTCTGCCAGCGCTCCTCCTCTTCCTGCTCTTCACGATCGCGAAGCAACCAGCGGCAGCGCGGGCTTGGCGAGTCGGTTGAGCAGGACTACGACATGGCCGGACAGCGGCTGGTCGCGAAGCAGTTCCGTCAGTCGAGCCCGGAATGCCTGCCAAGTATCGCCGTCGGCTCGGCGAGCGGCCAGTGCGGTAAGGATGATCAAATCGTCGCCGCTGATATCGCCGCTCTCGCCAGCGATCGCTTTGTCCCACGCGACCCGATCGATTTGGGAGTTTTCTGCCGACAGCGATTTGGCGATGACGGTGATCGCGGCGAGTTCGGGTTGGTTGGCGACCGCACGGGCAATCACGGCGACGGCATTCGACCTCAGCTCCGTCTCGTCCCGCAGGGCCAGCATGCCGTACAGCACCGGCAGAATGGCGTCCAGATTGCCAGGGGTCTTTTCCGCCGCCCCCATCACTCGCGTAACGGCCGGACGGCATTTCTCTTGGGCGGATTTGGCCAGTGACTGCAGCTCGGCACAATCGGGCAGAGCCCGCGACGACTCGGCGACGATCCACAGCGAACGCAGGACGAGCCCTGCGCCCTGGTCAGCCAAGAGCCGGTCCGTCTCGGCACTGTTCCAAGCGATTTGCAGTTCGGTTAGGGCTTCTAAGTCAACTCGCCCGTCCGCAGCGGTGGCCAGCAGCTGCCAGCCGAACTCGCGGTGCGCGCTTGCGACCTCACGCAGTCGTTGGGCAGCTTGCCGTTTTTCGGCCGCCGGCCGATTTTGGGCCGCCCGTCGCGACGTGACGGCACGCAGTTCCGCCAGCCGTTTCGATTCGGCCGTTGGCGCGGTGGGAAGTTCATCGAACAGAACCTGGGTCGCCGCGTGTTGTTCCGCGTTGCCGATGACCAGCAGTTGGCCCGGCGCGAACCAGGTCGCGGTGGTCTCGCCCTGCAGCTTCAGTTCGCGGCGCACGGCGGTCAGGAATTCGGTCGCGGCATTCTTGACGGCCTCGATCTGCTGCTGCTCATCCTTGATCGATTGGAGTTCCTCGTCCGACGGCAGGGCGATCAGCGACACATCGTAGACCCAAGCGGATTCGATTCCGCCACGACGGTCGCTGCCGGCGACCACGGCGCCCTGGGAGACGTACCAGCCGAGCTTTGCCGGCTGCAGGATCCAATCCAAGGCTTCGGCGACTTTGGCTCCACGCAAATCGAGATACGCGACGCGGGGCGTTTGCGCTCCCAGCAATCCGGCTGCATCCTCGACGCTGCCGGGGATCAGCTTGATGGCAACGCCAGCCGCAGCCGCCACCGCCTCCAGGGCGTCGGCGATCGAGCGGTCACGGAGGACCAAGTCCAGGCGTTTCTCTAAAACGGGGTTGTCTTTGGTCCAGGCCGCAAGTTGCTGCGCGTGAACGGTTTCTATTTCGCTCATCGCCTGATCGGCCAGCGGTCCGGCCTCCGCATTTCCGGCCGTTGCGGCGGATGCCAGGAAATAGGCCCGCAACAGCGCCGTGCGAACCGCGTCCAGCTGGCCTTGTTGCTGCGCGGTTTGGCCCGTTTTCAAGGCTTCATGCGCTGCCGTCAGCAGGATCGCGGCATCGACTGGCAACGGGACGTACGCACCGCCGCCGCCAGCCATCGCAGCGCCGTCGGAATCAAAGTTCGCGCGGAGTTCGAGTTCCGGACGTGCGGCCGACGACGTGCCCCATTGCAGCGCCCGCCCACGAACCACGCCGCGGGCCGGCGCATTGCCCGGGCCGCTGGCAGCAAGGCGGCGACTGAGCGAACTGATCTTGTCCCTTTCCCTGAACCAGCGGTTCGCAGCCTGATCTTGCTTTTGCAGCCGGAATCGAGTGGCAGTCATGCCTCCAGCAGCCGCGGATGCCGGCTTCCCGGCCGCAATTGCGTCCCGCGCGGCGTACAGCCGCACGGACGATTTCCGCTCTGTGGCCGCGTAAGGTGTCGGATGCGACGCCTTGGATTCGTCGGCCGAATCGCCATCGCGGAGCGTGAGTCCTGTGACTTCTCGCGTTTCTTCTCCAAAGAAACCTCCCCACCGCGTCCCTTCGGGCAACGGCACGGGCACCAGCATGCGGCGCGGCGGTCGAGCCGACGGCTGGATCTGTTCGGCCTGCTTCGCGTCCACCGCGACGAAGCTGGTGTACTGGCTCATCAGCCGGTAGTCCAAGGCTAAGGCGGTCACTTCTTCTTCCACGGCGGGCGAGCCGCCGTAGAACGTCGATTGCATCAAACTCTCGATTTTCTGCCGCGCCCAGACCTTGGCCAGCGCGTCGTGCGCCGGCTCCTGAGCGGGCAAGGCGACCTCCAGCGGCCAGCTGACTGGCTCGCCTTCGACATTGCCACTGATCGTGATCGGACCGGAAGTACCGCCGGCATAACGGCCGTAGACGATGACCGGGCGGCCAGCCCACAGTTCGGGCAGTTTCACGGGAAATGTCTCGACCACTTGGTGCGGGCCCCAGTCCATTTTGATCTTGCCCAGCTGGGCCCGTTGGATGCGGGTCATGACTTCCTGGGTGAGTGCCGCGGTATCGTCCTGCAAGCCGAGTTGCTTGCCCATGCCGCCGCCGTGCTTGCCCACGCCGTCGATCAAGAACATATTGGGCGAACTGCCCATGCCGATCGCCCAGAAGCGGATCCGGTCGCCGCAGTTCTTGCCCACGTGTTCGATGATCTCCGCTTCGTTGCCGATATAGCCGTCGGTCAGCATGACCACGATCCGGATGCGTTCCTTGTCGAGCGGTTCGTCGATCGCCAGCTTGACTCCCTTCAGCATCTCCGTGCCGCCACCGCCGCGCAGGCCTTCGGTGAAATTCAACGCCCGCTGGATGCTTTCCTCCGTCACGCTCAGCGGTGTCTCGAACAGCTTGAACGACTGGCTGGCGAACGTGATCACCTGGACGGTGTCGATCGGCCGGCACAGCTTGAGCATGTTCTGCATGGCATCGATCACTTTGGCAGTCGGTTCGCCGGACATCGAGCCGGAGACGTCCACCAGGAAGACGATTTCCCGCGGCGGGCTTTTCGTCAGCCGCTCGTCTTCCTTGGGCTGGATCATGAGCAGGAAGTAGCCTTCGCCCAACCGTTGGGCGTCCAGCGAATGTTCGCCCGTGTGGGCCAAGACGGCCATCTCCGGCTTCTTGCCGGTCACGTCGTACCGCAGCACGAAATCCTTGTTTGGCAGCGAGTCGGCCGGATCCAGCGCGATCGACGCCCGGCGGTCGCCGTCCCGCTGAATCGTCGCCTGGTGATTGGCCACGGTCAGATCTTGGACCGGCACGCCTGCGTCCAGCGCGACTCGCAGCGTGATGTCGTGGCCGTTGCGAACGCCCGGCTTGAGCACCGGCGGACTGATTCGCGAGGCATCCGGGACCTGGGCCGTGTCCGGCGTCGGCAGCGAGACTTGGCCCTGCAATTCGGGCGGATTGGGCTGCGATCCCGCGATCGGCGTGCCGGGGTTGTACCGCGGTCCCACCACCATCGGGAATTGAAACTCGTAGCTGCCCACATCGTACCGCAGCATATCCACGTACGAGATTTCGATATTCACTTCCTGGCCAGGACCGATGTTGCCCACAGACTGGGTAAAGATGTTCGGCCGTTCCTGTTCCAGCAGGGCAGCTGTTTGGCCTGATAGGAGGGCCTGTTCGTAGATTCGGCGAGCGTCCTCGCGGCGCTGGATCACGCCGACAATTCGCCGTTCGGCGATGACCATCGTCATGTCGTCCACCGCCGCTTCGTGCGGCAGGGGAAAGACATACACCGCTTCGATCGTGTCGCTGGTGGGATTGATGAACGTCTGCGTCACCTTGACGCGGGCGACAAAGCCGGCGACATCAGCCACGACATCGGTGTGCTTTAACGGGCACTCGACGACGGTCGCGTCGTCCTTGATAATCCGCAACGCACCCTGAGTTACATCCCGCTCCAAAGCCGCCTGTTTGTCCACCGCCGACGGGGCATCCGCGGCGAAAACAGGGGCAGCCAGCAAGGCCAGGGGCAACAGCGTCAGGACGGCGAGCGATTGAGTCAGGCAGCGGTGCATTTTCGTCTCCTCGCAGCAAGAAACCGGGCTTCGGACTCGGATTTCGACGAGATTGAGCGTTCCTATTGCAAGAGACGAGATGGGGGGCCGAACGGTTTTCTGAGATTTGGAAAAACGGGCACGCCAATCCGTCCCACTTTCAATGCAACAACGGGGTAGAGAGTGGCAAGGGTGGACGCATTCGTGGAGTGCCCGCGGCGACGGTCCGTGCCCCCGCGCCCAAAAAAGGTTCCAGGAACCGTTGTTCTTGTCCGCCTGCCGCCATTCACTTGCCCACTTGCTGAATTTGTTTCTTCAACGTCGCGTTGCATCCCGCGGGGTTGTCCTCGTCCTGCGTCAACTTCGCGATCAACCGTTGCGGCGGCGTTTGGTGGTGCGTTTTGCGGCGCTCCGCTTCAAGGCGGTTTTCTTTTTCTCCCGGACGCTTTTCGTCCGCGGGCGCGGGGCGGTCAGGCTCTTGCTGCCGGAGGGGTGGTCCAGTCGCCGGACCAAACGGAAATCGAGTTCGCGGCGGCCGATGTCGACGTGGGCGATTTCGACTTGTACCAGATCGCCCAGCCGATAGCTGTGGCCGTGGCGATAGCCGGTCAGCGAGTGCGTCTGCCGGTCGTAGCGATAGAAGTCGTCGGACATGGCGTCGATGCGGATCATGCCTTCGGCGGGCAACTCGATGCCTTGGGCAAACAGGCCGAACTCCTCGACACCCGTGATCACGGCTTCCATCGGCTCGCCGATCCGCGTGCTCAGGAACGTCAGCAGCTTGACCTTGACCAGTTCGCGTTCGGCCGCATCGGCGCGCTGCTCGCGTTCGGAACAGTGCTGGCCCAGCGTCGCCAGGTAGTCGAAATCGTCGGGCGGGCGGGTCCCGCGCGCCAAGGCGTCCAGCATGCGATGCACGATCAAGTCCGGATAGCGGCGGATCGGCGAGGTGAAGTGGCAGTAGTGCTTGCTGTGCAACGCATAGTGGCCTTCTTCCTGCGGGCCGTACACGGCCTTCTGCATGCTCCGCAACACGGCGTAATGGACCGCCTGCTCGCGCGGCTCGCCCTTGACCAATTCGACCACTCGCTTGATCTCGAACCGGCTCTGCAGACTCTCGCAATCGATCCCCAACTCGCGGACGAATTCGGTCAACGCCTGCAGCTTGCGCGGATCCGGCGGTTGGTGGACGCGGCGGAGGAAGTTCAAGCCCTTGTCGTTCAAATGCTGGGCGACGGCCTCGTTGGCCGCCAGCATGAACTCTTCGATGATCTGGTGGCTGACCGTATGCGGAACGACATGCGCGCCGGACACGCGGCCTTTCTTGTCCAAGTCGATCTTGATTTCCGGCAACGTCAACTCGATCGAGCCGCCTGCCAGTCGGCGGCGGCGGAGGATCATCGCCAGTTCGTGCATCCGGCCCAGCAGAGCGAACACGCCGCTGGCGAGTTTCGTTTTCCAGCGCTGCGGATCGGCCAGGAATTCGTCGACTTCCTCGTACGAGAACCGCCGCTTGCTGCGGATCGCCGAGTTGTGGAAATCGGCCGCCACGGGCGCCCCTTCGGCCGTGAATTCGATAAACGCCGTCTTGGCGTACCGCACTTTGTCGGGCTGCAGACTGGCCAAGCCGTTGCAGATCAGTTCGGGCAGCATGGGCAACACGCGGTCCGGCAGATAGACGCTGGTACCGCGGTCGCGAGCGTCGAGGTCCAACGGCGACCCGGCGGGCACGAAATGAGCCACGTCGGCGATGTGGACCCCCAGCCGCCAATCGCCGTTTTCCAGCCGTTCGAGCGAAATGGCGTCGTCAAAATCGCGGGCGTCTTTGGGGTCGATTGTGATGATCGTCTCGCCGGTCAAGTCCAGGCGGTCGCCGATCGACTCGTCGAACCGCTCGGCTTGCGCGCGGGCCGTGTCCATCACGTGCAACGGGAAGCGGTCCGGCAAGTTGAATTCGCGGATGATGGACAGCGTATCGACGCCCGGCGCACCGCGTGCGCCCAGCACCTCGACGATCACGCCTTCGCCCGGATGAAGGTGCGTGGGAAAGCGGATCATCTCGATGACGACCTTGTCGCCTTCCATGGCGTTCTTGGCGCCCGGGTCGCCGACCGGTACGGGTTCGGCGACGATGTTGCCGTCAATCTGGACGAACGCCTGGGCGTTTCGTTCCAGGTACATGCCGACGAATTGGTTCGTCTCCCGCTCGACGATCTCCACGATCGACCCGTTCTGTTTCGTCTCGTCGCGGCGCGGCGGCTTGAGGCGGACCTTGACGATATCGCCGGTGGACGCATCGGCGGTTCGGCGGAGCGGAATGAAGATATCCTGTTCGCGTCCGGCGGACGCCGGCGTGCCGATGGGACGTACGAAACCGTAGCCCTTGGCCGCCCGGCGAAACTCGCCGGTGATCAGCGGCCGATCGGCCTTGATTGCCTCCGCGCCGGCCGCAGGACGCTTGACCAAATGGTTTTCGCCGTACGAGATTTTGCCTTCGCGAGCCAGCCGCTTGACCGCCTTGCGCAGCTCGCGCGCCCGCTCCTTGGGCAGACCCAACTGTTTGGCGATCACTTTCGGCTTGACCGGCTGGTAATCCGGCGAGTGGACGAGGCGGAGAATCAATTCCGGCAAATCGATGGTTTCAGTTTCATTCATGCCCGCTATTGTAGCTGGAACGGGGGAAAAGTCGATGCGCCGTTTCAACATCCGATTCTCCGTGCCGGCGACCTGTCGACGGTCGGTAAGTGACACCGATCCGGTAAGGGTTATAATGGAAACGATGTATGGCCGCCGAGAAACGGTTCCATGTTTCGAGCCGAGTGTCCTTTCTGCTGTCACCCTCCTTGGAAAGATGAACGATGCCAGTTCATGATTGGACAAGAGTACGGCCGGGAACATTTCACGATTTTCACGGTTCCTGGATCACGCATTTGAAGGAAACGCTCAACGGGGGTTTGCTCCCATACGGGTACTATGCATCCTTGAGGCCCTTGGGTTTACCCCAGGGGAACTTCACCCTCCACCCAGAAAAACCCGCCGCAAAATACCCTTTCTCCCGCCGCCAGCGGCGGCGGGAGAAAGGGTGGGAAGTTGGGCGGTCACGTTTCTAGGCGGAGGGTGAAACTCCGCCGAGGTGAACTCGGTGGCCTCCGACTGGACGGCAGGTAACCGCTCATCTGGGCGGCTCGCCATGTCGGGAGTTCTGAACTTTCAACGAAGCTGTCGGATTGCGAGCCTTACGGTGGTGGCTCTGCTGTGGCGGACGATGCGGCAGAGCCGGAATCCGACGACGTCGCCAGCGCAATCTGGGTCGCCAGCACCAGATCATGTATGGCAGACGTCGGCAGAGAGACGTTGACGACTGCTAGATTGCCTTCGACGTCGATGCGGCTGTGCGCGTGCAGGAACCGGAGCATCTGCGGATAACGCATCGCGGCGAGGCGTCCCTGCGGATCCAAGCCGGCGACGTGCCGCTCGACCAAATCCGGCATCCGTTGCAGCCGGCTAGGGAATTCCGCCACGGGATTGACGCCCGGCATCGCTCCGAGCCGTGGAACGAACCGCAATTCCGCGTAACTGGCCTCGCCTACGTGCAAACTGAACGAGACAGCTTGCATGCCGTCGCCCAGGAGCCAGTCCAGCGGTTCGCGGATTTGCCGCGGCGCGCACAGCGACCACGGCCGGCCGTCGCGGAAGAAATTCGAGACCAGTTCGTTGGGGGTGAACAGGACGGTCACGTGCCGCCGGTCGTCGGACGTCTTGAGCAGTTTTTCCATCGCCACGGAGATCGCCGGCGGCGCGCCTTGGGCGGCCTGGATCTCGCGGACCTGCTCTGGTCTGCCCACGACGAACACACCGTCTTGAGCGTCGGCCGGCAACAGATACGACCAGCCGCCGGGGCCGCGATATACTTCCGAATCGGGCGAAGCCGGCGCGGGATTTCCCCATTTCTGCAGCAGGGATTCCTTGGCCACCGGTGTTTTGGGACGCACGACCAGCGTCGGACGTGGCAGAGGGTCGCCAGCGTCGTGAAAGCTGACGATCAGCTGTTCCATTCCGCTCAGCGGCAATCCGGCCGCCGCTTCCCAAGCCGCTTGGGTCCGCGCGAACATGGGCCCCAGGGCTTGCAGAATCCGCGGCCCTTCGGGATGTGCCAGCAAGTCCGCCGGCCGGACGATCAGAAAAACCTGCGCGCCGGGCGGCAGATAGCGGAGCGACACCGGCTGGCCGTCGGTCGGAGACGGCCACGGTGGTTCGCCGCCGTCCGCGACGCTCTCTGGCGGTCCGCCGTCGGCCGCGGCGGGCGAGGTCGCTTGATCCGGCCCGCTCGCGCCGCCGGCCGCCGGGCCGTCCGTCAGGGCCGGAACGCGCCCGGATGATGCACCGCGGCGAGGTTTGACGGGAGCCTGGCTCGGACTGCTGTTCAACCAAATCAGCACGATCAGCAGCAACAGCACCACACCGCCGGCGATGCCGATTTTGAAAAACAGCTGTTGTTGGGCGGGCTTGTGGCGTTGCCGGCGTTGCAAGACCGAGTTGCCGGCACCCGTCGCCGCGGGGGTTTCGGTACCGGCGACGGGCGTCGCGGTGACAGGCCGAACGCTGGCGGAGCCCGCGGGGCCGCGGCCCGTCGGAGACATGCCGGGCAGCCTGCTGAGGCCCGTGTCAGCGGCCGCTGCGTTGGACTGTCGCTGCTGGATCGCCCGCTCGTAGGCCGCGAGTGTCGCGGGCGGTTTGGGCGAGGCGAGATTCAAGCGGCTGGCGTCCACAAACGGACTGATCTGCACGATCACCTGATTCAGATGCTGGTAGCGGACTGCCGGGTTCTTCGCCATCAGGTAGGCGACCACTTGGGCCAGCGGCTGTGGCACGCCGATCGCGTCCAGCGATTGAATCGGTTGCGTCGCGTGCTGATGCATCTTCGTGCGGAAATCCGCGCCCGGAAAGGGCGGCTGGCCCGCCAGCAGTTCGTACAGCGTGCAGCCCAGCGCGTAAATGTCCGTCAAGGCGTCAGGCGCGGTGCCATCCTGCAGGAATTCCGGCGCCAAATAATCGGCACGCGGAGCCAACCGTTCGGCGGCGTCGGGAGTTGACAAGGACACGGGGGTGAAGCCGCTGACCGGTTCCCGGAGCAGCTTGACATTTCCGCCTTGTTCCAGCCACAAGCGAGCGGGGCGAATATCGCCGTGCATTACGCCGCGCTGTTGAAGCGGCATCAGGGCCAAGGCGGCACAGCGGATGATGCGGCAGGCCTCGGCGGGTGCCAACCGCTGGCCGCCGAACAGCAATTGATCGACACCCTGTCCCCGCAAGTCCTCGACGACCAAGAACCGGTACGACGTCAAATCGACGGCCTCGAAACATCGCTGCAGGTGCGGATGTTGGACGGCGCTGTGGACCTGCAACTGGGGCGCCAGGGCCGCCCATTGCCGAGGCTCCTGCGTCGCCGGCCCGGTCAGGAACTGAAGCACGACCGGATGTTGCGTCGGCACGTGGACGGCGCGAAACATGCCGGCCAGGGAACCGCTCTCCAGCCGGTCGTACAGCTTGTAGTCCCCGTATACAAACGGCCCGGAGCGGCCGGCCATCAGAACCATCGTCTGATAACGCGTCAGCACGCCGCGCGAGATCAGCCACTCGGCGAGCGTGCGGGCATTGCCCTGGGTCACCGCGCCGCGGACTTGTCCAAAGCTGGCCATCAACTGCTGGTGCTGTTCAGCGGTTACCAGCCGGCTGTCCGCGAGCAGTTGCCAGAATTCCGGAATCGTTACAGGCATATCGCGTCACTACCATCGGCGGGCGGCGGTCCCCAGCCGCGCGGCAAATCACGCAACTTCGCTGAGCGCGGCTGCATACCGCCGTTTTTTTCGAAAGTTTTTCCGAACCGTTCTATGACAGTGTACTGCATTCACCAGTGTACTGCACCCGCCAATTTACCGCATCCGCATCCCGTTCGGCAGTACGCTGTGATGGTGATTCAGAAAAAGTCAACCCACTTGACTTGCCGGCGCAGAACTTCATATTCGTAACTTGGCAGTTCGCCGATACCGCACTTGCCTGCGGCCAGCGGGTGGACTGCTTCATTTCTTTTTCTTCCCATCAAGAAAGGAAATTCGACCATGAGGCGTCGGGCCAAAATCACCATCGTCGGCGCTGGGTTCGTAGGCGCCACCACAGCGCACTGGTGTGCCGTGTATGAGCTTGGCGATATTGTGTTGGTGGATATTCCGGCGACGGAGAATATGCCGAAGGGCAAAGCGCTGGACTTGATGCAGTCCGGGCCGATTGCCGGGTTCGATGCGAATGTAATCGGCACGAACGACTACGAGGCGTCTCGCGGCAGCGACGTGGTGGTGATTACGGCTGGAATTCCCCGCAAGCCCGGCATGAGCCGCGACGACTTGCTGGTGACCAATGCCCGGGTGGTGAGCGCCGTCGCCGAGCAGGTGCGGGCGACCAGTCCGGACGCGATCATCGTGGTGGTGACCAACCCGCTGGACGTGATGACGCAGCGGGTGTGGGAGATCAGCGGCTTTCCGGCTCACCGCGTAGTCGGACAAGCCGGCGTGCTGGACACGGCTCGGTACCGCACTTTCTTGGCCCTGGAGCTGGGTGTCAGCGTCGAAGACGTCTCCGCCCTGCTGCTGGGCGGGCATGGCGATACGATGGTCCCGCTGCCCAGCTACACGTCGGTGGGCGGAATTCCGGTCACCAAGTTGATCGCACCGGAGCGGTTGGCGGAAATCGTCCAGCGCACGCGGGACGGCGGCGCTGAGATCGTGAATCTGCTCAAGACCGGCAGCGCTTACTACGCGCCGTCCGCCGCGGTGGCCCAGATGGTCGAAGCGATCGTCAAGGACAAGAAGCGGTTGCTGCCGTGTTCCGCTTACTGCGATCGCGAGTACGGCGTCGGCGGCTATTACGTCGGCGTTCCGGTGGTGCTGGGTGCTGCTGGCGTAGAACGCGTCATCGAACTGGATCTGGCCGGACAGGAACGGGCGGATTTCCAGAAGAGTGTCGACGCCGTCAAGGACCTGGTGGGCACGATGCACCAGTTGACCGGCAGCGCGCCGTCCAGCTAGCAGCCGGCGCGGCATCTTCTGTTTATAACGGATGCCTTGGCCGTTCTTTCGACGGCCGGCGCGGTCCTTCGATCGCAACGTGAACCAGTTGACATTGACACAGTCGTGCGGCTGGTTTACAACCCGAAAGCCTTCCCTTCATCCACGACATTCAACGACACTCAGCCTTCATTCGCTATCATGAATCGCATGCAGAGTTGGCCCTCCGGGGCCGTGTCGGCGTCTCCTTTCGTCTCCCGTATGGATCGCGCGAGGGTGGATTTGCCGCCGTCCCGCCGTCCCAACTGTACGCTGTTTGTGCCTCATCACTTCGAACCGAATTACGGTTATCCGCTGTTGGTTTGGCTGCACGGACCGGGCGACGACGAACGGCAGCTGAAGCGGATTATGCCGCACGTCAGTTTGCGGAACTTTGTGGCCGTCTGTCCCCGCGGCTGCAGCCCGCCGCTGCCAGGCGAGCCGGGTTTCCGCTGGAGTCAGACGCTGGCTGCCATCGAAACGGCCGAGCAGCAGGTCTTTGACAGCATCGACGCCGCTTGTGCCCGTTATCGCATCGCCGAGGAACATGTTTTTTTGGCCGGCTTTCAATGCGGTGGCACGATGGCGTTGCGCATCGGCCTCCAGCACCCCGAGCGGTTTGGGGGCGTCGCTTCGATCGGCGGATCGTTTCCCGAAGGAGCCGCTCCGCTGGCACGGCTGCGTCAGTTGCGCGGCTTGCCGTTGTTGATCGCTCAAGGCCGCGACTCGCTGGAGTATCCCCTGGCGCAGAGTTGCGATGAATTGCGGTTGTTTCATGCGGCCGGCCTGCACGTCTCGATTCGCCAGTATCCGGTGGCCGACGATCTGACGACAGCAATGCTGTCAGATCTGAACGTGTGGGCGATGGAACAAGTCACGGGGGTCTGCCAAGAAGCGAGCGACGAAGCCTACTGTACCCCGGACGGCCGGAACTGAGAAACGCGGATTGACACGCCGCGCGGCTTTCGGGTAAAAGCTCTCGGCTTTTCGCCGCCGCGCGTCCGACCGTCGCCGGGGCGCGGGTTCGTGCATAGAGGTCCGGAAGATTTGGGCTGGACCCCAGCGTTGCTACTGCGGAATCGCGGTGCCTCCGCTGGAAACAAGGTGCCCGCCCACGGCTTGCGGAGCCTCGTAGCGGGAGAAAAACATGAGCAGTTTAGTGCCGTTTCCGCCTCTGGCCGATCTGCCGGAGTTCGACATCAGCGACCTGTTGCAGGAAGTCGCCGACGCCTTGGAGTATGAAAGCCTGCGGCGGCGCGTGCCGATCGAAATCGACGCTCCGCCCTATATGATGATCCACGGCGAGCGCCGCCAGTTGCGGATGTTGCTGATCCGGTTGATCGGCAACGCCCTCTCGACCAATCCGGCGGGCAGCCAGATCGTGATCACCGCGTACAGCGATGAAGACGGCATCGAGGTCGAAGTGGCCGACGACCGTGCGGAGAGTGCCGAATTGCTGCTGAGCGAGGGATTGGCTGCAATCCCCGGAGGCGGAGAACCGCGGCCGATGCCTTGGCTCGAGGTGCAGCAGATCGTCGCCGCGTGCGGAGCACGAATCTCGGTGTCCGGCTGCCCCGAAGGCGGAGTTGCCATGACCGTTCAATTCCCGCGGGTGACCGACGAGGAAGCCAGGTCCCGAAAGGCCGCCTGAACGGCGCGTCGGAGTTCCCTGCATGGAATGGCTCAGCAATCTGACGCAACACACCGCCGAACGCTATCGGGCCCTGGTGGCTCCGACGAGGACCGTCTGCCTGGTGGTGGCCGTGGTAGTGTTGGGCGGTTTGGTGCTGCTGGCAGTCGGGCGGATGAGCGGACCGTACCAGCCGCTGTTCGAAGGACGTTCCTTTTCGCTCCGCGAATTGGCCAAGATGACGGCGGCTTTTCAGGCTGCCGGCTTGTGCGAGGCGCGAATGGCCGATGGCCGGCTCTTGGTCCCGCGGGCAAAACTGGACGCCTATCTGGTGGCCTTGGATGCGGCGGACGCTTTGCCGGCCGATTTCGACGATTCCCTGGATGAAATCGCCGCCGACAGCAACCCTTTCGCCTCGCGTCAGCAAACGGAACTCGGATATCGAGTCGCTGAGCAGAAGAAGCTGGCGAGAATCTTGTCGGGAATGAACGGCATCGAAACCGCCTCCGTGCAATATGCCGAGGTCAGAAAGTCCGGGTTTCCGCCGACGTGGGACGTCCGCGCGGTCGTGGCCGTGCGAGCCGACGGCAATCGCGAACTGGCCTACGAGGAGATCGAAGCCATTCGCGACACCGTGACGGGGTTCGTCGCGGGTCTGGAGCGATCCCAAGTCACCGTCTCGGACCTCAACGCCTGCCGTGCCTATCCGGGCGGCGATGGTCCGGGGTCGGCCGCGGCGAAGTACGCGGCGCGGACCGAGCAAGCCCGACTCGAGGAATCGTTCCGCACAAAGATCCAAGACCGCTTGACGGCCTATCCCGGTTCGATCGTCGGCGTCCAAGTCCAGTTGGCGGATGCCCACGAGACGACCGCCGCCGATCCGGCGAAGACGACGGGCCCGCGATTTATCCCAGCCCTCGTGTCGGCCTCCGTCGATTTGCCGCGCAGCTGCTTTGTCCAACTTTGGCGCGAGCGATACGCGGCGGGGGAACATGCCCCGGATCGGCCCGCTTTGCAGACGCTCGAAGACGAGGTGAAACACTCTGTCGAACAAGCCGTACTGGCATTGCTGCCGCCGCCGGCCGCCGAGCTGCGCGGGCATCCGCAAGTTGTCGTCACGTCGTACGCGGATCCGGCAGCCCCGGTCGAGACGAGTATCGCCGGGTTGGGTTCGTCCGTCGCCGCTTGGGCTGCGGCACATTGGTCGTTACTGGTGGGCGGCTGCCTGTTGATCGGCAGTGTGGTCCTGGTCGTCTGCAACCGGCGGCCCGCGGCGGCCCGCGGCGCGATTTCCGGTGAAGCCGCTTCGGCGGACGTCGTTGATCGGCCTGCGACAGTTTCGTTTGCCGCTTCGCTCCCCCTATCGCCGGGCGGCAAAAAGGAAGTTCACGTCCAGGTCCAGCGGGCGATTCAGGAAAATCCGCAAGCCGCGGCGGAAGCCCTGCAGCGATGGCTGCGCAAAGCCGCGTGACGCAGCCTCTCCCTGGGGCTCGGACCTACAGAATTCAATTTCGCCCGAGAAAGATGGTTACCATGTCGAACGACGTCTCGCGGGCAAAAAAAAACTCCGTACGTCTGAGCCTTACGGAGGACGGCGGTCGAGCCACCAGCGATTTGCACGCCGGAATCCGCAAGACGGCGATCTTGATTGACAGCGTGGATCAGCAGACGGCTGAATTCCTGTTCGGCCATATCTCGTTCGAATTGGCCTCGCAAGTACGTGCGGCGTTGCTCGAACTGGGCGACGTGGACCCGCACGAGCGCGAGCGGGTTCTGGCCGAGTTTCTCGACGCAGGTTTTGAGTCAACCCTCGAAGTCCCCGAAGTGGAATCCGGCCAAGCGGCACGTTCTCCGGCGGAACAAGAACTTCCCGACTTTCCAGCGGCGCCCGGTGACCACGTGGCGGATGATCCGAGTGGCGGCGAGCCCGAATTGCCGCAGATCGAGGCGTCAACGGCCGCGGCCGCGTTGGCTCGCGGTTTGGCTCAGGAACACGCCCAGACCATTTGCTTGGTGTTGGCCAATTTGCCGCCGTCCCAGGCTACCGATCTGTTGCAGCGGCTGCCGCCGGCTCGTCAAGCGGAAGTGTTGAAGCGTTTGGCGCATCTGGAGGTGACGGCGCCCGAGGTGCTTCAGGATTTAGACGCCGAGTTGCAGCCTTGGGGATTTTCCGGGCCGCAATGCATGCTGGACGGTTTGGGACGGCCGCCGCGGACCGAGGCCAGCTTGGCTGCGCCTTGTTCAAACGACGCGCCGTTCGAGCAACCCTTGTCGTCGGCCGCCGCGGTAGAGAACCGCCGACGTTCACCCGCCTGCCCGGCGGAAGCCGCCGAAACACCGCCCCTGGCCGAATTCGACGACCTCGTGCGGCTCGACGACGCGGCCCTGGCCCGCGTCTTCGGATCTGCCTCGCCGGAGATCGTTCTGCTGGCCTTGTCGGGTGCCAATCGCGACTTGATCGATCGCATCGTTTGCCGCCTTCCTGCCTCGGCGGGCAGGACGCTTCGCCGCCAGCTCGAAACGCTCGGGCCGACCCGTCTGCGGGACATCGAAGCGGCTCAGCAGCAACTGGCTGAATTGGCGGGCCGGATGTGCCGCAGCGGACTGATCCACATGCCCAGCCGGCGACGGTTCACGATGGCCGCGTGAGAAAGACCGCAAGTTGATCTTGTCACCGGCGGCGATTTTGGGGACAAGTACCCGCCCTTGTCCCCGTCGGAGGAAACCGCCAAGATGTGCCGAGTTTGTTTCGCTGCGTCCGCGGATCGCCCGTCCCCGTGGCGCCGTCTATGTTCGAAGATGACGCCCTTGCCTGGCGCCCGCCGCGACAGCGCGGAAACGAGTTGCCCTCGATGCTTGCGTGCCGGCTGCTTGCGCGCCGCCGGCGGTTTGCGCGCTGCGCTCGTGGGATCCCTGATGCTGGTATCGCTGGCAACATCGGTCGCCTTGGCCGATGCGCGGGAACCGCCGTCCCCGCCGGCCAAGTTGCCGGTCCAGATTATTGAGAAACCGGTGTCTCAGCCCGTGGCGTTCGCCGCTTCGCCGACGTCCTCCCTGCCACTGCCCCCGCTGAAACATGCCGGGGACGCCGACGGCCGGGTGCGGGCGCCGACCCCCGGTGCCGCCGTAACCACGGTGATCACCAGCCTGGCGGTCGTGCTCGGCTTGTTCGTGTTGTCCGCCCTAATCTTGCGCAAAGCCAATGTGCGGCACAGCGCCACCTTGCCGGGCGAAGTCGTCCAGACGCTGGGCCGGGCGCCGTTGAGCGGCCGTCAAGAGATGCATCTGGTCCGCGTGGGCAACAAGCTGCTATTGCTGTCGGTGACCGCGACCGGCGCCGAAACGTTGACCGAGATCACCGAGCCCGGCGAGATCGATCGCCTGGCCGGGATCTGCCGGCAGAGTCATCCCGACAGCATCACGGCATCCTTTCGCGAGATCCTGTGGCAGTGCGGTCAGACGCAGCGAGCGTAAGAGGGGGTCGGAGATCGGAGATCGGAGATCGAATGAGGAACGCACGGACCGGAGTCTCGTCGCCGCCGCCGCCCGGCTGTTCGCTCGGGTGCGGAGTCCTGCGCGGGCACGCCGCATGCCGGTCGTTGTTCTATCGTGTCTTCGCAGCACTCACGTTCGCCGTCGCTTGCCTGACCGCACCGGCTGCAGCGCAAGAGCCCGGTGCCGGCGCCCCAGGGGTATCCGCACCGGAGAGGAAGCCCGCCGCAAATCCCGCGGATTGGGTCAGTCGCGAGCGGCTCGCCGGCACGCTGCAGATGGTCCTGACGATGAGCGTCCTGAGTCTCGCCCCGGCCGTGCTGCTGATGACCACCAGCTTTGTGCGGATCGCCGTCGTCCTGGGATTGTTACGTCAAGCGCTCGGCATCGGCCAGTTGCCCTCGAACCAAGTCGTCACCTCCATCGCGCTGTTCATGACATTGCTGATCATGACCCCGGTCTGGAAGGACGTCTATCAGGACGCCATCCAGCCGTATACCGATCCGCAGGGTTCGATGACTTTGGAGGAAGCGTGGCAGGCCGGCGTGCGGCCGATCCGTACGTTCATGAGCCGCCAAATTGAAATCACCGGCAACAGCGACGACGTTTGGCTGTTCTACCAGTACTTGCCCCAGGGCACCGCCGCGCCCTCGACGTATGACGACGTGCCGCTACAGGTCCTGTTGCCGGCATTTGTGCTCAGCGAACTCAAGACGGCCTTCCTGATCGGCTTCCAGATCTATCTGCCGTTCATCATCGTGGATCTCGTCGTCTCCAGCGTCACCATGTCGATGGGAATGGTCATGCTGCCGCCCATGATGATCTCGCTGCCGATGAAACTGCTGCTGTTCGTCCTCGTCGACGGCTGGAACCTGGTCGTCGGCATGTTGCTGTCGAGCTTCGCGCCGTATACGTGAGGACGAAGGAGCCCGCAGCCTGCAGCCTGACAACTGACAACTGACAACTGACCACTGACCCAACTGACCCAACTGACCTTATGGACGCTCAACAAGCCATCGATTTGACTCGCGAAGCGATGACGACCGCGTTGTGGCTGGGCGCGCCGCTGCTGTTGGTGGCGTTGCTCGCCGCCGTGGGCGTCGGCTTTCTGCAAGCCCTGTTTCAGATGCACGATCCCACGATCAGTTTCGTTCCCAAGCTGGTCGCAACCGTCGTGGCCGTCGCATTGTGCCTGCCCTGGTTGATCGAGCGATTGGTCGAGTATTCCCAGGTTTTGATCACTCACATCCCGCAGACGTTGGCTGGCGGATAAGGAACGATGTCCGCACTTGTCGAGATCTCACGCCAGCAAGTGCTGGTATTCGTGTTCGTGCTGATCCGCGTCGCCGGACTGACGCTTGTTGCGCCGGCGCTGGACGCACGTTTCGCGCCCCAGCCGGTGCGGCTGTTGTTGGCCGTCGCGGTCGCCTTGCTCGTTGCACCGGTTTACTGGTCGATGCCCACCGTCCTCGAAGGCGACTGGCCGCAGCTGCTGGTGCCGTTATGTCGCGAAGCAGTCTTGGGGTTGGTCTTGGGCCTCACCCTGCTGATTTTGGTCACCGGAATGCGTGCGGCGGGACAGGCGATCGGCCAGTTCAGCGGCATGTCGATGGCGGAGACGGCCGATCCGGAGACCGGTAACGGCTCATCGGTGTTGAGCGAACTGTTTGCGCTGCTGGCGACCGCCGTGTTCCTGGTCACCGGCGGTCACCGCCAACTGATGGCGGGGCTGTTGGACACGTTCGCCTGGATGCCACCGGGACAAGTCGGCTTTTCGGCGGGCGTGGTCGGGACGCTCAGCGAAGTAGCGGGGCACAGCCTGTTGCTGGCCGTCCGCGTCGCCGCTCCCGTTCTGCTGGCCCTGGTACTCACCTCGCTGATCCTCGGCCTGATCGGACGGCTGGCGCCACAGTTTAATGTGCTGGCTTCCGGGCTGGGCGTGAACAGCCTGGTGGCTTGGGCGACCTTGTCGCTGTGCCTGGCATCCGCCGCATGGATCTTTCACGACCAGTCGCAGGTTTCGCTGGACCGGGTTTGGAACGCGATCGGCGGGCTCGGGTATGGTTCCGCCGCTGGTCCTTAACACAACGCGAGCACGACGTTTATGGAATCCACCGAGCGAATCCATCCGCCGACGCCGCATCGTCGCCAGACAGCCCGGCAGCAGGGCCGTGTGGCCAAGAGCCAGGATCTGCCGTTCGCGGGCGTCTTTCTGGCTGGTGTGCTGCTGTTGATGCTGGGCGGCAATGAATTGTTCGGTGCTCTGGCAGATTATGTGCGCCAGCAGTTAGGCGGCGTGCCGGTGCTGACGCCGAACGCGGATTTGCCGCTCGACGCAGCCGATGCCGCAATCTGGCGGCTGGGACGCAGTCTGGGGCTGGTTTGCGGCGGCTTGCTCGCCGTGGCGGTATTCAGTCATTTGCTGCAGACGGGTTTTCAGCCTCAGCCGCAAGGGCTTGCCCCGGACCTGTCGCGGCTCGATCCGATCGCATCCGCCACGCGGGTGTTTTCCGGCGATACGGCAGCACGGCAGGTGATGCTGCTGGTCAAGCTCGCGCTCATCGGCGCCACGGCGGCTTGGGCCGTGTGGGACCAGCGAGACCGCATCCTGGCGTTAGGTAATCTTGCACCGGTGGCGATGGCCGACGGCGTCGCCGCGATCTTGAGCGGAATCTGTCTGAAGATCGGCGGCGCCCTGTTGGTTGCGGCGGTCGCGGACTACGGCTTTCAGCGATGGCGTCACGAGCGATCGCTGCAGATGACGCCGGACGAGATGCGGGAAGAGATGCGCAACCAGAACGGCGATCCGGCCGTCCAACAGCGGCGCCGCCGGTTGCAGCGCGAGCTGAACCTATCCCAGCTGGAATCCGCCGTCATCCGGTCGCAGCTGGTGCTGGTCGAAGGCGATTCG
>Ga0351873_10022_pt1 | contig 46389 bp, 27 predicted proteins | sample TotcelFGM3001N11_FD_206764 | JGI IMG/M metagenome (GOLD analysis project Ga0351873, IMG submission 206764) | Enriched cells from coal bed in the Powder River Basin, Montana, United States - Total cells FGM rep2 HSBNCT.FGM.300.1.N11 ... | reverse complement strand
GCCGACGACCGCCGTGCCGGTGATGTTCAGACCAATCCGGTTCCCCTGCAGCACGTTCCCCGACGCTCCCGAGCCTACCAGGTACACGCCGCCGCCGTTGCCCGAAATCACGTTCCCGGCTCCCGTCGCCGTCCCGCCGATGATATTGTTCGGTGCAGCCACGTAGACGCCAAAGCCGGTGTTGGGCAAGGCACTGTGCCCCGTCGAGTCTGTGCCGATCAGATTGCCTGTCACTACGGCGCCCGCCGACTCGGGGGAGGCAATGAACAGCCCGTGCGAGTCATTGCCTGAGATCAGGTTGCCCCCCGCTCCCACGCCGCCCACGGTCGTGCTGGGCGCGTAGATTACCACTCCGCGGAAGCGGTTGCCGAGATCCCGCGAGCCACCGACGTCGGTCCCGATGGCATTGCCTTGGATCAGGTTGCCCGTGGCGGTCGACGTAAACACGAACACCCCGTCCACGCCGTTGGCGGAGATCACATTGCCGTCTTCGGCTCCCGTCCCGCCGATCGTGTTCGCGGGGCCGCGTACGTCGATCCCGTAGCGGGCGTTGCCCAGGGCCACGGCACCCGTCACGTCCGTGCCGATCAAGTTGTTCAGGATTCGGTTGCCTGTGGCCGCCGCCGTGTTCAGATATACGCCGCTGGACAGATTGCCGGAGATGACATTGCCCTCGCCGACCCCCGCTCCGCCGATGCGGTTGTTCCCGGAGGTGATGTAGACGCCTTGACCTGCGTTGGGGATCGCGCCGGTCCCGGCCAAGTTCGTCCCGATCAAATTTCCCTCCAGGACGTTGCCCGTCGCTCCGGTGCCGGTGACAAACACGCCGTGGGTGCCGTTGCCCGAAATCAGGTTGCCTGCCAGACTTGAACCGCCCAACGTGTTGTTCGCCGCGCTGATCAGCGTCACGCCCGGCCCGCGGTTCATCACGGCCGCAGTGCCTGCGGCGTTGGTGCCGATCCGGTTGCCCTGCAGCAGGTTATCATGCGCATCTGTACCGACCAACTGCACTCCGCCCGCGATGTTCCCCGAGATCACATTCCCGGCGCCGACCACAGCACCGCCGATCACCGCCTGAGACGTTCGCAGATCAATCCCGTAACTGGCGTTGGGGACCGCCGCCGTGCCCGTGGCGTTCGTCCCGATTCGGTTGCCTTGCAGCAGGTTGCCGGTACTGGTCGGCCCGGCGATGTAGACGCCGCTTCCCCCATTGCCGGAAATGAGATTGCCCATGAGGCCTGCGGCGCCGCCAATCTCGTTGTTGGGGGCGGCCACGTAGATGCCAAAGCGAGCGTTAGGCAAAGCTGTCTCGCCAATGGAGTTGGTGCCAATGAAGTTCCCTAAGACGTGGTTGCCACCTTGGGAGGTGAGTTGGATGCCGTCCCGGCCGAATCGGTTGATCGCCAATCCCTGCACGGTGCTGCCGCCGGCGGTAACGACTAGTCCCGACGTCGTGGTCCCTGCCAAGCTCCCGTCCAATTCGATCACCGGTGTGCCGAAATAATCCGGCTGTGTCGTGGCGTCGATGACCAGCGGGGCGGTGATGGCCGGTAACGCGGTGCTCGGCCGGATCGTGTACGGACCGGGACCCGGAATATCGAACACGATCAAGTCGGCGCCGCCGGCCAGGTTTGCCAAGGCATTAGCTTCCTGAATCGCCGCCCGTAGCGTGGACGCACCGCTGGCGTCGGCAGAGATTCCATCGCCCGGATTCGCATCCGGCGTGTCGGCCGTCGAATTCACGACAAATACGTTGCGGGGCAGGATCGTCAATGTCAGCGGATTGTCGATGTCCTGAGCGAAGCCGATATATTCCGGTTCCACGATAAATTTGGGATCCGTCGAACTCGAGGGGAATACCAGTGTCTCCGTTCCCTCGTAGCCCTCCTCGTTGTAGTTCGGCACGTTGCCCGAGAAAGCGATCTGGCCCCCCGCGACTGCCTTCAGGTCGACAGAAAAGAACTCGTATTCCTCCCGCGGATACTCGTGCTCGAATTCGTTGAAAAAGCTTCCCACCGAACCGAACGAACGGCCGCCCACTGGTTGTTCAGGCTCAAGTTCGGTCTTGTCCACCGCTTTCAATCCGTGGACGTACGGGTCGACCGCCGTGAACGAACTGCGGAACGTGCCGGGATTCGTCAGGTCCGCACGATACAGTTCAATCGCCACGGCCTCCTCAAGATTGACGAGTTGGTCGCTGTGAATAGCGATCATGGGCACGTCGCGTTCTCCCAGCGCGTTCGCGAATTGCACCCGCACCGCATCCGGGGTGGCGAGAGGATCCGCATCCTGAGACGTCGGGGCGACGGTTACCCGAACATTCCCTGAGCCGATGTTGGGCAGGCCCTCCAAGGCTTGCTGAACCGCGGACGCCAGATCCTTCAAGTCCCATAACGGATCGTAAGTGATGGACGAGGTTGTCCGGCCGTCAAAGGCAAGAGTGAATTGACCGTTGATTCTTGTCGACGGACTGCTCGGGTAGAATTCAAGCTGCTGCGTCTCGCCATGGCGGATCATGAGCCGATCCGCGTTCGTATAGAAGACGTCCATATAGCTGGCGAACACCCCCTTGGGGCTGCCCCAATTAACGCTGCCCGCCGGTGGATCGGTCTTGAGACGCACGTCTTGAGTGTAGCCGTGCAGCCGAAAGGTTTCACCGACAGTAACTCGGGGATTGCCGTTGGCGTCCGTCGGCAGCGGCTGATTGGCCGTATCCGTCAGCTCTAAGCGATACCGCACCACGTCGGTACCGGACATCTCGCCTTCGCCTCCGCTCACCAAGTTGCCTAACTGGGAATCGTCCGTCCAGCCGGTCAGCAAATCCCGCCTTTCCAGCGCCTCGAACATCACCTGCCTGCGGAACGTCTTCCGAACGCCAGCTCCGTCCCTTCCTGTGGAACGCAACGCACGCCGATGCCCCTGGGGGCGTTTCCCAGTTGAAAGAACTCGCGGATCGGCCACCATTCACCTCCTACGGGAAGAGACTTAATATCTTTGCCGCAGTGGAAATCACGGCAACAGAGTAAGGTTCTAGAACTAGTATCTTACGGCGTCGTCGCAAGATACCAAGGGCGCTTGCCCCCTGAGCGCTGAACATCTGGACGATTTTCTTAAAGAAATGGTTCCCGATTATGAACGGGCGGAGTCGGACCGCCGGGTACTTGCAGCAGGTAGTTTACCCCATCTCATCAAAAAGAATCGTCGTCGCTGATTAGAAGACATGAATTTGGGCGAATTCGATGTGAAATTGGGGATGATCGGTAGAATTGGAAGAATATCCACAGCCGGCGGATCACCTCGGCTCGAACGGCCAGTCGCTTCCAGCAAAAGTTTTTGTGGTGGATCTCCCCCGGAGGTAGTGGATCGAGTTGCGATGAGCGGGGGGGCGAGCGATTCCAGGGGACGAACGATTCCGTCTCCTGATTGTCCTGGACGGCCGCGTGGATCGGCCGGGCGACCCTAGCGATTGATCGGGCGTGTGGGGTTGCGGCGGGCGTTTGCGGGTATTACTGTGTTAAGTTTTTCTAGCTTTCGAGCCGTGATTAAGCTGAGCAAAACCGCGACGCTCCGGTGCTCGCTTGCCAGGCGGGAGAGTTTCAGCTCGCTGCCGCGGTGCGGATTGCTGTTGCGGCCGACCAAAATCCGGGGCAGGGAGACTGAATGAAACCAAGGGCCCCAACTCCGGCTGCGGGTGTGATCGCGGCACTGGAACGCGAACTGCGCTCTTGCGTGCGCGGCGAAGTGGTTTTCGATCCCATGAGCTGCGGGTTGCATGCGACGGATGCCAGCCACTATCAGATGATGCCGGTTTGCGTGGCGACCCCGCGTGACGAAGCCGATTGTATTGCCGCGGTAACGACGGCCGGGCGGCTGGGCGTGCCGGTCACCCCGCGCGGCGGCGGAACGTCGCTGTCCGGCCAAACCTTCGGACCGGGTCTGGTGCTGGACGTCTCCAAGTATATGAATCGCGTCCTGGAGGTGAATGCCGACCAACGTTGGGCGCGAGTCCAACCCGGTGTGATCCGCGACTTGCTGAACGCCGAACTCGCGCCGCACCGCTTGTACTTCGCCCCCGATCCGGCCACCGGCAACCGGGCGACGATTGGCGGCATGATTGGTAATAACGCTTCCGGAACTCGATCCATCGTGTACGGCAAGACGATCGACCACGTGCTGTCGTGCCGGGTCGTCTTGGCCGATGGGACCGAGATGGAATTGGAGCCGACGGACGGCGACCAGTGGCGACAGCGCAGCGCCGGCGGCTCGCGGGCGGCGGAAATCTATCGCGGCGTCGGCGAGGTGATCGCCCGCAATCACGACGAGATCCTGGCCCGCTACCCCAAGGTCATGCGCCGCGTGTCGGGATACAACCTCGACGAGTTCGTCGACGGCGCCGGCTATACGGGTCCGATTGGCGGCCGGAACCTGGACTCGCATCGCGTTTGGAACTTGTCCCACCTGATCGTCGGCAGCGAAGGCACACTGGCCTGTGTACTGGAAGCCAAACTCCGCTTGGTGCCGCTGCCGGCGGCCACCGCCCTGGCGATCGTGCATTTCGACGAAGAGATCGCCTCGCTCCGCCGCCTGCCGGAAATCCTCGCCCATCCGGTCAGCGCCGTCGAACTGCTGGACGAACTGGTGATCCGCGAGTCGCTGATCAACGCCGCCACGGAGCAGCTGGCAACGTTCTTCGAGGGGCAACCCAAGGCGGTGCTGATCGTCGAAGTTTTCGGCGACGACGCAGCCGACGCCCAGCGGCGGATCGAAGCCGTCGTGGCCGACTTGAAAAGCAAAGGCATCGGCTACGCATGGCTCATTCGCACGAACAAACAGGGGCAAGCGGACGTGTGGAGCGTCCGCAAACTGGGATTGGGACTGATCAGTAACGTGCCCGGCCCGGTCAAAGGCCAGGCGTTCGTCGAGGATGCCTGCGTGCCGGTCGAGGTGCTGGCGGAATACATTGAACGTCTGCAGCGAGTCTGCCGCGAGCTGGACGTACCGACGACCATGTACGCCCACGCCAGCGTCGGCGTGATTCATTTCCGGCCGCGGCTGGACCTGCATCTGTCCGCAGACCGCGCCAAGATGGTCGCGATCGCCAACCGAGCCTTCGAAATGGTCTGCCAGTATGGCGGCGTATTCGCGGGCGAACATGGCGACGGCCTGGTGCGAGGGGAATTCATCCCGCGTTACTACGGCGCGCAATTGTATGATGCGTTCCGGCAGATCAAGAGCGTGTTCGATCCCGGCAACGTGATGAATCCCGGCAAGATCGTCGACACGCCGTCGATGACCAGTCACCTGCGCTACGGCGACGCCTACCGGCCCGCGGCGATTTCGACGCTGTTTCACTATCGCGAGCAGGGCGGATTTCAGCCCGCGATCGAACAGTGCAACGGGGTGGGCGCCTGCCGCAAGCTGGACGCCGGGACGATGTGTCCCAGCTTCATGGCGACGCGGGACGAGGAAGCTTCGACCCGCGGCCGCGCCAACGGTTTGCGGCTGGCCATGTCCGGCCAGTTGGGCGACGGCGCCCTGGCCTCGGACCGGATGAAACAGGTCTTGGAATTATGCCTGGCGTGTAAAGCCTGCCGGACTGAGTGTCCCAACGCGGTCGATATGGCGCGGCTGAAGAGCGAAGTCTTGCAGATGCATCACGACCGCCACGGCGCGCCGCTGGGATATCGGCTGATCGGCGATATGCCGCAAATGGCCCGCTGGCTGGCGGGCCCGCTAGCCCCGCTGGTGAATTTCGTGGCTCGCTTGCCGGGCTACGGCTGGCTGCTGGAGAAGCTCGCCGGCATCGACCGCCGCCGCGCCATGCCGCCGTTCGCCACTCGAACGCTGGGCCAGTTGTTGCGTGCCCGCCACGCCGAAGGACATTCCGTGCTCGTTCCCGGCGAAACGAAAACGGCATCCCCGCGACCCCGCGTCGTGCTGTTCGACGACACGTACGCCAATTACCTGGAACCGCACGTCGGCCTGTCAGCCGTCGAATTGCTCGAGGGCTGCGGCTACGAAGTGATCCTCGCGCGAGCCGGTTGCTGTCAGCGGCCGCGGCTGTCCAAAGGTCTGGTTCGCCAAGCAAAACGCGACGGCACCAAGACGATGCAGAAGCTGGACGTGTACGCCCGGCAGGGGCTGCCGATTGTGTGCCTCGAACCGTCGTGCGCTTCGGCCTTGGCCGACGACCTGCCCGATTTGATCGACGATGTCGAGTTGGGCCGGCGCGTTGCGGGATGCGTGACGATGATCGACGTGTTCCTGGATCGCGAGGTGGCAGCCGGGCGGATCGCTCCGCTGACCGCTGTGGCGAAAGCCTTCGTGTTGCACGGCCACTGTCATCAGAAGGCGGAATTCGGCACGACGGCGATCCACGGACACTTTGCCCGCCTCGCGGGGACAACGTGCATCGAAGCCGACTCCGGCTGTTGCGGCATGGCCGGTTCCTTCGGCTACGAACATTTCGAATTGTCCCTTGCCATCGGCGGGCAGCGGTTATTTCCGGCCGTGCGGAGCGCCGTCGCCGAGGGCCGGACGGTCATCGCCTGCGGCATCAGCTGCCGCCATCAGCTGCGCGACGCGCTGGGGGTCGAGGCCAAACATTGGGTCGAAGTCATGCAGGCGGGCCTCGAGACGCCTTGATCGCATGGTTTCGCGGAAGGTTCTGGTTGTCAATGCGCTGTAGGCGCGCTAAAACATCACAGTTGCGTATCCCTGCGCTCTACAATGAGACGGGTGTAATTAGAGGGGGCACTCGGCCTCCTGTGAACGGCCACCAAACACTGACGAACCGCTGAATCCATGTACGACGGGCAAGATGCTTTGAGCCTGAATTACCTGGAAGGACTCTATCAGGCGTATTTGCAGGACGCCAACCAGGTGTCGGAAGATTGGCGCCGATATTTCGCCGGTCAAGCGACGGCGCCTGGAGTGCAGGCCGGACCGTTGGACTCCGCCGGCGCAGGTCCCGAAAGGTGGCCTGCGGTAGACGAAGTTTCCGCGGTCCGCGACGAACTTCGGCTAGCTCGCCTGCAGGAACGTGTGGACCTGTTAATCCGGAACTATCGAGCCCGCGGGCACATTGCGGCTCGGATCGACCCTCTGGGGCACCGCCGTCCCCGCCCCCTGGAACTCGATCCAGACTACCACGGCTTCTCGCCGGATGAACTCGATTCGCCGTTCTCTACCCGCACGCTGCGCGGCTCGAACACGCAGACGCTGCGCGAGGTTTTGCAGCGACTGGAGGAGAGTTACTGCGGTGCCATCGGCGTCCAGTTCATGCACATCGACGATCTGGAGGCTCGCGACTGGCTGCAGCGGCGGCTGGAAAACTCGGAAAACCGTCTCCGGTTGACACGCGACCAGCAGGTGCGGATCCTCACAAAACTGACCGATGCGGTGCTGTTCGAGGAATTCGTCCGCAGGAAATACGTTGGCATGAAGAGTTTCTCGCTCGAAGGCGCCGAGACGCTGATTCCGCTGCTCGACCTGGCCATCGGAAAACTCGCTGCGCTAGGCGTCCGCGAAATCGTGATGAGCATGTCGCATCGCGGGCGGCTGAACGTCTTGGCCAACATCCTCGGCAAGAGTTTCCAGGCCATCTTCCGCGAATTCGAGGATGTCGATGCCGAACTGTTCAAGAACCGCGGCGACGTCAAGTATCACTTGGGATTCCACAACTATTTTACGACGGCCGGCGAGCGCGAGGTGCATATCTCGCTCGGGTTCAATCCTTCGCACTTGGAATTCGTCAATCCGGTGACCTTGGGCCGCTGTCGGGGCAAGCAGGACCGGTTCGGCGATTCGCAGCGCAGGGTCGGCACCGCGATCCTGATCCACGGCGACGCGGCGTTCGCGGCCGAGGGAATCGTCCAGGAATCGCTCAACCTGAGCCAGCTGCCGCACTACGAAGTCGGCGGGGCGATCCACGTCGTGGTCAACAACCAGATCGGCTTCACCACGCCGCCGGAAGAAGGCCGATCGTGCGGCTACGCGACCGACGTGGCCAAGATGCTGCAAATCCCGATCTTTCACGTCAATGGCGAGGACCCGGAGGCCGTCGCACAGGTCGTCGATTTGGCATTGGACTTTCGCGCCACGTTCCGGCGTGACGTGGTCATCGATATGTACTGTTTTCGCCGCTGGGGCCATAGCGAGGGTGACGAACCGGCGTTTACCCAGCCGCGGATGTATCAGGCGATCGAACAGCGGCCCACGGTTCGCGAAAGCTATCTCAACCACCTGCTGCAACTGGGGAAAGTCACCCGCGCAGATGCGGACGAGATCGCCCGCCTCCGTCAGGAGACGTTGGAACACGAACTGTCCTTGGCGCGCAGCGACGACTACGTCCACACGCCGGGCACGCTCGAATCGATGTGGCAGGGCTACTTGGGACAGGACGAGCGTTTTGTCGAGGATGTTCCGACGGGCGTCGATCGGGACCAGCTGGTCCAGTACCTGGAGCGATTGGCGACGGTGCCCGACAGCTTTCATCTGCACCAGAAGCTGCGGCGCGTGATGAACCAGCGGCGGGCGATCGCCGCCGGAACCGAACCGCTGGATTGGGCCGGAGCCGAGCTGTTGGCGTTGGCCAGCGTCGCAGCCGAGGGCTATCGTGTGCGGCTGTCCGGCCAGGATTCCCAGCGGGGGACCTTCAGTCACCGGCACGCGGTGCTGCACGACACCCAAGACGGTCACACCTTCACGCCCTTGCAGCACATCGGCCCGGACCAGGCTCCGGTGGAGATCATCAACAGCCCGCTGTCCGAGGCTGGGGTATTGGGGTTCGAGTATGGCTACAGCCTGGTTTTTCCCGATGCCTTGGTGATCTGGGAAGCCCAGTTCGGCGATTTCGTCAACGCGGCCCAAGTGATCGTCGACCAATTCGTGGCCAGCGCCGAGGACAAGTGGTGGCATTTAAGCGGTTTGGTCATGCTGTTGCCGCACGGTTTCGAAGGCCAAGGTCCGGAACACTCCAGCGCTCGCCTGGAACGATTCCTGCTGCTGGCGGCCGAGGACAACATGCAGATCGTGATGCCGAGCACGCCGGCACAATATTTTCACGTCCTGCGGCGGCAAGCCGTGCGGCGCTGGCGAAAACCGCTGGTGGTGCTCACGCCCAAGAGCTTGCTACGGCATCCCGCCGTGATCTCGGCGTTGGACGATTGTTCACAAGGCCGACTTCAGCGCGTCTTGCCCGATCCCAAGCAGTCCGGCGGCAAGGTGGCAAGAATCCTGATGTGCAGCGGGAAGATCTATTACGAACTGCTGGAGGCACGGAACAAGCGACAGCGGGGCGATATCGCGCTGGTGCGGCTGGAACAATTCTACCCGTTTCCCGAGGCGGAACTGGCGGCGGTCTTGAAAGCCTATCCCGAAGGCACGCCTGTGTACTGGGTCCAGGAGGAGCCGGAGAACATGGGCGCGTGGCCTTTCTTGCGATTTCGCTACGGCAACAATCTACTCGGCAAATGGGCGTTTCAAAGGATTTCGCGTCCCCAGTCGGCCAGTCCGGCGACAGGTTCCAGCGGCGCACACCGGCTGGAACAGCAAGAGTTGATCGACCAGGCAATGGGAGAAGGGGCGTGAGCGCACGCGGCGTTGAATCGACAAATAGCGGCTACCTGAAGCGAGCGAGCAAGCGATGGTCCACGAATTAAAGATTCCGAACCCCGGCGAATCGATCCAGGAAGTCCAGATCGGTCAATGGCTGAAGAAAGAAGGACAACGGGTCGAGCGAGACGAAGTCGTCGTGGAACTTGAGACCGACAAAGCCAGCTTGGATCTTTCGGCTCCGGTAGCCGGTGTCTTGCTGAAGATCCTCAAGCCGGACGGTGCAACGTGTGCCGTCGGCGAGGTCATCGGACAGATCGATGAATCCGCCAAGCCGGCGACAGCGCCGGCCGCCGAAGCGGCACCCAAACCGCTGCCCGCGCCCCAGATCATCATGCCGGCTGCTCAGCGGTTGTTGGCCGAACATGGACTACAGGCCCGCGACGTCAAGGCGACCGGCCCCGGCGGACGCCTGCTGAAAGAAGATGTCTTGCGGCACATCGAAGCGGAAAGCCAAATCGCTCCCGCGGCCGACTCCACGCCCGCCGCCCCACCAGCTGCTCCGACCGAGGCCCCGCAGGCCGCCGGCAATGCGGCCGAGGTCGCGAAAACGCCTCCCGCAGCGGCGACGGCCGAACGCCAAGAGGACGTCGTCCCCATGAGCCTGATCCGGCGGCGGATCGCCGAGCGACTCGTCCGAGCGCAACAAGATGCGGCCTTGCTGACGACGTTCAACGAGACCGATATGTCCGCCGTGATCGGCTTGCGTCAGAAATACCGGGAACGTTTCCAGGAGAAGCACGGCGTCAAGCTCGGCTTCATGTCCTTCTTCACCAGGGCCGCCGTCGAGGCCCTGCGGGAATTTCCGGCCATCAACGCCGAAATCCGCGGTACCGATATCGTGTACCGCCGCTACTGCGACATCGGCATCGCCATCGCCAGCAGCAAAGGGCTGGTCGTGCCCGTGCTGCGCAGCGCGGAACGCCTGAGTCTGGCGGAGATCGAACGCCGAATCGCCGACTTCGCGGAGCGTGCCGAAGCGAACAAGATCCGCCCGCCCGAACTCGCCGGCGGAACGTTTACCATCACCAACGGCGGTGTGTACGGATCGCTGCTGTCCACGCCGATCATCAACCCGCCGCAAAGCGGCGTGCTGGGGCTGCACGCGATCCAGGAGCGGCCCGTCGCGCGGGATGGACAAGTTGTGATTCGGCCCATGATGTACGTGGCCCTGACCTACGATCACCGCATCGTCGACGGGCGCGAAGCCGTCACGTTTTTGAAACGCATCAAAGAGATTATCGAAGAGCCCGCCCGGATTCTGCTGGAAGTCTGAAAATCTATGACACGAGACGCGTACGACCTGATCGTCATCGGCGGCGGCCCCGGCGGCTATGTGGCTGCGATCCGCGCCACCCAGTTGGGTATGTCGGTGGCCTGCATCGACGAGAATGCTCAATTGGGCGGGACTTGCCTGCGCGTCGGCTGTATTCCCAGTAAAGCGTTGTTGGAATCCAGCCGGCATTACGACCAGGCGCGTCACGGCTTCGCCCCACACGGCGTTCTGGTCGGCGACGTCCGGCTGGACCTAATCGCGATGCACCAGCGGAAGAGTCAGATCGTCAAAAAGCTCGCCGGCGGCATCGACGGCTTGTTCAAGCAAGCCAGGGTGACGCGTCTTCAAGGCCGAGGCCGCCTGACCGAGCCCGGTCGCGTGCTCGTCGTCGGCCTGGATGGCGAACGCTCGCTCGCCGCCAAGCATGTGCTGATCGCCACCGGCAGCCGCCCGGCGCCGCTGGCCGGAGTCGCACTGGACGGTGATCGCATCGGAACCAGTACCGAGGCCCTGGCGTATTCCGAAGTCCCGAAGCAGTTGGTGGTCATCGGAGCCGGCTACATCGGACTGGAATTGGGCAGTGTGTGGAGCCGCTTGGGAGCAAAAGTCACCGTGCTCGAGGCCCTGGACCGAATCCTGCCCGGCATGGATCTGGACCTCGCTCGAAACGCCCAGCAGCTGTTCGAGAAACAAGGCATCTCGTTCCAGCTGGGGGCGCGAGTCGAGAACGCTACGGTGGCGAAAGGCAAATGCATGGTACGTTGCTCGGGTGCCGAGACACTGGCGTGCTCCCGCGTTCTGGTGGCTGTCGGCCGTCGGGCCAATACCGAAGATCTCGGCTTGGAAACGGTGGGCATTTCGCCGGATGAACGGGGCGAAATCCCGGTAGGCGACAACTTCGCCACCTCGGCACCGGGCGTGTACGCCGTCGGGGATTGCATTCGCGGGCCGAAACTGGCGCACAAGGCTTCGCACGAAGCGCTGGCTTGCATCGACGCGCTGGCCGGGAGGCACGCGCAAGTGAATTACGACACCATTCCAGGCGTGGTTTATACGCACCCGGAAATCGCATCGGTCGGCCGCACCGAACAGCAACTGCAGGAGGAGGGACGCGAATATCGCAGCGGCGTCTTTTTGCTGCAGGCCAGCGGTCGAGCCCGCACGCTGGGCGAAACCGACGGCAGTGTCAAGATCCTGGCCGATGCGCATACCGATCGCATCCTGGGCGTTCACGTCCTCGGCCCGCACGCGGGCGACATGATTGCCGAAGCAACCGCCGCGATGGAGTTTGGGGCCAGCGCCGAGGACTTGGCCCACGTTTGCCATGCCCACCCGACCTTGGCCGAATCCCTGGGCGAAGCCGCACTGGCCGTCCACCGGCGGGCCATTCATCTCCCGGCGGTGCGCTAAACGATGGCATCACCGCTTCACCGGCGGAAACATGTCGCGGACGGGACAGCGGAAATCGGGCAGCACGTCCTCGCCCGACAGCTCGTCGTCCTCGTGCAGAAAACTGACCGTATCACGGTCTTTGCGGTACACGAGCACGGTCCGCGTATTGGGATTCACGATCCATACCAGCGCGACTCCCGCCGAGAGATACTCCTCGATTTTCTCTGCGACTTGGTAATGCGTATCTCGTGGCGAGGTGACTTCGACCGCCAGATCCGGGGCGATCGGACAGTGGCCGTCCGGCAATTCTTCGTCGGGCAGGCGGCCGAAACGGATGAACGAGACGTCGGGGCGGCGAACCTTGGTGGGAGCGTCGGGAAAGCACTGGTAGGCGGCTTCTGTGAACAGCCACCCGATCGCCTGCGCGTCGATAAACGTCTGGATGCGATGTCCCACTTGAGTGGACACCCACGAGGACTTGGTACCCATGTTTTTCTCCACCAGTTGCCCATCCACCAATTCGTAGGTGTCACCATCGGCCATGGCGAGCAAATCTTCCGGCGTGTAGTAGGTTCTGGCTTCCGCTGTGGACATAATTTGCCTCTTCGTTCGGCAGCGTAACGAATCCCCTGATTCCCCGCCAATTCTACCATCCAAATCGCTTGCCGCAAACACCGGCCCCTTGATACCGGAGCGGATGTGGTGTTAACTTTGACAACTTTATTTGCCGCGTGTGACCGCCCACGCATTCCGGATCGAAGCGCCCCTTGACCGACAGGACGGAAAAGTGCCCCGCCGCAACGACATCCACAAGATTCTGCTGATTGGTTCCGGCCCGATCATTATCGGCCAAGCCTGTGAATTCGACTATTCCGGCACGCAAGCTTGTAAGGCATTGCGAGAGGAAGGTTATCAGGTGGTGCTGGTCAACTCGAACCCAGCAACCATTATGACCGATCCGTCGATGGCCGATCGGACGTATATCGAGCCGTTGACGTGGGAGACCGTAGCCAAAGTGATCGAGCGCGAGCGGCCCGACGCCATTTTGCCCACGCTCGGCGGCCAAACCGGGTTGAATGTGGCCATGGACCTGTTCCGGCATGGGGTGCTGGAGAAATACGGCGTCAAAATGATCGGGGCCAATGCGGCCGTGATCGACAAGGCCGAAGCGCGCGACCAATTCAAAGCGGCCATGGAGAAGATTGGGCTCGAGGTCTGCCGCGGCGAAACGGTCCAGTCGATCCAGGAAGCCCGCGAGGTCGTCAAGCGAATCGGCGTGCCCTGCGTCGTGCGGCCCAGCTTTACACTGGGCGGGACGGGTTCTGCGATCGCGTACAATACTGAGGAGTTCGACTCCCTCGTCCGCCGGGGCCTGGATCAATCCCCCACCTCGCAAGTGCTGATCGAAGAATCCATCTTGGGCTGGAAAGAGTACGAGATGGAGGTGATGCGCGACTTGGACGACAACGTCGTGATCATTTGCAGCATTGAGAACTTTGATCCCATGGGCGTGCATACGGGCGATTCGATCACCGTGGCCCCGGCCCAGACACTGACGGACAAAGAATACCAGCGCATGCGGGACGCCAGCATCGCCGTAATGCGCGAAATCGGGGTCGAGACGGGCGGCTCGAATATCCAGTTCGCGATCCATCCGCAGACCGGCCGGATGGTGGTGATCGAAATGAACCCGCGGGTCAGCCGTTCCAGCGCCCTGGCTTCCAAGGCGACAGGCTTCCCCATCGCCAAGATCGCTGCCAAGCTGGCCGTGGGATACTTGCTGCACGAACTGGCCAACGACATCACGCGGAAGACCAAGGCGTGTTTCGAGCCCACGATCGACTATGTGGTGACGAAAATCCCGCGGTTTGCTTTCGAGAAATTTCCCGAGGCGGACGCCACGCTGACGACGCAGATGAAAAGCGTCGGGGAAACGATGGCCATTGGGCGAACGTTCAAGGAATCGCTGCAAAAGGCCCTCCGCGGCCTGGAAGTCGGCTGCTTTGGCCTGGGCTGCGACAGCAAGGATCTGTGGGGCACACCGAAACAGCCCGGCGAGGACGAGATCCGCGCTAAACTGGCGATGCCCAACGCCGATCGTATCTGGTTCGTGCGTTACGCGATGAAATCCGGGATGAGCTGCGAACAGATTCACGAGTTGTCCGCAATCGACCCCTGGTTCCTCGATCAGATCTTGGAGATCGTCGAACTGGAAGAGCAGTTGCGGAAATTCCAGGACGTCACCGAGGTGGACGATGCCACGCTTCGCCGAGCGAAACGGTTTGGGTTCTCCGACCGCCAGCTGGCGACGCTTTGGAACACCTACGACATGATGATTCGCGAGCACCGCAAGTCGCGCGGAATCGTCGCCACCTTCAAGTCGGTCGATACGTGTGCCGCCGAGTTCGAAGCCTATACACCCTATTACTACTCGACCTATGAAGACGAGGACGAGACGCCGCCCAAACAGCCGGGCCGGAAGCGGATCATGATCCTGGGCGGGGGGCCGAACCGGATCGGACAGGGAATCGAGTTCGACTACTGCTGTTGCCACGCGAGTTTTGCGCTGCGCGAGATGGGCATCGAGTCGATCATGGTGAATTCCAACCCGGAGACGGTCAGCACGGATTACGACACGAGCGACATGCTGTTTTTCGAGCCGCTGACGGCGGAGGACGTGTTGAACATCTGCGACCGCGTCCAGCCGGACGGTGTGATCGTCCAGTTCGGCGGCCAGACGCCGTTGAACCTGGCCCGCGCGCTGGATTCGGCCGGGGTGCCGATCATCGGCACCAGCGTGGACACGATCGAAGCCGCCGAGGACCGCGAGAAGTTTCAGAAACTGCTCCAGGACCTGGGACTCCGCCAACCGGCCAACGGCATCGCGATGAATCTGAATCAGGCTTGTGACGCCGTCGAACAAGTGGGTTTTCCGGCCTTGGTTCGGCCCAGCTTTGTACTGGGCGGCCGGGCGATGGAGATCTGTTACGACATGGAACAGTTTCGGAAATACGTCGTCGAAGCACTGCTGGCCTCGCAAGGCCAGCCGGTGCTGATCGACCGCTTTCTGGAAGACGCCACCGAAGTCGACGTGGATGCGATCAGCGACGGCCGCGATGTGGTCGTGATGGGGATCATGGAGCATATCGAGGAAGCGGGCGTGCATTCCGGCGATTCCGCCTGCTGCATTCCGCCGTACAGCTTGCTCGGCCCGGTGGTCCAGGAGATCCGCGAAGCCACGCACGCGATGGCCAAACGGCTGAACGTGATCGGCCTGATGAACGTGCAATTCGCCGTCAAACGCGAGGAAGGCCGGCCGGTGGTGTACGTCCTGGAGGTGAACCCGCGGGCCAGCCGGACCGTCCCGTTTGTGGCCAAAGCGACGGGCGTCCCGGTCGCCAAACTGGCTGCCAAGGTGATGGCCGGCATGACCCTGGCTGAACTGGGCGTCGACCGCGAGCCGATCCCGTCGCATGTGTCCATCAAGGAAAGCGTATTCCCGTTCCAAAAGTTCGCCGGCGTCGACATCGTGCTGGGGCCGGAAATGAGAAGCACGGGCGAGGTGATGGGGATCAGCGACCGGTTCTCGCTCGCCTTTGCCAAGAGCCAGCTGGCCGCCGGCGTCGTGCTGCCGCCTAAGCAGGGCAAGATTTTCATCAGCGTCGCGGCGCGGCACAAGGACCGAATCGTCGAACTGGCGGCCCGGTTGGCCAAGCTGGGTTTCGAACTGATTGCGACGGGCGGCACGGCTCGACGTCTGCAAGACGCGGGCATTCCGGTCGAACGCGTCAAAAAGATCGCCGAGGGCCATCCCAACTTGATCGACTTGATGATCGATGGCAAAATCGGTCTGGTGATGAACACGCCCAGCGGCAAGGGGGCCCGCACGGACGAAGGTCGAATCCGCGCCGCCGCCGTTCAGCAAGGCGTTTCCTGTACGACCACGATCCAAGCCGCCGAAGCCGCCGTGGTGGCTATGGAGGCCCTCCGCGATGAAGACTTGACTGTCCAGGCGCTCCAGGACCGATTTGCGTAACGGCGGCTCGCAACCGAATCTGAAATCTGAAACGATTCCCTTTCTTTCAAGGAGCTTTGTCCATGAGATCCAACATCGTCTGTTTGACCCTCTCCGCCGCAATCGGTTGCTTGCTGGCCGGCGTCACGGCGCACGGCGAAGAGCGGATGCTGGCTCACGACGTTTACTTTTCGCTCACGGACAAATCACCGGAAGCGCGGACCAAGCTGATCGCCGGCTGCAAGAAGTATCTGGCGGGGCATCCCGGCACGGCCTGGTTCGCGGCCGGAGCGCTGGCCACGGAATTCCAGCGCGAGGTGAACGACCGGGATTTCGACGTGGCCTTGCACGTCGTGTTCAAGGACAAAGCGGCGCACGACGTGTATCAGGAGTCGGAGCGGCACGAGAAGTTCATCGAAGAATTTCGCGGCATGTGGGCCAAAGTTCGCGTCTTCGATTCGTACGTCGACGTTTCCGATCATGCCGATATGCCGGCCAAGCCGGCAGGCAATAAATAGAAACGGAATGCTGCCACGCGGGAGCCTTCGGGCGCCGCGTGCTCGATTCCGCCTCGGCATCGACTTGTTCAGCAGTCCTGAAATCACATCTTTGCAAGGGTGGTTTGATGACCCCAACACTTCCCAAGATGAACATGAACCGCTCGGAAACGGGCTGTTGTCCGCGGTTCGATCCAACCGCATGGGACGGCGCGGAGTTCGAATTTCAGGACCGGCTGTTCGTGCGGGCCACCACGGTGAACTTTCTGCACGTGCCTTTGAACATCGGCTCGGTCATCCAACGCACTTGGCACAAGATCGAAGCCGCCGGCGCCGCTCCCCAGGACGAATTCTTGATGTTGTCGACGGACCCGTCGCCGTGGCGCGGCGAACACTTTTTCGCCGTCGCCAAGGAAGTTCCCGAGGCCGAGATGGTCCGCCTGTCGGGGCATTACCTGACGAAGGTCTTCGAAGGGCCGTATCGGGACGCCGGCAAGTGGGCGCGGGAAACGCTCCAGTATGTGGAAACGCAGAACCGCCAGCTGCGAAAGCTGTATTTCTTCTACACCACCTGCCCCAAGTGCGCCAAGCATTTTGGCAAAAACTACGTCGTGGCGTTTGCCGAGGTGTGATGCAACGGCGTTTAAAGGGTCCGGATATTGCCAGTCCAACGCCACCTAATCTTTCACTTAATCTTTCACCTAATCTTCTTCGTCTTTGAAAGATTAGGTGAAAGATTGAGTACTATCGCGCTTCATGGCTGGGCGTTCAACGAGACAGTCACTTCTTCCCCGCCGTTTACCGTCCCACAAAGGTGCCGCCGGTCAACTGGGCCAGCGTGCGGAGGAACGTGGAGAAGTTCGGGTCGAAATAATTGCCCAGCCCGATGGCATTGATGGGGATGTCGGCGTGCTGGCGGCAGAGGGCATAGATCCGCTCGACGGCTTCCGGATTGAAACGATTGTGATTCTCGTAAGTCGGCGCGCCGTCCGAGAACAGAATGATCGAGTCGATTCGGTACTGGTAGGCCAACTGCATGGCAGCCAGCGTGTTGGTCCAGCCTTCGGGCTTCACCGATCTCAGATACTCCAGCAGGCGGACTCGGTTGTTTGCGCCTTCGGGACCGCTGACCCGCAACATCGAGCCGTCCGCCGGAAACGCCGTTGCCCCGGAAGAAAACACGATCAGTACGCACTCGTCCACGTCCAGATGGTCCAGCCAAGTCAGCGAGATCCGCTGCACTTCGGCCCAACGTCCGTCGTGCGTCATGCTGCCGGAAGCATCGAACAGGATGGCGACCCGTTTCAAGTTGCCGCGCAGGCCGATCAGTTCGCGATTGACGCTGGCTTCCCGGCTGCGCTGGTGCTGCAATTGCGATTGGGCCAACTGTAGGTCATCCAAGGCGTTGGCCAACTGCGTCTTCAACGCTTCGACTTGCAAGGCCAGCAGGCTCTTTTTCTCGTCGATGTCCCGCACATAGGCGGCCGCTCGGCGGAGCCGGTCCAGATAGTCGTCGCGAGTGGCCGCCACTTCTTTCGCCTGGGTCTCCGCGTGCTCGGCACGCGCCATCACGGATTGCATCTGTTGGACGGATGCGGACGCATCGGATTTCTGCCGTTCCAGAGCCCGCGCGAGCAGCTCCTCGAGGCTTTGCGTTTTGGTGTCGGCGGCTTGTTTCAATTCGGCGAGGCTCTTTTCGCTGACGCCCACCTGCTGTTCCAGTTTCGCCACCCGCTCCGCCAGCGCCTTGGCTTGCTGGTCCAGCAAATCGCGTTCTTTTTGCAAGTCGTCGCGCGACGCCTGCAGATCGTCGCGTTCCTTCTGCCGCTGCTGCAGTTGGGCGGCCAAGCCGGAGATGTCCATCTCCAGCTTCGTTGTGGCCTGGGAAAATTGGACTTCTTGAGCGCCCTTGTCCTTCAGAAGCTGAGCCAGTTGGCCCTCGACTGTGGTCTTGGCGGCATTCAGCTTGGCCAGTTCCTCCGACCGCTGCTGCAATTCTTGCTTCTTGGTTGCCAGTTCCAGGTCGAGTTGCTTGCGAATTTCCTCCAGCGATTGCCGCTCGCGCTGGGTCGTCGCCAGCGTGTTCCTGGTGTCCGCCAGCTGCGTGTTGATGGCAGCCAATTCGCCGGAAACGCGGCGCACGTCTTCTTGGATGCGGCGATTCTGGTCCGTCAACGAGAGCTTTGCGCCCTCTAGCTCCGTGTTCAACCGAGCCCGTTTGACCAGACTGCTTTGCAGGAAAATTGCCACGACCACGACCATGACCACCGTAAACAAGGTCACGTCGTTGCTGGAAATCCACCCGGCCAAGCCCGCTTCGCCGGAATGGGATGTCGCTTTTTCGAGTTGCATATCGTCAGTCTAGCCCCGGAAATATAAGTAAGCAGCCAGGATCCCCACGAGGACCGCCGCCGAAGCCGCTACCTCGCCCCAGCCCCAGCTGCTCCGCGACAGCGCCCGGTCCTCGACACTGGTTGTGCCGAACGTCAAGCCTTGGATCTGTTCCAGCGACGGCGGCGCCGTCGCATAGCTGACCAGAATCATCACCGCCGAACAAACCAGGAAGATAAACACGCTATAGTACTGGAAGTATAGGTTGTTCACGATCCACAGGAAAGAACCTTCCGAATAGCCCTCCGCAAATCCGGCCAGCCGCAGCGTCACCGGCGTATCGATCGCCAGACGGAAGACCCCCAGGGCAAAACCGACGATTAACGCCGCCAGGCACCCCTTGCCGTTCAGCCGCTTCATGAACACGCCCAGGAAGAACACCACAAAGATCGGCGGCGCGAGGTAACTCTGAACACCCTGCAAGTAGTCGTACAACCCGCGGGCGCCCTGAATCACCGGAATCCACAGCAGGCCGATGACGACCATCGCCGTCGTGGCGGCGCGTCCCATCCATACCAATTGATATTGCGATGCGCGGGGGCGGAACTTCTGATACAGGTCCATCGTGAACAGCGTCGAGCTGGCATTGAACACGCCGGCCAGCGAACTCATCAACGCCGCCAGCAGACCCGCCACGACCAAGCCGCGAATGCCCGCCGGCAGTACGTGCTTGACCATCAGCGGAAAGGCCGCTTGGCACTGGTCTGCAATCGGCTTGCCGTTTTCGTCGAGCAGGCCCTGCAAGGCATCCACCTGACCGGTCTTCGCCAAGGCAAAGCAGATCATGCCGGGAATGATGAAGATAAAGACCGGCAGTAGTTTCAGAAACGCGGCGAAAATCGTGCCGCGGCGAGCCTCTCGCTCGTTCGGCGCGCCCAGCGTTCGCTGGACGATATACTGGTCCGTACACCAGTACCACAAGCCGATGATTGGGGCACAGAACAACATGCCGAGCCAAGGATAATTGGTGTTGAAGTACCAGGCGATCCGACCGGATTCCTTGACCGGCGCCCATGTGCCCTCCATGCCCGCCGGCACCAGCGGCTTCCACAAATTGAACATTTCCGAACCGCACACGTCGCGCAATTGGTCCCATCCGCCCAGCGCTCGCAAGCCGAAAATGGTTACCAGGACCGACCCGATCACCAGAATCACCGTCTGCATCGCCTCGGTGTATGCCACGGCTCGCAGGCCACCCATAATCGTGTACAATCCAGTCAGGACGATCACCGCCACCGAGCCGATCCAAAAGCTGTTGAAGACTGCAAACCCCAGATCCAGGCGAAGATCGGGCAGCAGCGTAGCGAACACAATGCCGCCGGCGAAGATCCCCACCGCGATCTTGGTCAGCACATAGGCGACCAGCGAGATGATCGACAACACCCAACGGGCCGTGGCGTTGAATCGTCGCTCCAAGAACTCCGGCATGGTGAAGACCATTGACCGGGTATAGAACGGGACCATGACCCAGCCCAGCACCAGCAGGCACCACGCGTGCAGCTCGAAATGCGCCATTGCCACGCCGTCGGTACAGCCGGAGCCGGCCAGGCCGACCAGGTGCTCGGAGCCGATGTTCGAGGCGAAGATCGAAGCCCCGACGACGAACCAACCCAAGTTTCGGCCCGCCAGGAAGTAGTCGTCGGCCGTGTTCTTACCCTTCAGGATGACCCACCAGGCAAGTCCCAGCAGCAACGCAAAATAGCCGCCCACGAGAATCCAGTCGATGAACTCCATGTCGATCGCCTTTCCCATCAGCCGTCAGAAGATTGATTCCAGCCAAGGGCACTAGACTAAATCACCGGCTTGTCGCAAGCAAGCACGGAAGCGGTGAAAAGTTTGGGGTTCCGGATGGCTTGTTTCGAACCGGTTTTCACGTTCTTCGTCTAGTCACCGGCTGTTTCTTACCTGATAGCCGAAAGATGGGGAAGGCGTGCCGCCGAGGAGCAGCGAACAATCACTCCCTCCGTTGGATGCGCAGCGAGGAGTTTCTGAGGGTGGCGTCAAGTCGAGCGCGTTCGACATTGAAGCATACACAGCGAGGGGATCACTGGTATGATCGAGTCAGGCTTTCCGCGACCACCGTGTTCGCGGCCCCATGGAATCCGGCCGCTACGTGGGTCCGGCGCGGCGTGGCCTTCGTCTGGCGAGTCATTTCCTTCCCGGATGGGACTAGGCGCCGACGTGCGTCGCGGGTTTGATCTGCCGGCCCGCGACACCACCGCTACTAGCGGCCAGGGCGACTGACTCAGCGACGGCCTTGGCAACACGGCGATCAAAGACGCTGGGCACGATATAATCGGCATGCAGTTCCTCTGCCGCAATCACATTGGAAATGGCATCCGCAGCGGCGAGCTTCATCTCACCGGTGACTCGCGACGCTCGAACGTCCAGCATGCCGCGGAAGAACCCGGGAAAACAAAGCACATTGTTGATTTGGTTGGGATAGTCTGAACGACCGGTCGCGACGATGCGCGCGTAGGGGAGCGCGTCCTCAGGGAGAATTTCCGGGTCGGGATTGGCCAGCGCGAAGATAATGGGATCGCGGGCCATACGCTGCACGTCACGCGCGGTCAGGACATTTGCCGACGACACACCGATGAACACGTCCGCAGCGGCGATCGCATCGCTCAGTGAGCCCTCGATTGACTCGGGATTCGTGTTCTCGGCCAACCATACCTTTGACGAGTTCATGTTGTCCCGCCGCCCGCGGTGGATCGTTCCCATTCGATCACAGACGACGATCCGGGGTACTCCCACAAGGTTCAGCAGTCGTGCGATCGCGATCCCTGCTGCGCCCGCCCCGCTAAGTGTGACGCGGACCGCAGCCAACTCCTTCCCGACCACGCGCAGCGCGTTGCGCAGCCCAGCTAGGACAACGATCGCGGTTCCATGCTGATCGTCGTGAAACACGGGAATCTCCAGCAGCGAAGTCAATCGCTCTTCGATCTCAATGCATCGCGGCGACGAGATGTCTTCCAGGTTGATCCCACCAAAGGACGGTGCGATGAGGACACAAGCTCGGACGATTTCATCCACATCTTGCGTATCCAGGCTGATCGGAAAGGCGTCGACGCCGCCGAACTCCTTGAACAGCATCGCTTTGCCTTCCATCACGGGCATTGCCGCACGTGCGCCGATATTGCCCAGGCCCAAGACCGCAGACCCGTCGGTCACTACCGCGACGGTATTGCGGCGAATCGTCAAGGCGAATGACTTCTCGGGATCGGCGTAAATTGCCTGGCAGACGCGGGCTACACCCGGCGTGTAGGTCATTGAGAGATCGTCACGCGTCTTGATGGATACCTTGGAGTGCACCTCGATTTTTCCGCCAAGATGCAGTAGAAAAGTCCGGTCCGAAACGCTCACGACCTCGACGTCCGTGAATGCTTTCACGGCTTCTACAATCCGATCGGCATGCGCAGCGTCTTTCGCGTTGACGGTGATGTCCCGGATAATGTGTTCTCGCAGAACATTGACAATGTCCACCGCGCCAATCAAGCCGTCGGCTTCGCCAATGGCCGACGTGATGCGGCCCAGTTGTCCCGGCGTGTCCGGGTATCGCAGCCGCATGGTGATGCTGTAGGATGGGCTGTGGCGCGCCATACGTGGGCTCCTGACGTGAGGGCGGCTCGGTTTGCCGGACGCCACACACGTTCTATCCCAGTCTAGCAGGACCGTCGAGCCGAGGCAATTCTCGACGATTGTGCCACCAGCCGAGTCAGCACGCCATGCGTCGGCGGAGGCAGCCGCTCGGCGCCAATGATCTTTAACGCCAAGCCGTAGACGCCGGCTGGTCGATTAGATATACCGGATTCGGAAGCGAAACGAAAAACCATCAGCGGCAAAAAATGTCTCTCGGGAAGATGACGTTGATTTCATTTCTTACGAAGGAGAGCATCCGATGAAAACGCGACAACCCGTAACGCAATCGATAACTCGCCGCCGGTTCCTGGGCGTCACGGCGGCAGGCGTCGGCGGCGCGTTGTTGGCCGGCCAGTCTGGACAGGGCGCCGAATCCGACGCGGCCTCGTCCGGCATTGCCTCGACGGATCACTTCTGGTACCGACCGCAGCCGGAAGGGCTGTTCGTCGATTCGCATCGCGACCACAAAGCGTTCGGATTCACCGATGGAAAAGTGTTGCTGTCCGAGGACAACGGCCGCACCTGGCCGCACAGCAGCGCATTTCCCGACGCTCGCCAGATCGTGTTCAGCTGCATCCTGCAGAACGGAAACGTGCTCTTCAGCGCGCTGGCCAAGCTGTACCTCAGCACGGACAATCTGCGGACGTATCGGCAGATCACGGTCAAGAATGCCGACGGCACGGATTACCTCGCGCATTCGCCCCAGAACCCGGCGAACCCCGGCTGGTATTTCCATAGCCTGACGGGCGTCAACACGTGGGACGTGAATGGCACCGAGATGCTGGTTTGGGGAAATTACTGCAACGTGATCGGCGGCGCGACGCCCGTCAATATTTACTACTCGACGGATCACGGGCAAACCGTGAAGATCGCTTATTCCTTCGGCCGGAATCCGCACAACCGCGACAACGGCTCCGGCGGCGGCGGCGCGGCCGGCACGCCGCTGGGCAACCCCGACAATCCGATCATCTGCCGCCACATTCATGACGTCGCCTACAACCCGGCCGAGAACGCGTTCTATGCCTGCACCGGCGACTTCGATCGCGCAGAAGGGCGCGAGTGCCACTGGCTGCGAGGCACGTATGACGCGGGCCGGGACCAGTGGGATTGGAAGGTCATCGTGTCGGACGCGATGAACTCGCGGTACAAATGCGGCGGCATCAACTTCGTCGACGGCCAGCTGTATTGGATCAGCGATTCAAATGGCCCCAAGCCTTACGACCGAGGCGTCTTTCGCTGTGCGCCGGCCGACATCACCGACCCGGCGGCGCACACGCGGCTGTTCAATCCGGAGGTCGAATCGGGCAACATGATCATTCAAGACGGCGTGATTCTGGCGTCGCATTGTGCGCCCGCGTCGCCGCTGGCCACGGGATTCATCGTTTCCTTGGACCTGGGCAAGACCTGGGCGCAATACGATCTCAAGGAGTTCGGCCGCCGCTCGCCTTGCCGCTTTCACCGCAAGAACGGTGAAGGCTGGTTCCGGGTAGACCTGAGGTCGAACTGGGTCACGCCCGCCGAGATGATGTTCATCAAGCCCAAAGAGGCTTCTTGAGTGAGCCAGGGGTGAGGACGGAAGAAAGGCATTCGCTCGATGACGTCGACCATCAATCATCCGTTGAACCGAAAGCTCCGCATGGCGTTGATCGGCGGGGGCGGCGAGGGATTTTTCGGACGCGTTCACGCGCTGGCGGCGGGACTGGACCAGCGTGCGGAACTTGTGGCCGGCGCCTTCTCCTCGGATCCCGAGAAATCTCGCCTCGCGGCGGCGGCCTTCGGCGTAGCCGCCCCACGCGGCTACGGCTCGTATCGCGAGCTGATCGAGATCGAGGCTCGCTTGCCGCCCGAGCGGCGCGTGGATTTCATCACCATCGCGACGCCCAACCACACGCACTTCGAGATCGCGCAAGCGGCATTGAAAGCCGGCTTTCACGTGGTCTGTGAAAAGCCGCTGACGAACGATCTGGACCAGGCTCATGAGTTGGCTCGATCCGTGGCGCGCAGCGGCACGGTGTTCGTGCTGGCCCACGGGTACAGCGGATATCCGCTGGTGCGTCAGGCCCGCGAAATGATCGCCGCCGGAGAACTGGGACAAGTGCATGCCGTCCGCGTGGCGTATCTTCAAGGCGGCCTGTGGGGCATCGATCCGGGCCAGCCTGCGTCCCGCGCCGCTTGGAAGGCGGATCCGGCAAAGGCCGGCCCGTCGGGCACCTTGGCCGACATCGGCACGCATGCGTTTCACTTGCTGCGGTTCACCACAGGTCTGAAGCCGCAGGCGATCTCGGCGACGCTGGCGCGATTCCATGCGGCGCGGCCGCTGGACGACTACGGACACGTCGTGTTGCGGTGCGGCGGCGGCGAGCTGGCGACCATCACGGTCAGCCAGGTGACCCACGGCAGGTTGAACGACCTGAGTCTGGAAGTGGACGGCAACCGCGGCTCGCTGCAATGGCGGCAGATCGAACCGGATCGGCTGGTCGTGCGGCGACATAGCCAGCCGGTGCAAATCCATGAACGCAATCGACGCACGGCGTACAGCGACACCGTGCGCGCGGCATGCCGTCTGCCCGGAGGACATCCGGAGGGAGTCCTCGAGGCGTTGGCGAACGTGTACGGGGACGGCTTCGATGCCATGATCCGCCATGCGAGCGGGTCAAGTGCGGACGCCGGTCCGGTCATCCACCCGACGGTGGCCGACGGGGTCGAAGGCGTGTATTTCGTGCAGCTGTGCTTGACCAGTCACGGCGAACTGGGGACATGGAAACCGTGGCAGTTGCCTTCAAGGGGGAGACAGCATGACCAGTGACTTACTGAAAGCGATTGAGTTGGCCCTTGGGAATCAGTGGGACGAGGCCCATCAAATTGTGCAGCAGTATGAAGCCGACCCTACCGCGGCCTGGATTCATGGCGTCTTGCACAAAATCGAAGGCGACCTCGACAACAGCCGATACTGGTATCGTCGAGCCGACAAGCTGGAGTGCATGGATCGAGAGCCGACGGCGGAGTTGCGCACCATCAAGGCGGCGATCACGGGTTGAGGTGTCCCTCAAACGCAGGGTCGCCGAGCGCGGTGACCGCGGGGCTGGACGCCGCAACCGCTTGCCCCCAGGCATGTTCGGCAAACGCCTCCAGGTGCGAGAAATCACCCCGCCACGTCGTGTACATCACGCCTCGGATGCCGTTCAGATTCCGGCCGGCGGCCAGCCATTCGCAGATGCGCTCCGGCGGGCCGTCGTAGTAGCCGGCCAACACCTGGACGTGACCGCGCTGGGCGAAAAACGGAAGACTCTGGGCCGGCTTGCCGCTGTTCCAGTTGACGATGATCATGTCCTGGGGTAAGCCTTCCCACGATCCGGCCAGATCGCCGTTCACGAGATAGAAGTCCTTCACGGCATTGTGCGACGGATCGAACATGTCACTCCAGATGCACAGCCGGGCCTTGGGGTTGATCCGGCGGATGATCTCGACACAGCGGTGGACGTTAGCCGCCAGTTGCTGGCCCGCCGTGCGCCCCGATTGTCTTTCGGGCTCGCTCCAACAGGCCACGCGAATCTCGTCGTGGCTGAGGAAATAGATGTTCGGCCGGAACAGTTCCTGGACGCGGCGAACCTGATCCTCGACCACCTCGTATACTTTCGGTTCGCTGAGCGAGCAGGGCACTTGGCCATCGTAGATGGTCACCGCGTGGTAGTAGCTGACGTGCAGACATTGACCGTCGCGAATCCGCGAGCCGGGCAGTAAACGCAGTACCGGGGGCTGATGATAGACGTCGAATTCGCCCTTCCACGGCGTCGTGCCCAGCTGCGGGTCGCGCAACTCGGCGAAATCACGGCCTTCCACGTAGACGGTTGGGCCGTTCGCGTCCTGGACCAGCAGCGGGCAGCCGGGGCGTCGCACCAAGTTGACCAGCGGCTCTTCGACCAGCCGTACGTCGTCGATCCACAGCTTGCCACCGCCGCAATCCCAGACGCCGAGGTAGAACCGCACTTCGCTATTGTCCAGGCTGTTGAAGACGACGTGATGCTCCGTCCAGTCCTGATCCCGACGCACGCCCAGATTGCTGTGCGAGAGCACGCGTCCGGCCGGGCTCATGGCAAACATCCGCGTACTGCCGGTGGACTCGAAACCTTCCGTGCGAATCCAAGCCGAGGCGTGGTACTGCGCCCAAGGCCGAACCGTGATGAGCTTGTGGACGCGGCGGTTGCCCCGGATGCCGGGCGGGTTTTCGATCCGTAGCGACGATTGGCCGCCGTGCTGGACGGCGTCGTCCGCAAACGTGCCGGAGCCGGGCTCGTCCTGGAAATTCCAGCCGGAAAAAGCGTGCCCGCGACGTTCCTCGAACTGTCCCGTTACCAGCGTACCACCGCCTTCCAATTTCGCAACGTCGCCGTGAACCACAAACGGCGTCTGACGCACCGGCAACGCCTCGGCCAAGTTGGGATCGTGGGCAAGAATCCCGGAGCTGTAGCCGAAGCTGCACACGGAGGGAATGACTTCCAGCTTCAGTTCGCGGCACAATTCCCGAAAGCGACCCGCGTTCTTGAAATAATGGTCGGGGACGCGGTCCAGGATATTGAGCTTGTAATCCGCCAGCACCACGCCGTTGTAACCGGCCTTGGCCGCGCGTCGGAGCGTGGTTTCGATCTTCGGGAGATTCTCCGTCACCTGCAGATTTTGCTGCAAGTACACCCAGCGGAACTCGGGTTCACCGGCTTGTGCGCACGCAATACACACGAGGAGGGAACCGACAAACACCAAAGACGACCAGCGGATATGATTCCCGATTGTCATGCGTTGAAACCTCATGAAAAAAAGGCTGCGGCAGCGGCGATTCTACGTGCTTGTCGATTCTCGTCTGCGGCTCGCGTGTGGACGGCTCGGCCAGTTGTCCAGTATAAAGAACTCTGCTGGCCGATACGACCAATCCGCCGTTCAATCCCGCCACAACCGCCGCGAAGTTCCTGAAGAGGGCGGTTGATCTGCTTGAGCCTGGCGGCTTTCTCGGAATGGTCATGCCCGCAACATTTCTGCGAGGGACACTCGATGAACTCGGCATGTTCCCCGAGGACGATTTTCGATCGTGCCCAGATCGACTGGACCGTTCGCGTTTGCCAACCCGGCTGGTCGCCCAAATGAACGATCGGCTGGTCCGAACAGCCCGCGAGATGACCCCTTGCAGTTCAGGAACAGACCCTCAATCCAGGTGCCAGACCATGAAGATGATACGATGTACGTTGAAACGGCTGGCCGAAATCGATCATCACATCGCACTCAGCAAAGGCGTGGTTCCTGTTGTGAAGGGGCCAAGTTCCGCCGCTCCGCAGCCATGGAATTGACGTAGGCTTCGTGGGGATCGATTAAGGATCGCTAATCTAGGCCGATGAGCGCTACTGGGACTGGGACAGGCACCTCGCGACCAGCCAGATTCCGTGTGTTTTTGCGGGGTCTGCTCGGAGCCCGTCCCATTTTTTCACAGCCGCGGAGCGTCTGGACTACACGAATCAACCGTTCCCAAGGCCAGGGCGTAAGCGGTGGCGTGACAGCGGCAGTGCGAGATGCTGATCATCACTTGGTCGATGCCCAACTGGCGGCTGATCTCCAGTGCACCGCCGCTGAGCACGATGTGCGGCCGACCGCCAATTTCATTACGGACTTCGATGTCGCACCAGCCGACCGTGCGCGACCAGCCCGTGCCGAGCGCTTTCATCACCGCCTCTTTGGCCGCCCAACGACCGGCGTAGTGCTGCGTCGCGGCCTTGCGCTCGCTGCAGTACTGGATCTCGTGCGGCGTGAACACGCGGGCCAGAAACAACTCGCCGTGCCGCTCGATCATCTGGGCGATCCGCACCGTTTCGACGATGTCCGTTCCGATCCCGATGACGCTCATGCCTTGGCCTTTACTCCACATGCTTCCTGAGCCCGTTGCAACGTCTGCACCGCGCGAGCCCGGGCCCGCTGGGCTCCGTCCCCCAGGATTTCGCGGACCTGTTCCGGATGCGCCGCCAACTCCAGACGCTTGGCTCGCGCCTCGGCGAAATAACCTTCGGCGGCGGCCGCTAACGCCTTCTTGACCTGGCCGTAACCGAACCCGCCGGCCCGGTACAGCGCGGCCATCGCGATCCGATCCGCAGGGCCGGCAAACAATGAATACAACTGGAACAAGTGGTCCGTCTCCGGGACTTTGGGCTCCTCCATCGGCCGCGAATCGGTCACGATCCGCATGACTTTCTTCCGCACGGACTTGGGATCTTCAAAGATCTCGATCGTGTTGTTGTAGCTCTTAGACATCTTTTCGCCGTCCGTGCCGGGAACGCGGGCGGCACTTTCCAAGACCTTGGCTTTGGGCAGCACAAACACTTCGCCGAACTCGTGATTGAAACTTCCCGCCAAATCGCGGCAGACCTCGATGTGCTGGACCTGGTCCTCGCCCACCGGCACCAGGTGCGAGCCATAAGCGAGAATGTCCGCGGCCATCAGCACCGGATAGGTGAACAAGCCGGCGTCGGCGGTCAGCCCTTTCGCCTTTTTTTCCTTGAACGCGTGGCAACGTTCCAACAGCCCCAGCGGGGCCCCGGTCATCAGCAGCCACATCAGTTCGGACACCTCGGGCACGTCCGACTGGACGAACAAGGTCGCCCGCTCGGGATCCAGACCCAAGGCCAGCAGATCGAGGGCCGCATCGATCGTGTTTTGCCACAGCACGCTTCGGTCGCGGATCGTCGTCAAGGCGTGCAGGTTGGCGATGAAGTAGTACGCTTCGTTGCCGTCCTGCAAGTCGATGTATTGGCGAATCGCGCCGAAGTAGTTACCCCAGTGAAATCGGCCGGTGGGTTGGATTCCGGAAAGTACTCGCATCATGGTAAATTCAAACTACAGCAAGGGGCGAAAGCGTCGCCCGGTTTTCCATCCAGTCAAGTTGCGCCGGCACAGACGGCCGGCAGCGCCTCGGGCCGCACCGCCGAATCGGTTTGCAGCGTGCCGACAAGTTCGGCCACGGACGCGACGCCGGCCTCGGCCAGCGCGCCCGGCAGCGCGTCCAACAGCTTCATCGTTACCGTCGGATCGTAATAGTTGGCCGTGCCGATCTGGACGGCGCTGGCCCCGGCGACGAGAAACTCCAACACGTCATCGATCGTGGCAATTCCGCCGATACCCACCACAGGAATCCGCACGGCGCGGGCGACCTGGTACACGCACCGCAAGGCGATCGGCTTGATCGCCGGGCCGCTCAGACCCCCCATCACGTTGCCCAGGATCGGCCTTCGCCGTCGCCAATCGACAGCCATGCCCAGCACCGTATTGATCAGGCTGACCGCGTCGGCTCCGCCCTCGGCCGCGCCCGCTGCGATGTCGGCGATTCGCGTCACGTTGGGGGTCAGTTTCGCCAGAATTGGCAAGCCGCAGGCGGACCGCACGCCCGCGACCAATCGCCGGCACGAATCGGCGTCGGTCCCAAAGTCGACTCCGCCCGAAACGTTGGGACAGGAAACATTCAATTCCAAGCCCGCAAGACCCGGCTCCCGGTCCAACTGGACGGCCATCCGGACGAATTCTTCGTGTGTGCGTCCCGCAATACTGACGATAATCGGCGCGCGAACCGTGCGCAAGTACGGCAGATGATGAGCGATGAACTCGTCGATCCCGTCGTTGTCCAGGCCGATCGAATTCAACATGCCCGCGGCCGTTTCCACAGTCCGCCACGGCGGATTTCCGGCACGCGGCTGCATGGTGATCGTCTTTGGCAGAATCCCGCCCAGCCGGCTCAAATCGACCAAATGCTCCATTTCCCGCGCATAGCCGAACGTTCCCGAAGCGACAAGAATCGGGTTTGGCAGCTGTAATCTCCCCAGCTGGACGGCGAGTGACACGGGGCGGGAACTCCTGGTTCGTTTGCGGCGGCAAGCGCCGCGCAAAAAAGGACGTGAACGACAGGTGATAATGTAGCGGGAACGGGCGCGGTGGGCAATGACGCGGAACGGACTTGTTGGAACGGACTTGTGCTTCATGACCGGGGAAGGGCCCGTGCCGAAAGCCGGACGCAATGGCTTCGTTCGCTGACTAGAGGTAAAGCTGGTGGCAGACAGGGAGCCGGCTAAGTCGGCTAACCAGCCGCCCCAGCGCGGCCTCGAACCACACAAGACCGTTTTTTCTAGGAGTTCAGCATCCTGGCGACTTCTTTCCGCCGCGACGCAGCGACCGCCGGTCCGGTCGGCGAACCTCTTGACCAACGAGAACCGTAAGATGAACGCTTCGAACTGGTGACGACACCTGACACAGGCCGGTCGAGGGTCCCGGTCGGCCATCGTACAATTCACGTGGGAGCGAACGGTCTTTCTGAATTAACGCAGACCGCGAAACGTGTCGCCAAGACGCACGGTCCAGCAGCCGGGGCGCGCAGCGGATGCCACCAGCTGAAGCGCTGAAGCTGGCGGCAGACACGGGTGTCGGCTCAAGCCGACAATCAGCCGATCGTCGCTATCCGCTCGCTTGCGATTCGGGTTTCGGGTGCGGATTGCCGATCGCTCGGGGCCCGCTGCCTGCGACCCTTGGCAGCCGGTGCTGCGACGGCGTACCGCCCGCGCTTCGATCTAGATTACGCCGCCATGAACGCGATACGGCGTCATGTGGTCCGGCTGGTCGAGGAACCAAAAACGCTCCCACTCCAGCAGGATGTTTCGCAAGTCCTCGGACGTGAAAATCAATTGATCCGTGCGCCGTATGGGATCTCCGGAATAAATCGGGAGGAAGCACCCTACGTTCGTCGCGACGGCGACGCCTAGCAGCGCCGATAAGATAAGCCGACGCATCACTTGACGATCCTCCATGATGAGAAAGCGATGACTTGCGGATGCCAGCAACTGGCACGAGCTAAGGACTTGCACCCAAATCGGTTCTCGGAACCCCAACTTCGCCAACAGCGGCGTTAACACTAGACTCCGGCGGCCCAGTTACGGGACTCGGATTTGGGTCCCGCGCTGCGCCCACCGACTCGTCCTTGGTTTCGGACACCACGATCTGTCCGACGGTCGGACCTAAAGCTATTTCCTGTATGGATCTTGCGGCTTCCTGCCGGCGTTCTCTGGCCTCCGCCAACACGCGAACGCGTTCTTCCATTTCCTTGCCGGGCTTGAATGTAACCACCCATTTCTCGGGGACATCCACGCGCTGGCCCGTGCGGGGATTGCGAGCCTTGCGAGAAGCCCGTTTCTTGACTTCAAACACGCCGAAATTCCGCAACTCGATCCGGCCCTCGTCTACCAACGCCTCGACAATCGCGTCGAAGGTCTTCTGAACGATTTCCTTGGTCTTCAGCTGGGTCAGCCCAAGCTCTTCGGAAATCGTTTTAACGATCTCTTTCTTAGTCACGACTTGACTCTCCCGTGACAGGGGGGGGATGCGTCCATGCCAACGCTTTGAAAAAAAACGCTTTGGACGCCCCAAGTGTAAATGCTGCAAGAGGTAGAGTCAAGGTCAGTGACTGGCAACGCGTTGTTTCACTGTCCACCGTTTATCGACCGCCCAGGCGTTAAGCTTTAGGCAATCGATACAATCGTTGCGAGAAACGCGTCAAATGCGAATGACGTTTCGACCGGTCTCGATTTCAGCCAACGAATAAAGACGTCCGTGTCCGCTGCCGGAGCAGACCTGACATGTATACTCCCAGTTCTGGGCAGTCCGAAGATTGGAGTTCCAGAACGGCCATGATCGGCACTGACGAGGACGGACTTCGTAGACTTGGCAGCGCCGAGCCTGGGCGTCAAAGAACACGCAATCCCCGTTGGGATACTCACCTAAACTCTTACGCATTCCGATGTTGCGCACGTAGAGCCGCTCGAATTCGGCCACCTCGCCCAGTCCCAGGCACTGCGTCAACGCCAAGATCTCCTGCTGGTTGACCCACACGTAACCCGGAGCACCCGTGCAGCAGTCGCCGCAAGCGGTGCATTCAAACCTAAGACCGTCACGATACCAGGGCTGATCGTTTTCGTTCGCCATCGCCTTTGTACACACGTTCTTCGGCCGCAAACCACGGAGGCCGGAACAAGCACAACGCCGCTCCGGGATGTGCCGTCGCCCCCTCGCGACCATCCAGAAAGAGGCCGACGGCGGATAACCCGCTGGACAAAACCATTTATAGAAGACGCGCCCAGCGGCGGCATTGTACAACGGAAAACGGATATGGAACGAGGGATGGAGCGCAGAACGGGAATTTTGCAGCAACAAATCTGCGCCCGCTTGGTTTCACCGCTGCGAATCCGGTCGCTCGCCGACGCGGCCGGTACCCTTGCGATAGGCATCAAACAACTCGCGATAACTCGCCGGCGGGTTGCTTCGCCCACCTAAGTTGCGTTCGGTGCGGCGGGCATCCTGCTGCATCTCGGTGCGCCGGGGGGCGGCGGTTGCGGGCCGCAGGCCTAGACTGCGAAGGGCGTCGTCTAAATCCCGTTTGGCCCGTGGATCTTCCGTCGCGGCACGCTTCAACTCGGACCACCGTCGCACGAAGTCCTGCAGATCTTCTTTCGTCCAGCCCAGCTTGTTCAACAGGTCCTCGTCAGGGTGACTTTCTTGGTCTTTCAAATGCTCCAAGACCATGTCGGTCGCTTGGCGTGCGTAATCGAGGTTCGGCTGTTCGCCCGGTGGCACTTCGCCGCCTGGGTCGCCACCCCCGAGTTCGGCCGAACCGGGGTCGCCGCCGCCTCTCGGCATCCCCTGGCCACCTTCGGGCGATGCCTCTCCAGATGGCGTTTGCGGCGTCCCCGCCGCCCGATCGGCGGGTGACCGATCTGGCGGGGTTCCCGAGCCGCCTGCTCCCTCGCTGGCCGGCTTCGAACGGGAGCCCTCACCCGGATCGTGCCCGGACTCGCCCGTCGGCTCGGGAGATGGCTGTTTATCACCGGGGCGCGAAGCGAGTTCGCCTCCGCCCGGCTCCTGCGCCGCGCCCGCTCCTTGGTCGCCGGGCGTCGTCCCGCCGGGGCTGTCGTTGCCGGGCTGCTGGCCGCTCTGGCCACCGCCCTGCTTCCCACCGCCGCTTTGGTCGCCTCCAGCGTCGCCTGGCGAGCCGGACGCTTTGCGGCTCATACTCGGCGATTGCGGCTCCTCGCTGGGCCGCGGCTCTCCTCCGCCGGAAGGAGCTTTCTTCTGGCTGGTGCCGTCGGGATTCTGGCCGCCGCTCGACCCGCCGCGATTTTCGTTCGGTTGGCCCGAACCCGATTGGGCGCCCTCGTTCTGGCCCGGTTCCTTCGGCTGCCCCGCTCCGGACGGATCCTGTTCCGGCATTCCGCTTTGCTGGTCCCCGGGTTCCTGCGCCGACTCGCCCGCTCGCGGCGTTTCTTGCCCCTGTTTCCCCGCGCCCTGGCTGCCGTCGGGCGACGGCTGTTCGCCGCGACGGTCAGACGGGCCGCCGCCCGACGCCGGCTGCGGCTGGTCGCCGCCTTGAGCGTCCGACTGCTGGCCATCGCCGGACGAGGTGCCCTGAGGCGACGCGTCCGCGGCTTGCGAACCCGCCGAGGATTGGCCGCCCTGATCCGCCGTCTGCGATCCGGAACCGCTCTGGGAAGTCTCATTCGGGGAAGCCTTGCTCTGCGAAGCTCCGTCTTGTCCCTGCCCGTCGGCGGCTTGCTGGATATGCTCCATTGCCTTTTCGAAGGCCTCCCCGTCGTGCAACGGCTCTGACGATTGCCCTTCGCCGCCGGCGCTCCCGGGACTGGCATCCGCTCCGCCGGCTTCGCCTCCGCCGGCACTCGTGTCTCCGGTGCCGCTGCCCTGTGTCCCGCCAGTTCCGCTCTGGCCGGACGTGGTGCCCGTTCCGCCTTGGCTGCCATCGGCGCCGTCAGCGCTCTCCGCGCCGCCCTCGCTCTGCATATCGCCGCTCGCCTGCGAGCTGTCCGTGCCGCCTTGGCCGGCAGACGAACCGGCTTGACCACTCGCGCCATCTGATTGGGTAGCCTGGCCCGATTCGCCGCCCTGTTGATTCTCGTCAGCTTGCTGCCCGCCGCCGGATTGCTCGCCGCCTGCCTGCTGGCCACCGGCGGGATCCTTCGCCGTCTCGCCGGGTTGCTGGGCCGCAGTTCCTTGCTCCGGCTGCTCCGGATCGGGATTTTCCTGCCCCGCTGTCGGCGGCTGGGCGTTTTCGGCAGGCGTGATGACCAGCGTGATCTGCCGCGATTTGGCGACGTTCGGTTCCGGCGCTCCGGTCAATGGCGCCGCGCGATTGTCTTCCGCCACCGCCCAGCATAGGACTTCCGTTCCGGCGCGCATTCCCAGCGCCCGCGGCGCGAACTCGAAACTGGTCATCTCCTGGCCGCTGCGCCCCGCTGAATCCTGCAACAGGTCGCGTTTCAGCACCTGACGCTCGTCCGCCGTGGCTTCGAGCCGGATGGCCGTTAAGCCGAAGTCCGGATCCACGGCGCGGATCTCGATCTTCTGCCAGCCGTCTTCCGGAACCTCGACCCGATCGGCCGCCGGCGTCAGGATTTCAACCTCCGGCGACAAGTCAGCTAGGACTTCGATCCGATGCAACACCGGCTGCGGATTGCGATGGCCGCTTTCCGTTGCGAAACGCAGTTGGTACGTGCGATGTCTTGCTCCCGTCCGTGGTTCGTCCATTTCACAGACGAATGAGCACCAGGCTTCTTGGCCGCGAAATTCCATCTCGATCCGGTGGGGCGAAGTGGCCAGCGAGCCCCGCTGCAGACGGCTGCTACGGTCCGAGGTCTGCCCCGCAACGTCGGCCGGAGGATCGAATTCCAGCACTGCCGCCGCAATCGGCTGATTGGCGTGGGCTCGCACCGTGACGCGCGTCCCCTCGACCGCCCGGATATCGCCCTGCCGCTCGACGACCCGCTGCGGCAGCTTCGTGTAGCGGGGATAGTCATACTCGATGGACTCGACCAAAACCACCGGCGCCGGAATCACATGCACGCGGTACGTCGCCGAGCGCGCATCGCCCGCTTCGATCCAATACGTTACGTCCCGCTGAAACCCCTCGTCTTCCGGCGGTAACGGAGATTCGTAACGCAGGCCACCCGCGCGCGACTGCATGGGGGCGGATTGCCGGCCCTGCTGCTCGTCGAGGCCGGCATAGTACAGCGTCACCGGCTCGTCGCGGCGCAGATCGTACAGATGGGCCGAGACCACCGTTCGCTCGCCTTGAAACACTTCGATGTGGCCCGGTTCGACTTCTTCGATCCGCACGCGACTAGGCCGCTCGATATCCGCCCAGGGCGCCAAAACCCGCGCCACGCTCTGGAAAGGACTCTTGGAAGCCAACATCGTGTAGGCGGCGCAGATCACCAGAACGCCTGCCAGGACATAGCCCAACTTGATCAGCCGCGAACGGTCCACCGCTGTATCGATGGGAACGTGCTTCAAATCGGCTGCCGCCCGTTGCTCCAAGGCCTGATAGATCGCCGCCCGAACGCCGGCTCGATCCGAGCGAAACAGCAAGAAGTTGAGCAGGCTGTTCTTCAACGACGGTTCGCTATGCTCGATCGCCCGCGCCGCAAACAGCGGATTCACGCGGCCGAACAGCACCGGTAATACGACTCGCGCCACGTACCAGCCAGCCCCGCCGGCCAGCAGCGCCAACGCCGACCAACGGCCCCCAACGCCCAGCGGAAAGACCCAATGATCGATGACGATCACCACCAGCAAGTAACTCAACACGCCGGCGGAAAGCAACATCAACGAGCTGCCCACGTCGACCAACTTGACCTGCGTCCCGGTTTTCTCGACCTGCTGGTCGATAAAGCGATCGTACCCGGCGCTATCGCCCGGCGCGATGGGAGCACGCAACGTTTTGGTGGTGGAATGGATCGACGACATCGGAATCTGTTTCAGCCGTGGTAAGGAAAGGCGTCTCTGTATTATAGGCGAAGCCAAGCCAACATCGGCACCAAGCGCGGCGGAATTCCAGCCGTCAGCCTGAAATTAGGACGGAATTCACTTGCCCACCGACGCCCGGCAGCACAGCCTGCCAGGACCGCGGCTCAGGGGGTCGGGCGTTCAAAATTCAATTTTGGCCGGCCACGGCTCGGCTTGGTGGTTGGACTCTCTATCGGCCAAAATTGAATTTTGAACGCCCGACCCCGAATCACCAGGACCGCGTGAGGCAAGATAACGTTCCCTCAAAGCCCGCCAATCCCGCCCAAGCGGTTCGACCGGCAGCGTGGAAAACTCTCCGGCCGGTGATTCTTCGCCAGGGACGGTTCCCCCCGCGGCTCAGGCGAATATAGTGAAGCGAATTGTTGCGGTGCGAGCCTGCGCCGGCGGTCATCGTTGCTCTTTCTCGCCGACTGTCTACCATCGAATGATCAAGCGTCTGTCTGCGATTTGCCTTGTGTGCGTGTGCGTCGGTGCCGGACTGCTGGCGTGGTCCGATTGCAGCCGCGACGAGCCACCGGCGGAGGAAACGGACCAGATCGATTTCTACCAAGCCAGCGGGATCTCACAGCCCGAATTGGAAGGTTTTCTGGACGGGTTGGTCATCAGCAGCAATCTGCACGATTACCCGCTGCTGATCACGCTGCAAGATGACCAGGGCGACTACTTGGCGGACAGCCGCGTGATCGTCCGCTGGAACGGCGGCGAACTCCGCTTGCTGGTCGGCCAGTCGGCGGTAATCCAGGTCTTGTTGGAAAAACAGAAGCTGCCCGGCCTGCGGCTGGTCGTCCCGCGAGGATTCACCCGCCTGAAGCAAAAGACGATCCCGTGGGGAACGGCCTACACACCCGAAGGCCAGTTGGACGTCTCCGGCTTGCCCTACGAAGTGGTCTGGGATGGCAGGATCAACAGCGATCTGAACCGCGGCTTGCAGCGCATGAAAGCCCTGGGCCAGTCGCTGGACGACCAGCAAGTTCGGCAGCAATTGCGGCGCAAGTCGTTCGCGTTGAAGTTGCCGGATCCGCCCACCGAGGAGTTGACGCCGCCGGAAATTTACCAGCGTTATCGCGATGCGGTCGTGATTGTCGGAACGCTGATGCGAGACGGAGGCTATACGGTCGCCTCCGGCGTCATCGTGGATTCGGCCGGCGTCATCGCGACGGCGTATCACGTGGTGAATAAACCGCCCCCGGTCCTGGCTCGCGGCGTGATGACGCGCAATGGCAAAGTCTATGCCGTCCGGGAAATTTTAGCCGCCGACAAAGCGGGCGACGTCGTTTTGCTGAAGATCGATGCGAGCGACCTGCGCGCCGCGCCCCTTTCGCACGGCGACCCGGAAGGCGCTCCGGTAACCGTCATCTCGCATCCCTCGTCCAACTTTTTCAGCGTCACGCAGGGCCACATCAGCCGCTATTGGGCGACCACGTCCTACGGCGAACTCAGCGCCCGGATGTCGATCACCGCCGACTTTGCCGACGGCTCCAGCGGGGCTCCGATCTTCAATTCGCGAGGCGCCGTCACGGGACTGGTGTCCGCCACGGACCCTTTCAGCTATCAGATGGTTCGTCGAACAGCCGCCCCTGCGGATCTCGTCCGCCGCTTGCTGCGCATCCCGCCCGTCGAGACCACACCTGATCTTTCACCTGATCTTTCACAGATCACAGATTAAGTGAAAGATTAGGTGAAAGATTAAGTGCCATGATGCTCTGCGGATAAGTCGCTTCACGGTCTCGTCGCCCAGACTGGTCGTTGCTTTCCGGGCCAGGCCGCTTGATTTCGCCGCTGCGTCGGATACGCTCGATACCGTGCGGTTTTTCAGCCGTTGTGAGCCCCCTCCCGCAAAGGAGTCTGCCATGTCCTTATTTCGCTCCTGGACGATCGGCTGGATCACCGCCAGCTTGATTTACTCTGCCGCGCTGCAAGCCTCCGCGGTTGAACTGCGGATCGGCGCCGCTACGGCGGATATCACCCCGGACGGGCCCATCCCGCTGACGGGCATGCAGACCGTCAGGATCTCGCGATCCGTTCACAGCCGATGCCAGGCGAACGTGCTGGCCTTGGAGGCCCGCGACGGCAAGAAGGTCGTCGACCAAGCGATCCTCGTGTCCTGCGATCTGTGCGTTATTCGAGCGGGCATCCAGGACGGATTCCGGCGGCACGTCGCCGAACGCCTGCCCGGCTTTGACATCAATAAACTGTTTCTGGCGGCGACGCACACTCACGCGGCTCCCGTCCTGTTGCAGGACCGCTACGATGACTACGGCGATGCGATGCAGCCGGCGGATTACGTCCCGTTCCTGTTCGAGCGAATGGCCGAGGCGGTGGTCCAGGCGTGGGACCAGCGGGCCGCGGGTGCCGTCGCTTGGGGTCTTGGGCACGCCGTCGTCGGCAACAATCGGCGCGCGGTTTACAGCGGCGGATCGGCCGTGATGTACGGGGATACGAACTCGCCTACGTTCCGCCAGATCGAGGGCTATGAAGACCACGCGGTCGACGTCCTCTTTTTCTATGACGGCGCGAAGCAACTCCAAGCGGCGGCGATCACACTCGCCTGCCCAGCCCAGTCGGTCACCGGCAGTTCGCTGAGCGCCGATTTCTGGCACGACGTCCGCACGCTGCTCAAAGAACGTCACGGCGCGCGTCTGTGCGTGCTGGGGTTCTGCGCCCCCGCGGGGGACCAAGCCCCCAACCTGCTGTTTCGCAAGGCGAGCGAAGCGCGGATGGACAAGCTGCGCGGCCTGACGCGGACCCAGGAACTGGGCCGGCGGATCGCCAACGCGTTCGATGACGTCCTGCGCGTGGTCGAACGAGACGTCCGCAGCGACGTGCGATTCGTTCACCACATCGAGCGGTTCGACGTGCCTGGGCGGAAAGTCACCGACGACGAATACGCCCGTGCCAAGCGGCTGTACGAGCCGCTGGCCGCCAAGGAGAAGCGGGCCGGTCCCGACCACTGGAACATGAACTTCTACAAATTGACGATCGACCGTTACGAAGCTCAGCAACAGGCGGATCCGTCGGTGGGAATCGAGATGCACGTCCTGCGTTTGGGCGACGCGGTGATCGCCACCAATCCGTTCGAGTTGTTCGTCGATTACGGCGTGCAGATCCAGGCCCGAAGCGTAGCGGAGCAAACGTTCCTGATCCAGTTGGCCAGCCCGCTGGATGCGACCTACTACGTCCCCACGCCCCGCGCCGTGGCGGGCGGCGGGTACAGCGCCATCGTCGAGCAAAGTCTGGTCGGGCCCGAAGGCGGACAGGTGCTCGTCGAACGGACCGTTCAGGCGATCGACCAGCTGTGGAAGGAATAACGGGCGGAGATTACTTGCGCGGCCTCAGGCCGTCGATCTCGCTGGCTTGGATCAGTTCGGCGTAGGATTTGCCGCTAGGGTCCTTCAGCACATCCAGCTTCTTGATCGTGTCGGCAAATTCTTTTTCGATCGCCTCTTTGACCAGTTCCTTCTCTTCTTCCAGATCCTTGACCTCGTTCAACCGCTCGGTGATTCTCTGGCCTTGGACCAATTTGGCGATGACGAGTCCGAACGGGGTCAGGTTATCGCACGTCTTCTCCTCCTCTTCTTTGCTGTGGCAACTGTTGCACGAGACGGACCTCAGGGAATAGTACTTCTTCACCACGATTCCCAATTCGCTTTGCGCATAAACCGGGGGAACGGCGAGCGACAGGACCAGCCAAGCCGCAGAAAGAGTTTTCGTGGTCTTTGTCATGTTTTCTCCTCCAGCTTCTGGATTTCCGAATTGTTTTTAAGATAACCTACAAAGTCCAGTCATGTAAGACGGATTTTTTGTGTTGCGCGTTCAATCTTCCCCCGGGGACTCGCTGCTTGAGCCGCGCCGGATATCTGGTAAAAAGGGGCGGCATGCCGCCGGCCCAGCCCCATGAACCACCTGCAAGACGAGGAGTACCGACGTGTCCCGCACTATTTTTTACTGGACGGTCGCGTTGTGCGCGGCCAGTTGGAGCGGGTGGTTGGCCCCATCTCTCAACGCCCAGCAGACCGACGAGGCGACCGGCTGGACAAAGCTGCCGTCGCTGCCGGACGCCAAGGGCCTGGGAGGGTCGTTTGCCGGCGCCAGCGGCCCGGCCTTGCTCGTCGCGGGGGGCACGAATTTCCCCGACAAGATGCCGTGGGAACAAGGTACGAAGTTCTGGTACGATTCGATCTATGCGCTGGTGCCGGGCGAGGCCTCGTGGCGCGTGGCCGGCAGCCTGCCGGGCGTACGGGCTTACGGGGCATCGATCGAGACGGATCGCGGTTTAATCTGCGCCGGCGGTGCCGACGCCCAGATGCACTACGACGAAGTCTACCTGCTGCAATGGCAGGCGGGCGCGGTGACGGTCAACACGCTGCCGCCGTTGCCGGTTCCATCCGCCTACCTCTGTGGCGCGCGGCTGGGTAGCGTGGTGTACTTGGCGGGAGGTGTGGACAATCCGCTTCCGACCAGCACGTTGCGGTCGTTTTGGGCCTTGGATCTGGCCGACCCGGAACCGCGCTGGCGGGAACTGGAACCGTGGCCGGGTCCGGGGCGGATCCTGGCCACCGCCGGCGTCCAGGCCGGGGCCTTTTACCTGTTCAGCGGTGCGGACATCGAGGTGGATGCCACTGGCAATCCGGCTCGCCGCTACCTGTCCGACGCGTATCGTTTTGTGCCCGGCAAAGGCTGGCAGACGATCGCCGCGCCGCCGCATCCGATCGTTGCCGCGCCTTCGCCGGCCCCCGCCGTCGGACAGTCGCACCTGCTGCTGCTCAGTGGCGACGATGGCACCAAGGTGGGCTTTACGCCGCCGACAGAGCATCCCGGTTTTCCTTCGGCGATCTTCGCCTACCATACGATCACCGACACGTGGGTCGAACTGGGCAGGACTCCGGCGCCGCACGTCACCACGGCGACGGCGCGGTGGCAGGGGCGGTGGGTCATCCCCAGCGGCGAAGTCCGGCCCGGCGTGCGATCCCCGGAAGTATGGAGTTTCCAACCGCAGCCGCGGCGGACCGCCTTCGGCTTGCTGAACTACGTCACGCTGGCCGCCTATCTGGCCGGCGTGGTCGGGATCGGCGTGTACTGCTCGCGTTTCAATCGCACCACCGACGATTTCTTTCGCGGCGGCCAAAGCATCCCGTGGTGGGCGGCCGGGCTGAGCATCTTTGCAACCGTGCTCAGCTCGATCACCTACATGGCGCTCCCCGGACTCGGGTACGGCACGAACTGGAACCTGTTCTTGCAGAACTCCTATATTATCATCTTGCCGCTGGCGGCTTTGGTCTACCTGCCGTTCTATCGGCGGCTGAATCTGACCAGCGCCTATGAGTACCTCGAGCAACGGTTCAACGTCGGCACGCGATTGGTGGCCAGCCTGCTGTTTATCCTCTTCCAGTGCGGCCGCACGGCGATCGTGTTGTATCTGCCCGCCCTCGCCTTGGCCGCCGTTGCCAACTTCGACTTGACGACGTGCATCCTGGTGATGGGCGTGCTGTGCATTGCGTACACGGTGGCGGGCGGGATCGAAGCGGTGATTTGGACCGACGTGGCCCAGACGGTGGTACTGATAGGCGGCGCCGTCTTGGGACTGATGATCGCCGTGTCGCGGATCGATGGCGGTCTGCCGGTGATCTTCGAACAGGCTTCGGCGCAAGGCAAATTCTTCGAGACGGTCGATTGGAATTGGAACATCGCCGCCGCGACGGCCTGGACGATCATCCTGGGCGCGGTTTTCCATAATTTGTTTGCGTACACGGCCAGCCAAGACGTCGTGCAGCGTTATTTTACGACGCCCGACCAGAAATCGGCGGCCCGCGCGATCTGGATGAACGTGTTCCTGGTGGCTCCCGGCCAAGCCCTGTTTTTCGCCATCGGCACGGTGCTGTTCGTGTACTACCGGCAGCATCCTGATCGGCTCGATCCGGTCTTCCAGACCGACGCCATCTTTCCCTTGTTCATCGTCCGCGAGATGCCGGCCGGGATCGCCGGATTGGTGGTCGCCGGGATTTTCGCCGCCGCTCAATCGACCTTGTCCAGCAGTCTGAACAGTGTGGCGACGGCTTATGTGACCGATTTCCACCGCCGCTTCCGCGTGTCCGCATCCGACCGGGAATGTCTGCGCGTAGCCCGCATCGTTACGGTTCTGGTGGGAATCATCGGGATGGGAGCCGCGTTGTGGATCGCCCGCTCGGACGTGCGTTCGCTGTTCGAGGCGTTCCTGAACGTCATCGGCATGTTCGGCGGAACGATCTCCGGCTTGTTCATCCTGGGCATCTTCACCCGCAGCGCCAACGGTCCCGGCGCGCTGCTGGGAGCTTTGGCCAGCGCCTCGGCCGTGTGGGCCGTGCATTCCCACGTCCACTTCTATTGGTACGCTTTTACGGGGATCGCAACCTGTGTCGTCGTCGGGTATTTTGCCAGTTTTTGTTTTCCGCGAGCCAACAAGGACATCACGGGGCTGGCCCTGGGCGCGCGCCGAGCGTAAGGCACTAAGCCTGTAACGCACTCAGCCAATTGACCTTTTGGCGACAGTTCTTTATGGTAGAGCGGACTTTTGCTTTAGCGATCACCACATCGCGATTCATGTTGCATATAGCAGGTGGCCTGATGGACGTCGTTTTGCTTTCTCGTTGTCAGTTCGCCTTGACGATCATGTTCCATTACCTGTTCCCGCCGTTGACCATCGGGTTGGGTGTGGTGCTGGTATTTCTGGAGTACCGCTGGCTGCGCACCAACGATCCGATCTACCACACGGCAGCCAGATTCTGGACCAAGATTTTCGGGATCAATTTTGCGTTGGGGGTGGCAACCGGGATCGTCATGGAGTTCCAGTTCGGCACGAATTGGGCTCTCTACTCGCGGTACGTGGGCGACGTTTTCGGTTCCGCCTTGGCCGCGGAGGGGATCTTTGCGTTTTTCCTCGAATCCGGTTTTTTAGCGGTCCTGCTGTACGGCTGGGATCGCGTCTCGCGCGGTTTTCACTTCTTCGCCACGTTGATGGTCGCCTTGGGCGGCATCTTCTCGTCGGTCTGGATCGTGATCGCCAACTCGTGGCAACAGACGCCTGCCGGTCATCATCTGGTCGAACACACGATCAACGGCCAAGTGTTCGTGAGGGCGGAAATCGTCGATTTTTGGGCCATGATCTTCAACCCGTCTTCGGTCCACCGCCTGGTTCACGTCTGGTTCGGCGCATTCACGTTGGGCGCGATGTTCGTGATGAGCATCTCGGCGTGGTATCTGCTCCACGGACGCCACGCGGAGTTTGCCAAGCGTTCCTTCACGGGAGGCCTGCTGCTGGCGACTCTGGCCTCGCTCGGCCAGTTGGCATCGGGCCACTTCAACGCGGATATGGTAGCCGAGCACCAGCCGGCGAAGCTGGCCGCGTTCGAAGGGCATTTCCGGACGGGCGATGGCGGCACGCCGATGTACCTGCTCGGCTGGCCGGACGAGCAAGCGGGGGAGGTCAAGGCTGGGCTCTCCGTGCCGGGGATGCTGAGTTTGCTGGTGTATCAGGACGCCAGCCGGCCGGTGCCGGGACTCGACCAATTCGAGGACACCTACGGCAGTCCCCCGGTATGGCTGTCTTTTCAATCGTATCACCTGATGATCGGCTTGGGCATGTTGTTCCTGGCCAGCACGTTGTGGGCGTGCGGATGCTGGTGGCGCGGGACGCTGTTCCAGCAGCGGTGGCTGCTGTGGTACTTTGTGTTCGCGGTGGGGTTGGCGTTCGTGGCCAACGAGATCGGCTGGGTGGCCGCCGAGGTGGGACGTCAGCCGTGGGTCGTGTATCCCACGCTCGGTCTGGACGGAACGTTGAGCGGCGGTTTGCGCACCGCAGCGGGCATCTCCGAAGTGGTCACCGCCTACGAAGTCCTCGGCTCGATCATCATGTTTGGATTGATCTACGCCGTGCTGTTTGTGCTGTGGGTGTACCTGCTGAATCGGGCCATTCAGCGTGGACCGGACGTCGGCGCCGCGCCGCCCGCGCCGCCGGTGAGTGACACCCTGGGCACCGTGGGAGCGGCGCAAACTCGCTTCCACGGCGGCGAGCATTGAGGCTTTCGTTTTGAAACGACAGGCAAGCTGCCACCGAGGAAGCGGACAGAGAGGAGCATCCCCGACATGGACTTGAATCTGATTTGGTTTCTGTTGCTGGGCGTTTTGCTGGCGGGCTATGCCCTGTTGGACGGTTTCGATTTGGGCGTCGGCATGTTGCATCTGCTGGCCCGTGGAGACGGCCAGCGGCGGGCGTTCATCGAGACCATCGGGCCGCTTTGGGACGGCAACGAGGTGTGGTTGGTGACGTTCGGCGGCGCACTGTTCGCCGCCTTTCCGGAAGCGTACGCCACGGTCTTTTCCGGATTCTATTTCGTGTTCATGCTGGTCCTGCTGGCGCTGATCTCGCGCGCCGTAGCCCTGGAGTTTCGCAGCCAGACGGAATCGGTCGCGTGGCGCCAAACCTGGGACGTGGTATTCTGTGCGGCCAGTACCCTGGCCACGCTGCTGTTCGGGGTCGGCGTGGGGAACGCGATGATCGGCGTGCCGTTGAACGTCCGCGGGATCTACGTCGGCGGCTTCTTCAATCTGCTCAACCCGTATTCGCTGCTGGTGGGCCTACTCGCCCTGACGATGTTCGCGATGCACGGTTCGATCTATCTGCACCTGAAGACCACGGGCGACTTACACGTGCGGATCGGCCGCTGGCTGGGACGCACGTATGGGATGTTCGTGATTGTCTACGCGCTGACCAGCGCCGCGACATTGTGGGCGATCCCGCGAGCCACGGCGTTCTTCCAAGCGTATCCCGCCACCTGGCTGGTGGTCGTGCTGAATGTGTTGGCCGTCGTGAGCATACCCTACGCCCTGCACCGCGGCTGGTCCGGCCGCGCGTTTGTCGCTTCCTGCTTGACGGTGTGTGCGTTCGTGCTGTTGTTAGGCTTGGCCCTGTTCCCGAACCTGGTGACCTCCAGTCCGGCGCCGGAGAATAGCCTGACGATCTACAACGCGGCGTCGAGTGAAAAGACGCTGTGGATCATGCTGATCATCGCCGCGCTGGGCATGCCCTTTGTGATCGCCTATACGTCGATCATCTACTGGGTCTTCCGAGGCCGTGTCGTGGTCGGCCAGGGGGCCTATCACTGACCATTGGTCGGCGGCACCAGCGTGCTGGCAACCTACGAAAATGCACCATTATCGGTACCCTTTGCATCAATCCCGTATTTCATCCGGATGGCGCTCGGGATTAGAATGACACCCATCGTTTCGTTCCGCCGCCTGCCTGAGGTACCCCAGCATGCCTTCGAACCGCCCCCTTCTCCTGACCGTTTGTTTGGCTTTTGCCATGCCAGGCTTTGTCACGGCGCCCGCCGCCGGTACTGCTGCTGAAGTTGATATCAAGACTCAGGCCTGGAGTTCCGACGCCGCAGGATTTGCCGAATTCAATGCGGAACTGATGTCGCGGGACGACGCCAATCTATTGAAATTTCCCGGCGCCAAATTGATCGTCTCGGATGGGATCAACTCCGCGCAGACGTCGATGCTGACCGATGGAACCGGAGGCGTCTGGGTGGGCGCGGGGCGGATTCACGCGGCGGACGCGCATCCTTCCACCATCACCTTCGACCTGGGACGGCCGCGTCTGGTTCGCGAGATCCGAGTGCTCACATCGAACAGTGACGCAC
>Ga0351873_10010_pt1 | contig 47252 bp, 33 predicted proteins | sample TotcelFGM3001N11_FD_206764 | JGI IMG/M metagenome (GOLD analysis project Ga0351873, IMG submission 206764) | Enriched cells from coal bed in the Powder River Basin, Montana, United States - Total cells FGM rep2 HSBNCT.FGM.300.1.N11 ... | reverse complement strand
ACCACGGCTCGGCTCAATGCTTGGACTCTCTATCGGCCAAAATTGAATTTTGAACGCCCGACCCCAAATCCGCCCCAGCAGCGAATCTTTTGAGCAACGTTCGGCTTAACTGTACGCCTTAATCACCTTCACCAATCCGGCGGCGATTTGCTGCATGTCGTCGGCCGAAAAGGTCGGAAAGGCGAAACACGTGAACGTGTGCGTCTCGTGCCAACGGGCATGCGGGACCTCCACTTTGCTGTAGTCCACGCTGGCCGGATCGGTGTATTCCTGGGACTTGAAGGGAAAACCGGTGCGGCCAAAGCCATTGCCATCCATGAACGCGCGCTCCGTATGGCACTGGGGCCAGAAGACTTTCCAGCACGGACAGCCCTCGGCCGCGGCCGCTTGGACGAACTGCTGGATGTCGCACTGCATGTTTTCGAGGTCCAGCGAAAACGCGCACACGTACCAGCCGTTCTGCCGCTCCGGCGTGTCGATCGGCAGGTATTTCACCTGCGGCAGCGGGCTGAGCGCGTCCAACAGAATCTGCCCGTTGCGCCGCCGCGAGGGCATGTTCCAGTCGTCCATGCGGGCCAGTTCCGCCAAGCCGATCGCCGACTGCATTTCGGTCATCCGATAGTTCCAGCCGACGCGGTTGTGGATGTACGGCAGGTGCTGTTCCAATTCCAGCAAGTTCATGCGTTTTCGCACGTCGTAGCCGTGATCGCGGAAGCTGCGAGCTTGCCACGCCAACTCCTCGTCGTCGGTCGTGACCATGCCGCCTTCGCCGCCCGTGGTAAATGTCTTGTTCTGACAAAAACTGCAAGCGGCCATCTGGCTCAGCGTGCCGGTCTTTCGGCCTTTGTACGCGCCGCCGAAAGCTTCCGCGTTGTCCTCGATCACAAACAAACCGTGCTTGTTGGCAAAGGCCGTGATCTGATCCATATCACAGACGTTGCCGTACAGGTGGACGGGGATGATGGCCTTGGTCCGCGGCGTGATCAACTTCTCGGCCGATTCGATGCTGATGCAGTGGTCTTCGAGGTTGACGTCGGCAAAGCGGGGAATCGCGCCGGCTTGAACGACGGAAAAGCTGGTGGCGATGAACGTATAGCTGGGCACGATCACCTCGTCGCCCGGCCCGATGCCCAACGCGGCCAGCGACACGTGCAGGGCGGCGGTGCCCGTCGCCACGCTGATCGCATACTTGCTGCCCTGCCACTTGGCAAACTCGCGCTCGAATTGCATCCCCTTGGGGCCGGTCCAGTAATTCACTTTGCCCGAACGCAGGGTCTCGACGACGGAATCGATCGCCTGGTCGCTAAACTTGGGCCACGGTGTCAATGCATTCGTCACCGCCTTGGAGCCGCCATCGATCGCCAGTTTGTCGCTGCCTGTTGCCATAATCTTTCTCCCGTGAGTTTTCCGTGATGCGGCGCGGAATCAACTGTCGTGCGCCTTGGTTCTGCTGCGGCACGCGCCCGGCCCACGCCTCCGCTTGCCAAGCGAACGCACAGTTTACCATCATTCCCACGCGGGAAAAAGCAACCTGGAGCTTTCGCAGGCAGATGGCGTCCAGCGCGCCGGCGATCCAGGCGGCCCCGCGGGCCGGAACCACCTGGCGCCCGAGCTTCAGGCCGTTTTTAGCAACGCCGCTGGAGCCGGCAAAGATGAGCACCTCGCGTTGATCGAAGGCCGGCTCCTAAGCTGGATGATCTACGGCTTTCAGGCCGAAGGGCTGCTGTTCTGGCACGTGAACCTGGGAGCCTTGTCGGTGATTGCCTCCCTCGGCGGGGAAGAGCCACGGAGGCTGGCGATGGCTGGGCGTGGCGTTTCGACTTCTTGACATCCAAGGGCTGCTGCGGATAGGTTTACGCCTGGAATCCGTATCGCGACTGCCCAGCTGACAAGAAGGAGCCCGCCATGAGCGTTGTCCCGAAGCAAGACACAAACCGTCGTGAATTTCTCAGAAACACCGGCCGCGCGGCGGCGGCGTCGCTGGTCGTCGCAGGCGCGGTCCCGCATGTCCACGCAGCGGAGGACAACACGATTCGCCTGGCCTTGGTCGGCTGCGGCGGTCGAGGGACCGGCGCGGCGGCCGACGCCTTGTCCACCAGCAAGGGCCCGACTCAGCTGGTCGCCATGGCCGATGTGTTCCCGCGGCGGCTGGCCGCCAGCCATACGAACCTCCAGCGCCTGTTCGCCAAGCAGATCGATGTGCCGGAAGACAGGCGGTTCCTCGGCTTCGACGCCTACCGCCAGGCGATCGACTGTCTGCGGCCGGGCGATGTCGTGATTCTCACCACGCCCTGCGCCTTTCGCTGGGTCCATTTCGGCTATGCGATCGAGAAAGGCGTCAACGTGTTCATGGAAAAGCCGACGACCGTCGACGGGCCCAGCACGCGCAAGATGCTGGCGCTGGCCGAACAATCGGAGGGCAAGGGCCTCAAGGTCGGCGTGGGCCTGATGTGCCGCCACTGCCGGGCCCGCTGGGAACTGCTGGACCGCATCCAGGACGGCCAGATTGGCGAGATCACCCTGCTGAAGACCTATCGGCTGGTCGGACCCGCCGGTTTCTGCGGACCGAAGCCGGCGGAGATGAGCGAAGTGCTATACCAGGTGCAGCAGTACCTGAGCTTCATGTGGGCCAGCGGTGGACTTGTACACGACTATACCAGCCACAACATCGACGAGTGCTGCTGGATGAAGGGCGCGTGGCCGGTGCGGGCTCAGGGCTCCGGCGGCCGCTGTCACCGCGGCGACGCGGTGGATCAGAACTTCGACCACTACTCGGTCGAGTATACCTTTGCCGACGGCACCAATCTGTTCATGAACGCCCGCAACATGGCAGGTTGCTATGGCGAGTTTGCCAGTTACGCCCACGGCACCAAGGGCTCGGCGGTCATCTCGACCTTCATGCACACGCCCGCCAAGTGCCGCATCTACAAGGGGTACAACGTCGTCGACAGCGATCTGACGTGGGCCCGCCCCCAGCCGGAGCCGAACCCCTACCAGCTGGAATGGGACGACCTGATCGAGGCCATCCGCCAGGACAAACCGTTCAACGAAGCGAAACGCGGCGCCGAGGCCAGCCTGGTGCAGATCATGGGCCGCATGGCGGTCCACACCGGCCGCGTCGTCAGCTGGGACGAGGCCCTCAATCACGAGGTGGAATTCGCCCCCGACGTCGACAAACTCACGATGGATTCCCCCGCCCCGCTTCCGCTGCGCCCCGACGGCAACTACCCGCAACCGCACCCCGGCGTGATCACGAAACGGGAATATTGAAGGGACACGACCGGCTTGGTGGAACCGACGAGCACTTCCGGCACGTTAGGTGTATGTTGAATGGTGCTGCGTCAATACGATGTCACCTCTGGTAAGATCATCGTCTGCGGGAGCACCAGCGCCGGCTCGGGGATCGGGAATCGGCATGCGGGGCGGGGCGGTGTCCCAGAGCAGATCACTTCGTCCGGAGTCAAGCCATAAGCCTCGTTCACCAAGTCGCTGATGCGACGCTCCAGCACCAACGCCTCGGCAACCAGGTGACGAGCCGGTTCGATCGTCCGGGTATACTCGTCCCGCAGACTCCGCAAGGCCGCCGCCGCCAGCGGATTCTTCTTGCCTCGCAACTTCTTGACCTCCGCGACGAAGCCGTCGGAGTCCAGACCCAGCGGCGACAGCACTGACCCTCGTCCCCTTCCCTTTCCGACGCCGGTTGCCGGCGGCCAGCGACTTAAGCAAAAGCGGGACGGTCCTGAGGCCGTCCCGGCGGCAAGACCTAGGGTACAATTCCGCGTACAGACAACACGTGTATCATACCCAACGTTTTGTGGAACAATCCTGCATGCCCCACGCGATTGAAGTTCAGACGACCGTTTTGCCTGGTCACCGCGTTGATGTCTTTTCGCCCGAGTTACCGGAAGGCAGCGCGGCGACGGTGCGGATCGCTTGGGACGAATCCCGTTCCGCCGCGCCGGGTCGCCAACGTCAAGTTGGAGCAACGGCCGAGCGGCGATACCTGCAGGATCTGCCTGCTCTGCTCGACGTCAAGGCTGGACGATGGGTGGCCTATACGACTCGGGGACTGCTCGCAGAGGGCGACGACGAACTGGCTCTGTTTCGGATCTGCCAAGAACAAGGTTTGAAGCACGGCGAATTCATCGTGGCCCGCGTGGAACCAGATCTACCTGCCTCGGAGGTCACCGTCTGTTCGACACATCCCTGCCCATGTCAGAACTCCTGACATGGTGACCTGCCCAGATGAGCGGCTTTTTGCCGTCCAGCCAGAGGCCACCGAGTTTACCTCGGCGGAGTTTCACCCTCCGCCTAGAAACGCGACCGCCCGACTGCCCACCCTTTCCCCTGCCGCCGCCTCCGGCGGCGGCAGGGGAAAGGGTTATTTTGTGTCGGGTTTTTCTGGGTGGTGGGTGAAGCTCCCCTGGGGTAAACCCAAGGGCCTCAAACGCCGAGTGTTGCCGTCAGGCACCCTTTCTGCGACGCAAGGTCGGCGGCGAAGACCTCACTACCGCTCATTCTTTTCGCCGCTTTTCCAGCACGTTCACCTGACAAATCCCTAGGAAATCTCGCGCTTGACGTGTTCCGCTGGCTACTCTCCGATGCCTCCAACCTTCGGCTAGAACGAGAGCAGCACTTGCCAGATGAACATGTTGCCCAAGCCTTCGATGTTGTCCCAAATCTTCTTGGCCAGTTCGGCGTCGCCGGGCAGGGGCGGCAGTTCCTTGAGTTTCGCGTCCCACGGCGTGCAGACACCCGGCTGGATGGCGGGCTGCGGCCGGCCTTCGAGGCCGACGCCGGGGCCGCCGAAATCGGGACGCGGGGCGGGCGGTGCGACGAGCCCGCCGGCGTGGCCGCGCGAGTAAACACCGAACTGGCGCGTGGTCTCGGTCATGGCCCGCAGATTTTCGATGCTGGTGTCGTTCTGCATGATCGCCCCGGCGTCCATGATGTAGCCGCCGTCGCCAGCCACGCCTTCGATCACTTTGCGGCAACAATCCCGCACTTCCTGCGGCGTGCCGTAGCTGAGCAGAAAGTTCGGAATGCCGCCACTCAGGCAGAACTTGTGGCCGATCTTGCGATGCACGTCGAAGATGTCGTCCTGGTCGACGTGATAGACGATACTCTGGTCCGGCAATTCGGCGAACGTCTCCAAATGCGCGTTCCATTTGCCTTCGGCGTAGAACAGCGTCTGGTGCCCGTGTTTCCACAGCTCCTCGACAATCGGCCGGAGAGTCGGCCAGTAGTGCGAGTGGAATTGCTTCATGTTCACGAACGGCACACAGCCCCGATGCATCCAGTAGCCGACGGGTACGTGCTTGCTGGCGTCCGCCGTCGTCAAGGCCACGTGCGCCAGGTGCGGTACCAGGGCCTCGCAGGCGGCCAGAACTTTGTCCGGCTGGGTGTGCATGTCCATCGTCAGGCCCATGTACCCGCGGAGCTTGTCCGCGATGATGTCGAACGGTGCTTTGAGGATTCCGGCGATCGCCGACACGGTGCCGGATTCTTTTCGCAGCAACTGGCCCTGATTTCCCAGGGCGTAAAAATATTGGAGCATGGCCATGGAGCCTTTGGCCAAGGCCACATTTCCCCGATACGTCGCCGCTTGCCCGGGCGCCGGGACCTCGGCGGACACCCGCGGGAACCACACGTTCCACAGGTAGCCCGTCGGATCCTCGATCAACTGATCGTATTCATCGGGCTTCATCCAGGCGTGTTCTTCGTCCGGCTCGCTGTACTGGAACCCGACGTCGGGCGGAATGTGGATGCCGGGGATCGCGTAGTACTTCAAGCCCAAGGCTTGCGCCAGTCCCGTCCAGACGTAAACCATGTTTCCGACCACGGCGTCCCAGTCGAAGTCGGCCGCACATTTGCGGGCCGCCAGCAGGGCCTTGTCATAATCGTGCGTGACTTCCTGGCACGTATACCCGGCGTACACGCCGGTAACTTCGGCCACGAACGGTCGGATGGGGACCATGTCCGGCATCTCGTTGCGCATCGCAGTGACGTACCGGTTCAGGCGTTGAGCGTACCGTTGCTCGAGGTCTTGGGGCGTCTGGCTGGTCACGGTTCGGGTCCTTTTCTAGCGATGGTGCGGGAGCGAGCCCGGCGGTGGTTGGTACAAACATCGCGCCGCGGCCCGCCTGGGTGGACAACGGGCATATCATACACACTGGCAAGTCCAGAATCCAAGTACGGGACGCAAAAGGGCCGGTCCGTTCTGTTTTAGGCAACCGCTACATTTTACCATCTATGAAATCCACCCTTTTCTTTTTGCGGCTGGTGTTCGATACTGCGGGGCATGTTCGTCCTGCTCGGTAAACTGGTGACGCGGCATTGGCTGGCGGTGATCGTCGGCTGGGTGGTGGTCGTCTGCCTGTTGGATTGGGCGGCGCCGAATTGGGACGAGGTGACCCGCGACGGCGATCTGGCGTATCTGCCGCCGCAGATGCCCAGCGTGCGCGGCGAACAACTGCTCGCCAACGCTTTCCCTCGCGACCGTGCCAAGAGCGAGATCGCGGTATACGTCGGCAGCGACGAAGGGCCGCTGCAGGGGGACGATCTGGCCGTAGCCTACGACCTGGCGCGGCAATTCAAGAACCTGCAAGGCGTCGCAGCGCTGACGCGCGCCGGGCAACACGCAGCAGAAGCCGAGCAGCAGAAGAAGACCGCCGGCGGGGAAGCCGCAACGGTGGCTTCCGCGCGCGCCGACGCCGCGTTGCGGGAAGCCGAAGCGGCGTTGGACGAAGCGATCCGGCTGGACGGACTGCTGGCGGGATATTGGCAGAAGAAGGATCAGGCGGCTAAGAAGAAGGCGCTCCCCGCCGACACGGTGCGCCGCCACCAGCGGTTCGCGGCGGCGTTTCACAACCGGTCCCTGGCTTACCGGCGGCTGGGCCAAGCAGAGGATGCCGACGCCGATGCCCGAACCGCGAGCGAGCTGGATCCGATCTTCCAGAACGCCGCTGATCAGCCGTTTCCCGAAGAGGCGAAATTTCTGCCACTGCTCGACGTGTGGACTTGGCAGGATGAGGTGTTCGGCGAGAAGTTGAGCAAGCCCGAGGTACGGGTGATGCTGCTGCACTTGTCCAACGAATTCATGGCGGTGGACAACATCGAGGTGTTGGACTATCTGGAGACGTTGCTGGACGCCGCGCGGGCAACGCTGGTGGGTAACACGCCACCGCATTTGCAGATCGGCTATTCCGGGTCCGCGGCGGTGGGCGGCGATCTGCTGCGCGCCGCGCGGGACAGCATCGCGAACACGGAATTATTCACGGTGGTGCTGGTCGTGCTGATCCTGAGCATCGTCTACCGCTCGCCGCTGTTGGTCGTGATGCCGCTGGTGACCATCACCGCGTCGGTGATCGCCGCCACCAGCCTGGTGGCGATGCTGACGCAAGTCGATCGGTTGCCGGGATTCGAGTGGTGGAATTTCAAGATTTTTACCACGACCAAGGTGTTCATCGTCGTCATCCTGTACGGCGCCGGAACCGACTTTTTCCTGTTTCTCGTGGCCCGCTATCGCGAGGATTTGGAGGAAGGCCACGAGCCCGGCGAAGCGGTCGCCCGCTCGTTGGGCGCGGTGGGCACCGCCCTGGCGGCCAGCGCCGTCACGACGATTCTCGGGCTGGGGACGATGTTTTTCGCCGATTTCGGCAAGTTCCGCAACAGCGGGCCGGCCATCGGTTTGTGTTTGGCGGTCACGCTGGTGGCCTGCTTGACGCTCGCCCCCGCGTTGTTGCGTGCCTTTGGCCGGGGCGTATTCTGGCCTTTCGGGATGCCGCAGGCGAAACGTTCGTCCGCGTGGGATGACGGCGGCGGCGCGCAGCACTCCGGCGAATCAAGGTTTTGGAACGTTCTTGCGTCCGCGATTGTCGCGCGGCCTGGCTTGATCCTGATGGTCAGCCTGCTGATCCTGTTGGTTCCTGCGGTGCATGGCGTGCGAAAGGGCGGCCGCATCACCTACGATTTCCTCAGCCAACTGCCGCGCGAACGTCTCAGCCGGCAGGGGGCGGAATTCATGAAGCGGCACTTCGACGTCGGCGAAGCGGGACCGTTGACCGTGGTCGTCTTTCAACCCCAGGGCGGCTTTGACACCAGGCCGGGACGCGAACGGATCGCCGAACTGACTCGGGAACTCTATGTCGAGGGCGTATCCGCCGTCCGCAGCGTCTCCGATCCGCTGGGCAAGTTCCCCCCCGGCCGACGCTTCGGCCTGTTCGGCAAGGACTCGTGGACCAAGCTGATCGCCAGCCCGCACACCCAGACGCAGAAGTACTACGTGGCCACGGAAGGGGATTATGCCGGCGACGTGACGCGGCTGGACTTGATCCTGCGGTACGATCCGTTTTCGGCCGAAGCGGAAGAGGTGCTGACGCGCGTCGAGCACAAGCTGCAGACGATCCAGGACGAAACGGACTCCGCCTGGCGGAATTCGACCTTTGTGTACTCCGGCATGAGTGCCGACCTGCGCGATTTGAAACGCGTCACGCAGTCCGATAATCGCCGCATCCAGATCTTGGTCGTGCTGGCGGTATGGGCGGTGTTGCTGGTCATGTTGCGGCGGCCGGCGGTATGCCTGTACATGATCGCCACGGTGCTGTTCAGTTATTACGTCACGTTGGGCGTGACGGTGTGGTTCTTTTCCTGGGTGTACGGCCCGGAGTTTCTCGGGCTGGATTGGAAAGTGCCCATATTCCTGTTCGTGATCCTGGTCGCCGTCGGGCAGGACTATAACATCTACCTGGTGACGCGGGTGTATGAAGAGCAGGCGAATTGGGGACCGCTGGTGGGACTGCGGCGGGCCGTTGTCCGCACCGGCGGAATCATCACCAGCTGCGGAGTGATCATGGCTGGCACGTTCGTCTCGATGACGGCTGGCACGTGGGGGCCCATGGTATCGGCTTGGTTCCCAGCCGCCGGAGCGTTGTTGGGCACGGGCGCCAACGCGCTGGCCGCCATCGTCCAGCTGGGGTTCTCGCTGTCCTTCGGGATCCTGTTGGACACCTTTATCGTGCGAACGGTCTTGTTGCCCGCCTTCCTGGCCCTGCTGCACCGCCGCACCAAGAGTCCTGTCCCGCCGCCTGCGTTTCCGCCCACGCCGCATCACAAGCCGACCGACGCCGGCGCGGCACGCCGGACTTCGACAGTATGAAAATGATCGCAGCGATCAAGGTACGACGATCGACTCCTCCGGCAGTGGGTACCCATACTTCTGCATGTACGGCAGCCAGCGCTGGGTGACCGCGGCGTGGTCCTCCGGGGCGAGCCGGTAACGGCTGGGGCGATAGTCGGTCCGCCGGGCAAAATAGGCTTCGACGGCGGGCCGGGCCGGTTCAAAATCGCCTAGGTCCAGCCGCTGGTAGATCTGCCGCAGCTGGCCCGGCGGGTCATGCACCAAGTCCTCGTAGCGGACATCGCAAATCCGTTGCGGATCGATATTCCGCCGAGCGGATTCGAAGCTGTCATACATCTGACAAAAGGTCCCCACAACCCGCTCGTCCAGCCCCGCGTAGTTCGGCCGCTGGTAGCTTTGTGCGGCAAACAGCGACTTCCACAGCTTGACCGTCGACGCGAACACGGCATAGGGATCCCGGACGATGTGCAGATAGCGGGCTCGTGGAAACAGCTGTTCCAAGACCGGCAGGCGAAATGTGTGAGGGGGCGATTTCAGCACGAGTCGGCCGGGCCGGTTGCGGATCAGTTGGCGGAGGAATTTCGTCAGCGTTTGTTGCCAGCGAGCCAGTTCGCCGGGACTCAACCCGTCCAGCGTCCAGTACGCGTTGAACTGCGGCGACTCGTTGGGAAAGGCGATACTCAGGTAGGGACTGGGCAGGCCCAGGGCCAGCAGCGCGAATTCGTCTTCTTGCGGCAGATCCCATTCGACCGGCATGTCGTCGGCGATGCGGTTCCTTGGCAAGACGAAGCGAATCCAAGGTTTCAGCCAGCGCTGGCTGATCAGAAAATGATGCGGCACGAAACACTCGTAGTTCGTCGGACAACGGTGCCTCGCGTCCAAGGCCAGCAATTCGTGCAGCAGCGTCGTCCCGGTTCGCCAATGGCCGACAATGAACAGAGGGTCATCGGCCAAGGCGATGCGTTTCAGCGAAGATGCTAGAAGTATGTCTTGCAGCGAGCCCAGCGCCGAATTGAACAAGGCGCAGCCGACATCGCACGTGCATGCCGGCAGAGACGAAAAGGGCAGGCGAAACCGATGGCCGGCCAACAGTCGCCACAGGGCCGGAAATCCGCAACCCATCCAAATTACGCCCGTTTTCCAGGAGACGGGAGGAGTTTTGTCCGGAGCAGGCGGTGGACGGTTCGTCATGACATCCTTTCGTTGAATGCCGCACCAGGGGGACCGGCCGGCGAAAAACTCGCTCCCAAACCCTCGGGCAGCCTTGCCCTCGCCCATAACATATTATTAAGCTTTCCCAAACGGTCCCCCAGTTATCGAGAGTTTCGGCTTGGGCCGCAACCCCGGGCTAGACTCTTGTATCCGGCCCCCACCGGAACGATAATCGCAATTGCCGGGCCAGCCGGTGAACGAGGCCGTGGTAGACAGTCAGGTGAGAGGACACAAGATGCACAGCGAGATGAATGTGGTTTCGCAGCCGCCAGTTGACAGCGCCCCGCACAAGCCGCGAAACAAGGAACGCACGAACGCGGCCGAGTCGGGGGAGCGGAACGCCGTCCAGCGATTGACGGCCCATTTGAGCCGCGATCGAATCGTGCGGCTGGCGCTGTTGTTTTTGGATAATATGCCCGACGTCCATCTGAAGGACCTGCGGGTCGACGACATGGACGAACAGCGGCGGATGCGGGTCGGCGAGCGGATCTTGACCAATTTCGGGTCGGACAGCTTTCTGGGCCTCGACCGTCACCCGGCCGTCCAGCGGGCGCTGGTCGAGACCACCGCCCGCTGGGGAACACACAACGGCGCCTCGCGCGCCTTTTGCAGCGTCAGCCTGTGCGAGGAAGCCGAGTACCGCCTGGCCCGCTGGCTGGGCGTCGAGGACACGCTGATCTTTCCCACCGTCACGCTGGCGAACATCGGCCTGATCCCGGGCATCGCCGCCAAAGGGGACCTGCTGGTGGTCGATCGCCAGTCGCACGACACGATCCATCAGGCGGCGAAAATCGCGGCGGCCGACGGGGCAATCTTGGAAGAGATTCATCCGCTGTGCGCGGAATCGTTGGAACGGGTTCTGGAAAAGTCGTCCGCCAAAAACCGGGTGGTTGCCGTCGACGGCGTGTACAGCATGACCGGCAAAATTCCGCCGCTGAAGCAGATCGACGAAGTGACGCGGCGGTACGGCGGAATTCTCTACGTGGACGACGCGCATGGCACGGCGGTAGTCGGGCCGCGCGGCCGCGGGGCGGCGTGCTCGAGCCTGGGCGGCCTGGACCAGGTGCTGATGGTCGGCTCGCTGTCCAAAGCCTTTTCCTGCATGGGCGCGTTTGTGACCTGCAATTCCAAACTGAAACGCGTGCTGAAACTCCGTTCCAGCACCTTTATTTTCGGCGGTCCTGTGCCGCCCCCGTATCTGGCGGCCGTGTGCGCCGTGTGCGACATCCTGGAATCGGCCGAATACGATCGGTTGCTGGAGCGATTAAACTCGCTGATGCAGCGTTTGATCGACGGCGTCCGCGCGTTGGGCTTGCAGATCCTGGGCGGCGAAGCCCCGATCGTCTCCGTGGTGATCGGCGATATCGAACAGACGTTGCAAGCCGGCAAATGGCTCTTCGACCGTGGTTACTACGTCCAATCGGCGACGTACCCGGCGGTTCCCCTGAACGGCGGCCTGTTGCGAATCCTGGTGAACGCCAATCATTCGGATCAAGCCTTGGAAGGATTGCTCGTCGCCCTGGCCGAAATGAAGGACCACTTTCGCTTGGGACGCTAAGGCTGCGGCGCCCCGAGATTCGGCGGAGACCTGCGAACGAGGCCCGAAGCAGTGAGTCCCCCCGACGCGTCGAGTTTGAGCCGCGTCGATTTCGGGACGCGTAATAACAAATCGAGTTGGTGGCGGAGAGCTATGATGGCCTGGATTATCTTGCTGATCGCCTCGCTCTTCGAGGTGACGTGGGTTGTCGGTTTGAAGTTCACGGGGGGATTTACCCGTCTTTGGCCCAGCGTGTTCACCGTGGCTGCCAGTATTGTCAGCGTCGTGCTGCTGGCCCAAGCCACCAAGACGCTGCCCATCGCGACCAGTTACGTGATCTGGACGGGAATCGGTGCTGCCGGGAGCGTGATCTTGGGAGTTTTTTGGATCGGCGACGAAGTGGCCAGCCTGCCGCGGCTGATCTGTATCGGGCTGATCGTCATCGGCATCGCGGGCTTGAAGATGAACACGCCCGACGAACACACCAAGCTGCCGCCAAGTGGCAGGAATGTGACAAGTCCCTCCGTTCAGAACGCTGGCTCCTCAGAACGCGGGGGATGATGAGCGGTTGACGATGGAGCCGGCCTGGGTGGCGGATGGCGGGGGGGAAGGAGCCGAGCCACGCGACAACACGACCGCAGTTTCCCAGGTCGAACGGGAAATTGTTCTCGCCGCCTTGTTTCACCGCGGCCGTCAGACCCCAGGTGTTAGCGCAAGCACCGAGCGGATGCCCTGCCAGCCGTTTGCGGCACATTGTCCGGGCATACATCAAGTCCCTTTCGGGGGTGTCGTGATGCCTGGAACGGCGATGAAAGCCGAACCACAATGCTTCTTGGCTGCCAATTCCAGCCAGCGGCTTCGCTTCCATGGCGAAGCGGATTTCGGCAACCCAAAAAAGCCTCGTTCATGTCTCGGACCGATTGGGTCGATCGGAGCTTCCGGATCACGGAGGATCCAATTCCAAGTTCAGCGTGTTAGTCCCCGGCTTGACCTCGACGCGCAAATCGCTCGTCTCGACCGCCGCGTACCTGGGATGAATCAAGGACTTGGGCTCCTCGCCGATTCCCTGCATCGTCTGCTCGTACGTTCGTGTTTCCGGCGTTGTCGCGCCGACGACAAGAACCTTATACGTCCCAGGTTTCGCCCCGTCATCGACATCATAGGTGCCGATCGTGAAAGAACCGTCCTCCTCGATCCGACCGTTCGCCCCGGCGGGCCCTCCGGTGAGAATGATCCGTCCACGGGCCAGCGGGGTACCGTCCTTAAGCTTGGCAGTTCCCGTCACCGTACAGGTTTCACTGCTACCGCAACCGGACTGGAAGGTCATCGCCAGGACGAGCAAACAAAAAGAGAAAGCTTTTGCAGGCATTTTCTTAGCACCGTTTTTCGACAGACTCGTCGTGTTTCCAATCACCTCGACACAACAGGCATCACGGGACACTGACCGCTTCACCATCCGCGCACCGCGTCAAGCTCTCCAGCAACCTCTGATCGATATCCACACTGATCGACTTGATCGCCCCGTCACACATGGCGAAATTCACCGATCCAGGATGCCAACTACCCAGCGAGCTTTCGCCCGCCTGCCTGAAGTCGGCGGAATAGTCATTAGGTCCCTTGGCCAAGGGACGCCCTTTGGTGGGCCCGGTCCACCAGTATTCGCCGTAGCCGTAATCGTGATTGGGACCTGGGCAGATCGCAAATGGGGTACAATCACGATGGTTGGTGCTGGTTCCACCGCACAGGCCGAGGCCCGCACGGGAGAGGTGTTTTTCTCCAACTAGGAACGTGGACGACGTCCCGTCCACGATCGACTCCATGCCCGCCGTCTGCCAGCTCCGCACGAGAAACAGAGTGGCGTCCACGTTGAGAGGTCTCGCGGCCTTGATCGCTTGCTGAAACGTGCTCGCATTGCTGGACCAAGCGTGATACTCGGTAGTTCCCGTGTTGGTGGACCAGGTCGGGATGGCGTAGTCCGATGGTTGCTGTCCGGTGCTGGTAACGGCGTTTTTGGCGTGACGCGAGGGACACAAATAGGCCGGAACGCGGCACTCCGGCGCCTTCGTAGCTTGCCAGTTCGGGGGCGCCGTACTGTTTACGTTCGCGAAAGGGGCTTCCATGTCGAACAGATTGTAAACGGCCTGGGCTTCCATGAACGGCAGGATAAAAGCAAAATAAGTCCCGAAGTACCTGCTACTGACGGTGTAATCAATCGCGAGCGGTGGCAATTTCCGGTACGTGTCATGGAAATTGTGGGTGGCGATCCCTATTTGCTTCAGGTTATTTATGCACTCGGTTCGCCGTGCCGCCTCGCGCGCGGCTTGGATCGCCGGTAGCAGTAGCGCGACCAGGATGCCGATGATTGCGATCACCACCAATAGCTCAACCAAGGTGAAGCCTTGTTCTCTGCGAGTTCGCAGCATAGTCCTGCTCCTTACATATAGCCCGAATCAGGGCGCCGACTGGATAATACCGAATGTGGAATTTGCCAGCCGAAACAGATCGCTCGACTGGTCCACTAACATGATAGCCTGTTTACGTCGCAAAGTCCAAGGGATGGTTAAGGGAGCTTGGTTAAGGGAGCTTGGTTAAGGGAGCCTGGTTAAGGGAGCCTGGTTAAGGGAGCTAGCTGCGATTCGGACGAAAGCGGCCGACGCGGGGTGAACGGCTTGTTCTCGTTAAACGATCGGATGACGTGGCCCAAGGATCGAGCATACCTACATGCGGAGGACGAGATTCTGCCACCAAGACCATCGCCGCCAGCGATGTATTGTACAGCCGACCGCCCGCATCGGCGCCGTGTCCGCCCGTAAAGAACCAGCTGCCCTGGGCCGCCCCGTCCTGGGCCTGACTGCCGGTCTCCGAGACGCAAATCCAGCGCCAGTCCACAGCGTGTCTCGCTCCGGGCCCTGGTTGCTCACAGCCAAGCTCCAGCAGGCGGCGTCCGCGGCAACTGGTTCCTCTGCCGAAGCGGCGCCGCGTAACTGAATCGAAGCGGCCGCTTTCAGTTCGATATCGCTGCCCAGGGCCAACGTGAACAGGGTTTGCACGACAAGACATGTCAGACTACCGCGCATGGTTCGGCTCCTTTGCTTGCGTCGAGCGAAGATGGATTTTGGGCGACCGGAAATATTAGCTTACCCATCGTTCGAGCAATGAGCGAGCGGACTGGCACCTGGCTAGCGCCTCGCGGCTCACTGTGTCCGGGGGCAACGTGAGCGGCATTGGGCTAGAGTTATTCCGCTCAGTTATTTCTGTGCCGGTCCTTAGCGTCTCACGGCGAGCGCGGGCGCGGCTTCGGGAGCATTCTCGGCGAGCAGTTCTTCGATCAGCGTTTCGGCATCCGCCGTCGTGTATTCCAGCCGCTCCATCCAAAGAGAATCAAACGCGCTCGTCGTATCGCCGAACGGTTCCGGCCGAAGGCATGCCACAATACTGGAGCCGATCCGCGCGTGCAAATCGTCATTGGGGCTGGTTTGGGACAGGTTGCAGCCAAAGCAACTCCGCAGCGCCCACCGCAATAATTGCCAGGACTGTTCCGCATGGGGCTGCTGAAACTGGTCGCGAGCGTCCGCGGCGAAATCGATGACCCGCCCCGTGTCGAAAGCGAACGTCGCGACGTTACCGTGGGGCGGCAGATACGCCAGCAGCATGTCCGTCCAGCGTTCGCTGCGATGCCGCACGCGGTTGATGGCCAGCACCGCGCCCGGATCGCGATCCTGGGCGTGCAACATGAAGCGGAGCGCCCGGTTGCGCGCTTCCAGATGCCCCAGAAACACGCTCCGCACAACGGGCGACACGCAGCCGCCGTGCCGATCATACGCACATGCTACGGCCGTCCAGACGCGCGTCAGGATCTCGCCGGTCAGGATTTCCTCCAGCACGGGCCGGGCGCGCCGCCAAACGAGCGGCATTCGCTCGTCGCCGGAACGTAGTTGTTCCAGATCTTTCTTCAGCGAACGAGCCCAACGGTCAAAGCGGCTGCGGGATACGGACCAATACTCCCAGACGCTGGCGTCCGGCAGACGCCTCTGGCCTTGGATGAACGCTTGGGCGTTGACGGCGATTGCCGCGCTTAACTCAATCAATTCGTAGCATCGCATGGGGTTACTCGTTTTCTGAGGCTGACGCGCGACAAGTTCGCGACGGATCAGGCTGCAATGCAAACCCTGCGCCCTGTTGCGTGCATCCGCCGGCTCACCGCCATCGTTCGGGCTCCCGACATTCTGAGATAGGGGCTGGGGTGTCGGCCCCCACGTGGACCGGTCTCTCCGAGACCGGATTCCGTGTCTCGGAGAGACGCGGCCACGTGAGTCGCCGGACGATACGCCGGAATTGTGACCCTTGAGTCGGGGCAATCCTTCCAGAAAACCACGAAAATCCAAGGGTTGTCAGGATGTCAGGGCTCTTTGGCTGGCGCGGCCCAGGCTGCACGCCAGTGGAGAGAACCACATGCCAAACTGCCCCTGCCGAGCTGACCCTAGCGAATCATCGCCGTCCGAATCATGGTGGTGAGGCAGGTTGGAAAAAGGCAACGAACGCGGTTTCGAGGACGTCGCGGATCGGCAACATCGCCCCGCCGGAATGATTCATCAGCCGCAGGGCAGCGGCAAATGCCGCCGTTTACCGCCAGACGGCCAGGGCGGAGCCGAGGGTGACGCCGGGGGCGGGCAGAGTACTGGTGCCCATCAGGTGTTCGTCGATCGCGCGGGCCGCGCCGCGGCCTTCGTTGATGGCCCAGACGACCAGCGATTGACCGCGGCGGCAGTCGCCGGCGGCAAACACCCCGGAAACACTGGTGGCAAAACGACCGTGGACCGCTTGGTAGTTGCTGCGAACGTCGCGTTCCACGCCCAGCGAGCCGGATGCGGCATGATCGGGACCCAAGAACCCCATCGACAGCAACACCAGATCCGCCCGCCAAATGCGGGTCGTGCCGGGCACTTCGCTAAATGGCGCGGCGTCCTTGGGCTTCGACCAGTCGATGGCCACGGTGCGGACGCCGGCGACACGGCCGCTGCCGTCGTCGACAAATTCCTTGGTCAACACGCCGTAGGTGCGCGGATCGCTGCCGAACTTGGCCGCATACTCGTCGTGCGAATAGTCCATGCGAAAGACCTTGGGCCACTGCGGCCAAGGATTGTCGGGGGCCCGCCGCTTGGGCGGCGTCGCCAGCAACTCGAAATTCACGACGCTCTTGGCACCGTGACGCAACGAAGTCCCCACACAGTCCGCGCCGGTATCGCCGCCGCCGATTACGATCACGTCCAAACCGTGGGCGCTGATGTAGGTGCCGTCGCCCAGCTGCGAGTCGAGCAGGCTCTTGGTGTTATGCGTCAGGAATTCCATCGCATAGTGGATGCCTTTTAATTGGCGGCCGGCCAGCGGCAGGTCCCGCGGGACGGTGGCCCCCGTCGCCAATAGCAAGGCGTCGTATTGGTTCCGCAACTCGGCCGGATCGGCGAACCGGATCTCCTCACCGCACTGCTGCATGATCTGCGTCATGTGGCCCGCAGGAAAGTCCTCGCGGGGGCCGACGTGCGTCCGCGTGACGAATTCGATCCCCTCGTCGCGAAGCAACTGGATCCGGCGCTCGACGACGTTCTTGTCCAGTTTCATGTTGGGGATGCCGTACATCAGCAAACCGCCGATGCGGTCGGCCCGCTCGAAGACCGTGACGTGATGGCCGACCTTGTTCAGTTGGGCGGCCGCGGCCAAGCCGGCGGGGCCGGACCCGACGACGGCCACCTTTTTGCCGGTGCGAGTTTCCGGCGGCTGCGGCTCGATCCAGCCTTCGGCAAAGCCGCGGTCGATGATCGCGTTCTCGATGTTCTTGATCGTCACGGGCGGGTCGGTAATGCCCAGCACGCAGGCGCCTTCGCACGGCGCGGGACACGTGCGGCCGGTGAACTCGGGAAAGTTGTTCGTTTTGTGCAGCCGGTCCAAGGCGTCCCGCCAACGGCCGCGATAGACCAGATCATTCCACTCGGGAATCAGATTATCGATCGGACAACCGCTGGCCGACATGCAGAAAGGAACGCCGCAATCCATGCAACGGGCGCCTTGCGACTGCAGATGGCCGTCTTGGGGCGCGGTGTAAATCTCGTCAAAGTCCGCGATCCGCTCCAGCGGCGGACGATAGGGCACGGCTTTCCGCGGGTACTCTTTGAAACCGGTTGGCTTTCCCATGGATTCTTGATTCCTTGGCGATTGATCGTTGGGGGCGGGGACTCTTCGTTACCGGGCGGCGAACTCCTCGCGAACCGGGGCTTCCTCTTCTTCCTCGTGGGCCCGGCGGTCCATCAGCACCCGCTTGAGGTCGATGGGCATAACCTTGACAAACTGCTCGCGGATAATCGTCATCCACTGGTCCAACACCCGTTCGGCGACGGGCGAGCCGGTGTAAGTCTGGTGCATTTCGATCATTTCCAATAGTTCACCGATGTCCTCTTCGGCTTCGACACGTTCCAGTTCGATGGTTCCCAAGTTGCACTTGGTGGCAAAATCGCCGGCGGCATCCCAGACGTAGGCGACCCCGCCCGACATGCCGGCGGCAAAGTTGCGGCCGGTCGTGCCGAGAATGATCGCCCGGCCGCCAGTCATGTATTCACAGCCGTGATCGCCGACGCCTTCGACGACGGCCCAAGCGCCGCTGTTGCGGACGCAAAACCGCTCGGCCGCGCGGCCGCGGAAGAACGCCCGGCCGTCCGTGGCCCCGTACAAGACCACGTTGCCCACCAGGATGTTTTCCTCGGCGGCAAACGTGCTCTGCGCGGGCGGGTAGACGATCAGCTTGCCGCCGGACAAGCCCTTGCCCGCGTAGTCGTTGGCGTCGCCTTCCAGTTCCAGCGTGATCCCCCCGGCCAGGAAGGCGCCGAAGCTCTGCCCGGCCGAGCCCACGAACTTGAGGTGGATCGTGTCGTCGGGCAGCCCCTTCTCGCCCCATTTTTTGACCACTTCGTGACTGAGGATCGCACCCACCGTGCGGTGCGTGTTGATGATCGGCAGCGTCGCTTTGATCGCCTCGCCGCGCGTCAACGCCCGGGCGGACAGCTTCAACAGGTGCGTGTTGTCCAGCGCCCGGTCCAGGCGGTGATTCTGCGGGATCGTGCAGCGGACGGAGACCAGTTCGTGCGGCCGGCGCGCCGGGGCCAGAATCGGCCGCAGGTCCAGGCCGTCCGTTTTCCAGTGCCGGATCGCGTCTTCCGGCTCCAGACAATCCACGCGGCCGATCATCTCGTCCATCTGGCGAAAACCCAATTGAGCCATGACCTGCCGCGCTTCTTCGGCGACCATGAACAGATAGTTGATCACGTGCTCGGGCTTGCCGTTGAACCTCTTGCGCAACACCGGGTCCTGCGTGGCCACGCCGACCGGGCAGGTGTTCAAGTGGCATTTGCGCATCATGATGCAGCCCAGCGTGATCAGCGGCGCGGTGGCGAAGCCCATCTCTTCGGCGCCCAGCAGCGCGGCGATGACCACGTCGCGGCCCGTGCGAATGCCGCCGTCGGTCTGCAGCACGACGCGGCTGCGGAGATCGTTCAGCACCAGTGTCTGGTGCGCTTCGGCGATGCCCAGCTCCCACGGCAGGCCGGCGTGCTTGATACTGGTCAGCGGCGAAGCGCCGGTGCCGCCGGAATCGCCGGAAACCGTGATGTGCTCGGCGTGCGCCTTGGCCACCCCCGCCGCGACGGTTCCCACGCCCACTTCGGAAACCAGCTTGACGCTGATCCGCGCCGACGGGTTGGCGTTCTTCAGATCGTAGATCAGCTGGGCCAGGTCTTCGATCGAGTAGATATCGTGGTGCGGCGGCGGGCTGATCAGTCCCACCCCGGGCGTCGAATAGCGGATCCGGGCGATGTTCTCGTCGACTTTGCGCCCCGGCAACTCGCCGCCTTCGCCGGGCTTGGCGCCCTGGGCGATCTTGATCTGCAACTCGTCGGCGTTGGTCAAGTACCAGGCGGTCACGCCGAACCGGCCCGAAGCCACCTGCTTGATGGCCGAGCGTTTCGAGTCGCCGTTGGGCAGCGGCTTGTAGCGGGCCGAATCCTCACCGCCTTCGCCCGTGTTGCTCCGCCCGCCGATGCGGTTCATGGCGATCGCCAGGCTCTCGTGGACTTCGGCCGAAATCGAGCCGAAACTCATGGCCCCGGTGCAGAAGCGTTTGACAATCTCACTGGCCGGCTCGACTTCCTCCAGCGGAATCGGCTCGCCGTTGGCCCCCGACTTGAAACGCAGCAGGCCCCGCAACGTACAGCGGGCGCGGGCGTCCTCGTTCAACAGCTTGGCAAACCGCCAATAGGCGTCGCGGTCGCCGGTCCGCGCCGCGACTTGCAAGTCGGCGATCGCCTCCGGGCTCCAGCTGTGCCGCTCGCCTTCGGCCCGCCAGTGGAACTCACCCGGATTGGGCAGCACGGACAGCCGGTCTTCGGCCCTGGTCGGATAACCCAGCGAGTGCCGCCGCAGGGATTCTACGGCCAGCGTTTTCAGTCCCACGCCTTGCACGCGGCTGGCGGTGCCCGCGAAGCACAAGTCGATCACTTCTCGGTTCAGCCCCACCGCCTCGAAAATCTGCGCCCCCTTGTAGGATTGCAGCGTCGAGATGCCCATCTTGGCCATCACCTTGAGAATGCCTTTGGCGACGCCGACGCGGTACGTCGTGACGATCTTGTCATCGTCCGGAAAATCGGCGTCTTCCACGAGTCCGTCGCGGCGGGCTTGCCACAAGGCTTCAAAGGCCAAATACGGGTTGATGGCGTCGGCTCCGTAGCCGACCAGCAAGCAGTGATGATGCACCTCGCGGGCTTCGCCCGTTTCCAGCACCAGCCCGATCCGCGTCCGCTTGGCCTGCCGCACCAAGTGATGATGCACCGCGCCGCAGGCCAGCAGCGAGCTGACCGGCACGCGTTGGGCCGAGGTGGCCCGGTCCGACAGGACCACCAGACTGTAGCCCTGGTCGATCGCCGCTTCGGCTTCGCCACAGATCCGCTGCAGGGCCGCCTGCATGCCGTCGGGCCCCGCCTCGCGCGGGAACGTGATGTCGATGGTGCGGGTCGTCCAGCCGCGATGATCCATCTCCTGGAGCGCGGCCAGCTCTTCGTTTCTCAGGATCGGATGCGGCATCAGCAACCGCTGGCAATGCAGCGGCGACGTCTCCAGCAGGTTCTGCTCCGGGCCGATGTAGCACTCCAGCGACATGATGATTTCTTCGCGGATCGAGTCGATCGGCGGGTTGGTCACCTGAGCGAACAACTGCTTGAAATAGTCGTACACCAGCCGCGGCTGGTCGCTCAGGCATGCCAGTGCGGAGTCGTTGCCCATCGAGCCGATCGGATCCCGCTTCTGCTGGATCAGCGGCAACAGCATGAACTGGAGCGTCTCGATCGTGTATCCGAACGCCTGCAGCCGCGGAAACAGCGTGGCGGGCTCGAAGCGGGCGGCGCCCGGCGGGGGACTCAGGTCCTGCAACTCGATGCGGTTCTGCCGCAGCCACTGGCCATACGGCCGGCGGCCGGCGAAATCGTCCTTCAGTTCCTCGTCTGGAATCAGCCGGCCCTGCTCGAAATCGACCAGGAACATGCGTCCGGGCTGCAAACGGCCTTTGGCCTTGATGTTTTTCGGGTCGACCGGCAACACGCCCACTTCGCTGGCCATGATCACGCGGTCGTCGTGCGTCAGGTAATAGCGGCTGGGACGCAGGCCATTGCGGTCCAACACGGCGCCAATGCAGCGGCCGTCGGTGAACGTGATCGACGCCGGCCCGTCCCAAGGCTCCATCACGGCGGAATGGTACTCATAGAACGCCCGCTTGTTCTCCGGCATTGTGTCATGCTTCTGCCACGCTTCCGGGATCATCATCATGACCGCCTCCTGCAGCGAGCGGCCGGACATCAGCAGAAACTCCAGCACGTTGTCGAAGTTGCCCGAATCCGAGCAGCCCGGCTCGGCGATCGGAAACAACTTGGCCAGATCGTCCCCAAACAGCCCGCTGGCCGCCATGCCTTCGCGAGCCCGCATCCAATTCACGTTGCCCTGCAGCGTGTTGATCTCGCCGTTGTGGCTCATGAAACGCAACGGTTGGGCGCGGTCCCAACTGGGAAACGTGTTCGTCGAGAACCGCGAGTGAACCATCGCCAAATGCGTGCGAAAGCTGTCGTCGGCCAGGTCGGGATAAAACAGCAATAGCTGGTCGGCCATCAACATGCCTTTGTAGATGATGACCTTGGTCGACAAGCTGCAAACGTAAAACATGACGGCTTGTTTCAGGCGGCGATCGCCCCGCAGTTCGTGGCTGGCCCGCTTGCGGATCACGTACAGCTGCCGCTCGAAGGCGTCGCCCTCCAGGCCGTCCGCGGCGGCGACGAACAGCTGCTCGATGGCCGGCTGGGCCGCCGATGCCGACGGTCCGAGATCGGCCTCGACGCTCCGCACCGGCACCCGCCGCCAGCCGACCAGCCGCTGGCCCTGTTCGGCGACGATTCGCTCGACAACCCGCTTGCACGTCTCCCGCTCGTCGTCGAGCGTGGGCAAAAACACAATGCCCGCCCCGTACCGGCCCGGCGCCGGCAATTCGGTGCGCAAATCGACCTGGGCCACTTGGGTCAAAAACTCGTGGGGCAAAGCTGTCAGAATGCCGGCCCCGTCCCCGGTCGTCGCTTCGCAGCCGCAAGCGCCCCGATGGCTCATCCGCCGCAGCACATGATCGGCATCCAGCACCAGTTGATGACTTCGCTCGCCCTTGATATGCGCGACAATCCCCACGCCGCAAGCGTCTTTCTCGTAGGCGGGATCGTACAGGCCGTACTTTTCGGGATATCCGTACATGTTTCGCAAACTCATTTCCAACTTGGGTTTCATCGTCGTCCGCCGGCGTCTTGGGAACGAGGGGCGGCTTGTCGCCGCTGCTCGCTATCGTGACAGGATTCCAGGTGCGATCTGTTCACGTGCGGCTAAAAGCGGTATCAAGCCGCCGCACTTCAAAATGCCTGGCTCCGCCGTGATTTTCTAATCTTACCTGAATTTTGATTTCGCTTCGAGTGGCGGTCCTTGGACCCCTCAGCGAACCGCTTGGCGAATTAGAAAAGCAAATACAGGGGAAACGTTTTCATTAGCAAATACGATACAAGTGTATTCTTGAACGCGGTCCTGGTCAAGCCGTCCCGAGGCATGTCCTGTGTTCGGTGCAGCCGCTTTTTAGGGATCTTGAATGCGACAGCGGTCGAGAGTAATGTATTTGGATACCGATTCGCTGTTTTGCGGGCAGATGCTGTCTGCCGTCGGCGATCACGCCTAGACCTCTTTCCATCCGGAGTTTGCACGCCGTGAAGAAAACCGCTTTGACTGCCGCTGTTTTGGGATTGTTCGTGTTCGCCGCTCAACTGGTGTACGCCGAGGAGGGCTGGGTCAGCTTGTTCGACGGCAAGTCGTTCGAGGGCTGGAAGGCCAGCGAGAACAAGGATTCGTGGAAGATCGTGGATGGCGAGTTGGTGTGCCACGGACCGCGGAGTCATCTGTTTTACGACGGCGATTTGAAGCCCTTCAAGGACTTTGAATTCAAGGCCGAAGTAATGACGACGGCGGGCAGCAACTCGGGCATCTATTTCCATACGCGTTTCCAGCCCGAAGGCTGGCCGCGATATGGCTACGAAGTGCAGGTGAACAACACGCATTCCGACCCCAAGAAAACGGGCGGCTTGTACGGCGTGGCGGACGTTTTCGAGGCTCCGGCCAAAGACGGCAAGTGGTTCGAAATGCATATCGCCGTCCAGGGCAAGCGCGTCGTGATCAAGGTGGATGGCAAGCAGGTCGTCGACTATACCGAGCCGGCCGACCAGCAAGCGGCCGCAGGCGGCTTTGTGCGCGCGATCGGCGAAGGCACGTTTGCGCTGCAGGCGCACGACCCGAAAAGCGTCGTGCATTACAAGAACATTCGCGTCAAGAAGCTGCCCTAGGGGACGGCTGTTTTATGGATAAGATTCGCACATTTATCGCCGTCGAGCTTCCGCCCGAGGTTCGGACTCGGGCGGTCGAGTTGGTCGAAGTGCTTCGGCCCGCCGGCGGAGACGCGAGATGGGTCGAGCCGCACAACATGCACTTGACCCTCAAGTTCTTGGGCGACGTGCGTCAAGAGGGCTTGGCGGACGTATGCCGTGTCGTCGCCAAGGCGGCGGCCGATTTCCAGCCATTTCCGATCACGCTCGGCAGCGCGGGGGCGTTTCCGGACACGCGGCGCCCGCGCACGTTATGGATCGGCGTTACGCGAGGCCAGCCGGAACTGGTTCGCTTGCAGACGGCCATCGAACGCTTGCTGGCCAAACGCGGTTTTCGCAAAGAGGACCGGGCCTTTCATCCCCACTTGACGATCGGACGAATTCGCGAAAGCGGGCCCGCCATGGGGGAATTGGGCCAACTGATCCAGAGCCGCGCCGACTTTACGGCAGGCGATTCGATAGTTCGCGAAGTAGTGGTTTTCGCCAGTCATTTGTCGTCCTCCGGCCCGACCTACGAGCCGCTGGCCCGCGCGCCGCTGGGCGGTTGACGGCGGATCCTGCGCCGACAATCCTCGGATGCAACACCGCGGGAAACGCTTCGACTTCGCCGTGTCCTTCCACGATCCGGGCGACGTACTCGCGAGGCACCATGTTCACGGCTCGTCCTCTGGCTTTTGTGCCTTGTGTTTCCGCGCAAGTCGCTCCGCCCAGTCCAATTCGACGGCACCGACCAGCAGGTAGGTGAGGGTCGAACCGAAGGCGGCTAGCGGCCAAGCGGCCAAGTTCTGCAGCGACCAGCCCACGAGGCCCGTCAGGCCAACGGCGAGACTGATCGACAGGATGCTGAACGTCGTCGCCAAGGCGACGACATTGCTGGGCTCGCTTTCCAATGGATCCTGGAACATGCGGGTAATCGTCGCTTCGACGACGGCAAATGCGGCCACGCCGCCCGCGATGAACGTAAACACTTCAAAAGGCCCGGCGGGGCCTGTGAAGTGGCTCAAGAGGGCAAAATTCGCCGACACGATGATGGAGTAACCGAAGGCGGATGAGTTATTCCGGATTGCGCTGGACATTCCTCGCCGAAATATGCTCATCATATTCAGAACCCTCGGCTCCCCTCGCTTTCAGCCAGAGGCCGCCGAGTTTAACTCGGCGGAGTTTCACCTTCCGCCTAGAAACGCGACCGCATGCTCACTTCAGATGCTCCTGGCCATCAACGCTTCTCAGCGAACGTCCAGGACGATCACGGTGGCGATCGGATCCGGGGCGGCCGCGGGGACGGTGACGATCAGTTGACCGTCTGCGATGGTGGTGTCCAGCGGCTTGCCATCGGCCAACAGGAAGGCCCGGTCCGGTTGGTCGGCCAGTCCCGGGACGACCAGTTTGCCGCTTGCCGGCCAATCGAACACGTGCAGATACAGCCGCGTCTTGCCGTCAGCCAGTTGCTTCCGGGTGCAACGGCCCCAGTCCAATTTCTCGAACGCACTGGCCGTGGTGCCGTAGATCGAATCGCCGTTGACCGCCATCCACGCCCCGATCGCCCGCAGCGATTGCACGCTCTGCTGCGGCACCGTGCCATCTCCCTTGGGGCCGATGTTCAGCAGATAATTGCCGCCCTTGCTGGCGATGTCGATCAGGTTGCGGATCAGCGTCTCGTCCGATTTCCACTCGTGGTCGTGCTCGCTGTAGCCCCACGTCGTGTTCATCGTCATGCAGGTCTCCCAGTCCACGCCGGGCATGCCGGTCGCCGGGATGTGCTGCTCGGGCGTGATGAAATCGCCGTATTTCGGTTCCAGTTGCGGGGCGATCGCGGCCGTTCCCATGCCCGTGAAACCGGCCTCGGGGATGCGGAACAGCCGGTTGTTCATGACGATCGCCGGCTGTTTGCTCCGCACCAGGTTCATCAAGTCGAAGGCCCGCCACGCCTGGTCGCCCTGGAAATCCTGGGAACTGTAGTCCCACCACAAGACGTCCACCGGGCCGTAGTTGGAAACCAACTCGTCAACCTGCGCGTGCAGGTAATCGACGTACTTGGCATGGTCCCGCGTGCCGTTGGGGTACGGCTGGCCGCGGAGCGGGTGCGGCAGTTGTTTCGACAGCTCGTAGGCATACTGGTCATGGTGCCAGTCGATGACGGAGTGGTAGAAGCCGACGCGCAGGCCCTCGGCGCGCACGGCGTCGACGATCTCTTTGACCAAATCGCGTTGCAGCACGGCTCCGGCGTGGTAATCGCCCGCCTTGGAATCGTGGAGAGAAAAACCGTCGTGATGCTTCGAGGTGAACACCACATAGCGGCAGCCCGCCAGCTTGGCCAGTTTCGCCCACTGGCGGGCGAAGTCCGGCGTCGGTTTGAACTGCGGAATCGCGTGCTTGGCATAGGTGTCCGTGTCGGCCTTGACCCGCTGCTGAATCCATTCCATGCCGCCCCGCGTGCCGACCGGCTTGCCGTCCCACGTCCCGGCCAGTCCGGAGTACAATCCCCAGTGAACGAACATGCCGAACCTCGCTTCGCGCCACCACTGCATCCGCTCGTCGCGCTGCTGGGCGGTTTCCTGCGCCACGGCGTCCGGTTCGGCGGCGCGGGTGGATCGCGATCCCTTCGTGCAACACAACGCGGCCAAGAGAACGGCAAGGCATCTCAAGCTGAATCCTAAATGTGTCATCGTGATGTTTCCTTATGTCGAATTTGGGGATGGATGTTCAGTCGTTGGGCAGAGCGTCCTTGTCGCGGGCCGAAATTTCGGCCAGACGCCGCTTCATATCGGCGAGCACCTCGGGCTTGTCCGCCGCGAGGTTGGTGGTCTCGCCGAGATCCGCCGCCAGATCGAACAGCTCTTCATTGGCGTCTTTCTTACCGCCGGCTTGGGTGACCACCAGCTTCCAATCTCCGTAGCGGACCATTTGGGCGCGGAAACCGCCTGCGGCGCTGTACAGCGTGCGGGGCGGCGGGCTGTCGAGCTGTCCCGCCAGCACGGGCCAGACGTTCGTACCGTCCCATTTCAAGTCCTGCGCGGGTTTGGCGCCGGCCAGCGCACACAGCGTGGGCATCCAATCCACGGCGTGCAGCGGCGTGTGGATTTCGCCCGGTTCGAGCCGGCCCGGCCAACGGACGACGCCCGGCGTGCGAATCCCGCCTTCGTAGACTTGCGTCTTGTGCCCGCGCAAGGGCCGGTTGTGATTGCCCACCTTGAGCCGGGCGTATTCGCCGGGATACGGACCGCCTTGGTTGTCGCTGGGCGGATGAGCGCCGTTGTCGCTGAGGAAAATCACCAGCGTATTATCGCGCAGCTGTTTGCGATCCAACGCGGCCAGCACCTGGCCGATGACGTCGTCCATGTGCGTGGCGCAGGCGGCCCGCAGTCGCTGGGCGGGGTCGGTCAGATGCGCATTCAACTCCTGCCACGACTCCGGCTCGTCGAGCGGCACATGGATCGCCGTGAACGGGACGTACAGAAAGAACGGCTTGTCGCCGCGTTCTCCGAGCCACTGCAGCGCCTCGCGGGCGATCAGGTCGGTGACATGGCCCTGCTCGTCGATCAACTGACCTTGGCGATGCCACGTGTGGGTGAACTCGCCCATCTTGTAGCGATGATCGTACGGTCCGCAGCCGCCGGCCAGCGAGCCGTAGCCGTGATCGAAGCCGAACCGTTGCGGTCCCCAATCGGGATGCGAGCCCAGGTGCCATTTGCCGGTGATCGCCGTCTCGTATCCGGCGGATTTCAGGGCCGCCGCCAGCGTCACGGTATCGAACGGCAAGGCGCGGTTATTCTGGGCCGCGGTCACGCCGAAGCGGCTGGCATACCGGCCGGTCATCAGCGCCGCCCGCGTCGGCGAGCACATGGGGTGAACGTAGTGCGCTTCCAGCCGCACGCCCTCGGCCGCCAGCCGTTCCAAGTGCGGCAGCTTGTCGGTCGAACCGTGCCAAGGCACATCGGCCCAGCCCAGATCGTCGGCCACGAACAACACGATATTGGGCCGTTCGGCGGCCGCGAAGGCTTGGCCGCAGAGAGCGGCGAGTAACGCCGAGACGGTCAGAAGTGGTCGCATGGCTGGTCTCCCGTAATTTCCAAGGGTCGTGTCTTTTGTAAGATATCAGTCCAGCGACGGAGAGGGAACACCCGGGGAGCCCTGCCATTGACTTGTCACCGGTTGCGATTGGCTCGTAATTTTTCCCACGCGTCTCGATGGCAACGATCGGGCCGAACAGGATTGGAGCGGTCTGGCGTGTTCAGTTCACGTCATCAAGGTCGTGACATAGCACGTTGACAGCGACCGGTTTTTCTCCTCGCCCGACCTCCCACGAGCTTGCGGGATGTTGATTTATTGTTAAGTAGCGCAATCGTGCGCATGATCAGGGCCCACGGATGGCAAAGCGGATCCACGGATTCGCTTCTCGCGCTTCATCCGTGGGTCCGCTTTGCCATCCGTGGGCCTAAACAAACAGCTCCTGGCATGGGGCGAGATTTTCTGGAGATTTTCCGGCGTGTCCGGATTACCGCTGCTGGGAAAACCACTGCAGCAGCTCCTCCGGCCGATCGATCATCGCGCGGGCGCCGCCGGCGAGCAATTCCGATCGCGGTCGGAAGCCCCAGGAGACGCCGACGGGGAACATCCCGGCGGCGTTGGCGGTTTGCATGTCCACCGCCGTATCGCCTACGTATAGAATCCGCTCCGGGGCCAAGTCCATCAGGGCGGCGATCTCTACGGCTCCGGCGGGATCGGGTTTCCGCGGGATCCCTTCCCGCTGGCCCAGCACCGCCTCGAATGGGAATTTGGGGAAATACTCGCCGACGCACGCCTTGGTGAATACGTCCGGCTTGTTGGACAGCACCGCCAGGCGGATGTCGCGGGTGACGAGTGTCGACAACAAATCGTCGATCCCATCGTAGGGCCGAGTTTGCACGTTCCAGCATTGGGCGTACGCATCGCGGAAGTCCTCGGCACAGGCGGCCACCAGCTCGTCGGTACAGACGGTTTGCGATAGCGACCGCTCAAACAAGACCCGCACGCCCTCGCCGACGAACTGGCGGTAGGCGTCGATCGGATGCGCGGACATGCCGCGCTGGACCAGGACACGGTTCGCAGCATGAGCAATGTCGATCAGCGTATCGAGCAGGGTTCCGTCCAGGTCGAAAACGATCGCGGCGTATTGCATGGGTTGGGTTCTTTGCGGGGGATTTTCCGAGGCGTAGCAATGGTGGCTGAAATAGGTCCCGATGTTCGACGCTCCCCGCCGAGCTTGCTCGGTGGAAGCGATGATTCTGCACTATCCGTCCAAGCGAAGCGTCCCCCTCCTTCCCCCGCCGCCGCTCCGCGGCGGCGGGGGAAGGAGGAGGGCGGCTGGGGCGTCGGTTCTAGTGCAGAATCAGGGGCTCGACCGAGCAAGCTCGGCAGGGGCCGGAGCTTAGGGGGTCGGGCGTTCAAAACTCAATTTTGGTCGACCACGGCTCGGCTCGATGGTTGGACTTTCTATCGGCCAAAATTCAATTTTGAACGCCCGACCCCAAATCCGACCCAAAATTGAATTCTGTACGTCGGAGCCTTATGATACTCCACAGACCGGCAACACAAAATACGTGGACCGTCCGGGAATTGGATTGGATTGGTGGTGGCGAGGAAACCAGATGCCTGCTCACGCGGGCCGCGGTCAGAACCGCGGCACGGACGACATTTCCGAAACGCAGTTTCGCGCCGTGGCCGACTGTACCTACGATTGGGAGAGTTGGCACGGTCGTGACGGCCGCTTGATCTGGGTTAACCCGGGCGTCGAACGGTTGACCGGCTATGCGGTCGCGGACTGCCACGCCATGCCCGACTATCCGCAGCAGATCATTCTGCCGGAAGACCGCAGTCTGATCGCCGGGATACTGGCGGCCGCGCAGGAGGGGTCCAGCGGAAACGACGCCGAGTTCCGCATTTTAAATCGGGACGGAGCGATGAAATGGGCCGCCATCTCCTGGCAGCCCATGTCCACGCCTCAGCAGGGGCACCTCGGCTTTCGGACCAGCGTCCGCGATATCACGGAACGTCGCAAATTGCGGGAACAGCTGCGTCTGCATGCCGAACACCTGGAGCAACTGGTGCAAGAGCGCACCAATCGCATCCAGCAGTTGGAGCGGCATCGGCGGCAGATCGAGAAACTGGCGGCACTGGGCCAGTTGGCGGCCGGTGTGGCGCACGAGATCAACAATCCCTTGGCGGGACTGCGGAATGCGTTCGAGCTGATCAAAGCGGACCTGACGGCGCAGCACCCGCATTTTGAATTGCTGGAACTGATCGACCGCGAGATCGAACGCGTCGGGTCGATCACCCACCAGATGTATCAGCTGTACGGCCGCGCTCCGCAGACGCCCACGGAGTTGAATCTCTCGCAGACGGTGCGCGAGGTCGTGGACTTGCTCGGCCGCGTGGCGAGCAAACGGGGCGTGTCGCTGCGGCAGGAAGCGGCGGACGCGCTGCCGCCGGCGCGATTGCCCGAGGGCGAAGTGAAACAGGTACTATACAATCTGCTCCAGAACGCAATCCAGGCTTCGCCGGACGGAGAAACCGTTACGATCCGCATCGCGGCGGAGCAGGACGAGATCGGCGTGATTGTCGAAGATCGGGGGCCGGGGATTGCGGACAACGTGTTGCCTCGAATTTTTGACCCCTTTTTCAGCACCAAAACTGGCGAATTGCCTGCCGGCATGGGACTGGGACTGTCGGTTTCGCAAAGCGTGATCGAGGCGTTGGGGGGCCGCATCGAGGTCACGAGCCGCGCGCCGCACGGCAGTACGTTCGTGGCCGTCTTTCCCATTTGCAGCGAGGCTGCCCAGGAGCAAACAGGCGATGCCGACCCCGCTGGCTAAAATCCTGATTGCTGACGACGAGCCGCTGTTCCTGAAGACCACCGGCGAGCTGCTGATGAAGGCCGGTTACGAGTGCCGGTGCGTCGCCGATGCGACCGCTGCGCTGGAGATCCTGGCGCGCGAACGCGTTGACCTGATCCTGTCCGATCTGAACATGCCGGGCAATCTGGGGCTCGAACTGCTCCACGAGGGCCGCTCGAAATGGCCCGAGATTCCCCTGATCGTGATCACGGGCGTGCCTTCGCTGCCGACGGCCGTCGAAAGTCTGCGGCTGGGGATCGCCGACTATCTGCTCAAACCCGTGAGCTACCGAGACCTGTTGTCCGCCATCCGCCGGACGCTGGGGGAGCCTGCTGGACGGTCGCGTGGCGAAACGCACGAGGGCGATCCGTCGCAGGAATCGGCGGCGCGCTTTCCGGAGATCGTGGGCGACTGTGCGCAGCTGCGCGAGATGGGCGAGATCATCGAGCGGGTCTCGCGGATCGACACCAACATTCTGCTCACCGGCGAAAGCGGGACCGGCAAGGAGATCGTGGCGCGCACGATTCACCGGCACAGCCGGCGCGCGGCGCGGCGGTTTCAAGTCATCGACTGTACAACCATTCCCGAGAATTTGTTCGAGTCCGTGCTGTTCGGCCATGCGCAAGGCTCCTTTACGGGCGCGGTGCGTGACGAGCCGGGGCTGTTGCGGCAAGTCGACGGCGGGACGGCGTTTTTCGACGAGATCGGCGAGTTGCCCATCTCGCTGCAGGCCAAGCTGTTGCGGGTCGTCCAGGATCAGACGTTTACTCCGGTCGGCAAGCATGAAGCGGTGCGGCTCGACGTGCGGTTCATCTGCGCCACCAATCGCGATTTGGAGTTCGAGGTGAACGCCGGCCGATTTCGCCGCGACCTGTTCTACCGGCTGGCCGTGCTGCATTTGGACCTTCCGCCGCTCCGCGACCGAGGCGACGACGTCCAGCTGCTGGCCGATCACTTCTTGACGGTTTTGCGGGCCACGAACCCGCGTGTTTCGGCGTTGGCCGACGAGGTGCGGACATGCTTCCGCCGCTATCACTGGCCGGGCAACATCCGCGAACTGCGGAACGTGATCGAGCGGGCCTTGGCCCTCGCGCGCTCGACGTGCATTGAGCTGTCCGATCTTCCGGCAGCACTGCAAAAAGCGGCATTCGCGGAGTCATCGGCAAAACCGGCCGCCGCTTGTGCCGCGTCGCACGGCCAAGCGCTGGACGCCGCCGAACGCGAGTATCTGATTTCGCTGCTGCAGCATCATCAGGGCAATGTCAGCCGGGCGGCCAAACAAGCCGGGTTGTCGCGGCAGGGCCTGCACCGCATGCTGAACAAGCACGGCATCTCAGCCGATGACTTTCGGCAGTAAGGACCGGCGAAGTCATTAAGCCACCGCTTGTTTTTCTCTTTCTGCCGCACGTGCAGAAGAGGTGGGTTATAAATTGGGGGTCATAAATCACACGGTGACGGAGGAGGCATAACTCATTCTGGTTCCCATTTATAACCCCAATTTATAACCCGCTTCTTCCGTGTTTTTCCTTTGAGGTCTTACCGCAAGAATCTGACAGCTCGATGCCGCATTCTGCCACTGGTGACAACGGGCGGCGACGGTGTCGCATTCCGGGGACACGCGCGCGGATACTCGTCATCGCTGGAGATTGGACGCCGTCGAATTCTTTGTTCCGATCAAGCGTTGGTCCGGGAGTTGCTGTTTCTCGAAGGCTGGCACCGGGCAGGTTTTCTCCCAGTGGCCGGTTCCGATTGGCTGGGATCAAACGTTGAACAGCCTGCCCTCGTTGGGTGCATTCCGTTCAGACGCAGAACCTGAGCAGCAAAGGTGAACTTGATGCGGCGGCGCAGGATTTACATCACCCAAACCGATCTGAAACGATTATGCGATGTCGTCGCAACGGAACTGGAATTGAACGACGGTTCCGACCGGCGGCTTACCGACTTAATAGCCGAATTGGAAAGGGCAGAGGCGGTGCTGTCCGACGAGATTCCCAACGACGTGGTGACGATGAACTCGACGGTTGTGCTGCGCGACGTGGACACCGGCGAGACGGAGACCTATACCCTGGTGTATCCCAATCACGCGAACATCGCCCGCAACCGGCTGTCGGTGTTGGCGCCTGTGGGAACGGCCATCCTTGGCTATCGCGTGGGGGACGTGGTGCGGTGGCGGGTTCCCTCCGGTCTTCGCCGATTGCGTGTCGAGGAAGTCCTCTTTCAACCGGAACGTGTGGGAGCATTCCACTTGTAGGTATGCTCGGATATTCGTCAACGTCGGGTCAAAACCCTTTTTTCAAACCCTTTTTTCAATGCCCGTATTTTTCCCGGGGGAGTTCAAGGAATGCTTACTTCAGTGTTCACGGCGGTTTTGCTCGGCGTATCGAGTCTTGGCGTCGCGATCCCAAAGGCCGATATTCAGCAGCAGAACGAGGTCTTTCAACGTCTCTGGGGCACGGACTTTGTATGGAAGTTTGACGATCTGCCGGCCAAGGGCGGCGTAACCGAAGAGCGGATCCCGTACTCGGGTTCGATTTACCTGGACAAGCACGGCGGCACCGTGTCGGCGCTGCGCAAATACGATCGGGCCTTTCACGGCGGACGGCCGCTGGCCACCGCGTGGGAGCAATGGGACACGACGGCGTACCAGCAACCCGTCTCGCAACCCGGAGGGTTATTCGGCCGCCGGCAAGTGACCCGGATCGGCACGCCCAACTGGCACGGGCATTGTAACGGCTGGACGGCCGCCACGATTCGTCATGCGGAACCGCAGCAGAGCGTCACGCGCAACGGTGTCGTGTTCACGCCCGCGGACATCAAGGGGCTGTTGGCGGACTTGTACATCTATAATCACGTCGAGGACCTGTCCGGTTCGAGTGGGAACATCCAGGCCGGCCTCTTTCACGCAGTGGTCGCCAATTGGCTCGGTCGCGGCGGCCATCCGCTGGGCATGGAGGCGGACCCCGGCCCGGAGAAATGGAATTATCCCGCGTTCACGTTCAACAGCACTTCGGCCAAGCGGTCCGAACGGCAGGTGGAGGTGAAACTGAACTTGGTCTACGCCAAGGAGAGTCAAGGCGAGTACCAGAAGAGCCCCCGCATCCAGCGCACCAAGTCCTTCCACTATCGGCTCGACCTGAACGCCGCCGGCGAGATCACCGGCGGCCAGTTCTATGGCGACAGTTCCCGCATCGACATGCTGTGGGTGCCGTTGCTGCCCAAACCCTCGAAGCAACCCGGTCACGAACGCGGCAATCCCCACATCAACGTCGACAGAATTCTCGCAATCTGGCGAGACTCGGTGCCGGAGGAAACTCGCAAGCTGTGGTTGGTGGCCGACCCGGCGCCGGAAGACCGCGTCTTGGACGCCGTGGCAACGCGAGCCCTCGTGCCAGTCCACCATTCCACTTCCGTCGCGGCCGTTTCGCGTTCTGCCGACACGGCCGCCGTCGCGCCGACAGCTGACAGCCCTGCCGCCGCCGAAGGACCGGTGGCAGCGCCCGCCGCGCTGGCCGACATTGACGTCCCAGCCGAAATGGAGGGCCGATCCCAATAAAACCGGGCGTGGCGAGCGGGGCCACGGATGAAACACGGACGGCCGGACCCTTGCGGCGTTAGAGTCTCCGTCCGTAGGATGCGCGCGGCGTGCGCGCATGTTGGAAATTCAAAATCCGAAGCACGAAATACGAAACAAATCCAAAACCAAAGGATCAAAATCCAAAACTCGCGTAGGTGTACAGATTTGTTTTGAACATTTGGATTTCGAGTTTTGAATTTGTTTCGGATTTTGGATTTCGAGATTCGGATTTGGTTGCGGCCCCGGGCCGCGTTAGGCAATGGTCCTGGGGCTATCGCCGGTGTCCATTTTCGATTAAGTTGGACCGACAGGAATTGCATAGTGCATTCCTATCACCCGTTGGGGCTTACGGAGAGACTGTGAAAATTGAGGCAGGCACCTCGCGCCTAAGCAGCTTCCCCGTGTTTTCTCTCTCCCTCCGGCGGCTTGGGCCGCACACTTATGATCACCCGCTCCGACGAACCGGCCGCGACTCCGCCAGGGGCGGACATTAGGACGGTCGGCGGCGCGTCCGCAACGCGGCTGCTGCGGGAGCGGGGAAACGCGGCCGTCGTTTGGTCGACGGGCCTGCCGGCGTTGGACAAGGTGCTCGACGGCATCCGGTCCGGAGACAACATCGTCTGGCAGTTCGAGGCGGTGGCCGATTATCAAGCGTTGGTGGGGCCGTTCGCCCGCGCGGGGCTCGCGGCAGGCCGCCAAGTGGTCTATCTCCGGTTCGCCTCTCACGAACAGTTGCTTCCCGACGACGACCGCATGCGGATCGAGCGGCCGAATCCGGCCGCCGGTTTTGAGGCGTTTGTGACCCATGTCCATAAGGTCATCGACGCGGTTGGCGAGTGCGGCGCGTTCGTCTTCGATTGTTTGTCCGAGCTGGCTTCTCTCTGGTCGGCCGACCAGATGCTGGGCAACTTTTTTCTGCTCACCTGTCCCCGGCTGTTCGAATTCGGAAGTGTGGGGTATTTCGGCTTGACGCGGAATTATCACGCCTCGTTTGCACTGCGTCCGGTGACGGAGACCGCCCAGTATCTGGTGGACGTGTTCCGGCACGAACAGCAACGCTACGTTCGCCCGATCAAGCTTCAGCACCGTTCGCCGGCCGCCCGCAGTGTGGTCCATCGCTGGGAGGGCGATGAATTTTGTGCCGTGACCGACAGTGCAAAGCTCGCCGACTTGATGGCCTTCAGCGGCTGGCCGGGCCTGCGCGCCGACACGCAAGTCGGCTTTTGGCGGCGGATCTTTCACGAAGCCCAGCAGACGCACGACGACGTGCGCGCCGGCCGCTGTCCGCCGAAATGCGAACGCGAGGTTTTCGAGCGGCTCAGCCGGATGGTGCTGTCGCGCGACGCCTCGATGCTCCGCCTCGTTCACCGCTATCTCGGCTTGGACGACATCCTGGCGATCCGGGACCGCATGGTCGGCATCGGCCTGATCGGCGGCAAAGCCTTAGGCATGCTGCTGGCCCGGGCGATCCTGAAACGCGATCATCCGCGGCTGAACGATCTGCTGGAGACGCACGATTCGTTCTACATCGGATCGGATGTGTTCTACACGTTTCTGATCCGCAACGGCATCTGGTGGCTGAGGCAATCGCAGCGCGACCCCGACACGTTCCTGGAAGGCGTGCAGGAAGCTCGCGACCAGTTCCAGCAGGGCAGGTTTCCCGATTATACGATGGATCAATTCGCGGCGATGCTGGACTATTTCGGCGAGTCGCCTTATATCGTGCGGTCCAGTTCGCTGCTGGAAGACACCTACGGAAACGCATTCGCCGGCAAGTACGACAGCGTGTTCTGCGCCAATCGGGGCACGCGGAAACAGCGGATGGAAGCGTTGCTGGATTGCGTGCGAAAGGTCTACGCCAGCGCGATGAGCGAAAAGGCGCTGCGCTATCGGGTCAGCCGCGGACTGCTGGAACAAGACGAGCAGATGGCCCTGTTGGTGATGCGCGTCTCGGGCTCGCAACATGGCGACAAGTTCTTTCCGCACCTGGCGGGCGTCGGCTTTTCCTTCAACCCGTACGTCTGGCACAAGGAGATCGATCCCCGGGCCGGCGTCATCCGGCTGGTCTTCGGGCTGGGCACGCGGGCGGTCGACCGCTCGGACGATGACTATACGCGACTGGTCGCCTTGAACGCCCCCATGCGGCGGCCGGAAAGCAATTTTGACCAGGTCTGCGAGTACTCCCAGCGGCGGCTGGATTATCTGGACCTGACCGCGAACCGCTTGGCGTCCAGCCATGTTCTGGATCTCGTGCGGGAGGGCCTGCGACTGCCGTGGGATCTGGTGGCCACCGCGCGAAGTGCCACCGCCTCGGCCGCGACGTCCCCGCAGTATACGCTGACCTTCGACGGCCTGTTATCGAATACGCCGTTTGTTGAGGACATGTACGAGATTCTCCGAACGCTGGACGAGGCGTACCGGAATCCCGTGGACATCGAGTTCGCCGTCAATCTGCGCGACGACGGCGGCTACCGGATTCACCTGCTGCAGTGCCGCCCGCTGCAGGTCCAGGGTGCCGAACAGGTCTGCCTGCCGGAGGTGCAAATCGACGAGGGGCAACGCCTGCTGCTGGCGCGAGGCGCGGTGATCGGCCCCAGCCGGATTGCGCGCATCCATCGCTTCATCTACGTCGTCCCCTCGCGCTACGCGGAACTCGCTTGGCCGCAGCGTTATGAGATCGCCCGCCTGCTGGGCCGCATCAACCAGACCGTACATGCCCAAGACGAGACGGTCATGCTGCTGGGACCCGGCCGCTGGGGAACCGAAAGCCCGGATCTGGGCGTCCCGGTGCACTTCGCCGAAATCAACCGCGTCTCGATCCTGTGCGAAATCGTGACGATGCGCGAGAATCTGGTGCCGGACGTCTCGCTGGGCACCCACTTTTTGAACGAGTTGATCGAGATGAACATGCTGTACCTGGCCCTCTTTCCCCGCCAGCGCCAGAACGAATTGGACGAACTGTTTTTCTTGGACTCGCCCAATCGGCTGCTGGACGCGGTTCCCCGAGCCGGACGTTGGCAGGACGTCGTGCGCGTCATCGACCCCCGGGACGTGCTGGCCGCCGGCCGCGTCGCCGTCCTGCTGGCCGACGCCGGCAAGCAGGAAGCCACCGTCTTCTTCGGCGACGAACGCTGGAGCATGCCGTAACGCGGAAGTTACCGCACTCCCAGCGGGCCGATGCGGCCTACCAGTCGCAGAAGCCCGTCCAGGATCGTCAGCGGGTGCGGCGGGCAGCCGGGTATGTACAGGTCCACAGGGACAACCGAATCGGCGCCGTTGTGCTGTTCGGGATGCCCCAGGTACGGCCCGCCGGAAATCGCACATGCGCCCACGGCGATCACGATCTTGGGCGCGGGGACGGCGTGATACGTCTTCTCCAACGCCAAACGCATGTTCTCCGTCACCGGGCCGGTGATCAGCAGGCCGTCGGCATGACGCGGCGAGGCGACGAACTGGATGCCGAACCGGCCCAGGTCCCAGCCGACGGTGTTCAGCACGTTGGTGTCCGCCTCGCAGGCATTGCAGCCGCCCGCACTGACCTGGCGCAGCCGCAGGGACCGCCCCAGGACGCGGCGCAGAACGCCGTCGATTTCGACGGCCGCCGCCGGTTGATCCTCGCGGACGACGAGCTGTTCGCGCCGCGAAGCGCTCAGGCCAAACTCGCGGCCGAAGACAATCGCGTCCGGGCCGCAGGCCTGCTCGCACGCGCGGCAGAACAAGCAGCGGCCCGTGTCCAGCGCCAACCGGCCCGTGGCCTCGTCCCGCTGGATGGCCTGCGTGGGACACACGTCGGCACACCGGCGGCAATCGGCCGTGCATTTGCCGCTGTCCAGCTGCGGACGGCCGGCGAAGTGAGCCGGCAATTCGGGCGGCGGCCCCTCGGGATACGCAACGGTTCGGTAGCCCTGCTGCCACCTGGCTTGAAGCACCTTGAACATCACCGCCTCGTTGGAAAGGTTAGCTTGGATGATCTCGAAATCGACGCCAATCCCGCTTACAGATCGTGCCCGCAGTACGATAGGTTAAAGCTCTTGTTGCACAGCGGAAAATCGGAAATCTGCTGGTTCCGCAGTGCCAAGGCCAATCCGAACCAATTGTGGAACGACGGGTCGACCACTTTGTAACCGGCAAACCGGCCCCGCGCGTCCGTCGTCGCCACGTGACAGATTTCGCCCCGCCAGCCTTCGGTCAGCGAGACCACCGTATGGCCCGGCCGCAGCAGCTGAGGGGTTGTCCGGATCGGACCCGCCGGAAGAGACTCCAGTTGCTCCGCGACGAAAGTCAACGAGCGTTGAATCTCCAGCCACCGTACGTAGGCCCGCGCAAACACGTCGCCGGAACGGCACGTCGATTCGGGAATGTGAACGAAGCGATAGATCCCGCCGGGAAAATCCCGCCGCACGTCGCGTGCGACGCCGCAAGCCCGCGCAGCGACTCCGACCAAGCCCATCTGTTGGCAGCCATCTCGCGTGATGACCCCGATGCCTTCGAATCGCGCCATGACCGACGGCGTGCTCCACAGCAATTCAATCGCCACCCGCGCGTCCTCGGCGACCGCCGCGAGGCGGCGTTTCATTTCTGCCACCGTCTCGGTATCCAGATCGAACGCCACGCCGCCGGGACGAATCAGGCCTCGCGCGAAACGGTTTCCGCACAGCATGGCGGTGAGGTTAAGCACGTCGCCGCGAATCCGCCCACAGTAGGACATCGTCGGCAGGAACCCGACGTCGCCGGCCAAAGCCCCGAGATCGCCGATGTGGTTCGCCAGCCGCTCCAACTCCAAGGCGATCCCGCGCAACGCTTGGGCGCGCGGCGGGACACGCGTCCGCGACAAGGCCTCGACGGCCCAGCAGTACGCCAACGTATGACCCGCGGTCGTGTCTCCCGCCAAGGTCTCGATGTAGTGGATCGTCCGCGGGTTGGGACCGCCGAGCAACCCGCGCTCGACGCCCCGATGCTGGTAGCCCAGAGAAATCTCCAGGTGATACACGGTTTCGCCGTGGCATTGAAAGCGGAAATGCCCCGGCTCGATGATCCCCGCGTGAACGGGTCCGACCGCCACCTCGTGGACCTCTTCCCCGGCCATCTGGAAAAAATCCGTCACGCCACAGGCGGCCGCGACTGGGTGGACACGCGCCGCGTCCCGTTGCGCGGGGGCGGTGAATCGGATCGGCTTCAGCCACGGATGGCCGGCGGGAACCAGCCCCTGCTGCTCGAAGACCTCGCGCTCGAACCAATGCAACTGGGCACACTCCGGCGTCAGCGACGGGTACGTGCCCTCGGCCGTCGTGGAAAAGACGCGCAGCGAGGACTCGGCGTCGCTGGCCGTCACCGCCGTCAGGACGGCCGGAGAACTCCGTTCTCCCTCGTCCGTTTCGCGGCGTGCAAAGAACGCGGCGATTCGGCCTCCGCTCGCTACGGAGTCGAGTACTTCGCGGCGAAAACGCTCCAGCGACAGCGGCGCCGCGGCGGCGAACGCTTCTCCGTTGCGGACGGACGGAATCGAATCGGCAGGCATCACTCAACTCCTACTACGCTGGCGGCGCGGTGCAACAGGTCGCTCAAACCGGGCGGCAAATACACGCCTAGAACCAGGGCGATCAGGCCGAGCACCAGCGGCGGCAGCAGCGACCACCACGGCTCCCGGAGCGGCCTTTCATGCGGTTCCTGGTGCGGTTCGGCGGCGCCGTGCCGCGGCTCGTCTCGCGGCCTCCCGCTGGTGTCCGGAGTGCCGTACACCAACGGCAGGATCACCGCCGACATCCCCGCAAAGACGATCCCCAACGCCGCCAGATAGTATCCCGCGATTCCCCAGCGCCCGGCGTCCAACAACCCTTTCAATACCGCGAACTCGCTCAAAAACGTGCCAAACGGCGGGCACCCGGTAATCGCCAGCAAACCGGCGACCCAGAGCAATCCGGTGACCGGCAGGACCCGCAACATGCCGCGGACATGAACCGTCGATTTGGTGTGAAAATAGGCCAGCGTGTTGCCTGCCGCCAGGAACAGCATCGCCTTGGTGAGCGAGTGATTGAGGACGTGAAACATGCTGCCAAAGCCCGCCGCGCCGCCGATGCCCACTCCCAAGACTAGGATGCCCATGTGCTCGACACTGGAGTAAGCCAGCAACCGCTTGTAATCCAGCTGGCCGATTACGAACATCGCCGCCACGCCCATCGAAACCAGGCCGAACAGCACCAGCAACTCGCGGCTGAACTCGCCCAGCCCCGCCTTGACCAACAAGCAGTGGCCTCGCAGGATGGCTAGGAAAGCACCGTTCAGCAGCACGCCGGACAGCAGGGCCGAGACCAGCGACGGCGCTTCGCTGTGCGCGTCCGGCAGCCAGGTGTGCAGCGGAGCCAACCCCATCTTGGTGCCGTAGCCGACCAGCAGCAGGACAAAGGCGGCCTTCAGCCAGCGCGGATCCAGCTGCCGCGCATGGATTTCCAAGTCCGGGATGACCAGATGCAGCGGCGCCGCAGAACCGATCCGGGCGGACATGGCCAGAAAGAAGTTGCCCAGCAACGCCAAGGCAATCCCCACCGAGCAGATCACCAGGTATTTCCAGGTCGCCTCTAAAGATCGCGGATACCGGTGATAGTAGATCAGCGGGGCGCTGACCAGCGTGGTGGCCTCGACGGCAACCCACAGCAGGCCCCAATGGCGGCTGAGAACGACCAGCGTCATGGCGGCGAGGAAGAACAGCAGACAGCCCGTGAACACCGCCTCGGGAAAATTCACGAACGGGACTTCATCCGCAAGGTCCGCTTCCACGGGGGCGGCGGCAAGCCGCCCTTCGCGGGCCAAGTACCCGACCGCATACAGAGCCGTCGCCAGGAAGATGATACTGGTGATGGCCAGGAACAAAAACGATACAGCGTCCAAGCCGATCCAGCCATATAGCACCGGCGCGGAAAAATCGGGATGGGGGTAGGACGCCGCGACAAACCCCGCATGGATCGCCGCCGCCGCAACCAGCAGCGCCCGGCGGCCGAGGTTCCACGGCACGGCGAAAGCCAGTCCCCCGGCCACTGCGGGAACGAGAATCAAGAGCCACAGCATAAGTCTAGTCCTTCAACGCCGACAGTTCGTCCGTTTCGATGCTGTCGAACTCGCGATTGAGATGATGAATCGTGATCCCCATCACAAACACGGCGACCAGGACGTCCAACAGGATGCCCATTTCCACCAGCAGCGGCTCTTCGATCGCCAGCGCCCAACCGAACGTGTAGATGCCGTTCTCCAGCGTCAGATAGCCGATCACCTGCATGACGGCCGTGTTCCGGCTGACCAACAACAGCAATCCGCACAGCACCGTGAAGATGGCGGCCGGCACCAGCAGCGACGAGACGCCCAGCGATTCGACCGGCAGCCGGCCGGCCAGATGGGTCGCAGTCAACCACAGTCCTCCGCCCACCAGCAGCGACGTCGTGAAGCCAAGCAGCGGATCGACCTCGTTCTGCACGTTGGCTTCCCGCACGGCGCGCCGCAACAAGGCCGGCAGCACCAACGCCTTGAGGATCAGGCTCAGCACCGCGACGGCCGCCAAATGAACGCTCAACTGCGGCCACTTGGCCAGCAGCGGAATCAGCCCCAGCAGTACGCCCTGGAACGCGACCGCTTGAATGCAGGCCTGCAAGCGGCTGGAACCCAGCAGCCACAGGCCCGTTAGGACCAACAAGATCAACACGGTATCCAACCACATACGCCTTACCTCACGACCAATACCAGGGCCAACGTGGCAAGAATCGAAGCGGCGATCAGGAATTGGGGGACACGCAACAAACGCAGGCGGGCCATCCCGGACTCGATGCAGCCGGTCAACACCGCCAACAGCACCATTCCCGCCAAACCGGCGGCCAGATCCACCGCCAGGTTCCCGCTTCGTACGGGCGTCAAGATCCCGACCAGCAGCGAACCCAGCACCCACAGCTTCAAACTGGCCCCATACTGGATCAATGCCAAATCCGGACCGCTGTGGTCCAGGACCATGACTTCGTGGATCATCGTCAGTTCCAAATGGGTCGTCGGATCATCCACGGGGATCCGCGCGTTCTCCGCCAGGAACACGATCAACAGGGCGGCGGCAGCCAACAGCAGGGCCGGCGCCGCCGCCGAAACCAGGACGCCGTGTCCGAGGCCGGCCATCACCTCGGTCAGCGACAACCGGTGGGTGAGCGCGACGAGCGACGTCAAGGCCAGCAACAAGGCCGGTTCGGCCAGCGCCGAAAAACAGACTTCGCGACTCGCTCCCATGCCTTCGAAACTCGAGCCGGTATCCCAGGCCGACGCCACCGTGCAGAACCGCGCCAGTCCCAGCAGATACGCCGCCAGCACAAAGTCCCCCGGAAAGGAAACGAACGCCGGCACGCCGGCCAGCGGTAAAAAGAACAAGGCCAGCAGAGGCGCGGTACAGCCGACGATCGGCCCCAGCAGGAACAGCGGCGTCGTGGTGTGACTGTACACCGCCGACTTCTGCAACAGCTTGCCCAGTTCCCAGTACGGCTGCAGCCACGGCTGACCGCGCCGGCCGGCAAACGCCGCTTTGGTGCGATGGATGATGCTCAACAGCAGCGGCGCCAGCAGGATCGCCAAGGCCGCGTGGATCAGTCCCGAAAACGCTAACATCGCTCAACCCAGCTTCCAGATCAACAAAGAGAGAACCGTCACGGCGATGTACAACACGTACAACTGAATCCGGCCCTGCTGCATCCATCGCAGCTTGGCGGATCCCCACATCACCGCCAGAAACGCGGGCCGCAAGACGTGGTCGCGAAACACGTCCGAGACTTCCGATCGATAACCCGCCTCCGCTGGGAACAGCCCCGCGGGCGGCTGCAGGCGGATCCGCGGCCGGAGTACCATGCGGAACAGGGCCAACAGCGGATCGACGTACGACGACGCCGAGTACTGCATGCGGCTGTGGGGAGCGGCATAGCCGCAGTCCCACGTCGGTCCGGCCGTCACCGCGCGTCCGGCCAACAGCCGGCGGCGGAACCAGGCCAGGAGTCCCGCGACTCCCCACACGGCCCAGCACGAGGCGCAGGCGACGGCCAGCGGTACGGCCGCTTGGCGGACGGCTGCAGCCACCGGTTGCTGAGCCCATGCCGGCGTCAAAACCGCCACGGCCGGACCTAAGACGAACGGCCAAACGGGCGCGGCCAGCGCGGCCAGAACACAGCCGCCGGCCAGGACCAGCATCCCGCCGCGCATTCTCGCGCCGACTTCGCGCCCGCGCTCGGCATCCTCGCTGCGCGGCATGCCCAGGAACACGCTGCCGAACGCCTTGGTGAACGCCACGACGGCCAACCCGCCGATCAGCGCCAACCCGCCCAGCACCAGCACGCACAACAGGGCCCATTCCACGTCGCCGGCGCGCCCGGCATCGGCGACCCCCGACAACGTCGCGACGTAGATCAACAACTCGCCCATCAAGCCGTTCAGCGGCGGCAGCCCGCAGATCGCGCAGGCTCCCAGGAGAAAGGTCCCCCCCGTGACCGGCATCCGCTTCAACAGGCCACCCAACCGATGCAAGTCCCGCGTTCCCGTGGCTTGCTGGATCGCCCCGGCCCCCAAAAACAGCAGGCTCTTGAACAACGCATGATTCAGAACGTGCAGCAGCGCACCGAGATATCCCAACGCCGCCATCGCGGGCAAGCGATAACAGACGCCGAGCAAACCGACTCCCAGCCCCAACGTAATGATCCCGACGTTCTCGACGCTGGAATACGCCAGCAGCCGTTTCAAGTCGTGCTGGGCCACCGCAAACAGCACGCCGAGCACCCCCGACGAGACACCGATTCCAACCAGCGTCCAGCCCCACCACGCCGATGGCTCGCCCAAGAAAGTCAAGACGCGAACCAGCCCGTAAATCCCCATCTTGATCATCACCCCGCTCATCACCGCCGAGACGTGCGACGGCGCGGCCGGATGCGCCTCGGGCAACCACACATGAACGGGCATAAAGCCCGCTTTGGTGCCGAAGCCCACGACAGCCAGCACGAACAGCACGCCCGCCAGCGCCGGCTCGGCCGCGTACTGATCGAAATCCAAGCTGCCGGAACGCTGGCCCAACAGCAGAAACAGGACCAGCAGGCAGGAGGTCCCCAGGTGCGCAGCCACCAGGTACGTCCAGCCCGCACGCCGGACCGATTCGTGCTGATGCTCGCTCATGACCAAGAAGAACGAGGCCAGCGACATCGCTTCCCAAGCCATCAGGAACAGCAGCCCGTTGCGGGCCGCGACCACCATCAGCATGGCGGCAGCCAGCGTGTTGAAACCAAGCCACGACGGGCCGACTCGATGCGGGCCATGCGGCCCGTCCAAGTATTGCGTGCCGTACACCGCCGCCACGGCCACCACCAGGCCGATCGGCAGAACGAACACCGCCGACAAAGGATCCAGCCCCAAAGACAAACGGCCAAACGGCACGTGCCAAGGTACCGCGAAGCTTGCCGCCCGCCCTTCGCTCAATACGGCGATCGCATTGGCCAGCGCCAACAGACTGCCCGTCACCGCGCTGGCACCGCCGACGGCAGACGCCCACGTTCGCCGCGAGCCGGCCGCAACCGCCAGCACGCCCCCGACTATCAGCACACCGATTCCTGCCGCAAACAACTCCATGATCGCCGCTCCTCTACGCGCCGCCCAAAGGCATCGCGCTCGAAGGTGTCGGAATCCCGCATTCCACCGCTTCGCAAGCCGCGATGATCTCGTCGCGCGAGCCTTGACGCTGGATCACTTCCGCAAACGCCGGCTGCTGGAGGGAAAAGGCGATTCGAGCCAAGGTGTGCAGGTGCGCGCGGACCGTGGGACTCAGCAGCGTGAACAATGTGTGGACCGGCCGGCCGTCCAAAGCATCAAAATCGATCGGCCGTTCCAGGAAACATAGGGTCACCATCGGCCGTTGCACATGCATCACCACGGGGTTCCGCACGTGCGGCAAAGCGATCCCGTTCCCGACGGCGGTGGAACCCAGCGACTCGCGGGCCAGCAAGACCTGCAGCAAGAACTCGCGGTCGACCATTTCCGGCAGCGGCATCAAGTCGACCACCGAGCGCAGAACGTCCGTCTTGGCGCCGCCCCCAACCCGATAGTAGATCCCGCCCGCGCGAAACGCTTCGCTCAGCCGTGTCGCCCCGCCGGTGCCCGCTGGTTCGACAAAAATCTCCGGCGAGACGTTGATCCGCTGGGACGTGGCCCATTCGAGCAACTCGGCTCGATTGAACCGATACTGCTCGTTCACCCGGTACGCCGGCAGCTTGCCTTGCTGTACCCACCGGTAGATTGTTTTCTCCGAGACCTTGAGCAGGCGGGCAGAATCGCGAACATTCAAGTCCATATCTTGCCTAGTCCCGTCATGTTCCCTGATATGAATGGACATCCTTGGACACAACCAAGATCTTATCCACTCAAGTCCTGGCCTGCAATGGCGGTCTATTGTTGACTATATTGATTAACATTAGTATGATACTGTCCCAAACGAACAAAAACTCACTCCTGGCCAGAAACCTCATGTCGTCGGACGAGCAACAGGAAAACCGCACCGTGACCGATCAACTGCAGCCGACTCCGGAGCTGCTCGAAGAACTGCGACTGCGCAGCGACGAATTCGAAACGGCGACGCCGCAGCAGATTCTGCGTTGGGCCGTGGATCGTTTTGCCCCGCGGTTCACCATGGCCACCGCTTTCGGCCCCGAGGGCATGGTCATCTTGCACATGTTGGCGGAGATCGCGCCGGACACGCCGATCTTTAACTTGGATACCGGCTACCAGTTTCCGGAAACGCTGGAGCTGCGCGAGCGGGTCAAGCAGCGTTACGGAATGGAAGTCGAGTTCAAACGCGCGGAACTGAGCGTCGACCAGTACGAGCAGCTGCACGGGGGACCTTTGTACGAAAGACGGCCGGATCAATGCTGTGGCGATCGCAAGATTCGCGTGTTGCACGAGGCGATTCGCGGCATGCACGCTTGGGCCAGCGGGATTCGCCGCGATCAAAGTCCCGACCGGGCCAAGGCGGCAATCGTCAGCTGGGACCGGAAGTTTGGCCTGGTCAAGGTCAGTCCCTTGGCCAAGTGGTCGAAGAAGGACGTCTGGAAGATGATCGTCGACCACGACATTCCTTATAACCCGTTGCACGACCAGGGATACACGAGCATCGGCTGCTGGCCGTGTACGCGAGCGGTGTTGCTGGGCGAGGACGAACGCGCGGGACGATGGAGCGGTTTTGCCAAGACCGAGTGCGGACTGCATACGCTGGAAGACGAGAAATGAACGTCTCCGCCCGCACCGAATACGCCTGCGTCGCATTGCTCGAATTGGCGTTGCGCCACGAGTCGGGCCAGCCGGTCCGAGTTCGAGAGATCGCCGCCGCGCACGGCATTCCGCCGCAGTTCCTCGTCCAGATCCTGCTGCAACTGAAGGCCGCCGGACTGGTGACCAGCACGCGCGGCGCGGCGGGCGGGTATCGCTTGGCGCGGGAGCCCAGCGAACTGTCGCTGGGCGACGTGATGGGCGTCATCGAGGGACCGCCACAAAGTGCCAACGGAAACGCGGCCGCGGAAACGCCCCTGTCCCGGATCCTGCAAGCGACGTGGCGCCGCGCTGCGGCGATGGAACGTCAGCTGCTCGATTCGACCCGCTTCTCCGACTTGCTCGCCCAGATCCGCGAGCCGGGCGAACCCATGTTTTATATTTAAGGCGGCCGGTGGCAAAAAGCAGCCCGAAGCGTGGCGTCAACTCGGCTCACGCGGGCTCGAACAGTGCGATGCTGGCGGTGAAACCGTGGACGAAATTCTTGCCTCCGACGGGTCCCAATTCACCCGCGGCAAAGAAACCCGCCAGCGGGATGTCGCCCAGGGCGTTGCGGATCGCCATGGCGTCGTGATGCGGCTCGGGGAACATCCGCATCCCGCGCCCGTTGCAGGTA
>Ga0351873_10013_pt1 | contig 59042 bp, 44 predicted proteins | sample TotcelFGM3001N11_FD_206764 | JGI IMG/M metagenome (GOLD analysis project Ga0351873, IMG submission 206764) | Enriched cells from coal bed in the Powder River Basin, Montana, United States - Total cells FGM rep2 HSBNCT.FGM.300.1.N11 ... | reverse complement strand
ACCGATGCCCGGAGGCTGGGAGCGATCCCGGCCTTGCACCGTGTTCACGGATCGGCGGACCAAGCTGAACTCGTCCCTGTTTCGTGGCGGGCCGGTGATCTAGCCGTGCTGCTGCCGCTCCTGAATCGTTTCACGCTGATGCAGTTCAAGGGCCCGACCGACGCGCTGCAACGAGGCGACTTGGCGCAACTCGTCGGCTGTGCGTTCTTGTGGCACAGCCAGCAGGCTGAGCCGATCGCGCAGCGTGACATTTCCCTGATCGTATTGGCACCGACCGTCAACGCGGCAATGCATGACGAGTTGGAACGGTTGGGGTGCCAGATCGGCGAACAGGAACCGGGGATCTTCCGCGTGGTCGGGCTGCCGTTTGCAGCGTGGCTGGTGGAAACCGACGTCATGGCCGAGCAGGGGCAACCCATCCTGTCCCTGGTGAGTCGCGTGTTTCTTCGGGACCGGGAGCGTATAATAGCGCAGTTGACGCATACGGGGCACGTGGATTTGCTGTGCTATATGTTGCAGCAGGTTCAGCAATTCCGCAAACTTGGCGAGGATTTTGCGATGCAACATAAAGATTCGGAATACTTGGGCGAGGTGGAAGCGGAACTCAGAACAGCGGTACTGGAGGCGATTCCGGCCGAGGAGCGGCTGCGCGGATTGCCGCCCGAGGAGCGGCTGCGCGGATTGCCGCCCGAGGAGCGGCTGCGCGGTGTGTCCTTTGACGAGTTAGTCCTCGACCTGAGCGAAGACTAGGTGGCCCAGCTTCGCGAAGCGCTGCAACGACGGCTGGGCGGTTGAGTTCCGAACCGTAGCGGGCGACGCAGGAAATCTAGCCCCTAATTCACTTCTGCGTCGATCATGCTTTGTTCGCCCGGCCGGAGCGCGACGGGGCCTGGGCATGGGTTCTTATTCGGCAGGACTGTGGTACACTGGTTGCCGCGCGCTGGTGATATTCCGACAACGGCCGGCTGCGACGAGTCGTGCCGTTTGCCTCCTGAGACTCTGCGATGTCCCCGCCCGATCTTCAACCCGCTCGAGCATTCACGGCTGGCCAGTCGCCGGATCGCCTGAAGGCAGAACTACGACGGGCCGATCCCCAACTCGCTCGGGAATTCGCCCTCCAGGTGGTGACACGCCTGCGCGAGGCGGGATTCGCGGCGCTGTGGGCCGGCGGCTGCGTGCGCGATCGGCTGCTGGGGCTGGAGCCGAAGGATTACGACGTGGCGACCGACGCGGTGCCGGAGCAGATCCGCGGCGTGTTTGGACGACGCAAGACGCTGGCCATCGGCCAGGCGTTCGGCGTGATCACGGTCCTCGGTCCGCGCGGCGCCGGACAGATCGAGGTCGCGACATTTCGCCGCGACGGCGGCTACAGCGACGGGCGGCATCCGGACCAGGTAACGTTCTGCAACGATCGCGAGGACGCCCTGCGGCGGGATTTCACGATCAACGGCATGTTCTTCGATCCGCTGGAGCATCGTGTGGTCGATTACGTGGGCGGCCAGCGGGATCTGCAACGCCGCTTGGTGCGGGCCATCGGCGACCCGGCCGCTCGGTTTGCCGAGGACAAATTGCGGATGCTGCGCGCCGTCCGGTTCGCCGCCACCTTTCAGTTCACGCTCGATCCTGCCACGTTGGCGGCCATTCAACGGCATGCGGGGGACCTTGTGGTGGTCAGCGCCGAGCGGATCGGGGCCGAGATCCGGCGGATGCTGGTCGATCGGCAACGGGCTCGCGCCGTCGAACTGCTGGCCGCCGCCGGATTGTTGACGATCGTTTTTCCCGAACTGGGCGTTCTCGTTCCGCCGTTGCCCGCCGCGTCGGCGAGCGAATCGGTGTCTGCGTCGCCGTGGGCCGCTTGGCAAACTACCGTGGCTATTCTTCGCACTCTAAAAACGTCCTCGTTCTCGGTCGCCTTGGCCGCGCTGGTCCGCGAAGCGTTCCGCCGCGAGTCAGGCGGCCTGGAGGATATCGAGCCGCTGTGCCGACGGCTGAAGCTGACCGCGGCGGATCGCAAGGAGTCCGAATTCCTGCTCCGTCACGAGTCGGCAATCCGCTCGGCTCGCAGCCTGCCGTGGCCGCAACTGCAACGGATCCTGATTCGTGACGCCGCGGCCGATCTGGTGAGCTATGGCCGCGCCGTCGCCGCGGTTGTGGACGGTCACACCGCGGATATCGACTACGCGGCACAGTGCCTGGCCCAGCCGATGGCCCAGTTGAATCCGCCGCCGCTGATCACCGGCGAAGATCTGTGCCGCCTGGGCATCCCTGCCGGCCCGGAGTATAAACGCATCCTCGGCACCGTTCGGGACGCTCAATTGGAACAGCGCATCGTCACAACACAGGAAGCATTGGACTTGGCGCTGCATGTGAGCCAAACCTCCTGATACGAATAAGGGCGAACTTCTGGCCATGACGGCAAAGACGGAAACGGCAGCAACGCAAGCAAAGTTCGGGTACTGGCACGAATCGGCGCGGCCCCTGGCCGGGCTGATATTCGTTGCGCCGCTGTTGCTGACGTACGAAGCCGGCGTGCTGTGGCTGGGCCCGGATGCGATCCGCAATGCGGCCGACGTCTGGCTCCGCCGGCTGCTGGATCTGTTGGGGTTCACCCAGTACTTCCTGCTGCCGATCGTGACCTGCGGTTTGCTGTTGGGTTGGCACTATCTCGCCCGGCAACCGTGGCGTTTGAATTGGGGCGTGCTGTACGGCATGTTGCTCGAGTCACTCGTGTTCGGATTCGTGCTGGTACTGATGGCCGGCTGGCAGGGCCGGTTGTTTGCGGGCGGTTCGCCAGCCTGCGCCGCCGATGCCGCCGACGGCGCAGCGCCGCTGGCTGCGGTCGTGATCGCGTATCTGGGCGCAGGGATCTACGAGGAAGTTCTGTTTCGTCTGTTGCTGCTGTCCGGCGCCGCAGGCGTCTGTCGCTGGGCCGGATTGTCGTGGCGCACCAGCTGGGTGACGGGAGCGATTGCCACCAGCTTGTTGTTCGCCGCGGCGCACTATCGCCTCGACGTTACGCTGTTGGGCTGGCATTTCGCGGCCGGGCACGGCGAGATGTTTGTCTGGTCCACGTTTGTATTTCGTTCGCTGGCGGGCATGACATTTTCCACGCTGTTCTTGCTGCGCGGATTCGGCGTGACCGTCGGGACGCACGCCGCGTACGATCTGTTCACACTGCTGGTGTGAACTCAGAAACGTTTCGCGCAGATTTGTCAAGGCGTCCCCGCCGAGAAAAAAATTTCGTTTCGAAAGTGGCTTTGTCGCGGCGCCGCTTGCGCCATATAATGCGGACGTTGATTCATTCATCGTCGTCTGTTTTCATTCCAATCATCCACCGACGAGTGACAAGGAAACGTGTTCGTGCTGACCACCAGACCGAAAGTCGCGGAGCTGACGTTTCAACTTTACGGCCGTCCCCTGCACCCGGAGTTATTCCAGATCTATCGCTCGCGCCGCGTCGAACGCGGCAAGTACCAGGCAAAAATCGACATCACCAGCGGCGGCCACGTAATCACGTGGCGGTCCGGCAATCTGACGCTGACCGAAGTTGCCGCCGCAGCCCAGAACCCGTTGCCCAAAACACGCCGCCTGTTGTCCCATCGCCTGAAGGGCGAGCATCACGACCTGCACCGCTGCCGCTGTGCGTCCTATCAGATGGGCTTCCAGTTGGAGACCGCCGAACCGGATATTTTCTGGGCGTTCCAGCAAGATTTGCTGTTAGACGCACAGCGGTCGGGATTGTTGTACCGGTTCGACGGCGGTGGACGGATGGCGCTGGGAGCGATCAGCTACATTCAAGTGGAAACCCGCGACCGCAGCCTGCTGGTTCAGGCGTTTCACACCTTTCCGGAAGACTTGGCCATTGTCAAGACGCAGTCGCTGTTCGAATTGGCGGACGCCGCCTGTGACTGCTGACGCGATGTGGGTCGTGGACGCTTGGTCGTCAGCTCTCAACCGCGTGCCCCACGGGCCGCGCGAGCAGCGTTCTCCGGCTTGCTTTTCCACGCGCGGGGCGTTGCTCCCCGCGATTAAACGGATAGACCATCCTCCGGCTGGATTTCCGTCACGCGGCTGATCGCTTGTCCTTGCGCAAAACGTGACGTGAGCATGTCGCCGACGGCCAACGTGGCAGCGTCCGTCACGACCAGCCGACTGGCCGTGTGCTGCGTCACGCTGTAGCCACGGGCGAGCACGCCCAAGGGGCTGAGCGACTCGAGTCGGGCGGCCAGGGAGGCCAAGCGGTCCCGGTGCCGCCTGAACTGGTAGGTGATGGCCCGCTTGGCGCGCAAATCCAAGTCGTCCAGTTGCCGGGCCAGATCGTGGACGCGGTCATAGGGACGGCGGAAGACGCGATGTTGCGCCAGGGCATCCAATCGCGCGCGGGCGTCCGAGGCTCGGGCCCGCAGCGCGGCGCTCAACCGCTGCCGCATCCCGTCCAACCCGGCTCGGATTTCTTCCGCCGCCGGCGCCACCAGCGATGCGGCTTCGCTGGGCGTCAGCGCGCGCACATCGGCCACCAGGTCCGACAGCGTGACGTCGATTTCGTGGCCGACGGCCGAGACCACGGGGATCCTCGAGGCGTAAATCGCTCGCACCACGGGCTCTTCGTTGAAACACCACAGGTCTTCCAAGCTGCCGCCGCCGCGACCGACGACCAGCACGTCCGGCGGCTCGGCCAGGGCGTTCGCCAGCCGGATCCCGCGCACGAGGTCCTGCGCGGCACCTTCGCCTTGAACCTTGGCCGGAATGATCAGCACTTGCACGCCCCGCCAGCGGCGGCGGAGCACTTCCAAAAAGTCGCGCACGGCGGCGCCCGTAGGACTGGTCACAAACGCGATCCGCCTCGGAAATCGCGGCAGCGGCCGCTTGCGGCCGGGATCGAACAGTCCCTCGGCAGCCAGCCGCTGGTGCAGCTTGCGCAATGCCAGCTGCAAGGCCCCGACACCCAACGGCTCGATCCGGCGGATGATCAGCTGGTATACGCCGCGAGGCGGGTAGACGTCGATGTCCCCACAGCAGACGACCTGCTGGCCGTCCTGCAGATCGAAACCCATTCGCGACGCCACGCTTCGCCAGATCACGCCGCGGATTTGAGCCGCTTCGTCCTTCAGCGTCAGGTAGATGTGCCCGGACTGCGGGCGCGAGACATCCGACAATTCGCCGCTGACCCAGACCGACGTGAATTCGGCCTCCAGCGACTGCTTGATGCATAGCGTCAGTTGCGAAACGCTCAGCGGCTGGGCGGTCTCGACCGGTTCGTCCATGACGGATGTCTCCACGCGGGTTGCGGGCCCAGGACGGCGATCGCTGGGCAAGGTGCGTTTCAGGCTTTCCAGCGTGGAAAGCCTGACGCACCGGATGGCGACGTTGTCGGGCGGGAAAGCCTGACGTCCAGGCAATCCCTCCTCACAGCTCCTTGATCGCCGTCACGATATTCAGGATCGCTTTCTGCCCGTCGGCAAAGTACATCAGGGTGTTGGCGGCTCCGAACAGTGGATTCGGAATGCCGGCAAAGCCCGGACTAAGGCTCCGCTTGATCACGATCACGGTGCGCGCTTTGTCCACGTCGATGATCGGCATGCCGGCGATCGGGCTGTTCGGATCGGTCTTGGCCAGCGGGTTCACCACGTCGTTGGCCCCGATCACGATGCAGACGTCGACCGTTTCCATCGTCGGGTTGATCTCGTCCATCTCCTTCAGCTGCTCGTAATCGACATCCGCTTCGGCCAACAGCACGTTCATGTGCCCCGGCATGCGGCCTGCGACAGGATGAATCGCGTACTCGACGGTCCCCCCGCGTTCCTCGATCAGCCGGCCTAAATCGCGCACCGCGTGTTGAGCTTGGGCGACTGCCATCCCGTAGCCGGGCACGAACACGACCCGCTGGGCGCCGTCCAACAGCATGGCAATATCGTCCGCGGTCGTGCTGCGGACCGTGGCGTAGAACTCGTCCTCGCTGCCCGCCAGCGAACCGGCTTCCATCACGCCGAACAGGACGTTGGCCAGCGAGCGGTTCATGGCCTTGCACATGATGTTGCTGAGGATCAGGCCCGAGGCCCCCACTAGCGAGCCGGCGATGATCAGCACGCTGTTGTTGATGACAAATCCCGTGGCACACGCGGCCAGGCCCGAGTAGGAATTCAGCAGGGCGATGACCACGGGCATGTCGGCTCCGCCGATGGGACTAACCAGGCATACGCCCAGCACCGCCGTCACGGCGACGATGGCCAGATAGATCCAGGGCGCATGACTCGGTTCGCCCAGGACCATCCAGGTCGCCAGGCCCAGCGCCATGAGAAACAGCAGCGCGTTGAGCGTTTGTTGTCCCGGCAGGCTGAACGCTTTCTTGAACATTTTCAGTTCCTGGAGCTTGCCAAAGGCCACCAGGCTGCCCCAAAACGTAACGGTACCGATGATCCCTGAGGCGGCCGTGGCGATCAGCATCACATGGTGATCGACGCCCGGCACATCGCCCCGCAACAACTCGGCGCCCGCCACCAGCACCGAAGCGCCGCCGCCGAACCCGTTCAGCAGGCCGACCATCTGCGGCATGGCGGTCATCGGCACCCGGAGGGCCATCCAAGCGCCGCCCACCGAACCGATCAGGATGCCGACCAGGATGTACTCGAATCGTACAACGTCCTTGTGGAGCAGGGTCACCACGATCGCGATCAGCATCCCCAGCGAGCTGAGCAAGTTGCCGCGGACCGCCGTGCGCGGATGCGACATCATCTTCAACCCGAAGATGAACAGCACGGCGGCCACGATATAGGACAATTCAACGAGGACAGGCACAGTGGTATTCACAGTTGAACTTCCGTCACTTCTTCTTGAACATCTTGAGCATACGATGCGTCACGAGAAAACCGCCCACCACGTTGAGCATGGCAAAAGCGACCGCGGCGGTTCCCAAAACCGTCGCGAGACCCACCTGCTGAGCGCCGGCGGCGATCAACGCCCCGACGACGGTGATGCCGCTGATCGCGTTCGATCCCGACATCAGGGGCGTGTGCAGCGTCGGCGGCACTTTGGTAATCACGTCGAAACCTTCGAGCATGGCGAGCACGAAAATCGTCAAGCTGGCGATCAAGGCGCGGGTCGACATGCTCAGTCCCTCGGCCCCGGACGCCGAATGCCCCGCGACGGATGCGGCACCGTCGGCGGGCACGGCGTCGCCTGCTCCGGTCGCCACACCGGCTACGGCAAACGCCACGCAAAGGCCCATGACCAGCAGACAAAGCGGACGAACGATGCGAACGGCTGTCATAACGCTGTTTTCTCCCTCTGCGTTCAGGCCGACGGGCTGGTTTCAGGAACGCCGGCTGCGGGCGATTCTGCGGCGAGCGCCCCCAGGCCGAGCAAATCGCGAATCCGCGGATGGAACACGTCGCCGTCGCGGGTCGTCAGCGTGTCGCGAATGATTTCGTCCTGCAGGTTCAAGTTGACTTGGCCGCCCTTGATCAGGTTCTGCAGGAACTTAGTCACGTTGTTGGACAACATCATACTGGCCGGGTGGGGAATCTCGGAGGGCAAATTGGTCGGTCCCAGGATGGTCACGCCGTGCTGTTGGACGCGCTCGTCGGGCCGGCTCAATTCACAGTTCCCGCCGCGTTCAGCCGCCAGGTCGACGATCACGCTGCCCGTCCGCATTCCGGCCACCGCTTCCTTGGTGATCAGCACCGGCGACTTCTTTCCCGGAATCGCCGCCGTGGTGACGACGATGTCGCTGTCCGCCACGACGCGGGTCATCAGTTCCCGCTGTTTGCGATAGAACTCTTCCCCCATCGCCTTGGCATATCCGCCCTGGTCTTCCGACTGGCCGGCTTCCAGCTCCAGTTCGACAAACTTGCCGCCCAAGCTGCTGACCTGTTCCCGACAGGCGGAACGGACGTCGTAGGCCAAGACGATCGCCCCCAAACGTTTGGCCGTGGCGATCGCCTGCAGGCCGGCGACGCCGGCGCCGATGACGAACGCCCGGGCGGCGGACAACGTCCCGGCGGCCGTCATCATTAGGGGGAACATCTTGGGCAATTCCACCGCCGCCAGCAACACCGCGCGATAGCCGGCGATGGTGGCCATACTGGATAACACATCCATGCTTTGGGCTCGCGTGATGCGGGGAATCAGTTCCAAGGCGAACAGCGTCGCGCCCGTCCCGGCGATTTCGCGAATCGCGTCCGGAGCCCCCAGCGGATCGCACATTCCGACCACGATCTGGCCGGGTTTGAAGTGCGCCAAATCGGCCCGGCCAGCGTGCGGATTGGCGCCCAGACAACGGACTTGCAACAGCACGTCCGCCGTCAAAGCGGCCGCGCGACTGCCGACCACTTGGGCCCCTTTCCCCGTGTATTCCGCGTCGGCAAACCCGGCTGCGGAACCAGCCCCCGACTCCACCACCACTTCGGCTCCGGCCTTCGCCAGCGCAGGGACGCTGGCCGGCACGAGTGCCACGCGCCGCTCGCCGGGAAACGTCTCTTTGAGAACCGCAACTTTCATAAAAACACCACTGCCAGCTGGATAGACAAACTGTGGAATCGCCACATTCTAACTTGCGAGGCGATCGAATGTAAGGGCCGGAACGGTCTTGATTGCAGCGTCGCGAAATGTTGCCAAGGAAAACCTAATAGCCGCCAGAAGTGGCGTCCTTTTCACAAATGGCCCACGAAATCCTCCGAAAGAGGTACATCCGGACGAGGAATCCGACCTCTATACTGTGCGAATTCAATTATCGTGCCGCCCGGGTTGTTTGAGGGCGGCGTTTTCGACGGGGCAGAGCGCCGTTCGACACCGGCGGCGCTGCGTCTCGCGACGGAACCGAAAGGAGTTTGTCCGATGGCCATTGTTCTTGAAGATCGCGCGGATCCCCGCACAGCGATCGCCGAAGCCGTGTTGACCGAAGTACGGGAGGTCATGCCCAAGGACTTGGTGTCCCAGCTTTCGCTGGACAGTTCGCTACTCGAACTGGGCCTGGACTCGATCTCGATCATGGACGTGGTGAACCGGATCGAGAAGCAATTCGGAATGCGGTTCCGCGAGGAATGGCTGTACGATATGGAGACTTGCGCGGATTTGGTCGAGTGCATCGCCCGGCATACGGGGCCGAACGCCGCGTCCGAGCCCCCCGCCTCGCTGTCTCCGATCGCCGCAACGATCGCTGCGGAAACGCCTGCAGCCGCCCCAGGGCCGATCCCCGAAGCCCACTACGACGTGCGCCTGTTTCCCGAATGCGTCGCGTTTCACCAGCGACTGGCGACAACGGCCGCCGCGGGACTGGAGAACCCCTTCTTCCGCACCAGCCAGCGGGTGCGACACCGCGTGACCACGATCGAGGGCCGCGAGGTCGTCAGTTACACCAGCTTCGATTATCTGGGCTTGTCGGGACACCCCGCCGTGATCGAGAGCGCGAAAGCGGCGATCGACCAATTCGGCTGCAGCGCATCGGCCAGCCGCCTGGTCGGCGGCAACCATGCCCTCCTGGACGAACTGGACGAGGAACTAGCACAGTTCCTGGGTACGGAATGCGCGATCGTGTTTCCCAGCGGATACGGCACCAATGCGTCGCTGTTCGGGCACTTGTTCGGCGAACAGGACCTGATCCTGTACGATGAACTGGCCCACAATAGTATCGCCCAAGGGGCGGTTCTGTCGAAGGCCGCTCGGCGATCGTTCGCGCACAACGACGCCGGCGCCGCCGACGAACTGCTGCGCGACTTGCGCAGCCAGTATCGGCGCGTGGTCGTGGCCATCGAAGGGGTGTACAGCATGGACGGCGACTATCCCGATTTGGGCCAATTCGTCGAAGTCAAGCATCGGCACCGCGCGCTGCTGTACGTCGACGAAGCGCATTCGGTGGGCGTCATGGGAAAGACCGGCCGCGGGCTGTGTGAACACTTCGGCGTCGATCCGGCCGAAGGCGATTTGTGGATGGGCACGATCAGCAAGGCCCTGGCCAGCGGCGGCGGCTATTTGGCGGGCCGCGAAAAACTGATGCGCTATTTGCAGTACACGGTACCTTCGTTCGTGTTCGCCACCGCCTGTTCGCCGCCGAACGCGGCCGCCGCGTTGACCGCGCTGCGGGTATTGCGAGACGAACCGGACCGCGTCGCGCAGCTGCGCGACCGATCTCGGCTGTTCTTGAAACTGGCCCAAGACCGCGGGCTGGATACCGGCAACAGCCACGACACGCCTATCGTGCCGATCATTTTGGGGAACTCGGCGCGGTGTATTCAAGTCTCGCACGAGTTGTTGCAGCGGGGCGTCAACGCCCAGCCGATCTTGTACCCGGCCGTCCGTGAAAGCGCCGCCCGCGTGCGGTTCTTCATCACCGCCGAGCACACCGAGGAACAGATTGTCCGCACCGTCGATGCGCTGGCCGAATGCTTGGCATAAGAGCGGACTCTGAACAGACGACCTACCTCAGCGCCGCGGCTGCAACCAGAAGGGCTCGCCACGCCGAACGCCAAGAGACCGAATGCCAAGAGCCGGACTGTTGATGTCGACTGCCCTTGGCTACAATTGGCATCATTGCAGACCATGATGGAGAGAAATGGGCGATGAACGGCGACGATCGAGACTTCTTGCGGACGTTCTTTCAGTGCTTGATCGACCAGCCGCTGGAGCCTACCGACCCTCGGTACGTGCCCTTGTACCGCGACCGTCGCCTGCACGCAGACGATCCGGTCGAGTTGTTGGCCCGCGGCATCGAATGGACGCCGGGCAAGAGTGTGCAACTGTTGTCCGGGTTCCGGGGCACCGGCAAGAGCACCGAACTGCGACGGCTGCGGCAACGGCTGCAGGCTTCCGACTATTTGGTCGTCTTGTGCGATGTCGAGGATTACATCAACCTCTCGACCCCCATCGATATCAGCGATTTCCTGCTGGCCCTGGCCGGAGCGCTGGGCGACGGGCTGATGGACGAAAAACTGCTGGGCGCCGATCCCAAGCACGAAACCTACTGGGAGCGGTTCCGCAACTATCTGCTGCGGACGCAGGTCGAGTTTCCGGAACTGAGCGGCGAGGCGCCGGGGGCCAGCATCAAGATGACCCTCAAGAGCGACCCCACTTTTAAGCAGCGTCTGCAGGAGGGGTTGGCCGGCCATCTGGGTTCGTTCGTCGCCGACGTCCGACAGTACCTCAAGGAGTGTGTGACGCGGGTCAAGCAGCAGCATGGAGCCGGGAAAGAACTGGTGTTGCTGGTGGACTCGGTGGAACATATCCGGGGAACGTCGACAAATGCCGAGCAGGTGCATACGTCGGTCGAAACCCTGTTCGCCGGTCATGCGGACAAGTTGCATCTGCCGCATCTGCACGTTGTGTACACGGTGCCCCCGTTCGTCAAGGTGCGTTATCCGAACTTGAGCGCGTTGTACGAGCCGGGCGGCCTGCAGATCCTGCCAGCGGTCAAGCTGCGCGACGGCGATGGAAAGCGGAACGACGAGGGCTTTGATGTGTTGGCCGAAGTAATCCAGCAGCGAGGCGACTGGCAGCGTTTGTTGGGCGAACGCGAGCGTTTAAATCGAATCATCGCCATGTCGGGCGGCCAGTTTCGCGACTTGCTGCGGATTTTGGCCGAGATCGTCCGCCGGGCAGTGAGGCTGCCCATCGAAGATCGGACGGTGGACGATGCGATCAACCAGATTCGCAACGAGTTTCTGCCGATTGCCGATGACGACGCCCAATGGCTGGCGACGATCGCGGCGACCCACTCGGCCTCGTTGCAGGATGTTTCCCGGCTGCCCGCTTTTGCCCGATTTTTGGATACGCACCTGGTGCTGTGCTATCGCAACGGCCACGAATGGTACGACGCGCATCCGTTGGTCGCCGAGCACGTGACGGCCCAGGCGGCGGCGCTGCAGAAACCCAAGAGGCGCAAGAAGCGGTAGCTCCGCGTCGCTCACGCACGGGACGAGCCATGTTCGACGACACCGATCGCTTGGCCGAAGAATCGTTGGGCGCGCAAGCCGAGGCCGAATGGCAGCGGTTGCGGCGGCAAGTCGAACTGAGTTCCGGGTTCTGGCTGGGATTCTTGTTTTCGCAGTCCCCGCGGGCCGCACGGATCTTTGCGGCGCGACTGGCCGCCGTGTACCGCAGTCACGTTCGTCGCTTGCTGATCTTGCAGGCGGAATCTCCGAGCGAATTGTCGAATGTCCTGCAACGGCTCGGCGCAGCGGACGTCGGTTCCGCCGACGCGACTTGGGTCCGTGCGGACCAGCCCGCAGGGACCGCCGAGCGGGTTGCCTGGACCCAGGCGTGGGAAACGTTCTTCTTGCGGCTGAACGAGCACCGGGACCGGCTGCGGCGCGAACTGGCCGGCGGGCTGATTCTCGAGGTGCCGGCCGAACTGAAACCCGTCCTGCGGAACGCTGCGCCCGACTTGTGGTCCATCCGTGCGTTGGTCTTGGAGCCGTCCGGCCCTCGATCCGGTGCGGCTGCGACGCAACCGCGCCGGCTGGATGTGGCGCGGACTGAACTCGTCGAGTCACCGGTTGACGACACGAACCGTGTCCGTGCGGACGCACGCAAGACGGGGGCTGCCGAGCCGGACGCTTTGACGTCAACGGTTCAAGCTTGCCTTCGCAACGTCGAAGGCTTGCTGCTGGTCGAGCAGCACGCCAAGGCGGTCGAGGTCGCGCGCGAAGCCTTGGCCATGTTGGAATCGCACGAATCCCGGCATCCTCTGCTAAGCGACGCTTTGGCGGCACTTGCCGAGGCCGAAAGGGCTGATGGCGATCCGGCGGCCGCGCTGGACCATTATCGCCGCCTGTTTTCGCTGACGGCAGGCAGCGATGATCGCTCGCTGCTCGAACATTTGGAGAAGGCTGCCGAGTCGGCGACGACCGTCGGGCGGCCGGATATCGCCCAGACGTTCGCCCTTCGCCAGCAGCAGATCGCTCGCCATCGCTTGCAGCAGTACGGGGACAGCCCGCAGGCGCTGCGCGACCTGTCGGTGACCCTGGATAGGGTTGGCGACGTGCGTCGGGAGGCGGGCGACCTGTCGGGAGCCCAAGAGGCGTATACGGAAAGCCTGGAAATCAGCCGTCGGCTGCTGCAGCTGTACGGGGATAGCCCGCTGGCGCTACGCGACCTGTCGGTGAGCCTGGACAATGTGGGCGACGTGCGTCGGGAGGCGGGCGATGTGTCGGGCGCCCAAGGGGCGTATACGGAAAGCCTGGAAATCAGCCGTCGGCTGCTGCAGCAGTACGGGGACAGCCCGCAGGCGCTGCGCGACCTGTCGGTGAGCCTCATCAGGGTGGGCGACGTGCGTCGAGAGGCGGGCGACCTGTCGGGAGCCCAAGGGGCGTATGCGGAAAGCTTGGAAATCCGCCATCGGCTGCTGCAGCAGTACGGAGACAGCCCGCAGGCGCTGCGCGACCTGTCGGTGAGCCTCGCCAAGGTGGGCGACGTGCGTCGGGAGGCGGGCGATGTGTCGGGCGCCCAAGGGGCGTATACGGAAAGCCTGGAAATCAGCCGTCGGCTGTTACAGCATTACGGGGACAGCCCGCAGGCGCTGCGAGACCTGTCGGTGAGCCTGGACAAGGTGGGCGACGTGCGTCGGGAGGCGGGCGACCTGTCGGGGGCCCAAGGGGCGTATACGGAAGGCCTGGAAATCAGCCGTCGGCTGTTGCAGCTGTACGGGGAAAGCCCGCAGGCCCTGCGAGACCTGTCGGTGAGCCTGGACAATGTGGGCAATGTGCGTCGGGAGGCAAGCGATGTGTCGGGGGCCCAAGGGGCGTATACGAAAAGCCTGGAAATCAGCCGTCGGCTGCTGCAGCAGTACGGAGACAGTCCGCAGACGCTGCGAGACCTGTCGGTGAGCCTGGACAATGTCTCATAAAAACATCTCCGAGCCCACGAGATGTCGGGGGCCCAAGGGGCGTATACGGAAAGCCTGGAAATCAGCCGTGGGCTGCTGCAGCAGTACGGGGACAGCCCGCAGACGCTGCGCGATCTGTCGGTGAGTCTGGACAAGGTGGGCAACGTGCGTCGGGAGGCGGGCGATGTCTCGGGGGCCCAAGCGGCGTATGCGGAAAGCCTGGAGATCCGCCGTCGGCTGCTGCAACATTACGGGGCGACGGCGCGCCGCGAGGCGGAGGTGCGTTACAGTCTTGAACGGGTGCGGGAGTTGCTGCCGATGGGGGTTGCTGAATCCACGTAGCTCGGTCTGGCCGAGACCGGATTGGCAGCTCGGACAGACGCGGCCACATGGGAGCCTCCGCATTACGAGCGGCGGTTGCCGCCGGCGGCACCCATCAGGGGCGGATCATTTTCCAGCGTGTTCCAGACGGGGATCTCTTGCTTGAGCTTGGCGACGTAGGCGTTGACCTGGTCTTTGACGTGTTCTTTGCGAAGCGCCTCTTTGATGTCGACTTGAGCTTGCTCGAACGGGATGCGGCCGGCTTCGGTCCGTTCGACGACCCGCACGATGTGAAAACCTTCGGCGTCTTCCAAGCGGTCGCTCAAGCGTCCGACAGGCAAGCTGAAGATGGCCTGGTCGAGCGAGTCCGATGCCAAGCTGCCGCGGTTCGTCCAATCGTGATAGCCGCCTTCGCGGGCGTCGATGCCTTGCGATTGACGTTGGGCCACGGCGTGCAGCGGCGCGCCGCGAAGGACTTCGTTGCCCATTGCGCCCAGCGCGGCCCAGGCTTCTTGCTTGGTGGCAAAGCGGTCGAAACGGACGGTCAGCTTCTCCCACCGCGCGCGGGCGGGGATCTCGTATGCCGCGATGTTGGCGTAGTAGTGATCCAGCATCGCCTGGTGCGTGATTTCCGGCTCGTAGTTCACCTTTTGCGACAAGACGGATTGCCCCAACGCTCGTTCGATGAAACTCTGTTTCTGGCGTTGGATGGACGACCCGAATTCCCGCAGCTTGGCGTCGAGTTCCACTTGGGTCTCGACCTTGGCTTTTTCCATCGCCTCGGGCAGTTGCTTTTCCATGAACTGCTCTTCGGCGCGGCTGGTGATCTTGGGCAGGATTTCTTTTTTCTTGTCGGCGGGAATCGTACGGAGAAAATCCAAGTACAGCAGTTTCGTCTGGATCGAACTGTCCAGGGCCTGCTTCATCAATTTGTCCTTCTGCTGCTCGATCGCCGCTTTCTGCTGTTCGACCACTTTCGGATCCATTTCGGACAGGTGCGACGCCATGATCTGCTCGACCATCGGCATGATGTCCCCGACTTGAATCGGCTGGTCCCCCACCCAGGCGATGATCTGGCCGGGTTTGAAGATCGTGATTGGTTGTTCCTCGGCCACAGGCGGGGCCGGCGGCATCCAGGGCTGGGTGGGAGCGTTTCCCCAAGCTTGACCTGTGCCGGGCGTCCAGGGCTGTGTACCTGTCGGTGTCGGCGCGGGAGCAAACGAGGCCGTTCGCATGCCGTCGCCGGGGAACTGCCGTCCGTCCTGGGGCAACCGCCGCGCTTGTTCCGGAACGTTCGGCCCCAGCGGGTTGTACGCCGTCGCGGACGGTATCCCACTTGCGAAAGCCTGAGTTCCGAAGGAACTCTGCCCACCGAATCCCGCCCCCTGAATTGCAGGCGGCGGGACGGGAGGAGGCTGGTTCAGTTCGGTGTCGAATCGAGGTGGAGGCGGCGGTTGCTCCGCTAGCACGGTGCGCAGCATGAATCCGGCTGCCCACACAGCGACCACACACACGACCGATAATCCCGTCCGTGGGAACAAGCTGTTCGCCTTTGTTGCCGAGAGAAGAGTATTTGACAAGCCGGCCGCTTTCATCGTGTCGGCGACCCGCGGCGCGCGGATTATAGCCGGCAGTTCACTGGGGCCGCAACACTGATTTGACGAGGTTCAGAATTGCGTCCGATCCCGCAACTCCCGATGGCACACGCAGATACGCACTGTGCTGGTCGACGACCCGAAGTTTTCCGCCGCTGGTTTTGGCCAATTGTTCGATCCGCGGACGACTGGTGTATCGGAAAACGAGGAACCGATCTTCCAAGTAAATCTCCGCGATTTGCCAGATTGCGGCTTCGATCTTCAACGCTTCGCGTGCCAGCATCCGCTCGACGGGCTCCGGTTGCGGTCCGAAACGGTCGGTCAATTCGGCTCGGTATTCCTGCAATTCCTGGGGATTGGTGATCCGCGACAGCTTGCGATACAGGTCGATCTTCTGCCGCATGTCGGGCACGTAATCCGCCGGCAGATAGGCTTGCCCCGGCAGGGCCAAGTCCACATCGATCGACAGCTTGGGAGGCATTTGTTTCAGTCGCCGCACGGCGTTTTCCAGCAACTGACAATATAACTCGTAGCCCACCGCCGCGATGTGTCCGCTTTGCTGGGTACCCAACAGGTTGCCGGCCCCGCGGATCTCCAGATCCCGCATGGCCAACGCGAATCCGGCCCCCAACTCGCTGAATTCCTCGATCGCCCGCAACCGCCGGGCCGCATTGGGCGTGACGTTCTTGCCGGGATCGATCAGCAGATAGCAGTAGGCGCGGTGCTTGTAGCGGCCGACCCGGCCTCGCAACTGGTGCAGATCGGCCAAGCCGTAGCGGTCCGCCTCGTCGATGAAAATCGTGTTCGCATTGGGGATGTCCAACCCGCTCTCCACAATCGTGGTCGCTAGCAGCAAATCGAACTTGCCCTCCACAAAGTCGACCATGACTTCTTCCAGCTGGGACTCGGGCATCTGGCCGTGCCCGATCCGGATGCGAGCTTCCGGCACGATGTACTGCAGCCGCTGTTCGACAACGCGGATGTCCTCGACCCGATTGTGAACGAAGAAAATCTGCCCGCCGCGGTTCAATTCGCGGAGCACGGCGTGGCGGATCAGGTCGGGGTCGAACCGCGTCAGCCGGGTTTCGGTCGCCACGCGGTCCTCGGGCGGCGTCTCCAAGTTCGAGATATCCCGCACGCCGACCAGCGACATGTGCAGCGTCCGCGGGATCGGCGTGGCCGTCAGGGTCAGCACATCGACGGTCGCGCGCAGGGCCTTCAAACGCTCCTTGACCTCGACGCCGAATCGCTGCTCTTCGTCGATCATCACCAGTCCCAGGTTGCAGAACCGCACGTCCTGGGACGCCAGGCGATGCGTGCCGATCACGATATCGATCTGGCCGGCGGCCAAGCGGCGCGTGATTTCCCGCTGCTGCTGGGCCGAACAAAAGCGGCTCAAGCGGGCGATGTCGAATGGGAACTCGGCCATCCGCTGGCGGAAGGTGTGGTAGTGCTGCTCGACCAGCACCGTGGTCGGCGCCAGCAAGGCGACTTGATACCCATTGTCGACGGCCTTGAACGCAGCCCGCATTGCCAGTTCCGTCTTGCCAAAGCCCACGTCGCCGCACAACAGCCGGTCCATCGGCCGCGCCAGGGACATGTCCTTTTGAATCGCCGAAATCGCGAGCAATTGGTCGGGCGTCTCCTGATAGGGAAACGAGGCGTCGAATTCACGCTGCCAGTCGCTTTCGATGGCGAACGCAATGCCGGGGCGCGCCCGCCGCTCGGCTTGCAGTTCCAACAGTTCGGCGGCCAGATCGATCACCGCCGACTCGGCCGCCTGCTTTTGCCGCACCCAGGTCTTGTTGCCGATCTTGGCGAGCACCGGCCGGGTCTTGGCCCCGCCGACGTACTTCTGGACCAAGCCGATTCGAGTTGCCGGCACGTAGATCCTCGTGCCGCCGGCGAATTCGATCTGCAAGTGCTCCTCGACACGGCCGTCCTTGTCCAGCAGTTGCATGCCGCGATACCGGCCGATGCCGTGCGCCAGATGGACGACCAGGTCGCCTTCGCGCAGATCCAAGAAACTGTCGATCGCTTTGCCCAGCCGCCGGCGGGGCAAACGCCGCAGCTCGCCGCGCTGGAACAACTCGCCGCTGGTAATCACGATTACCCGGTCGCGGGCCAGACGAAATCCTTGCCGCAGGGCTCCCAGGGGCAGCTGCAGCCGTCCGGTCGCGGCCAATTGCGTCGTCCGCAGCAATTCCGACAGCCGCTCGACTTCCGCCTCGGTCTGCGACACCAGGAACACTTCGTGCCCTTCGCCGATCTGATCCAACTCGGCCCGGACGTGGTCGATTTCCCCGCTGAACCGTTCGACCGATTCGATCTGCAGATGGCAAGATGCGCCCAGGCTGCCGCGGGCCAGTCCGGCGGCCGTGACGACGGCAAACCGGGCGGTGTGCTTCATGACTTCGGCAAAGCGGTGCAGATCCTGCGGCCGCTCGAGCCGCGCCAGATGGGCTTTGGCTTCCTCTTCCGACCGTTCCAACTCGTGGAACAGGAAGATGCTCGACGGCGGCAGATAGTCGCCGAAGTGGCCCCGGTCGTCGGACGTCGGCGGAGCCACCGTGATCTCGATTTCGTCCAGCGATTCCAAGCTGCGTTGCGTTTGGACGTCGAATCGCCGCAGCGATTCGACGAGGTCGTCGAAAAATTCAATCCGCACGGGCTGGTACCAGTCGGTGGCGAACACGTCGAGCAGTCCGCCGCGGCTGGAAAACTCGCCGGGCAACTCGACGGCACTGGTTGCGTGATAACCGCGTTCGACCAGCCAAGCCAGCAGCGGTTCGAGCGCGACGCGCCGCCCTACGCCCAACCGCCGGCTGCTGAGCGCCAAACGCTCGCGGCTGGGCACGGGCTGCAGCAGGCTCTGGATACTGGTCGCGATCACCCGCGGCCCTGCGGCGGCCGGCCGGTCGCCCCGGTCCAACGCAGCTGGCGGCTGCATTCCCGCTTCCATCCCGCGCAGGAGTTGTTTCAGCGTTCGCAGCCGATCCGCGTGGATTTCGTCGTGCAGGATCCGCTCGCCGGGTTCGGTTTCCCAAGCCGGAAAGCGGGTGCAGGGAATGGAGGAAAAGAGGGAAAAATCGTCGCCAAAAGCGTCGATATCATCCTGGTGCGGGCAGACGACGACCAGTGGTCCCGCCGCCGCGGGAACCAGTGCCGCCGCGACCAGCGCGCACGACGAGCCCCAGACTCCGTCCAACGTCGCCGGTTGTCCTCGGGACAACGCGGACACCACATCGGCGAAGCCTTCGTGTTCGTTCAGGCGCCGGGCCAGCTCCCGCATACGCTCCGACGCTGCACTGGCAAGAGATGAACCGCCCATGTTCGTGGGCTGATTGTACCGTCCCAAGGCCGGGCTCGCTAGAGCTTCTCGTTGGCCAGCCATCTGAGAAGATCGAGCTTTCAAAGAAAACAGGCGTGCCACGGTAGCGAGGATGTTCTGCGAATCACTGAGCGGGCATTCCCCCTTGAACATCGCAGGACCGGGGTAATTGTGTCATCCCGCCCCCGTGGTAATGTCTCAAAATCAATCCGCAGATCCGCTGATTGTGGCGGCCCAGCGGACCACGGGGCGTGACCGCATTTCGTCCTCGATGGCGAAGGAACGGTGTCGGCCACGCGGTCCGGTCTGGCGTGTTCAGTTTACGTCAAAATAGTCGTGAAATGGCATGTTGACACGGACCGGTTTTTGTTCTCATACGACCCCCACGAGCTCGCCTCGTGGGTGAAGAAGATTGTCGAGCTAACCCGGCGACGCCACAACCTTCCCGTCCCCCACTTCCCGATTCCGCCGCTTCTGGCGGCGGAATCGGGAAGTGGGGGACGGGAAGGGGGACGGGGAAACGGTGACGGATGTAGCCTGTAAATCTCATTCACCCACGAGGCAAGCTCGTGGGGGTCTCGCCGATGCACGTTCTTCGCTGCCTCCTTCGCTCATGCACATTCGTGGAACAAAAACTGGATCGCATCCGTTGGTATTGACATCCACAAACCGAACACCTCAGGTCCGGTCTCATCGGGACACCGGCTGGGATTTAGAGCGGGCGAAAGGACACGAACCCTCGACATCCAGCTTGACCGCACCGGCTGCGAGCCTTACGTTATCGTCTTATTGACTTAGGACACAAAGGAGTAGTGATGCCGTTGGATCCGCAGACTCGCGTCCTTCTGGAGCAGATGGCCAAGGCGAATTTGATGCCGTACGAAGCAATGACGCCACAGGAGGCCCGCCGTCAGATGGCCTTGGGCAGCTGCTTCCTGGAGCGGCCTCCGGAAATCTTTGCGTGGGAGGATCGCCAGATTCCCGGGGCGCAGGATTCCATCCGCATTCGAATGTACCGCCCCGTGTCGGCGACCGTGCTGCCGGTAGTGGTTTTCTTTCACGGCGGCGGCTGGGTCATGGGCAGCATCGAAACACACGACGTGTATTGCCGTCAGCTGGCCCATGCATCCGGCTGGTCCGTGGTTTCGGTCGATTACCGTTTGGCTCCCGAACACAAATTTCCGGCGGGTCTGGAGGATGCTTTTGCCGCGACGCGCTGGGTCGCTGATCATGCCGGCGAGATCGGCGTGGACGAGCGGCGGATCGCGGTGGCAGGAGACAGCGCGGGCGGGAACCTGGCCGCCGCCGTGGCCCTGATGGCCCGTGACCGAGGCGGGCTGCGTGTGGCGTTCCAGCTGTTGATGTACCCGGTCTTGGATCACCGTTTCGACACGCCTTCGTACCGCGAGAACGCCACGGGGTATCACCTGACCCGCGCCGCCATGATTTGGTCTTGGCGGCACTATTTGAATAGCCAGCAGGACGGCGATTCACCGTACGCGTCTCCGCTTCGAGCGGATGATTTGAGCGGCCTGGCCGCGACGCTGATGATGACTGCCGAATATGATCCGTTGCGAGACGAGGGCGAGGATTACGCCCAACGATTGGCCGCCGCCGGCGTGCCTGTGACGCTGAAACGCTACGACGGATTGATTCACGGCTTTGCCCGCCGGACCAACGTGCTGGACCGGGCTCGCGAGGCACTGCAAGATGCGGCCAACACCTTGCGAGGCGTGGGCGGCTAAACGTGAAACGGAATGAATTTAATTCTGCGAATCAAAACGCGCAAGGAGCAATGGCGATGAGCAAGACGGTGCTGATTACGGGAGCCAGCACGGGCATCGGGGCGGCTGTGGCACAGCATTTCGCGGCGGGCAACGAGATCATCGTGCATTATCACTCGTCATCGACAGGAGCCGAGGCGGTCGCGGCGGCCGTCGTGAAGGCGGGCGGCACCGCCCACCTGGTTCAAGCCAACCTGGCGACCGAGGCCGGGTGCGGGGACGTGGCTTCGTTTGCCGCGGAAACCTGCGGTAAGCTCGATTTGCTGGTCAACAACGCTGGCGGTTTGGTGCGCCGCTGTCCGGCCCGCCAGCTGGAATGGCAACTGATGCTGGACAGCTTTGCCTTGAACACATTCTCCGCAATGATGATGGCCTCGCGATGCATTCCGCTGTTGGAACGCGGCACGCATCCTTGTATCGTCAACGTCACCTCGATCGCCGCGCGGCATGGCGCGCCGACGGCCACCATCTACGGCGCGTGCAAAGGCGCTCTGGACACCTTCACGCGTGGCCTTGCCAAGGAACTCGCACCGACAATTCGCGTCAACGCCGTGGCCCCCGGCGTCATCGACACGCCGTTCCACCGCCACGTCACCACGCCGGAAAAAATGGCCGAATTCAAGGCGTCCACGCCGCTGAAACGGATCGGCCAACCCGAAGAAATCGCGGCGGCGATCGGTTTCCTGGCCGACAGTCTGTTCATGACCGGCGAGACCATCGACATCAACGGCGGCTGGTTCATGCGCTAGGCCCTTCTGGCCGTGGAGTGTTAAGGTAACTCTTCCATCGCAGTCGGAAAGGCACTCATCCTCGACGCTTGCCGTCGAGTCATTGAGGAAAACTGGCCACGAGGGCAACTCTCAGAGAGCACCGTTTGATCCTCGCCGCTCGCCGGCGAGTGCGTCAGGCTAATTGGCGGTATCACGATGTCAGCCATCTATCCTGAATCTCCCGACGACAAGCGTCGGGGATCACGATCGTTGGAGGTGGACGCTTGTTCGTGGCCACGTAACCTGAACCACTCGCCGGCGAGCGGCGAGGATGCCTGCCCAAGCAACGAGCCGCGGGACGGCGAGTTGCAGCCGTTGCTTGGCGAGCCGAAGTTTGAAATGCGACGGCTGTTCGAGGGCGAACGGTTTCCCAATGTGGTCGTGACCCGCGACGGCACGGTGCTATCCACTTGCGTGGGTATTCTCTTTCCTGCGGCCTGCCTAGGTCCTCCTACGAACCGCAGACGCTCCCGATCGATTCGAGCCGGCTCAAGCCGATCCAGACCACCTTCGTCCAGCGCGACTACCAGCACGTGGAATCCGATGTCGTGCTGTGGCCGACAGCCCGTTCATGACCGGCGAGACCATCGACATCAACGGCGGCTGGTTCATGCACTAGGTCTTGCGTTCATTCGTTTTCCAGCGCGGCCAACTCCGCCCAGCGATCGGCCAGTTGACAGGTCGTTCAATCGCATACGCGATCCTTTCGAGATGGCGCGGTCAAGAGACGCCCGCCTCGTGGCGGTGAGGTGCGACCTGGGTCGCTTCGTCGCCGAACAGACGGGTCAGCCGTTCGCGGAGCATCAGCCGCGCCCGGAGCAACCGCACTTTGACCGCCTCGACGCTGATCCCCAGAATCTCGGCCGTTTCGCGCGTCGAACAGTCCTCGATATCTCGCAGGACGAACACCGTCCGGTATTTTTCGTCCAGGGCGGCCAGGGCGTCGTCGACGTGCTGCCGCGTTTCCCGCCGCGAAGCGATTTCATCGGGCATCTCTTCCCATGCGGCGATGAACTCCGGATGCGGAATTCCCTCGTAGCTGTCCGGCGAATCGTCGTGATCGAGCGACACCGCGGCTCGCAGCCTCCGTTTTCGCAGCAGCGACAAGGCGTGATTCGTTGCGATTCGCAACAGCCACGTGCGAAACTGGGCCTCTTCACGGAACTCGCCCATGTGTTCGAGCACGCTCAGGAACGTCTGCTGGGTGATCTCCTCCGCATCCTGATGTTGCTGCAAGATTCGCCGACCGATGCCGTAGACCTGCCGCTCGTATTTCAAGAGCAGCGCCTCCAACGCGGTGAAATCCCCGGCCTTGGCGTGTTCCACCAACGGCCGATCCGCATCCTCCTTGCCTTTCCACTGTTCTCGCAACGCGCGGCTCAACCGCTCGTGGAGCGCCGCGGGCAACACGTACTGCCGTTCGGCCTTGTAGAGCTTGATCGTTTGCCGAATGTTATCGACGACGATCTGGCACGGATTGCAGTCCTGCAAGTGGTTCTGAAAGGGCGCGCAGATGCTCAGTTCCAATTCACCGTCCACATATTCATTCAGCGCTGCCAGCAGTTCTTCGCATTTCATCGGTTCGTCACCCGGCGAGACCCTATATGCCGAGCGGCCGTCCAGTTCGGCGCGTCCCAACGTGGAACGAACCCGCCGCACAAGACCACCGTGTCGACCACCGCCAGTCTATTCGACAGACACCGGGGCTGACAAGCCGAGCATGGCATTCAACCGCGTCTTGCCCGCCACGCCATTCTGCTGGGCGGCGATCTGACCGTTTTTGAAGACCATCAGACGGGGAACCGATCGAACGCCGTAGCGAGCGGCCAGTTCCGGACTATCATCGATGTTCACCTTCACGACCCGGGCTTGCGGGTTTTCCTTGGCCACTTGTTCCAAGGTGGGAGCGAGGGCCTTGCAGGGGCCGCACCAGTCCGCGTAGAAATCCACCAGCACCGGGACTTCCGAAGCGAGGACGTGTCGATCAAACGTGGACGTGCTTACCCGCAGCACCGTCCGCTGGGCAACGTCGGTGGTTTGATCCACGGCAGTATCCCGAATGGCCAGCGGAGCGGGAAACTCAGATGGGCGGTTCGCTTGAGGCAATTCGCCCCAATCGGCATGCGGAGCAACCAGGCCGACCTGCGAAATCGCGGGAACGGCGTGACGCGGGGACGGGTCCTGGGACACCGCGGCCGCTTGGTCCGCCACAACCCCGGTATACGCCGAGTCCCGCTGATGGGTGAATTGCGCCGGCGCGCAACCGGCAACGAGCGCCGTTGCCAGGATCAGCATCAGCGCAGAGACGACTGGAACCGGATTTTGGTTCGTGGACATTCGAGTCTCCATCCCCAATTTGAAAGGGGGTCGGGCGTTCAAAATTCAATTTTGTCCGACCACGGTTCGGCTCGTTGGTTGGACTCTCTATCGGCCAAAATTGAATTTTGAACGCCCGACCCCAAATCCACCCCAGCAGGTTGAAACCTGCCCGACGTTCATGCAGCACCCACCGTTAGCGACTCAGCAGCTCTCGAAGCTGGGCCTTGTTTGCCAAACCGGTCAACTCGTCGGTGACGATGCCGTTCTTGAAGATCTTGACGTTGGGGATCGCATCGATGTCGTAGGTGGCAGCCAATCTCGGGCTATGGTCCACGTTGACCTTGACGATCGTAGCATTGGGCATTTCCGCAGCCAGTTCGTCCAGCAGGGGTGCGAGCCTTCGGCAAGGGCCGCACCAGTCAGCGTAGAAGTCGACCAAAACGGGCCCTTCCGAATTCACGACCAAGTCGGCGAACGTGGCTTCACTGGCGTGTTGGACGCGGCGTTGTTCTTGCGTGACAATCATGTTTTTGTTTCCTGCAATAATAGAGGTTGTTCGGGGCGGTTCCGCAGTTTCCGCGGCCCTCCGAGAACAGAGGGGGGTGGCCTTGCAGATCGCCAACCCGCCGGCGAACACGAGCAGTCCCGTAACGACGGCGGCCAGCGCTCGGCGAATCGACAGTAACGGCATAACGTTTCCTTTCCGTTCCAGGTGCATACGGCACGTTTTCTACAAGGACTGATGCGCAACGCTCCCGGTTGGTTACAACGATCCGTGTAGATCGCTTCGGCTGTTGTCGCGCCAAACGAACCCGGGACCGCCTCGACGGCTTCGCTCCTGCGTGCGCGGTGCTGAGAGAACGGATTCCGCGAGCCAGACGCGGTCTGTCTGCTGGGCCGATCCGCGGACCGTCGCGGCAGCAAGTAATGGCGAGGCGGCGATCTGGTGATCGATCCGCAACTTGCTCCATGCGGTGTCAAGCCACCGCACTCCAAGGACTAGCTTGGCAGCGGCTCGATGGTAACCCGTAGCGGCAGCGCGCCGGCGGCGGACATCCGGGGGTCCGAGCCGAACGAGCGAATTTGATCGGCTCTCAGTTCCGCCACTTCCAGACTGCCCGACCAGACGGCGCTCCGCCCCGTCTCGTGGGCTTCCAGCGTCAGCCGCTGCGACTTGAGCCGCTCGTAGTGGAACACTTTGCACAGCACGTCGATCACGAAATCGAAGCCGTTCAGGTCGTCGTTATGCAACACAACGGCATACGGTGGCTGCCGCTTGGTCGTCTCCTGTTCCTGAGACTGACGGCGAGTTTCACGGTCCGGCAAAGTTCGTTCTGGAGGTGGTGCGACGGCTGCTGTTTTCATCCTTAACCCGCGTCTGGAAAAGTGGTTCGCCTACAGCACGCAGGGTGCGTGCGGTAGGGAAAGTACGGCTGACAGGCAAGCCATGCCACGCCGACCCTGTCCTCGGGGGATCTTCTTTTCCGTCCGCTCGCCTACGGCTGAGGTTTGTCTTGATTCAAGAATTCGCTGACCGTTCGGGGCCGGCCGGGTTCCTCTTCCTGGTTGGAGAACCAGCCGGACCAGAAGGATTTCTTTTCTTCTTCCTTTTTCTTCACGCCATAGCGGCTGCGGACGCTCTGAGGGGCCTTCTTGGCGGACTTCTTGTCATTATCCCAAAATGTGAGCGTGTCCGCCGTCTTGTCGAACATCGCTTTCGATTCGGAGGTGAACTTGTCCCAAGCCGACGGTTCCGTGGGCCGTTTGTGGACTGGTTTCTGATCGGCAGTGGTCCATAACGACGGCAGCTTGAATCCGCTCGACGCGGACTTCGAATCCGAGGCTTTGGCAAACGGGTTCAGATTGAAACCCGACTTGGTCTCGGCCGACGAGCGGGCCGAAGCCAAAGCGAACACAACACACGCGACCACCAGGGTCCAACGAGTCTGGTTCACGCTAGCATCTCCTTGACTGGTGACGAGGTTACCCGGTGAAACGGGCCGCGGAGTCTCGCAAATCAGGCCGCTCGCGTCCAGATCAATTCTAGGGAATCACAACTTGAGTCTGCATCGACATATTTTAGGAGGGTGATCCAGGTTTTGCAAATCCAGGACTTGCCCGGTCTTAGATCACGCTCGGCGAACGCGTTTTTTTTCTTCCAGCCCCCCTTGCTCGTATACACCCGTATATATTAGTGTAGAAAGGCACACCGTATGGCACATATCCACGACATTTTCTAAAGAGGGAGGCCGACAATGGGCAGGAGAATCGGAAAGCGGCAGGGGAACGAAATGACGGCTCGGCAGCGGGCAATTTACGAGTTCATCCGCGACCTGGTTCAGCGGCGCGGCTTTGGTCCGACGATTCGCGAAATTGCCGATGCCTTCGACATTGCGTCACCCAACGGGGTCGTCTGCCATTTGAAGGCGCTCGAAAAGAAGGGCCTGATCCATCGCAACGAATTTAAGGCCCGGGCGATCGAGTTGCCGGAGCTGCAATCGGAACGGAAACGCGCGCGGATTGCCGAGGAACCCGGACTGCCCTTTGCCGGCGTCGTCCCGGCAGGATTCACAACGCGCGCTTTCGATTTGAACGAGCGGATCGACTTCGACGAATTGTTCGGCAGCCCCGGTACATTTGTGCTGCGCGTCAAAGGCGATTCGATGATCGAAGCACACATCGCCGACGGCGACTATGTAATCTGCCGCAGCACCGGTTCGGCCGAACGAGGCCAGATGGTCGTGGCATTGAATGAGGAAGACGAGGCCACGCTGAAATATTGGTATCCGGAACGGCACCGCGTCCGTCTGCAACCCGCCAATCGCGACATGCCGCCGATCTACGTCAAGAACGTCCGCGTGCGCGGCGTCGTGGTCGGCGTGGTGCGAAGCAAAATCTGACGAGCGAACGTTCTCGGATCCTGCCGCGAAAATCGATCAGCAATCCGGCAGAAATGCTCAAGGAACCCTAACCCAAGGATCGTTATGAATCAAGAAAGCCTGTACGAACAAGAAGTCAAGATGATGAAACTGGAACGGCTGATCGCCGAGCGCGAGGGCATCTCCGCCAAGGAGTTTCCTGTGCCGTTGCCGGAACTGCTGACGCGCTACGAGCAACTGTACACCGGCGCGATCAACGACGTGCTCCGCGAATTCTGCTTGCTGGACCAGGCTTTGCCGCACGACATTGTCCCCTTGCGCGACGGCGACATCGTGGCCGGCATCGCGTTTACGGTCAAGAGTTCGCCCAATTGCGTGATTCGCGGCGAAATGGCGTTTCGCACCAAGATGCTCGACGAGATGCACGAGGATGCGTTCGTGATTTGGGACACCAGCCGCGACGAACACGCCTCGCTGTGGGGCGGCGTCATGACGGCGACGGCCAAAGGCAAACGGGTCCGCGCCGCATGCATCGACGGCGGTATCCGGGACACGCATCAGATCCTGGAGGCGAACTTTCCGGTGTTCTTCCGCTACCGCACCTCGAACGGTAGCCTGGGCCGCTGTCAGATCACGCACTATCAAGTCCCCGTGCGAATCGGCGATGTGACGATCAAACCGGGCGACGTCATCTTTGCCGACGTCGACGGCGTGCTGTGCGTCCCCCGCGATATCGCGTACGACGTGCTGTTGCGGGCCGAGGAAATCAAACGCAACGAAAAAGAGATCTTCAGCTGGGTCGCCGAAGGGCAGACGATCCAAGAGATTACGGAAAAGGGCGGATATTTCTGACGATGCGCGATTTCATCCACGAAGACTTTCTGTTGAAAACCCGCACCGCCCAGCGGCTGTATCACGAATTTGCCGAGGGATTGCCCGTCATCGATTACCACTGCCATCTCGATCCCTGCGAGCTGGCGGACGATCGTTCATTCGAGAACCTGGCACGGGCGTGGATCGTCTCGGATCCTTACAAACACCGAGCGATGCGGATCGCGGGCGTTCCCGAACGCCTGATCACGGGGCAAGCGACGGACCGGGAAAAATTTGACTGCTGGGCGGCCACTGTTCCGCAGACGCTGGGCAATCCGCTGTTTCACTGGACGGCCCTCGAGTTGCAACGGTTCTTCGGCGTTGCGGAATTGCTGTCGCCCGCCACCGGCGACCGCGTTTGGGAGGCATGCAATGCCGCGCTGGACCGTCCCGAGTTCACGGCTCGGCAGCTGATCGCGCGGGCGAACGTCGAGTGCCTTTGCACGTCGGACCGTCTGCTGGACGACCTCCAGCCGCATTCGTTGCTGGCCCAATCCGGTTTCGCCACACGCGTGCTTCCTTCGCTGCGCGCCGATGACGTTGTGGCCGTCGAGTCGCCCGCCTATTTGCCGTGGCTGAAACAGTTAGGCGAAGCGACCGGGATGGCGATTGATTGCTTCGAGGCGTTCGCATGCGCCGTCGCTCGGCGGCTGGACGCGTTCGACCAACTAGGCTGCCGGCTCGCGGATCACGGCCTGGACGATTTTTCGTACGTCACCGCCGGTGAAAACGAAACCGCGGCGTTGTTCGCAACGCGTCTAGGCGGCGATCGGTTGTCGCCGCTGGAGAACGTGCAGCTCAAGTCGGGCCTCTGTCGGTTCCTCGGCCTGCAATATGCCCGCCGCAACTGGAGCATGCAATTGCATCTGGGAGCCCATCGGCGCACGAGCAGCCGCCTGCGGGACCTGGCCGGCCCAGCCGGCGGGTACGCGGCCATGGGCCCCGGTTGCGACATTGCCAGTCTGTGCCGGTTCCTGGACGATCTGGAACGCGCGGGGGGCCTTCCCCGAACCGTGTTGTATTGCCTGAACCCCGCGGACAATGCGGCGTTGGCGGTCCTGACCGGCTCGTACGCCCAGGACGGCGTGCGCGGCAAGATCCAGTTCGGGCCGGCTTGGTGGTACAACGACCACGCCTCGGGAATTCGGCAGCAGTTGGAGACCGCAGCCAACTTCGGGCTGCTGTCCACGTTTGTCGGCATGACCACGGATTCCCGCAGTTTGTTGTCCATGACGCGGCACGAATATTTTCGTCGCGTGTTGTGCGATTTCGTGGGCGATCAGGTCGAAGCCGGCATCTGGCCCGCAGATGAAACGCTGTTGGGCCAAGCGGTTCGAGCCGTGGCCTACGAGAACGCGCGGCGCTGGATCCTGTCCGCAGAAACATAAGATTTCGGAAAGCTTGCGACGCATGGCGGATCGGCTGCGCGTGCTGGAATTGTTCTGTGGGATCGGCGGCTGCGCCGCGGCGTTGGGCGAGCGCGCGGACATTGCGGCCGCCGTCGATATCAATCAGATCGCGTTGTCTGTCTATCGGCACAACTTCCCTACTGCTCCCATCCACGTCCGGACGATCGAGAGTATGTCGGCAGAATGGTATCGCGATCAGGCGGCCGACTTGTGGTGGCTGTCGCCGCCGTGTCAGCCGTACACCAGCCGCGGCCGGCAGTTGGATCTGAGCGACCAGCGGGCGCAAGCCCTGCGGGCGGTGATCGAACGCATTGCCGAAGTCCGTCCGCGATACATAGCGTTGGAAAACGTGGCCGGTTTTTGCGGTTCGCAATCGCACCGCCGGCTACGGGCCATGCTCGACGCTTGCGGATACCAAGTTCGCGAGCAGGTTCTGTGTCCGACGCAACTGGGCGTTCCGAATCGGCGGCGCCGTTTCTATCTGGTCGCGGCCGCGAACGGGAGCCTGGGCGATGGGAAAGATGAATGCCCGTGGGATTCGCCGGTCCCCCAACATTTGCGTTTTCCGGTGCAGCAGATCCTGGACACCGAGCCGGAAGAAGCCCTTTGGATGCCGGCCGATTTTCGGGAACAATATCGCGGCGCCGTCCACGTGGTGGACGCGGAGGACGCATGCGCCGAGACGCACTGCTTTACGTCCAGCTACGGCGGGAGCGTCGTGCGCAGCGGCTCGTATTTGGCCCACGCGGCCGGCGTGCGGCGGTTCTCGCCGTCAGAAATCTTGCGGTTGCTGTGTTTCCCAAGGCGTTACCGCTTGCCGGAGGACCTGCCCCTGCGCAAGGCCTGGCAGTTGGTGGGAAACAGCCTGGCCGTGGCGGCCGTGCGCCACGTGTTGGCGGCAATTCCCGAACTGCGAGATGCCGAGGTTCCCGATCCGCCCGACATTCCCGATCCGCACCGCTCTTGATACCGACAGGCGTTCTCGATAGCCTGACGGAAGCGGGCGGCAACGAAGGGCTCCAACGTTCACCGGGGAAATACCATGACCAACTACATCCTGGGTTTAGACCAAGGCACCACTTCAAGCCGCGCAATCGTGTTCGGACACGACGGACAAGCGGTCGGTTCCGCCCAGCAGGAGTTCGAACAGATCTTGCCGCGGCCGGGCCACGTCGAGCACGATCCGGAAGCCATTTGGGAATCGCAGTTGGCGGTGGCCAAGCGGGCTTTGGCGGCGGCCGGCATTTCGGCCGGCGACCTGGCCTCCGTGGGGGTTACCAACCAGCGCGAGACGACTATCCTGTGGGACCGCGATACGGGCAAGCCCGTGGCCAACGCGATGGTCTGGCAGAGCCGCGCCAGTGCGGAAATTTGCGAGCGTCTTAAAGCCGACGGTCTCGAACCGCTGTTTCGCGACAAAACCGGGCTGGTAATCGACGCTTATTTCTCCGGTACGAAGATCAAGTACCTGTTGGACCGGATCGACGGCCTCCGAGCGCGGGCCGAGCGCGGTGAGGTCCTGTTCGGCACCGTGGACTCGTTCCTGATCTGGCGACTGACCGGCGGCCGCCGCCACGTGACCGACATGAGCAACGCCAGCCGGACGCTGATTTACAATCTGCACACACTGGAGTGGGACGACGAGCTGCTGCGCGTCCTGGACATCCCGCGAGCCATGTTGCCCGAGGTGCTGCCGTCGAGCTGTCGTTTCGGCGAGACGGAGGCTGAACGGTTTGGTGCGCCCGTCGTGATCGGCGGTGTCGCGGGGGACCAGCAGGCGGCGACGTTCGGGCAAGCGTGCTTTGCGCCGGGAGAAGCCAAGAACACCTACGGTACCGGCTGTTTCTTGTTGCTGAACACAGGCGATCGGCCGCGGACGTCGCACAACAACCTGTTGACCACAATCGGCTGGGGGTTGGACGGCGGCGTCACCTATTGCCTGGAGGGCTCGGTGTTCATCGCCGGCGCGGTGGTCCAGTGGCTGCGCGACGGATTGGGCCTGATTCGCAGTTCGGCGGACGTCGAGCGTCTGGCGGCCACGGTGCCGGACAGCGACGGTGTGGTGATCGTGCCGGCATTTACGGGATTGGGGGCTCCCCACTGGGACCCCTACGCGCGCGGCGCTCTGTTCGGAGTCACGCGCGGCACGACGGCCGGCCACCTGGCCCGTGCGGCGCTAGAATCGATGGCCTTTCAGACCCGCGACCTGCTGGAGGCGATGCAGCGCGATGCGGGGATCCGACTGGATATGCTCAAGGTAGACGGCGGTGCGTCGGTGAACGATCTGCTGATGCAGTTTCAAGCGGACATTTTGGACGCAGCCGTGCGACGACCGATGGTCGCGGAGACGACGGCGCTGGGCGCGGCGTATTTGGCCGGCTTGTCAGTCGGTTATTGGAATGGCCTGGACGATATCGCCCAGAACTGGGCCTTGGACCGCGAATTCCGTCCGCAGATGGAATCTGAGGATCGTCGCCGTCGCTACGCCCGCTGGACCCGCGCGGTGACCCGCACGCTGGATTGGGAAAATTACTAAGGGGTCGGGCGTTCAAATTTCAAAATTGGCCGGGGAATACGATGTACAGATATGCAACGTTTAATCGGCCAATTTTGAAATTTGAACGCCCGACCCCAGAATGCCCCAGAATGACCTCAGGAGTTCACTATGCCTCGTGCCAACCGCATTGACATTGTCGATGGCATCCATCATGTGACACAGCGAGGACTTGAACGACGGGCCATCGTGCTCGATGACGTCGATCGCGGCCATTGGTGGCGGCTTTTCGAGCGAGTCGCTCGTCGCTGCCATTGGCGAGTCTTCGCTGTGGCATTGCTCGACAATCACTTTCACATCTATTTGCGAACTCCGAAGCCCAATCTATCGGCGGCATGCACGATCTCGACGGCGGCTACGCGTCGCTGTTCAACCAAATTCACGACCGCGAAGGTCCGCTGTATCAAGGACGTTTCAAATCGATACTGGTCGAGAACGAGTCGTATTCTTGGGAACTCAGTCGTTACGTGCATCTGAACCCGTATCGTGCACGTTTGATCTACGATCCGTTCCAATATCACTGGAGCAGCTGCCGCTTTTTTTGAACAGCTTCGCCGCGCACGGCTGGCGTACAAGCAGTTCATCGAAGCCGGCATGGTCCAGGCCCCGCCGAATCCCCTGAGAGAGGCGCAGCAAACGGGAATCCTGGGCAGTCCCGAATTCGTTCGGGAGTGCCAGCGGTGGCTGGCACCAAAGACGATCCCGGATCGTACGTTGGACGAGGTTTTCGCCGTGGTGAGTGACGCGTTTGGAACGACTACCGACGGCCTGGCAACTCGCGGCCGGCACCATCACAGCGCCCGCGATGCCGCAGCGCTGATGGCTCGCGAATGGCTGTGCGAACCACTCGAGACGCTGGCTGCTCGGTTAGGCGGCGTCTCGCGCAGTTCGATCTCGGAAATCGTCAAACGCGCTCGGCAACGGGAACAAACCGACGCGACATTCCACGCCCAGTTGGAAGCTATCCGGGCGCGGTTGCGTTAAGCTGGGGGTCGGGCGTTAAAAATTAAAAAATTTGCGAGTTAAACTGGGGGATTTTTATATGGATTTGGAGGCCCAATTTTTAAATTTGCCTTTATACTTGTTGTTTTTTTTTTATTTTTTTTGTCTTAAATTTTTTTTATTTCCCCCCCCCGACCCCTGTCTTAACGCCGCGCAGACCATTTTTCCAGCTGACGCTGGGTTTCTTCCAGGGAGAGCGTGATTTGGGGGATGACGACTTCCCAGGGCGTCGCCGGGGCGGGCTCGACGTCGCCTTGCGTGGCGGTGGCCACTTCCTCTTCTAAGGCCATCAGCCACGCGGGTACGTCCAGGCCCACGCCGGTGGGTTCGCGGGTCAGCAGTTCGATCTCCTTGCGGAGCAGCGCAAAGTTCGCACCTGGGCGGTCGCCGTGCGCTTCTTCCATCGCAGGCTGGACCAGCGCTCGGATGCGATCGATGACCATCGGGCGGATGAAACGCTCGCCCAGCCGGTCGGCGACGGTCGGCATCCGCATGGCGTACTGAGCTTGCAGCTTGGCCAGCTTTTTGAGGAACGCGGCCGCTTCGCGATTGGTCTGTTCGGCCAATTCGCGGCGCCACATCTCGGCAGCTTGCGTCTGGCGGCCGCGGACGAGGATTTCGTGAGCCCACACGACCGGCTTGAGCTGCCAGCAGATCCGGTCGTACTCGGTCCGCAAGCGAAGAAAGTCCAGCAGCATGTACAGCAACTCGCCGCGGTCCGACTGGGTGGTCATGCTGTTATAATCGCGATACTCGCCGTAGTTCTCGATTACCGATTCCAGAATTACCGAGAGCACTTCGGCCGCTTCGTGCGGTTTGATTTGGCCTTGTTCCAGATCATCCAGCAAGTGCTCCGCCACCTCGGGTTCCGGCTCCTCGGCCAGTTGCGTCAGCCAGGCTTCCGCGCCCTGGTGCAGAATCGCCCGCAGATTGGCCAAATTCAGGAACCGCTGGGTGAACAGGTCCGCACCGTAGGTCTCGACGAAGATTACCAATCGCGTCCATTCGCGCGGGTCTTTGACTTTCTCCAGCACGGACAGCCGCAACGTCTTGCTGTGCGCCAGCCAGCTGGACAACAACGATTCCGTCAGCTGTTTCAAGCACTCGACGACCGTCCGCGGCCCGGTTTCCTCGCCCGCTCGGACGGCGCCTCCCGGCGTCCACGAGGTGGCGGAATGGACGATCATTCGCACCAGCGACTTGTATCCCATCTTGAACATCTCGTCGAATTCCGTGACCGCGCCGGGGCCGACGGGATGCTGACGCTCCATTTCCCGCGCCAATTCGACGACTTGGCAGGTTTCGACGATCAGTCCCAGCCGCGGCAGCCACCCCAGCAAGTCCTGGATCAGCCGCTGGCGCGTGCGGGCGGCGACGATCTCGTGCGGATCGCCGCCTTTGACCAGCGGCACGTATAGCAAGGTGTGCCGCGACAGGGCTTGCAGCAAGCCGCGCCAACGCTGCCGAATCGCCGCCCGATTGCCGCGCAGAATCCCGGAAAACACGGCGGTGGCGCGGGCCACGTCGTCTCCCAATTCCAACGCTCCGGTGGCGGCCTGCAGGTCGTGCGCGCCGTCGTAGGCGGCAGCCGCCAGGATTCGCACGGCGTCGGACACTTCGACACTGGTCGCGATGCTCTGTTCCAAAATCGCTTCTTTGATCAGCCGGACGCGATCGTATTCGACCATCGAATCGTGATCGCCTGACGAAGCCGGCAGCGGAAAGGCGCCGACGGCGTTGAGCAGTTCCCGCAAGCGGGCCAGATTGTCGGCCGCCTGCTGAATCCAGCGCGAGATGACCTCGCGGAATTCGTCCCCGCGCTGGTCTTCGGCCAGCGCAAAACTTGCCGCCAACTGCCATAAGCGGGCCACGCTGCTGATGAACGACAGCCGCAAGCCCAGCCGCCGGGACTCGGCCATCAGTTCATCGTCGGACGGCGTCCCGAAACTGGAGTCGGCCAGGCTGCTGTCGATCCCGTCGTCGGTGCTGTCGCGGTATACCATCTCGTCATAGGCGGCCTCGTACAAAGTTTCTCCGGATTCGTCGTCCAAGTCATCGTCGAGATCGTCTGCCAATTCGCCGGACAATTGCTCGTCCAGGCCTTCCTCCGCCTCGTCTTCGCCCGGCCCGCGACGTTTGCGGCGTGCGGGCGCACCGGCCAAATCAAAGGCCGGCGGCCGCCAGTACTCTTCGCCGTTGGCTTCCAGATAGTCCAAGAATTTGCGAGCCAAAGGCCAGGCCACGGCGCCGCTCGTCGCGTCGCCGGGCCGAATCTTTCGCCGCAGGCCGGCCATCCACCGCTCGGCGACGTCGAAGAACGACGTGTCCCCCTGCTCCAAACCGATCTCTTCCGCCCGCTGGAGCCAATGCATGGTCAGGGCCATCGAAGCGATGAAGTCCTCGCGTTCCAGGAGGGCATGCACCACCAAGGCGTAGGCTTTCGGCGAATCGAACATGTCGGCATAGGGCGCCCAGAACCGCACGTCTTCGACGGCCGCGCCGCCTTTGTGCCACAGATGCAGCGCCTCGGCGACACACTGTGCGGCTTGATACGCCTCCTCCGGATCGATGGCTTCGACGCTGGAAACCTCGTGCGCCGCGTACTTGCGCCACCAATCGACCGTGTCCCGAAACCGCGCCGCAACGCTGCGGGACAGCGTCTGGTCGTCGCGAGTGGCCGCTTCGCTCCAGAGTCGCGATTCCAAGGCGAACACCTGTTCCATCAACGCGACCAATTCGTCGACGCGATGGTCGTGAACGCTGTTCTCCACCGCGGGAAACAGACTGAAGTTGGCATCGAACCCGAGGATATTCCAAGGGTCCACGATCGCGCCACAGGCAATGCCCCGGTGAATCCAGGCGCTGATCTCTTGCAGCAACTGCGACGCGCGTTCCAGGTCGCACGCCGTCAGGGCCAAGTCGCCGGCGGTCAAGCGATTTTCGATCTGACACCACATCCGAGCCGAAGCGGCCGGGACCACGTCCGCCTCTTCGGCCGCCGCCTCGGCAAAGCCCAAGCGGGCGTAGATGGCCGCCAAGTGAACGTGCTCCAGTTGGGCCGCACGCCGCCGAGCCAATTCGGCGTTCAGGTGCTGCCTGGCCCCGCCGAACGGCTGTCGCCGCTGTTCGGCTTCCTGCCGCAGACGCTCGCCATGAGCCCCCTCCAGCCGGGCCAGTAATTGCTCATAAAACCGGTCGCGGTAAGCGGCGATTCGCGGCAGCAGGGTGGCCAGCGTGACCGTGGAATCGTGCGTATCCGGGCCGGCGCCGCTGACACCGGTCGACATGATGATCGTGCCGGCCATCACCGCCGCCGCCTCGAACAGCAATTCTTCCGCGGCCAGATCTTTCTCGCTCAGCGTACGCTTCATCAGGGCGTCCAGCGTCACCTGCCGAATCACGTATCGACGGTACAAGCCTTGATTATCGATATGATGCGGATCCCACTGGCCGAAATGATAATTGGGCCTTTTGTTCGCGGGATGATCGAAATCGTAGGCCCTGGGGTCGAACGCTAACTCGTCCAGCAGATCGGGGTCGAAGAAAGCCTCGCGCAGCAGATTGGGATCGGTGGCTCGCAATAACGCCAGCGTCGCTTCGACCACTTGCTGGTAAGGTCCGGCGACTACGCCTGCGCCGCGGACGTACAGCGGCACCGGCCGCACCCATTCGTGCGCATAGGGCTCGATTTTCTGGGATTCCAGCGCAGCCACCGGCCGGTGGCCCAGAAAATCGTTCAATTCTCCAACCGCCGTCTTGGTGATCCGCGCCGCCTCGTCCCACGGCGGACCTTGCCGTAACACGGCCTCGCAGATCCGCCCCAAAAAGAACGCATTGCCCAACGTCGCTTCGGATTGGTGAAACAGCAGATCACGATGAAATTCGAGATATGCGGGGAATACGTGGTCTCGGACCAAGTGCAGAACGCGCGCCGCTTGCTCGGCGTCACGAAACGTGGCGGATGCCGACGCCAGGGCGGCAAGTTCCGTCTCCAAGTCGTCCCACGCCGTCCGCCATACCGGCTCGGGGCGATTCTTCGCGCCGGCCAACTCGAATACCCGATTCAAGTTCGCCAAAAAGTGGGAATCCTCGGCTCCAGAGGAAAAGTTCAGGTAGCCGAGGATCTGCTCGACGACGTTTCCGTCCTCTGGGCTGTGACCGCGACCTACCATACCCAAGCTCCGTTCCACGAATAAACTTTGCGTAGGATCAATGTAAGCGGCAAAGCCGAGTTGGTCTAGCCGTCATGAAAGCGGAGGGATGGCCGATCGGCCCTAAACCCCGATAATTCTTCACGTTGGTGCTGGTAAAACGCCTGCTCGATCGCGGCGGCGAAAAGGGTGGGATGTCGGGCGGTCGCGTTTCTAGGCGGAAGATGAAACTCCGCCGAGTAAACTCGGTGGCCTCCGGCTGAACGGCAGACAACCGCTCATGGGGCGGATCTGGTCGGGCGAATCTGGGGTCGGGCGTTCAAAATTCAATTTTGGCCGATAGAGCGTCCAACCATCGAGCCGAGCCGCATTCGGCCAAAATTGAATTTTGAACGCCCGACCCCTTACTATGATTCCGGTTCCGCGGCTGGCGGGTCGGCCGCTTCTTTGCCGGCGCCCGCGTCCGGAGCGGGTGGGGCACTGTCCTCTTTGCTGTCACCCGCGTCCAGGCCGGGCGGCGCACTGTCCGGCGGGTCCGTGGCGGTCTCGCCATCCCGCGCGGGGAACTTCATGCTGGCCGCGATTACGCTGAGGGCGATCTTGTGCCGCTCGAACTGCGGTTGATAGACTTCCAACTGCAGCGTATACGCGCGGCCTCCTACGACCGTTTTGACGATCTGTTGAACGACGACCTGACCGCGGCGTTTTCCCAGCAACAGGTATCGAGCGAACGGCTGGCCGCCAAGCGTGGTCGCGCGAACAGGTTCTTTGGGTTTTGTGTCCGCCAGCGCATCGGCAACCAGTCCCACAAAGGTTTCCACGTTGGCCGCCGTCACGTCGTCGATCCCCGGAAACGGCGAATCCTCGACGGACAACAGCACGCGCGGCAAGGCATTCAGTTCGGCATCCGCCGGCTTGAAAGCTACCAGGACACCGCCGCCGGGGTTGGCCCAGTTCCAGCCTTTGGGGGCGGCGATCTCCAAGCGGCCGCGGTCCAACGGCGGCATGTACTCGCCGATCTTGTCGGTCAAGCCGTCGCCGGCGGCGGCTCCGCGGGATCCAGATGAACCGGATTTGTCCGCCGGCCCAGTTCCCGAACATCCCACCACGAAGATCGCTACGCCGAGCATCAGCAGCCTCGTCCCTCGGTCGAGCGTACGAAATCTCAACATCGCTGTTCTCCTGTTCTCTGGCGGGCGTCGATCGAACGGGTTAGGCGTCGGTGATCGGTTCCCGGTGCTTCTGAACCCAATGGGGCGACTTGCCTCCTTGGCTCAATTCGTCGGCCTTCTTCTGAGCGACGGCCTTCTGATGGTACTCAAATTTCGTCCCGACCTGCTTTCCGGACTGGTTCACGACCAGCCAGAACAGTTTGACGCGAACGACTTTCGCTTCGGCCGAACGGCTCTTGCGTTTGGCAGCCTTCTTCTTGACAGCCTTCTTCTCGTCGGCCGGCTTATCGGTGGCCGCAGCGGACCGCTCCGCCGCCTCGACTTCTTCACGTAAAGCCTTGCGGTTAACTATTTTGCGTGCCATAAGACATCGACTGGTTCTATGGCCGCAACCGAATTTGGTTGGCGGCGCAAACGAAGGATGGAACAGCCTATTGACGACGTAGGCCATAAGATAACCGATTTTCGCGCCAAAGGCCAGCAGTGGCTGGACGGCCCTCCCCGGATGCGGCACAATAAGAGCCAAATGACGTCAGACTCGCCTCGATCGGCCTGGCTTCGCCTGTTTACGCGATTCTGCTGTTCCATCCAAGCCGTCGAACGGGGGCGCGAATCGAACGCCGTGCTTCCCCACAATCCGCCTTTGCCAGCGAGCGTGGGTTATGGTTTCGGAGAAGCAAGTGTGAAGCACCCAGTTCGACTGATGAGGTTGGTTTATGCTGATGCGACAAGCTCGACTTGAGCCCGCTTCGACCTATTTTCCGGATTGCGGTCCGACGGTCGCCGCGGGTGGCGTTACCTTTCGGGTCACCAGTCACGGCGCGACGGCGATGAGGTTGCTGCTGTACGACACGGTGGACGATTTGGATCCTGCGGAAGTCATCGATTTTGAACCGGAGCACAAGTGGGGCAGCGTTTGGCAAGTCTTTGAAAAGAGTGTCGGCCACGGGACCTTGTACCACCTCCAGGCCGACGGCCCCCACGATCCGCACCGCGGCCTGTGGTTCGACGGCCGCGCGCGGCTGATCGATCCTTATGCCCCGGCCTTGGCAGGCGACTTTCAGCCCGCCGACGACGGCGTTCTGCGGCCGCCTAAATGCGTGGTGATCGACGATCACTTCGACTGGCGCGGCGATCGCTGTCTGCAGCATCCGCTGGCCGATACGGTGATCTACGAGATGCACGTGGGCGGGTTCACGAAGAGTCCGACCAGCGGAGTCAAGTATCCGGGAACGTATTTGGGCGTGATTGAAAAGATCCCGTATCTCAAGTCGCTGGGCGTGACGGCGATCGAGTTGATGCCGGTACACGAGTTCCCGATCCTGGGCATCTTCGGCGAACGACGGCAGCAGCCGAACTATTGGGGCTACGACCCGATGGCGTTCTTCGCGCCGCATCGCGGCTATGCCGTCGGGCCCGAACCCGGCTCGCAAGTCAGCGAGTTCAAAGAAATGGTCCGCGCCCTGCACGAGGAAGGCATCGAAGTCATCCTCGACCTGGTGTTCAACCATACGGCCGAAGGCAACGAGCACGGGCCTGTGTTCAGCTTCAAGGGGCTTGACAACAACGTCTACTACATGCCCGAGCAAGGCGGCCGCTATTACAAGAACTACAGCGGTTGCGGCAACACGGTGAGCTGCAACCATCCCACGGTCAAGGAGCTGATCATCCGCTGTCTGCGACACTGGGTGATCAACTATCACGTGGACGGTTTCCGCTTCGATCTGGCGGCGGTCCTGCGGCGGAATAATCACGGCCACATCCTGGGCGATCGCTCGCTGGCCGATGAGATCGCCGCCGATCCGTATTTGTCCAAGACCAAGCTGATCGCCGAAGCGTGGGATGCGGGCGGCGCGTTCCTGGTGGGCAACTTTGGCTGCGGCCGCTGGGCCGAGTGGAACGGGCATTTTCGCGACGACGTCCGCCGGTTCTGGCGCGGCGACCCGGGGCTGCTGGGAGCCGTGGCCACGCGGCTGAGCGGATCGAGCGATCTGTTCGAGCGCAACGGCCGCTCGCCGTCATGCAGCGTCAACTTTGTGACGTCCCATGACGGCTATACCATGAACGATTTGGTCAGCTACTGCCACAAGCATAACGACGCCAATGGCGAGGGGAATTGCGACGGCGACAACAACAATCTCAGCGATAACTACGGCCACGAAGGTCCGACGCATCGCGTGGAAGTCGAGGAGCTTCGCATTCGCCAGATCAAGAACATGCTGGCGACGCTGCTGTTGAGTCACGGGGTGCCCATGCTGGTGATGGGCGACGAATGCCGCCGCACGCAACGCGGAAACAATAACGCCTACTGCCAGGACAACGAGATCTCCTGGTTCGATTGGCGACTGGTGCGAACCAATCGAGAACTGGTCCGGTTCTGCCGCTCGCTGATCAAGTTCCGCCATTCGCAGCCGACACTTCGCCGGGAACAGTTCTTGACCGGCAAGCCGCATGGCCAGGAGACGCGCCCGGATGTCAGCTGGTTCGACAACAAGGGCCAGCCGGTGCATTGGGACAGCGCTTGGTCCACGTTGACTTGCCTGCTGACCCGTCCGTCGGCGGACCGGGACCCGGAAGGCACGGGCCGCGATCTCTTGCTGATGTTGAACGCCGCCCACGGCCCGCAGGAATTCCTGTTCCCGCCTCCGGCCAAGTTGTCGGGCGAGTGGCGGCTGTTCGTCAATACCGCGGCGCACGCGCCCAACGATATCCATCCCGGCTTGGTCGGTCCGCGGCCGCCCAAGACCGGCCGCTTGATATTGCCTTCGCGGACGCTCGTTTGCTACGTGGCGGATCTGCCGGCGGCAAAGCCGAGCGGGTCGGCTATTCTTCGGCCGGGGTCCGAGTAGAATAATCCGGGTTAGTGTTCTCCACAGAGCCGAGGCTGCGGCGCTCGGCTCCCGTTCGAATCCGAGTGATTCCGATGCCGGCTACGCCCGTCTACATGGACAACCACGCCACGACGCGCGTCGATCCGCGCGTGGTGGACGCGATGTTGCCCTGTTTCACGGAGCGCTACGGCAACGCGGGCAGCACCAGCCATGCGTTCGGATGGGCCGCCAAAGACGCGGTGGACGCGGCCCGCGAGTTCATCGCGGCCGCGCTGAACGCCGCGCCGCGGGAGATCGTCTTCACCAGCGGCGCGACGGAGAGCAACAATCTGGCGATCCGCGGCGTCTGCGAACGAGCTCGGCGCCGCGGCCAGCACATCATCAGCGTCGTCACGGAACATCGGGCCGTCTTGGATCCGTTCGCCAAGCTGGCTCGGGGCGGGTTCGAAGTGACCCACTTGACCGTGCGTCCCCACGGGGCGGCGGACTCCGGCACGCTGGACCTGGATCAATTGGCCGGTGCGATCCGCGACGACACCTGTTTGGTCTCCGTGATGCTGGCCAACAATGAAATCGGCGTGCTTCAGCCGCTGGCCGAGATTGGACGCATCTGCAAACAGCGCGAGGTCCTGCTGCACACCGACGCCACGCAGGCGGTGGGCAGAATTTCGGTGGATGTCGAACAACTGCAAGTCGACCTGATGAGCTTCACGGCTCACAAGATCTACGGCCCCAAAGGCATTGGAGCGTTGTACGTGCGGAGCCGGAATCCCCAAGTGCGGCTCGAGTCGCAGATCGATGGCGGCCGCCAGGAATCCGGCCGCCGCAGCGGGACGCTGAACGTCCCCGGCATCGTCGGCTTTGCCGCGGCCCTGCGGTTGTGTCTGGAAGAGCTGCCGGCCGAGCAGGAACGATTGCGGCGGCTGCGGGACCGGCTGTTCGCCGGACTGTGCGAACGCGTGGCGAACGTGTCCCTGAACGGACCCGCGCTGGACCGAACCAATCTGCGGCTGTGCGGCAACCTGAACTGCAATTTCGCCGACGTCGACGGCGAAGCGCTGATGCTGAGCATGCGCGACTTGGCGGTCTCCAGCGGCAGCGCGTGTACGTCAGCCGATCCCGAGCCCAGCCACGTGCTGCGGGCGTTGGGACTGGGCGACGATCTGACGCGAGCCAGTCTGCGTTTCGGGCTGGGGCGGTTCAACACGCCCGAGGAAGTCGAGTTCGCGATCGACACTGTCGCCGGTGCCGTCGAGCGGCTGAGAAGCCTGCGCGCTTAGCGGCTTGGCTCGTGTTCACGAACACTTTTCGGTTGCGGCGGCAGGCCGGGTTAGGACATGAAACGAACCTCGACGGGCCGTCAAGTCATTGGCCCAAACCTCAACGGAAGAACACAGAAGAAGCGGGTTATAAATTGGTGGTTATAAATAGGAAAAGAATGAGTCACTCCTTCCGTCATTAGCTCAATTTATAACCCCCAATTTATAACCCACATCTTTTTCGCAATTGGCTCAACCGCAGACGCAAACGTGCGGCGAGGGGAGCGGAAATAACAATGTCTTGCAGCATCCTGAGTTCAGGGAGAAGCCACCTGGGCTGACGATTTCGATGCGCCGCGGGAACTGGCGAACGAAAACCAAACCGGGATGGCGGTAGTCCCGGTGACTGACGGCGTTCAGAGTAGCCTCGCGCACCGACTGTTCACTGAACGTGGGAACCGGGTGCATGACGAAGCCTTCCTGGTAGTGCTGCAGGTCATTGCGAAGCTTAACGGTGTCCCAGAGGTTGTCGTAGAGAATGTCGAAGCCAGGGGTCTGGCACGATGCCTGATCCACAGCAGAAGCGCGAGAGAAATCGGGGGGAAACTCGCACGACGCAATCAGAAGTTCCCCGCGGCCAGCAGCGATGACCTGAGCTCGACACGATGGCGAGCGTTCATTTGCAGGAGACGCACGGTTGCCCTTCCGTTCGGAGTCAACCCCCGGATCTCCGACCCGCGAAACGCAAAATGCTCACCCCACTTGTCCACCCGTGGATTGAAAATGAGCACAATCTCGCCCGTCACGGGATCTACGCTCGCCAGATTAGTTCCTTTTTGAAGATTGCACCTGGCGCAAGCCAAAGCCAAATTGGGGAGTCCGTCGTCCAGCCGGTGCTGTTGCGCGACGACATGCTCGACGTGGAACCGCCCGTCGACCGCGTGCTGCGGAAGGCGGCAGTATTCGCACCGGTCTCCGGCGCGGCGACGCAAGAACTCGCGGAGCGCTTCGTCGATCATCCCACCCGACGTTCCAGGACCTTGCGTGCCTTGGCCTTCAGAATACCGACGAGATCCATGCCCTCGACGTACTCCGTATACTCCTCCCGCTCTTCTTCCGTGAGTTGGCCAAGATTTGCCTTTTCGGCCAATTCGTCCAATCGCGTCTGGGTCTGCGGATCAACTCGCACACCGACAATCCTTTCCGCCACGGCTGGCGTCAGGCAATCCGTCACGGGATCCAGAAATCGATCGAGAACCGTAGTGCTCATGGTAGCGTTCTGCAAAAAGGATGACGCGAATGCCCAGCCACACGTTGGCGATTTGTCACCACCGGGATGTCCATGACAGGTAGCTTACCACGGTTCGCTCGTCGCGTCAAAGTCGCTGTGGAGGCTCGGGGGTTGGGCTGGAGCGGGTTGGTCTCGGATCGCACTGGGCTCCCGCAGGCTTGGGCACCCGCGTAGCGACCTTGATGCATAGCGGCGAGGACTTGCTACACTTCCGAACCCGCGAGCAACCCCCTCACGCGCTCAACGGGTTTGACCGGTGCAGCTGCGGTCGCGGAGAACGGGTGTCCTGCTCCCGTTCAGTACGCTCCGATGACTTCGCCGTCGCTGCGCGAGGCCAGGGCCAGCAGGAGCTGGACATCCAGCGTTTCGGCGAGGAAGCGGACCGCTCCGTCGCACAACAGTACGTGAGCGCCGCCGGGATGGTCGGAAAACAGCGAGCTGTTGCCGGCGTTGATCCAGGCGTCCGCCGGGGCCGGATTGATCGGCCGGATCGCTTGACCGCCGGACGGTGCGGCCGGGACGCTGATGCAATTCTGGCCGCCCGCCCAGACGCCGCGCAGGGCGTTGCTGGTGCCCGCGACAAAGATCCCGCGTCCGGACAACTCGCCCACCAGCAGCGTCTGGGACAAGCCGTCGAGGATTTCCGCCGCGGTGGTTTGCGTCCGCGGCCCGGTGCTGATGTTCAACAGGATGCCGCTGTTCGCCGCATAGGTGGCGCCCGTCGCCGGGTTGCGAAAACTCGCATGGGCCGTCGGCCCGCTGATTCCGGCGTAGTCGATGCACGCCATATCCTCGCCCGTGCTCGCGTCCCACAACCCGGCGTTGATCAGGTCCAGAGTGATTCGATGGCCGGTCCGCGTCGCATGCCGCCGGCCCGTGCTGGGACAGAGAAAACTCGACACCTCCTTGGACACGGCCTCGCGGTTTTCCGGCCCCCAAAGCGGCCGGCGGAAATCGATCCGATCGTAAGCCGCCGATTCCTCCATCCATTCCAGCAAGAACGCCGGCCAGCCCCAGGTCTTATGCCCCACGATAATCAGCCGCTGGCCGGGAGGAAAAGCGCCGAAGGTCGTGAGATGGTTTTGCATCCCCACGCCGATCTGCTTCAGGTTGTTCGCGCATTGGGTTCGCCGGGCCGATTCGCGCGCGGTCTGGACGGCGGGCAGCAGCAAGGCCAAGAGAACTCCGATAATGGCAATCACGACCAGCAATTCCACCAGCGTAAAGCCAGCGGCCGGACCAGGGCGTGATGCGCGGGAAGTCATCATCTTGAATCCTTTTGGATTACCGGCTATTGTCCAAGATGGAGGGCTCGATGAAAAGAGTTCGTGCGGACATTTTTCCGAAAAATTCCGTTCGGATGATTCAGGAAAAAAACGCGGCGGAAGTGGTTCCGTATGCCCTCGATTTCAAGCAGGCGTTGCACGACATAGGTTCGGCGTGAACGGACCGGGGAGCAGGTGAAGTGACAAGGTTGGATGTTCATCGACGCGGCCGCAATCCATGCCGCGCGCTGGCGCTGCTGGTGCTGTTAGCCGGTTGCCGCGACGCGCCTCCGGCAACGTATCCCGTGACAGGCAGATTGACGATTCGGGGACAACCGGCGGCGGAGGCCGATCTGCGATTTTTTGAGATCCCCGGCGGCGCGCCCGGGATGGCGCGGCCCTACGCCACGACCGACCAGGACGGCCGATTCACCGTCTCGACTTACGGTATGCATGACGGCGCACCGGCGGGCGAATACCAGGTATCGATCTCGTGGAAAGGCTTTTTGCGCGGAATTTCGTCGGACCAGCGGGACGCCATGCCCGAGGTCCTCCCGCCCCGCTTTGGGGACGCGGCCACTTCGGGAATCCGAGTTCAGATAGCGTCCGGCGACAACACGCTGGAGACGATTGATCTGACGCCGTAAGGCGAAACTCGCGGCACCTCGACGCCAAGGCTGAAACGCGCAGAATTCGATTTTTCCGGAGAGCAGATCTCTCGGTCTGACGAACGGCTTGCCCGGCAAAATTGAATTCTGTGCGTCCGAAGCACGCCCCGGATCAATCTGGACTTGGCCTCCCATTTATGCGACAGTTCCGCACGGAGAGGTTGTGAAAGAACTGGGACGGTCCAGGCGTGTTCAATTTGTACTTGTCAAGGCCCAATCTCCGTGATCCTGTTTTTGTTCTGTGTAGACCCTCGTAGCAGGGTTTGAGCCGTTTTGGAGTGCGGTGGCTTGACGCCGCTTTCGTTTTGCGTCAGCCTTGTGTCATGCACGATAGCTGTTGGAGGAGCTGAGAGAAGGAAAGGCACAGCCAAAGCGGCGTCAAGCCACCGCACTCCAAGAAAGCGGACCGGCCAGTGGGGAACAAAAATCGTCACGTTCCAGCAGTACAAAATTGGGCGAAAACGGTACAAACTGAACACGCCAGGACAGTCCTTTTTTTCACAGCCTCGGAGTGCTGACGCGCGTCGGAACTTGTCGCCCTTTGCCCGGTGGAGTCCGTGCTGTCAAGCCACTGCTAGCACCGTATCGACGGGCCGTTTTTCTTCACTGCAAACCCCTTCACAAGGCGGATTTCTCCATGGAACTACCTCGCCGCCCTGCGGGAGACATCTTGTTGGCGCCCGGGGAAATGTCTGCCATCCGGCAGCGTCTTCGCGCGATCGCGCCCCGGCACGACTTGTCCACGGTGATCGCCTGTGCATTCGATCATCGCACGCGGATCCTGCCGTTTATCTATGCCGATACGCGGATGGTGCCCGCGGGCGTGCGCGCGATCGGCTCGGCATTGGCCGATTCCGGGTTCAGCAAGACGCGGATCGTGCTCCAGCAGTGGAACCGGAATTTCGACGCAGCTCAAATGCGGCTGGACGGCCGGATTCCCGATCTGTTCCTGGTCTCCAGCATGCATCTGCACTCGGCCGAATGCGACCGGCTGATTCAGGACGCGAATCGGATCGATCCGGCCCGGCGGCCGCTGATCATCGCCGGCGGTCCCCGCATCATCTATGAACCGTGGCATGTTTTCAGCAGCGATTCGAACAACCCGTGGGGCGCCGACGTGGCCGTCACGGGCGAAGAGTACGTGCTGTTGCAACTGCTCGAAGTCGTGTTGTCCATCCGGGCCGGGAATGAACCGTTGCGGGCGGCTTTCTTGCGGGCCCGTCAGATGGGCGCCTTGGCCGAAGTTCCGGGCCTGGTCTACAGCCGTTCGGCGACGCCCGACGGCCAGTGCGAAGAGCTGGTCGACACGGGGATCCAACGCCTGTTGGGAGACCTGGACGAGTTGCCGTCGCCGGTACTCGGTTATCAGCTGTTGGAGCCCCCCAGCGCGGCCGCGACCCTCGGCTCCCACGCGCTGCCGGCCAACAGGGTTCGCAAGCATTGCGCCGTATCCTCCCTCGTCCTGACGGCGGGCTGCAAGTTCCGTTGTTCCTACTGCCCCATTCCGGCGTACAATCAGCGCCAGCATCGGACCAAGAGCGGCGAGCGGGTGGCGGACGAGATGCAGCAGATTGCCGAGACGTACGGGATCGCCAACTTCTTTGGAACGGACGATAATTTCTTCAACGATACCAAACGCACGCTGGACATCGCCGAAGCGCTGGCGCGGCGCGTCAACACGCGGCAGCGGCCCTTCTGCAAGATCCGTTGGGGCACCGAAGCCACGATCCACGATACCCTGCGGCTGCAGGAACACCTGCCGGTCATCCGCCAGTCGGGCTTGACCGCGCTGTGGCTGGGCGTGGAAGACCTCACCGGAACGCTGGTGAAAAAGGGCCAGGACGAGAACAAGACGCTGCGCGCCTTTCGCGCCTTGCGGGACAACGGGATCTATCCCGTGCCGATGATGATGCACTACGACGCCCAGCCGCTGATGACTTGGAAGAGCAACCAGGGATTGCTCAACCAATTGCGGGTGCTGCGCAAGGCCGGCGCGATGTACACCCAGGTGTTGATGCTGACTCCGTCGCCCGGTTCCAAGTGGTATGAAGATACGTACCGCTCGGGATTGGCGATCGCCGAAGTCAACGGCGCCGCCGTCGAGCCGCATATCGTGGACGGCAACTACGTCGTGGCATCCCAGCATCCCCGCCCGTGGCTCAAGCAGTTGAACCTGCTGGCCGGATACACGTACTTCTTCAATCCGTTGCGTTTCCTCGCCGCACTCGTCTGGTCCCATTCCGCTGTCCCCTTGGCGGATCTCGAGACGCGGACGCCGGAGGAGGTCGCGCGGTACTCGAGCGGGCAGCGATTCCGCCGCCGGCTGTACCTGAAAGCCCGGGCCCATTTGATCGATGCAGGCATGCAGCTGTTCGGGATGTACGGCCTGATGCACACGTACCGGCGGACATTGGGCTGGGCGGTGCAGCTGGTGCGAGGCGGGATTCGGCGTTATGACCGCGTTCCCGTCAGCCGGCTGCCGATGTACAGCCCCGACGGCGGTCCGGCCGTCCATGCGCTGCCGGGAACTCCGGGCAGTGAACCAGGCGGGGCGTTGGTGAGTCTGGACGCGAACCCGCGGCAACGCAAGGTCGCGTAAGGATTACGAAGCGGACACCTGTTTCCGCGACAAGGCGATGCGGCGGCGGTCGAGATCGACTTCCAGAACCTTCACCCGAACCACGTCTCCGACGGCGACGACTTCGCTGGGGTCCTGGACGAACGTGTTGGCAAGTTGTGAGATGTGAATCAGGCCGTCCTGGTGAACGCCGACGTCCACGAATGCTCCGAACCGCGTGACGTTCGTGACCACGCCCTCGAGGATCAAGCCTTCTTTCAGATCCTTCAACTCGTGAACCCCGTCGGAAAACTTGGCCATCTTGAACTCGCTGCGCGGATCGCGTCCCGGTTTGGCCAGCTCGGCAAGGATGTCTTGCACGGTGGGCAGCCCGACCCGGTCGTCGACAAAGTCGCGGGCGTTCAGCTGGCCGGCCAAGGCCGCGCTGCCGACCAGTTGTTTCGCGGCGACCTGCAACTGGGACGCCATTCGCTCGACGACGTAGTAGCTCTCCGGATGGACGGACGAATTATCCAGCGGCTGGCGGCCGTCGCGGATGCGCAGAAAACCGGCGGCCTGTTCGAATGCTTTCTGTCCCAGCTTGGGCACCTTGCACAACTGCTCGCGGCGGTCGAACCGGCCGTGCGCGTCGCGATATTCGACGATCCGCTGTGCCAGTTTGGGACCGATTCCCGCCACGTAGGACAGCAGCGGGACGCTGGCCATATTCACGTCCACGCCGACCGAGTTCACGCACGACTGGACTTCGCGATCCAAGCACGCGCGCAGCCGCGTCGGATTCACGTCGTGCTGGTACTGGCCCACGCCGATCGACTTGGGATCAATCTTGACCAGTTCGGCCAGCGGGTCTTGCAGCCGATGCGCGATACTGATCGCGCCGCGCACGGTGACGTCCAGATCGGGGTACTCGCGGCCGGCGACTTCGCTGGCCGAGTAGATCGAAGCGCCCGACTCGCTGACCACCACCTTGGTGACCTGCAGCTCGCTCGTCCGCAGCGTGTCCGTCACAAAGGCGTCGGTTTCCCGCGAGGCCGTGCCGTTGCCGATCGCAATCAGGCGGGCGTCGAATTTGGCGATCAGTTCCCGCAGCGTGCGGGCGGCGCCGGCGGCATCGTTGCGCGGCGGTGTGGGATAGATTGTGGTATGAGCCAGAAATTTGCCCGTGCCGTCGACCACCGCCACTTTGCACCCGGTGCGAAAGCCCGGGTCGATGCCGATGGTGACCTGCGGTCCGGCGGGTGGAGCCAGGAGCAATTCCCGCAAGTTCTTGGCGAACACGGCAATCGCTTCCTCGTCGGCTTTTTCTTTCGCCGCCTGCAAGGCCGCCGATTCGGTCGCCGGCTGCAACAAGCGATGGTAACAGTCTTCCGCCGTTTGCAGCAGGTCCTGATAGAATTCGAACTGTGGATTGGTGACCCACTGGGACTTGAGTTTGCGGAGCACCGTCGCGTCATCCAGCTGGAGACTGACCCGCAGCACGTCCTCGGCTTCGCCCCGCTTCATCGCCAACAGCCGATGCGAGGGCACGCGTTTGAGGGGCTCGGTATGCTCGAAATACATGGCAAACTTGCTGGCTGGATCGTTCTTGCCGCGGCGGGCCTGCGAAACGATCTGGCCGAACTCGGCGGCTTGGCGAAGGAGCCAGCTGCGCGTTGCCGCATCCTCCGACCAGTGCTCGGCCACGATATCGCTCGCGCCGGCCAAGGCGGCGTCTTCGTCCGGGACATCGCGCTCGGCGGACACGTAGGGACGTAGGGTTTCGCTGCGGGGCCGGTTCAGCCGCTGTTGCCGCAGCAGAACCTCGGCCAACGGAGCCAATCCCCGCTCGCGTGCGATCGTAGCCCGCGTTCGTCGCTTGGGCTTGAACGGCAGATACAGGTCCTCCAGCTGCTGCTTGTCCTGACACGCCTCGATCTGCCGCCGCAGCTCGGCGGTCAACTGGCCCTGCTGGTCGATCGTGCGGAGGATCGTCGTCTTGCGTTGGGCCAGTTCGCGGGCCTTGGCCAGTGAATCCTCGATAAATCGCAAAGCCTGTTCCGCCAGGTTCTGGGTGGACTCTTTCCGATAGCGGGCGATGAACGGAATGGTATTGCCGGCCTCGAGCAACTCGACCGTCGCGCGAACCTGTGCCGGAGCGACGCTCAGCGCGGCCGCGATGGCTTGAATGGTCTGGTCCAGATCGAAACACGGAAAAGGCTCTTGATCCATCGTGCGTGGACTCCATGCCAGTGAAGCTTGTGAAACAAGGAGAATGTCTCCTCGGCAGCACGTGAAAGCCAGGTCAGGACGCAGCGCGAGAGGCGGAAGCGTGTTACGGGATCGCCGCCGATTTACCGTCGCGAAAACTTCCCCCTCCCGGCAAGGGCATCATGCCGACGAACATGACGGCCAACTGGCTGGCGACAAATGCGCCCAGCGCCAGCAGCACGCCTTCGGTGAATCCGTACGAATGCAGGCCGACACCCAACTCGTTCACCCCGAACCACGACCACGCGGTCACGATATTGCCGGCGACGGCCAGCACCGCCAGCCCGCGGTCGCGGATCATCTTGCCCCAGAGGGCGTGCAGGATGAGCGCGTTCCAAAGCACGATGATCAAGGCCCCGTTCTCTTTGGGATCCCAACCCCAGAAACGGCCCCACGAGTCGTCCGCCCACAGTCCGCCCAGCACGGTGCCGATGAAGCTGAACAACGCGGCGAAACAGATCACGCCGTAGATCATCCGCGCCAGCAACTTGCCGGCGTCGTTCGGGGCCGAGGCCCGAGCCGCCACGCCCGTCACGAGCGAGATGATTCCCAGCACCAGGCCCCGCATAATGTAGATGATCCCCAGCAGTCCGGCCATGAACGTTGCGGCATATCCCAGAGCAATGATCACCACGTGGGTTGCCAGCCAGAATTGCGTATCCAGCACGGCTTGCATCACGGTAAACGTATCCGCGCCCTTGCCCAAGGCCTGGGCGATCATCAGCGCCAACGCTCCGCCGACCGCTGCCACCACGTTGCCCACTCCCAAGCGAAAGATCGCCTCCAGACCTAATCCCGCCAGGGCGAAGCACCAGCCGATGAACACGGCGGACGAGTACAGGTTGGTCACCGGCGGCCGACCCGAAATATACATCCGCCCGACCAGTACCGCCGTGTGGACACAGAAGGCGAGGAACAACAGCCAAAAGGCGGCTCGATTGAACGGCCGGCTCCAACCCAGCCAAGCGCAAGCGGCCAGCACGAACACCGTCCAATAGAGGCCGATGCAGAAGGTCAAGGGGGCGACGGAATTCATGTAGGCTTCCAGGACTACTTTGCGCGGCACATATTCAACGGGCGGAGTCGCGGCCAGCAGTTGACCGTACTCGGCCACTTGGCGATTGAACGCCGTGGCATCGCCTCGGCGATACGCTTCGAAGATGGCTTTCCAAGCCGTGACGGCGGGATCGGCCGCTGACTGTCCCAGCATTTCCTTCAGATAGGCTCGGTTCACGGCTGTGCCATACGGCTGCCACGGCCGGGCCGCGGGGTCGCCGCTTTCCAACACGCCCGTTTTGCCGTCGCGTTCGGCCAGCTGCGGAACCGCCAAGGGAGCCTGGACCGATTCCATTTCCCGCTCGGCCCGCTCGCCGCCCGAGATGACGCGGGAGATCCAGCCGTTGAGTGCGGCGCTGCGGTCCGCGGCCAACTCCTTTTCGGTGGGGAATGGCGGCAGATCCCAAGGCTGAAAGGCGCTCAGCAGCCGCAGATAGGTTTGGAACCGATTGTTCAATTCGATCAGCTTCCGCTGAAATACATCCAGTTTCTCAACGTCCAGTTGCCGCGCCGCGCGCAGTTCTTTGTCGAACTCCGCCAATTTCTCCGGCTGGCTGCGAATCTCTTCCAGCGAATAGCGGAATCCCTTGCGGCGATCCAGATCCAGCATCTGCAGGACCTCGAGATTCTGAATGCGGAACACCTCGTGCTGTTCGGCCGCCTCGGATTGAACGACGGTGTCCAGGAACCAGCGCACGGCAGGCTGCTTCTTCCCAGCCGCATCGACGTAGGTTTCGCGATCGGAAATTTTGGCCAGCGTCGTCCGAGCCAAGGTATCGACGGGTTTCACGCGGCCTTGATCGACCACGGGTAGTGCGGCGAAGGCGGCGAAGTCGAAATCGTTATCGGGGGCTCGCGGCGGCCGCGCTTGGCCGGCCAGCCAGCCGCCGAAAATCAAGACGACCGCTGCCGGAAAAATCACCCCGCCCGCACGCGCCCGTGCCGGCTCCTGGCCGGCGGTCCGCTGCCGCCGACGCTTGCCGCGGCGTCCCTCCGAGTCTTTACCCGGCGTCACCAGCTGGGCCGGGACGAGTTCCGTCGCACGACCGCTGAGCAACTCCTCGTCGCGGCGGGTCAAGAACCGCAATAGCATGCCCGAGAAATGGGACTGCATCCCGAACCACACGAACATGCAGGCCACGTAGGGAATCATCCACCCCGTGTTCGTCACAACCTGGAGCGTCGTCGTCTCGACGCCGCTCCGCGGATCCACGTTGTAACCGCTCTGATAGAACGTTTCGCCCGCGTATCGCAACGGGTTGTTCATCCAGATCCGCACGTGGCGATCGACATTCCGCGTCGGGTCGATCAGCTGCACATCCGAAGAATAATTCTTCGGCGTCGAGGTGCCGATGTAATCATCTTTTCGTACGTCGATCAGCCGCATCGTGTACGGTTTGTAGCTGTGCTTGAAGCGAAGCGCAAGATCGTACGCGTTTTCCCCTGTCGAGACGGTTTCGGTGAACTGCGGCGGCGCCAGCAATTGGGACACCAGGTACGTGCCAATCGGCTTGCTGGTGTCCTTTTCCATCAAGGTCACGTAGGCCGACGCCATATCGACTTGGCCGCTGCTGTCCGCTCCGCTGCCGGAACGCATCTCCTCGGCCAGCCATGCCGATCCATGACCGGCTGTCGCCGGATTCTCTTCGTTCGGCCCCGCACGGCGCAAATCCGAGTTCTTGAGGTATGCCGTCACCTGGACGTCGAACGGCAAGTCGGGATGGCGGATTGGCTCGCCGTGGTGCAGACTGTGCAGCAGATTGGAACGGGGGATCGCCAGCACATCGTCCTCCATTGAGGACGGATCGCGACGGATGACGGCCAACTCGGTCTCGCGAATATCGATCGCGAAATTGGCGGACTCACCTTCGCGAATCACCAACCGCTCTTCCTTGGCGAAATAGCTGACAAACCATTCGCCGAGCATCAGCAGAGCCAGCCCGACGTGGATCAGGACCAGGCCGCCGCGGCGTTTGAACAAGAAGATGCAGCCGGCCAGGACGATGCCTGCGGCCAGTCCGCCTTGAATCAATTGCCACAGGATCCGCATTCCGGCGTCGCCCAAATACGCTCCGTCGCCCGCCAGCCAAAGCCACCCGCTCAAGACGGCCAGCAATACAGCTGACATGCCCATCAACACCAATTCAATCCTGCGCCGCGAACCCGACAGAAGCATCGCCGCGAACATGCCGATGTTCAGCAGGGCAAGCCCGGTGAAGGCCAGCTTGCACCACAACCACAGGGCTCCCCAGGAAAAGATCGGCACCGCCTGGACGCCTTCGGTGTTATGCCCGCTGGCGATCACAACCCAAGTCGTCGCCGCGCCGGCCGCCAGAATCGCCAAGCCGGCCAGCAAACGCAGACCGCGCGCTTGCAGCTTGAATCGCACCAGATGCGCCGCGAGCAGGTTCACCGCCAGCAGCGTCCCGATCATGGCGCCGCCCGGAAACCAAAACCTGCCTTCTTTGATCGTCAGCACCGCTTGCCCCAACGCTGCAGCCGCAAGAATCGCCAGCCCGATTCGCCACCACCACGCTTCGGTCCGCCATGTCAAGCAGCAAACGGTCGCCGCCGCAGCGCAGCCGACGAACCCCGTCGCGGTGAGCGCCCGCATGGCTTGCTCGGACATGTTCGGAAACCACGAACGCGGGAACAGCACGGTAACGCCGATCCACGAGAACCAGGCGCGGAAATACAGCGAGATGACTTCCCACATGTCCATCGTCGCCTGGGCCAAGGTGCCGATGAATATCAGAACGACGGCCAGCGCGAACAGGACAACGGTCAGCTTCAACGATGCCCACGGCCGGATCGCAAAGCCGAGTACCTTCAGAATGATGCGAGCCACGGAGGCATCCGCGGTATCCAACGGAGGCTCGTCGTGGCGAGCGAAAGTATCAGTTGCCATCGATTTCAATTTACTCCTGCGGACGTAAGCCGCTGTCGTTCAGTTGCCTGCCAAGTCCACCACGACGCCCGTCGCTCCGTCCAACTCGAGTTCCTCCGATTGCTGGTCCAGTTCCGTCGCGGCAATCGGACTGAGATTCAACTGCTGTCGCCAACGATTGACGTTCGACAAGACGTACGCCGCGCGATCTCCTGGCGGAATCGGCAACGGGATCACGGTCAATTCGACCGGATTCTCCACGGGGCCGAACTCGAGCGTAGCATATCGCATCCCGGATTCGCCTTTCTGACGCCAGCCGTCCGGCAGGTCCCACTGCGGTTTTCCCGCGGTAAAACGAACCGACTTGAGCAGCAAGCGAAACGTATCGACTTGTGGCTCCAACTGGGATGTGGGGCCGAGCGATTTGAAAAACCACGCTTGGTCCGCGTGCATAACAATGGCCGCCAACATCCGCTGATCCGCGGCGTTGGTGGCGCTTTGGTGGGCCTCCGCAGGGGGACGTTCCGCCGTGGACGGCTCGACGGCTCGCTTTGCCGGCTCGGCTTGCGTTGCCGGCTTCGCGGCTCGATAGTGCCGGATCTCTTCGGATTGATCGCAGCCCGTACACGCGCAGACGCAGACCAAGCCGACGTTCACGATGAATTTGCGCATAAAAGGCCCGTACTTGCCCAATGCCGGAGCACCAAGCACAAAAAAGTGGAACCTGCACCCTGTCGCCTTGTGCGTTCCGCGGGAGGAGACAAGAATGCGGCCTGGCGGGTCGCGAAATGAGGGACAGAATTTTCTATGGGAAACAACCGGCAGGGTTTGTTGCGGAATCCGTCCCGCCCTCTCTTCGCGATTATAGCCTCTGTGTTCGACGCCACATGATTATAAGGGAAACGGGCTGCGAGGCTATGGGGTTTGCAACGGAAGACCAAAACCCGAAGCGTCGGCGAGGCCACTCGCTGCCTCACCAACGCTTCGGGTTTAGTTCAAGCCCGCTTTCCGGCTACAGAATCACCTCAGGGCTGCAAACCAAACATGCGCACCATAACGTCCATGATCGGGGTAGATGCGGTGAATGTCTCATCCCAAGTCCACATGTTCCGCACCATGTCGGTCATCAGCATTCCCGTGATGGACAGCACGACCACGATGACCAGGAGGCTCAAGACATTCCAAATCGAATAGGGCAGATCTTGCGCGGCACCAAGCTGCACCGTCGGTAAGGTTACCGGCGCGGTTTCGCCGTCTTCCAACGCTCCCGTCAATTCGTCGGCTTGCGCTTCCTCGCTTAGTACCGCCTCCCCGCCTTCCAAGTCGCCTTCTAGCGGTACTCCAAAGGCGCTCGAGTCCTCCAGCGCGATGACTTGCGAGCCGCTGTCTTCTTCGTCCTCCTGCAGTGCGGCGGACGGCGCGAGTTGAAAATCTTCGTCCGCTTGAGCAGCTGCCCCAGCTTCCGCTTCCGTGTCCAAATCCTCTAGATCCAGCAGATCCTCGTCTTCCGGCAATTCCAGGGACGAGACGGACGAGCCCGCCAAGTCCAGCGGCTCTTCTTCCAGATTCAAGCCGCTATCGCTGGGACTGGTCAAATTGATGCCCGTGTCGCCCGCGCCACGTCCAACACCGCTGCCGCCGTCGAGCACCAACTCGTCATCTTCATCCAGCGAGATCTCTTCCGATTCGCCGATCGTCACATCGCTGTCGGGCGACGTGCTTTCCGGTTTGGCCTTCGCAGATGCCGGTTTGTCCTCGCTGTCAAACGCGATATCGGATCCCAGCGTGAGATCGCTGCCCTCAAAGTCCAAATTCCCCGTGCCAGCACCGCCGCTTTGCAAGCCCACATCCGTGCCTCCAAGCGCGTCGCCCGAGTCGCTCGCCACCAAGTTCACTTCGCTGCCCAAATCGTCGGCCACTAGGCGAATATCCGACTCGGATGCCACATCGAATCCAAGGTCGCTAGCGGCAGCCGGTTGCTTTGGGGCCTTCCCGGCAGCCTTCGGCGCCGAGCCGACCAATTCGAGATCGCTATCCGCATCGCTGCGTTCTTCGAGATCCGCCGCTTTGCCAATTGCGGTGGGCGAATCGTCCATGTCCTCCACTTCGAGGTCTAGATGAAGATCGGAAGAACCTTCGGAGTCGGAAGTCCCAAAATCCAAATCGAGGTCTGACACGGACTCGCCTCCGGGCGAAGCCCCGCGATCCTCGGCTACCCGATCCAACTCGTCCGACTTGAATTTCCAGGAGGAACCGTCCCGGACCCCGTGGATCTCGCCACTAAGGCGCATGTTATTCAACTCGTCGGTCGTGATCCCAAGCATCTTGGCAGCTTGTTCGAGTTCAATGTATTTGGCAGCCATAGCCATTCATCATTCATCAGGAGGATAGGAAAACGGGCGGTTCTTGCCCAGAATTCAAAAACAGCGACAGGCAGATCCATTGCCGGACCATTACCGATAATTTTCGGCAATTACCTAACTGATAGAAATAGTATCGCTTGCCGTTGGCGTACGGACAAGCGAATAAAGCATGTTAAACAAGGCTTTCCTTGTTATCCAATCGCGGCAGCCGCGTGTTTTTCTTCCCGCTTGGCTGTTGGGACACGCGAAACCCGGATTTTCGACGGAATCGGCGCAAAACAAAAGCCCGGCTGACCGCAATTCGCGGGGCCGGGCTTTCAGCTCCCCCCCCTGGGAACGTCGTTGCGAAGGCTCGAATTCGAAGACCGGGTCAATGTGGCAGATACGCCGGACATCCCCAGATTTCGAATTCGGCCTGGCCGTTCCACGGTTCCTTCGTGAGGGCGGAGCGTGCCGTCGCAATTGGTTCCGACCATGCGTCGGGATACCAATCCTAACAGCGTCAGACCAGTTATCGGTTGCAGTGCCCTCGCGACTTTGGAAAACTTTTGCGGGTCGTAGGGGCTATATCGATTCCTTCGATTTTGCGGAAAGATACTAATCTACTGGCAACCGTGGTTCCGATTTTCTAGGACGTTCCTCGTGGTACAAAATCAAAAAGGAATTTCCTGTGGCGAAGTCGAAGCACGACGAACGGAATGCATTTCTGGCGATTCTGGCCCACCTCGGATGGCCGTTGCTGCTCGGGGCCGCGTCCTGCAGCGTGTTTTACGTGCTGGTTTTCCGCGGACCACTCAATCTGCCGGCGATTCATCGCTATTTTGCCGGGCATCCCGTGCTGTTCATCACGACGGGAATGTTCTTTGTAGGGCTTTCCGCCTTGGGGTTGAAAGCCTGCGAGGTCTTCGGCCAGTACTGGGGCCTGAAGGCCGTGACCTTGGAAGATCCTCCCGCAGCGGGGCACAAGCCCGAGGACGCGGGCCGATTGCTTGACCAGCTTCAACAGCTGTCCAACATGGCCCGCCAATCGTATCTGGGGCGGCGGTTGCGAGACGTTTTGCAGGCCGTTCAACGCAAGGGATCTGCCGAGGGGCTGGACGACGACCTGAAATATCTCGCAGATCTGGATTCCGCTCGGCAACAGGACAGCTTTGGACTGGTCCGCATCGTGATTTGGGCGACGCCCATGCTGGGGTTCTTGGGCACGGTCATCGGTATTACGCAAGCGTTGGGCGATTTGGACCCGCGGCAGCTGGCGACCGACATTCAGACCGCAATGGAAGGGCTTCTGGCGGGATTGTACGTGGCCTTTGACACGACCGCCTTGGCTCTGTCTTTGTCCATGATTCTGATGTTCCTCCAGTTCCTGCTGGACCGCATTGAAAACCAAGTCTTGTCGCTGGCCGACATCCGCGCCAACGAGATGCTGGTGGGCCGTTTTCAGGAAGTCGGCGCCGGCCGCGATCCGTACTTGGTTTCCGTCGAACGGATGAGCGGCCGCATGGTACAGGCTGCCGAGGATCTGGTGCGGCGGCAAGCGGAGATTTGGGAGCGGACGATCCAAGCGGCGAACGAACGCTGGTCCCACGTCGTCCAGTCGGCGGGCGGCCAAGTTCAGGCGGCCGTGCAGGGCGCCTTGGAGAATTCGTTGCGGCACCACACGGCCGAACTGGCCAAAGTGGAACGCGAGGCGGGAGATCGAGCGGCCCGCCGCTGGGAGCAACTGCAAACGGCACTGTCCGACAACGCGCGAATCATGCGCGCTCAACAGGAAGAGATGGTCAAGCAAGCCGAATTGATGTCCCAGGTCGTCAAGGCGACGGGCGACGTCGTGGGTCTGGAGAAGGCGCTGAACGACAACTTGCGGGAACTGTCCGGGGCCACGAACTTTGAAGATACCGTCATGAGCTTGTCGGCGGCGATCCACTTGCTCAATGCGCGCTTGGGCAAGTCGCCGGATGAGACGCCGCACATCGAGTTGAAAAAGAACGCGCCCAAGGGCCGCGCCGCATGAGACGGTTCGCGTTACGCAAAACCCTGACCGGCATCTCGCTGTTCCCGTTTCTCGCCGTGCTGATCTGCACGATGGGGGCGCTGATCGTCTTGCTGATCCTCGTCGTCCAGCAGGCCCGGGTCCAAGCGGACACGCTGGCGGACCAGCGGCAGCAGGCGCCGGACGAACAGGATCAGGCCCGCCGGAAACGGCTGATCCAGGAAGCCGAGGACTGGCAGTGGCAGCGCGAGATCCTCCAGCAGCAGCGCGGCCAATTGACAAAGAAATTGGCCGATAGCCGGCTCGAACTCAGCCACCTCGAGGAACACATCCGTCGCTTGGAGGAGAATTGGCGGCGTCTGCGGGCCGAAGCCGCGGAAATCAAACGCCTGAAACAAGGCCACCAGCAGCAGGAGTCGGCGGCTCAAGAGCAACTCGATAATTTGCAGGCGGAGATCGCCCGCCAACGAGAACAATTGGAAAAACTCCGCGAACAATATTCCCGCCAGAGCCGTTGCTTTGCCATCGTGCCCTACCAAGGGCCTCACGGGACGCGCCGCCGGCCGATTTACATCGAATGCCGCCAATCCGGCATCATCATCCAGCCCGAAGGCATCGTCTTCGGACCGCA
>Ga0351873_10011_pt1 | contig 63718 bp, 43 predicted proteins | sample TotcelFGM3001N11_FD_206764 | JGI IMG/M metagenome (GOLD analysis project Ga0351873, IMG submission 206764) | Enriched cells from coal bed in the Powder River Basin, Montana, United States - Total cells FGM rep2 HSBNCT.FGM.300.1.N11 ... | reverse complement strand
CGAAATCCACCTGGTTTTTCGGTGTCAACGAGGACTTTAAAAGCTTTGAATCTACACCTGAAATCAAGGCAAAAGTTGATGAAATCCTAAAAAATGCAAAAACCGAAGCAGACTCAATATCACTGTTAACCCACTGGTGTGCTGACGAAATCCGCTATTCGGGACTATCCATGGGAGAGGGGGAAGGGTTCACGCTACATACCGGCGATATGACCTTTACCGACCGGTGCGGGGTTTGTAAAGACAAGGCAGGCATGTTGATCACCATGCTTCGGGCTGCCGGGTTTGAATCCTATCCAGCAATGACAATGGCCGGTTCACGCATAGACTATATTCCAGCCGATCAGTTCAACCATTGCGTAACTGTCGTAAAAAAAAGGGATGGAACCTACCAGCTTCTGGATCCAACATGGGTTCCTTTTTTACGGGAACTTTGGTCAAGCGCCGAGCAGCAACAACAATACCTGATGGGACTTCCCGAAGGAGCCGACCTTGGAACAACCCCGATTTCTTCGCCCGAAAAGCATTATATCCAGGTCAATTCCAAATCGGAACTTCAGGCCAACGGAACCCTGAAAGGAACCCTTACAATTACAGCTGAAGGACAATCTGACGGGACGGTGAGGGGATACTTCAAAAATTCAAATCAAACCAAATGGAATCAAAATATTGAACAGGAATTTCAGCGGATCCACCCGAAAGCAACAATAACAAAGTTAGAATATGGAAACCCTATGGATTATCTTTCAGGCCCGGTGAAGATCGTTATTGATTTTTCAATCCCCGACTATGCGGTTGTTTCAGGAAAAACCCTATTCTTTAAGCCACTGATGGCATCACCACTTTTCCGGTCGGCACAATCTCAGCTCTATTTTGAAACAGACCTGGAAAAACGCGATTTTGCGTTTCGCGACAGGTGTTCACGCCAGGTCGAAGTGAATGAATCCATCCAGATTCCCACTCTCAACAAAGCCCTCAGGGTGCCCGAAGCTGTTGTTCACCAGGGAGTGGCTGCCTCTATTAACGCCGGCTATATTCTTCATGGAGAAACACTTGATTTTAACGAGAGTATCTCTCTTGGAAAACGGATCTATGAAGCAGACGAATGGCCTCAGTTCAGGGCTGTGGTAGAAGCACAAAACAGGCTATCCGACGAGATGGTCGTTGTAGAGTTAAACTAAGATTAACAGATTCAAAGAATATATCATGAAATATCCATCCAAACGCCGTTTATGCCAACCATAAATGATACTAATGGATATTCCATCTGACCATTAAAATCAAAATTATCAACAGATGAAACAATTGACGCTGATCCTGATTGCATCGCTTTTTTACGGTCCGATCGCAACCGTTATCGCCCAGGAGGAAAATTATGATGCCGTATATCTTTCACTTTCCAAAGAGTATACATTGAATAACGACGGCACTATCGACTATCGGTGTGCCAAAATACTTAAACTTCAAAATTACCGCTCATTTCACCGGCTTTATGGCGAGACTTTTGTTGTCTACAATCCCGATTATCAGAATCTGAAGGTGAACCAGGCTTACACCATCATGGCGGACGGAAAGAAAACGGCCACCCCAGAAAACGCGTACAATGAGGTATTGCCATATTTTGCGGCACATGCACCAGCTTTTAACCAGTTGAGGGAAATGGTAATTACCCACACAGGTCTTGAAATCGGATCGACAATCTATCTCGACTATCAGATTCACACCGAAAAGGGTTTCTTTCCTGCATTCATGGGCAGCATCCTGCTGGCTGAAGAACAACCTGTAAAGTCGATGACCGTTTCAATAAAAACACCCCAGAGCCAGCCCTTGTACTTCCACCTGTTCAATGCCATGACTAAACCAGCAGAAACCATCGAAAATGGACTCCGGGTCTATACATGGGTGTTCCACGACATTCCTGCAGTGGAAGTGGAAAAGCTGCAAACAAGCCCCACAGGAATTTATCCTTCATTGATTTTTAGTTCGCTCAACAATTACCAACCCCTGGCCGGTTTTTTCTCAAACCAAAAAGCGTTTCTCTGTGAGACCAACCAGGTTATGGAGGGTTTTGTTGCCACCCTGGCTTCAAAGAATCCGAAGAAGGCAGATCTGGTTTTCGCTCTACAGGAGACAGTAGTAAAAGAGATAAACCTATTTAGTGTTCCGGATGAGTTTACCGGTTATCGTTTGCGCACCCCAGTTGAGGTTTGGAACAGTAACGGAGGAACAGTAGCAGAAAAAACTGTTCTGTTGTCGGCGTTGCTAAAACAAGGGGGCTTCAGCGCAGAACCAACTCTCATCATTCCAAAAAACATGTTTGATGCGAAAATCGGCAATTTATCCAGCCTTGCAGAGTGGGTGGTAAAAACGGAAATACCTGATTTGGGAATAACCTATCTTTCTGTAAAACAGACAAATGCATTCGATATGATGACGCTTGATCCTGGCGGGATTTTTATGGCCCTAAATCCAGACAATACATTTCAAACCTACTATCCGCCGGAAAACAAAGCCATCATTTCACTCACGGGCCTCTTTGTGATTGACACCGCCTACACTTTTGCGGGAGAACTTAACGGAACACTTACCGGGAATGCACTACCGTATCTTTCGCTTGTGAGAAGTGGTGAGAAATTGAAATACTATTTTCGGGGAGGCTTATCGTCAGCAAAAATTTCGGATCTCTCTCTTTCCCGACTGAGCAGGGAAGAAACTTCATTTACCTGTAAACTGACCAAGGCTGATGTCTTGAAAAGGGACGCTGATATGTACTATTTCACGATTCCTTACTTCAGCACCGGCGTGGATAGCTGGAATGCCGGACATCTTCCGTCGGAACGGAAAACACCTGTTGAAGCTCCTTCTGCAATCGCCGAGAGCTACAACCTAACCATTGTAATTCCTGAAAACATGAGTCTGTTTTCGGGTGAAAAGGAGATCCGTATCAAAAACAAGGCCGGCTCGTTTCTTTTCCTGGTAAAGGAAAAGGGGAACAAGGTACAGGTTCAGAAAGAACTTATGATTGATGGGAATTTGATTGGAACGGAGGATTATCCGGCCCTTAAAGAGCTGATGGACAATTGGTCGTTGTGGCAGTCCAATAACCTGATTTTCAAGAAATAGCTATTTTGTGATAATTCTGCCGAGCTCTTTGTTGATCTGAATATTACTGGCTTTCAGATCCCTCAGTTCTCCGAGTAGCCGATTTATTTCTTTTTGATCGGAAACTTCCCGCATCTCCTTCTGTTTGGCGGTGATTATCTTATCCAGCTTTTTTGCCTTAAAAGAGAGCATGGCCGTGAGGACCAGCTCTTTGATGTGCATTGGCTCCTCATCGACGATGATACTGTTCTTCTCCCAGTTTTCACTGAGTTCATACTGGGAAACCATCATATCGATTGTAGCGTGGGCAATTTCAGGATCCCGGTGGAGCTTGAAATAGGTATTATCAGGCACTTCATCCCGCTGGTGGGCCTCAACGAATTCAGTAAATATCCTGCTATAGAGAGCATTTTCAAATTCCAGCTCATCACGTAAAATATCAGCTACGATGAAGTCAGCTACCCGCAATGGAAAATCCACCTCCTTACCATCCTCATCCATCCGCATCAGGACAATCTCCTCCCTTCCATAGAGCAACAACTGGCGAATCAACTCCCGTTCCTGGTATTCATCAGAGATGAGATCAATCTCCTCCTGGGAAGGCGCCGCAGTATCCTCGATCCAGCCGATATCCTCCGATTTATCTACCCCAGGCATCTGTTTTTTAATCTTGGCACGCAGGATCTTGCGTACTTCGTTCATCAGCACCTGCTCGGGAACATTCATCAGGGCCGAACACTCCTTGATGTAAAGAGTTCGGCTGATTGCATCGGGTATCAGGCTGATGGTGTTTACAATCTCTTTTATAAGGGATGCTTTTTTAATGGGATCACCCTTGGTTTCTTCCAGTAACAACCGGGTTTTAAACAAGATGAAGTTATCGGCATGTTTTGTGATAAGCTCTTCAACCTCGTCAGGGTGGTGGTTGCGTGAATATGAATCAGGATCCTCCCCATCAGGAAAAAGGACTATTTTCACATCCATTCCCTCTTCCAAAATCATATCGATTCCGCGAAACGACGCCTTAATACCTGCCGGATCCCCATCGTAAAGGATGGTAATCTGTTTGGTATACCGAAGAATCATGCGGATCTGGTCGTGGGTCAGCGAGGTTCCCGACGAGGCCACCACGTTTTCTATTCCCGCCTGATGAAAGGATATCACATCGGTGTAGCCCTCCACCAGGTAGCAGTTATCTTTTGCTGTGATGGAGTTCCGGGCAAAATAGATTCCGTAAAGGGATTTGCTTTTGTTATAGACCTCGGATTCGGGAGAGTTTACATATTTCGAACGGTTTTTCTCAGATGTCAGGATCCTGCCACCAAACCCGATTACCTTTCCCGAAATACTCAGAATAGGAAAGATTACCCTTGAATGAAACCGGTCGTAAGCACGCTCTTCTTTTTGAATCGTCATCCCGCTCTTTACCAGAGCCTCCAGTTTATATCCATGTTTTTTCGCGTGTTCGGTAAAGGCATCCCAGGTTGAGGGGCTATATCCCAACTTGAACTTCCTGATAATATCGTCACGGATTCCCCTCTCTTTCAGATAGCTGAGCCCGATTGCCTTCCCCTCCTCGGTATCATGCAGGGTTTTTTCAAAAAAATCGAGAGCAAACTGGTTCAGGTTAAAAAGGACTTCCCGTTCACCGATCTGTTCCTGCATCTCCGCCGTTTGAACCTCCTCTTCAATCTCTATCTGGTATTTGTTTGCCAGGTAACGAAGAGCTTCAGGATAGCTGAAGTGCTCATGCTCCATTACAAAGTTGACGCCGTTTCCAGCCTTGCCACAACCAAAACACTTATAAATTCCTTTTGCCGGAGAGACAGTGAAGGAGGGAGTTTTTTCATTGTGAAACGGACACAATCCAATCAGGTTAACACCCCTCCGCCGGAGGGTGACAAAATCACCGATTACTTCTTCAATGCGGATGGTGGAGATGATGTTGTCGACTGTGTCCCTGGAAATCATATCATGAAACTAACTTGTAGCGAAAATAAGAAAAATCGACGAGTTCTGCTACCAGAATTCTAAAGCGCCAGCTCTTTCCAGCCCCCCGAACACAGGATCCATGAAGATTTGAATCCAATCTTTTTAAGGATCCCTTTTGTCTCGGGGAAATAGAGAGAAAGCTCTTCGGGTTTGTGGGCATCGGATGTTATGGTGATCGGGATATTAAGCTGAACTATTTTTTTCAGTAAATCGATTCCCGGAAAAAGTGATTCGGATCTTTGTTTATAGATTCCCCTCGTATTTACTTCAATCACAATGCCTTGTTGCCGAATTAATTCCAGTGTCTCCTCTGCAAGGGTAGCATACCAGGCGTCGTTCTCACGAAAATAGCGATCGAGATTGTGCATTTTTATCTTGTCAAAATGACCGATGATATCAGGTTTTTCCTGTACCACCATCTCCTGAAGCTGTTTCCAGTAAGCGGTCACTGCTTTTCGGATATCTCCGCCGAATACATCGCGAAGCCCTTTGTCATAGGTTTTTACCTGGGGACCATCAATGAACCATAGAATATCGGGATGACTGTTCCTTACCAGATGTACTGATCCGATGATATAGTCGAAAGGAAACTCTTCACGAAGCTTTCTTACGGGGACAGTCAAACCCGGGATGTAGTCGTATTCGAGACCGAGAAGGACCTGGATGCCGGAGTCTGCCCCTAAATCCCCTAAAGGGGACTTACTCCTCCCCTTAAAGGGGAGGCTGGGAGGGGTCTTGAAGGTTTGAATGGCCTCCACATACCCCTCTAATCCCCCCTCGGGAATAGCGAAAGTATTGGGAAATGGTACAGGCGAATGGTCGGAAAAGCCGAGGATCGAAAAACCAAGCCTTTCAGCTTCTTCGATATAGGCTTCCGGAGAAGAGGTGCCGTCGCTGAACTCAGTGTGGGTATGGAGATTTCCGGTCATGTCATTTACCAGGTGAGGATAGTTGTTTCGCCTTGGCGGCTAGTCTTTACCAATGATTTTATAAATTTTATCGGCACGGCGAAGGAATTCCTGAACCGGGACTGAACAGACATCTCCCTTTTTAGCTTTTTCAACCGGTTTCAGGTCAACCCTGATTTCGGGGATGGTCATCTCAATCACTCCGGTGGTAGGCCCCTGGATGTAAATCCGGTCTCCGGAAGCCAGATATCCGGATTCAAGTTTTATTTCGGCAACCTGGAGTTTGGTGAAGTAGTTCGTCACTTTTCCAATATATACTTTCGACTGGGTGGCAACGGAGCCATGCTGTTCGGCCCATTCGCCCATGGTTTGTCCCAGGTAATAACCATTCCAGAAACCCCGGTTGTAAACAGTTTTCAACCGATCTAGCCAACCATGCACCTTCTCCTTTGAATAACTACCTTCGGCAATTGCATCAATGGCTTCACGGTAACAGGCAATCACCGTTTTCACATATTCAGGACTTCTGCCCCGGCCCTCAATCTTTAAAACAGAGACCCCTGCTTTCACAATCTGGTCCAAAAAGCCTATGGTGCAGAGATCTTTTGGCGACATGATATATTCGTTATCAACCACCAATTCCACCTCACCGTCAAAATCGGTCACCCGGTAAGGGCGGCGGCAAAGCTGATAACAGGCCCCACGGTTGGCGGAGGAGTTGTATTGATCGAGACTCAAATAGCATTTTCCCGACACTGCCATGCAAAGAGCCCCGTGAGCAAAAAGCTCCAACCTGATCAGATCTCCCGATGGTCCTGTAATTTTTTGTCGTTTGATGGCACGGATGATGGAACCTATCTGGTTGATATTCAGTTCGCGGGCGGTAACCATCACATCGGCAAACTGAGACCAGTACTTAACAGCCTCCAGGTTGGTAATATTTGTTTGCGTAGACATATGGACAGGCATGCCTACCGACCGGGCATACTGGATCACTGCCTGATCGGAAGCAATAATGGCATCGATGCCATTTTTCAGGGCTGAATTTACCATCCGTTTCATCTCTGTTACCTCAGAATCGTAGATGACCGTATTGATGGTAAGGTATGTTTTGACCCGGTGTTTCCTGCAGATACGTGTTATTTTAACCAGGTCGCGGAGGGTGAAATTAATGGAAGACCTGGCCCGCATATTCAACACACCCACCCCAAAGTATACAGAGTGGGCGCCTGCCTGGATAGCTGCCGAGAGAGATTCCCATGTGCCAACGGGAGCGGTGATTTCGGGTATTTTCATAAATTCTTTACAAAAGTACGGAAATTGATCGCTTCAGGCAGGTTAATGTAGCTCAATCATAAGAGAGATAAATATATTTTGGTATTTTTAACCTTTCAAAATTCATTACATGGAAGAAAACCAAAAACAACAAATCGAAGAGATTCTGGAGAGAGCAACTTTTGCAGCAGCAATTTTTAACCAGTATGATCAGGCTCAAACCGACAGGATTGTCAAGGCAGTATATAAAGCAGGGCTGAACAACCGTATCAAACTGGCCAAGATGGCTGCCGAGGAGACCCAGATGGGCAACTGGCAAGACAAGGTGAAGAAAAATGTAGTGGCAACCCAGTATGTTTATGAAAACCTGAAAAACCAGAAGACCGTTGGGATCATTTCAGAGGATTTGCAAACAGGCATCATTGAAATTGCCCAACCAATTGGGCCGATACTTGCTGTCATCCCCGTGACCAATCCCACTTCAACGATCATGTTCAAGATCCTGATCGCACTGAAATCCCGTAATCCAATCATCATCAGTCCGCACCGCAGAGCTTCCAAATGTTCTATCGAAGCAGCGAGGATCTGCTACGAAGCTGCATTGAGCGCAGATGCTCCCGAAGATTGCATCCAGTGGTCAACCCATAAGTCGCGCGAAGAGACACAGTTCCTGATGCAACACCCAAAACTGGCACTGATTCTGGCAACCGGTGGAACCGGATTGGTTCATGAAGCATACAGTTCGGGCACGCCTGCATTGGGTGTTGGAGCTGGGAATGTTCCGGTATATATTGAGAAATCGGCCGACATACCATTTGCTGTTGACCAGCTCATCAGGTCTAAGACATTTGACAACGGAACCATTTGTGCCAGTGAGCAGGCATTGGTAGTTGAGAAGGAGATTGCTATCAGGGTGAAGGAGGAAATGCAACGGCAAGGCGCCTATTTCCTGAATCCGGAAGAGATTAAAGCGGTTGAAAACATAGCATGGTTTGCCGGAACCAAATCGATGAGTCCGGAAGTTGTCGGGCAATCGGTTGAAAAAATCGCCTCCATGGCAGGGATCAGCGTTCCTAAGAACACACGGATCCTGGTAGCTCCCCTTGAGAAGATCGGTGATGAGGAGCCTCTCTCTTCAGAGATTCTGGCGCCTATTCTGGCTTTTTATGAGGCGGATGACTTTGACGATGCCGTCAGGAAATGCATTGACCTCAATTACCATGGCGGGATTGGACACACAGCCTCCATCTTCTCCTACGATGAAGAGAAGATCAGGAAGTTCTCCATTATGATGAATGCGGGAAGGATTGTTGTCAATATGCCCTCTTCGCAGGGAGCAGTAGGATTTATGTACAATACACTGGAGCCATCGTTGACACTTGGCTGCGGGACCTATGGAAAAAATATTACGACTGATAACGTTTCGGCCCGCCATCTTCTGAACATCCAGCGGATTACCCGTCGCCGGATGAATGAACGGATGGTCAATATGGGATTTGACCTCTACTATGACGAGTCGGTTGATGCCGATAAATTGGAAACCGAATTCAATAAGAACTATTAATCCAAAAATGATATGAATCTTAGTATTAAAGCATCCGAGGAGATTATAATCTGTTATTTATCAGGGCGACTTGACACGATTGCCTCCCTTGAACTTGAGCCTGAAATTGACAAGGGCACTGTTGCGGAAAAACGTTTGGAGCTTGATTTTACGGATGTTGACTATATCTCCTCAACCTTTTTACGTATCTGCCTCAAGAAATACAAACAATTGGGAGAAGGGAATTTCTGGATTAAATCCCCGAAGCCGGATATCAAGAAAGTGTTTAAGATTGCCGGACTGGAGAAGCTGGTAAAGGGCTAGTGAACAGTCTGCAGTTGGCAGTTGGCAAAAAATACCCCCTTACCTATAAGCTGCCTTATCAATCTCGCCAACCGTCTTCAACGGCTTCGGCGGGTGCAGATAGGTATTCAGAAAAGTGTAAATCTTTAAGCGAATTGTTTTAGCCGTGCGGGTGTCGATGCGGTCAAATGAATGACCACCTTCCGCATCCTGGAAGATCTCGTATTCAAACTTTTTTCCATCCGCTTTCAACCCTTTGATCAAGTGCTCCACCTCCAATACATTGACATCATCATCGTTAGTGTTGGTGTGGATCAGCAATGGGGTTTTAAGCTTAGAGGTGTTCCATGCCGGAGAACGTTTTTTATACTCTTCAACATTCTCCTGGGCTGTTTTTCCAAGGTGGTAGTCGGCCGAATAGAGCGCCCGGTAATCATCATCCTGATAGCCCATCCGGGAGATCAGATCACTTACCGGAACACCGGCGAAACAGACATTGTAGTTATCAGGATGGTTAAACACCGCCAGCAATGAGATCATCCCTCCATGGCTCCAGCCGAGGATGCCAACCCGGTTTTTATCTACGATATCATAGTTTTCGACCATATAGTTTCGGCTGGCATCGGCATCTTCCACTTCCAGTCCGCCATAGTCGATCCGCTCCCAGTAGGATTTTCCATATCCTGAACTACCCCGGTATTCGGGGGCGATTACAAGATACCCCTGGGCCATTAACTCCCTGATAATGTGGGCATAATAGGTGGTGAAGTCTCCGTGAACACCGCCGTGCGGAAAGACCAGCAGGGGATACTGTTTGCCGGCATCAATTCCCCTTGGAATGAAGATGTAGGCATAAAATTTAACAGGGTTTTTGACTCCCATTGCTGTCGGATTCTTGACGGTTTCCTGGTTTACAGGGGGACCCGTGATATAAACTTTGTCGATAAAAGCGACATCGCCAACCCTGTTATACCAGTAGATGTCATCTACCGCTTTTCTAACCTGGTCTAAATCGAACGAGAGATCCTGGATGTCGGATTTCAGAGTTTTGACCTCGTCCTCAATGGCTGGATTTTGGTTTTGGGAATGGGTGAACACAGAGACTGTTAACAGGGCAATTAAAATGAGACTGAATTTTTTCATGGTTCTTAAATTTAACCGAAGATTTGGTGAATTACACAGATAAAGGTATGAAGATAAACGGAAACCGAAAAACTAGTACATTTGCACAAAACTATTCAGATATGAAACTTAAAGGAAAGATTGTTGCTTTTATAGCGATTGCCCTTATCGGGCTTGCAGGTTGTGGTGGTTCGGGCCAACTCGATAAAGATGTTGCACCCCTGGCTGATGCCATGTGTAAATTCATTGAAATTCAAAACAACCTGAAGGCAGCGATTGAAGCAAACGACTCATTGAATATTCAGAAATACTCTGCTGATAAGCATAAGATGACAGTTGAGATAACTGTTCTCAACAATGAATTTCAGGAAAAATACGGAGATCTCGTAAAGGATCAGGAGTTCGGCAAAAAATTCAAAAAGTCGATGAACAAGGGGATGATTGATTGTGCAGCTCTATCGCCAGAGGATCGGGACAAAATGGAAGCCGAGCTTAAAGAGTAACCTTCAGTACCCCGCTGATTCCCTCCATTTTACACGAACTTCCCGATAATCATATTTTCGTTGGAGGTTCTTTGCATTCGGACAATTTATTCGGTGAACTGAGATACCTCTGGATATTGTGATAAATCCAAAAACCGAATCACCAAATAGGGGTTTGCAGCAGGAGGCAAGGGTGTAATTTACATTGTTTAGGCCTTTATCGAGAAAGATGACATCCTCCTGACAAACCTGGCTCTTCCCCAGCCCCAGCTAATCTTCTATGATTTTTGCAATGGAAATCCGCCCGGGAAATTGTGTTCTGGCTTGTTCCAACGAGATATCGTTCATGCGTTACTGTTTGGACCCATTTTAAATTATTTACATCTTTGCATTGGAAAAGATAACGTAGATCAATGAAAGCGAAATCAAAACTACACCTCAGCCTCATCCCGGTATTGGCATTGCTGCTGAGTGGATGCTGCAGTCAGAACAAGCATGTGGAATCTAAGTCAGATCCTCTTCCCTCCTGGAACAAAGGGAAGACGAAACAGGCTATCCTCGATTTTGTCACTAAAACCACAACAGAGAGCAGCGCTGATTTTATTCCGGTATCTGACCGCATCGCCTGTTTCGACAATGATGGGACACTCTGGAACGAGTACCCGGTCTATGCGCAGTTTATGTTTTCATTCGATCGGGTGAGGGCCATGGCTCCGGAACATCCCAAATGGAAACAGGAACAACCGTTCAAGGCGTTGCTGGAAGGCGATATGGAAAGAGTCTGGGCTAGCAGCGTTCCAGAGCTGCTGAAGATTGTGGCTGCCGCCCAGGCCAATACCACAACGGATGAGTTCGCACAGGCTGTAACAACCTGGATGGACACCGCCGTCAATCCAATTACCAGAAGGCATTACGACGAAATGACCTATCAGCCGATGGTTGAATTGCTGAGCTACCTTAGGGCTAACGGGTATAAGACCTTCATTGTGTCGGGCAGCGGGATTGACTTCATGCGTCCCTGGACGGAGGAAGCTTATGGAATTCCGCCCGACCAGGTGATCGGCAGTTCATACGTGGTGAAGTATGAGATCAGAGACGGTCAACCGGTTTTATACAGGCTACCGGAAATCAATTTCGTGGACGACAAAGAGGGTAAACCTGTGGGCATTCATCAGCATATTGGCAAGCGGCCGATCTTTACAGCCGGAAATTCCGACGGCGATTACGCGATGCTTCAATGGACCTCCACCGGCCCCGGTCCCCGGTTCGGAATGATCATCCACCACACCGATTCGATCAGGGAAGCGGCGTATGACAGCCTCTCATCCATCGGTCATCTTCGGAAGGGACTCACCGATGCCGCGAAATGCAACTGGGTAGTCGTGGATATGAAGGAGGATTGGAAGGAGATTTATCCCCTGCTTGACTGATATAACTATATTTGGCGTCTTCGTTCCATCAGGAGTCTATTTCTATCTTCGTACCTCTGATTTCCCACTTACCTTTATTCCCAACTCCTGCAACTGCTCCTCGCTGATGGCCGAAGGCGAATCTATCATCACATCCCTCCCGGAGTTGTTTTTCGGGAAAGCGATGAAGTCGCGGATAGAGTCTCCGCCGCCGAAAATGGTGACCCAGCGGTCGAAGCCGAAAGCGATACCGCCGTGGGGAGGTGCCCCGTATTCGAACGCGTTCATCAGGAAGCCGAACTGATTGGCAGCCTCTTCATCTGAAAAACCGAGTATTTTGAACATCTTCTGCTGCAGCTCTTTGTTGTGGATCCTGATGGAGCCCCCACCAATCTCGGTGCCGTTGATTACCAGGTCATAGGCATTGGCTCTTACTGCCGCGGGATTGTTGATGAGAAGCGGGATATCTTCCGGTTTGGGGGAGGTAAAGGGGTGATGCTTTGCATAGAACCGGTGTGTTTCTTCGTCCCATTCCAGCAAGGGGAAATCGATTACCCACAAGGGTTTGAATCCCTTTGGATCGATCAGGTTCAATCGTTTTCCCATCTCCAGGCGCAAACCTCCCATCGCTGATCGCGTTTTATCCGTGCCGCCCGCCAGGATCAGGATCAGGTCTCCGGGGGTTGCATCGAATGCATCGAGCACCGGCTTCAGGTTTTCGGGCGAATAAAATTTATCCACGGATGATTTGATGGTTCCGTCAGCATTGTATTTGATATAAACCAATCCGGTAGCGCCAACCTGGGGTCGCCGAACGAAATCGGTCAGCTCGTCGAGCTGCTTGCGGGAGTATTCGCCACAGCCCTTGGCGTTGATACCAACCACGAGTTCCGACTGGTCGAACGCCGGGAAGCCATTCCCTTTCATCAGATCGTTCAGCTCCACGAAGGTCATCCCGAACCGGATATCCGGCTTGTCAGAACCATAACGTTTCATGGCCTCCTCATAAGGCATCCGGGGAAATTCATGAATCTCAATTTCCAGGACCGATTTGAAGAGATGTTTTGCCAGCTCTTCGAAGGTGTTTAATACATCTTCCTGGGTCACAAAAGCCATTTCACAGTCGATCTGGGTGAATTCCGGCTGGCGGTCGGCCCGCAGGTCTTCGTCGCGGAAGCAACGAACGATCTGGTAGTACCTGTCATATCCGGCAACCATCAGGAGTTGCTTGAAGGTTTGCGGCGACTGGGGAAGAGCGTAAAACTGCCCCTCATTCATCCGGGAGGGAACCACAAAATCGCGGGCACCTTCGGGGGTGGATTTGATCAGGTAAGGGGTTTCGATCTCGATGAAATCTTTGGAAGCCAGGTAATTCCTGGTCTCGATCGCCATCTTGTGACGGAGGAGCAGGTTCTTTTTATTCTCATTCCGGCGGAGGTCGAGGTAGCGGTATTTCATCCGGAGTTCTTCACCGCCGTCGGTATGGTCTTCGATGGTAAAAGGAGGTGTTTTTGAGGAGTTTAAGACAGTCAGGTCATCTACTTGTATTTCTATGTCGCCGGTAGGGATCTTCGGATTTTTGTTGGACCGTTCCGCGACTTTTCCTTGAATCTGGATCACAAATTCCCTTCCCATTTCCCTTGCATGCTTACATACATCAGGGTTTACATCCATATTGAAAACCAGCTGGGTAATTCCGTACCGGTCGCGCAGGTCGATAAAGGTCAGACCGCCCATTTCGCGGTTGCGCTGTACCCATCCGGAAAGCGTGACCTGCTGGCCTGCATTCCCGATTCTTAATTCCCCGCAGGTGTGTGTTCGAAACATTGTGGTTTGATTGAAAAGTGAAGGGCAAAAGTAGTAATAATCAAAGTTAGAAGTTAGATGTACAAAGTAATTTTACCCTCACACCTCCCTACCTCATTACTTCCAACCGGCTTCCCTCCGAGTGCGCTGAGAACTCCGGGGCATACATGCATTGGATCGTCGCAATCCCAGTCGAAAAATCACCGGCATTGTTTGCCACCAATGGATATTCAAATACCCATGTCCCTTTAGGAAGGTAATCGAAGAAGAAGTTTGTAGCCAGATCGGTTGTAGATTGATAGTAGCCGAGACCGTCCTGGTACCGGTAGCCGGAAAGAGGTGATGAAGGTTCCATATATGGCTCCAGCCCAGCCGCCCGCATGTCTTTCAGGTGCACGAATTCCATGTTTCGGTCGACGGTGACGATGAGACGGACTTTTAGCTTATCGCCAATTTCCAGATGGTGAGATGGTGAAATGGTGAGATGGGGAAAAGAAGTGTCATTCGGTAATCGAACCGGGGCGAAGGGGAGCCCGGCGGAGCCAAAATCGAAATCCTGAATAGGAACAAGTACCGGCCCAACCTCCGTATTTTGTTCCAGGAAAATTTGCTTCTCAACCGTCAAAGGGGTTTCATGTTCAGTGATCTGATCCAGGTTTTCGAAGTACTGCCAGTAAAGTCCACCCCAGGCAATGCCGTCGGTAGATTTTGTGATGGAGATATTTCCCATTTCCGGAGTTACGGCATCTCCCGTCCACGACATGCTGAAGTAGCCGGAACCAGCTTCCTGCTTCAAATCAGGCATCCGGGAAGGATCAACCGTCCTGTTTCCAAGCTGGATCTTTATCTGCGGATCGTTGGCCAGCAGATCCGAGCCTTTCAGCAACAAAGCATAGCAGGCATCAACGGTAGCCTGTTTGGTTTTCCACATCCGGGTCTGTTTCTGTTTCAACAACCATACTTTCAACTCTTCCACCGATTTCTGATCTCCCGCCACCTCATCATAAGCTTCAATCATCAACGCTTGCGTTTCAACAGGGGCCTGGTACCATTCATATCCGCCGCCCCGGGCCCAATACATCCCCAGTTCGGGGGAGTGCAGTGCGCGTTCCGACAATGACTGCAGGATTTTTTTTGGCGTTATTGCATCGCCTGTACTGTGCAGGGCCAATGCGATCATCGCCTGGGAAGCGAGATCCTGATTTAGCCAGAATTTCCTGGCCTGGGAAGTATAGTATTCGATAGCCAGGGTAACACCTGCATCTTTATCCGGCATCTGGTAACCGGCATCCGGCATCCGGTTGAAGAGACTCCTCATATACAGGTATTTTACTTGTATAGGCGCCAGGTGGTTCTGATCCAGTTTCCCGGAAGAGTTTTTCTGAAGCTCTTCATAGTCTTTTGCCACCTCCTTATCAAGGTAAGAGATCGCTTTCTGAATTATGTTGTTAACCTCCGCCTTCTTCTCTGTATAATTGACACCAATGTGTTCCAGCCTTCCGAAGCCGGTCAGGATATTGAGCGTAACGATCCTGTTTTCCCGCATGCCTTCGAACCAGGGCCATCCGCCTGAAGGGTACTGCATCTGTTGAAGCAATTTCAGATTTTCGTTGAAATTTTGATGAAGATTGTTCATGTCGAAATAAAGGCCAAGCTTCCTGCGGCTCTGAGTTTCTGTTTTTGCCTCCAGAACCCATGGTGTCTCCTCTAAAATAGCAGATTTGAGATTTTCATTCTTTTGCAGGTTCGAGAGCAGTGCGTCAGGCGACAGTGATTTCCAGCTTTCAAAGACCTGACGGATTCGCGGATCGGATCCAGCGATATGAGAGGCCAGAACATTGGCATAAAAGGCATCAAATACCTGGTCGGTATTCCTGTATCTCTTTTCATCCAGTGCCGGCAATGCCTGAACGGCATACCATGCAGGATTGGATGCAAATTCAAGAGTTAAGCTGTAACTGCTGAGACTCTTCTGGTTTGCCGACTGAAGCAGTTTGTCGAATGTATAGCTGAAGGTTCCCTTCCCTTTTACCGGCAATGGCAATGATTCGGTTACCAGCATCCTATTGGGTAAGACCGGAAGGGTGTTCATCTCCCCGTCGCTGAACTGACCTGCCTGGGCTGTGACAGTATACTGCAGCAGGCTGATGAATCTGGAAACGGGAATAGCCAGAGCCCAGGAGACGGATGTTGATTGAACGGGAGGAATGGAAAACGATCTCGTATCGCGTATCCCGTATCCGGCATCCAGGATTATTGAGTTTAGCGACTGCATCGTAATTGTTTCAGCCAGTTTTAGATTAACTTCTCCTGAGATTTCATGATCACTCAGGTTAACAATCCGGACGATAAGTATCACGGTATCACCTTGCCGCGCAAACCGGGGAGCATTGGGAAACACCATCAGGTCTTTTTGGGTGACCAGCTCCTTTTCAATTTGCCCGTAATCCAGCGATTTGGTATAGGCCAGCCCAAGAAGTTTCCAGGAAGTCAGAGCTTCAGGAGCGGTAAATTTCACTAAGAGGCTTCCGCAGCTGTCGGAGATGAGAGAAGGATAGAAAAAGGCAGTTTCCCGGAAATCTTTCCGAACGGGAATGACCGGAATCTGTTGGTTTTCGGAAGATCTTCCGGAATCCTCCATCCCATCCATCCCATCCATCGGAGGCGGCGGAGGAGGCGGAGGAGGCACATCCTGTATGCCAGCCAAAACCGGATTGGCATCCTTGGTGGAAAAATCTTTCTGCATGAGCCCCATTCCAGTCATATCCCTCTCCATACGGGGATTTCCATAATAACCATATCCAAAGGGCTGCATTCCAAACCAATTGAGATACTCATAATTCCTGGATTGGAAATCCACATTCTGCCACCATGGTGCGCCCCACGACCCTCCGGTGGTTTTGAAATCATCATTCACATCCCAAGGATCGCTGAAATAATACTTTTTGAAAAGATCGAAAGACCAGGTGTTACTGCGGAACTGGTCGAGCGAACGGTCATACATCGTAGTGAGCAATGAAGCAGAAATCCCCTTGTTTGAAGCATTTGTGATTCGGATTTTCCACTCCTCCTGTTGCCCGGGAATCATCTTATTCCGAAAGGTTTCAATATTGATTTCCAGCTTTTTATTGGTGTAGGGGACCGTTATCACCTGGCTGTTTTGAAAGACACGGTTTTCACACACAAAGAGAAAGTTGACAGAGAAATTCCCACGGAATGACTCCAGGATAGGAATGTCAATAACCTTCTGCTGATTCTTCAAAGTAATCCACTCCCTGGAATAGAGTTGGTCTTTCACCCTGATTTCCCGGATGACCTGGATCACCTTTTCGCTGGTTCCGATCAGGAAAGAGGCTGTTTCGCCTGGCTCTCCTGAAGTTTTCAACGGAACAAACCAGTTAAATACTTGCACCGGAGTATGTTTCGCTGTTGGATCAAAGGCAGTGAAAAAGAGAACTTTCTTCACTTTTTGACCGAATGGGTCATTGGCGAGGAGAGTCAGTTTGTAGGATCCTGGATCCGCGATTTGTGATCCGCGATCATTTCCTTTCTGATCCCGTTTCCCGTTTCCCGTATCTGTGAACATCAGAACGGTATCCTTAGCCGTGTTCATCGGCTGGCTGAAAATGGTTTTTTCCACCGGCCAGGTTGCCGGTGAGTCATCGTTGTAGTAAATATCATACGGGAATTGGGCATAGAATTTTTCCTTTGATACAATCATGGTATCGGGCTGTTCCCACAACCTTGTTTTGAATGTCTGGCTAGGGCCCGAGAGTTTTTCCAGCGTGACATGAACCTTGGCAGGGGTTGGCCTGCCATTCAGATTGGTAGTTGACAGTATGAATTCTCCCTCGTCCGACAAATTCAGCATCTCAGGAATTGTGATGTTGATCAAAAGAGAGGTGTAACCCACCGAAACGATTTCCGATGATGAACGAGTTTCACCATTGATATCGGTTACATCGGCAATTATCTGAAAATTGAACACAGGCAGGGTTGAGGGTGCGATAGTTTTATCGGGGAGGGCCATAAAGTTTATGGTGAAACTCCCGTCTGTTCCGGTTTGTATAACCCCGTTTTCAATTTCAACTTCTGGAGACGGAGGGACCGGAATGCGCCGCCAGCCTCCCCAATAGGGATACGATGCCGTTCGCACAACGCGGTAGCCGACAGTTCCGGCATCTATGGCATTTCCGGCATAGCCAACCACTTTTCCTTGAATGGAAACCAGTTCACCAAGCTTATAATTCCCTTCTGTCGGATCGAAGAACACGTCAAATGTGGGACGTTTGTACTCTTCAACAGAGATTGAAACAGATCCCGATTCATTGAAAATGCGCATATCGCCTTGCAAAACCCCTGACGGAGCCGTAAAGGAACCGTTGAAAGAACCATATTCATCTGAAGTAAACCATTGATCGACAATTTTTTGTCCGTTCACATCCACAAAAGTGACCAATGTTTTCTTACCGGTTTTCAAGGATGTGGAATCGTTGCTCCGTTCCAGCATGATTCCTTTGAAATAGATGGGTTGGCCGGGCCGGTAGATACCGCGGTCGGTGTAAAACCGGGTTTGTTCTACCATACTGGCCTTACGGTCCGATATGGGATAAAGATACAGGGGTTGTGTAATGAGCAGGTCGTCACCATTATGAACCGTAAGAGACAAATTTACATAGGAGGATTTGCCCTGTGGGGCCGGAATGGTTAAAAATCCAGATTCATCGGAATCGTATTCACCTTCTTTGGAAGTGACATACTGCCTGTTACGACTGTCATAGGTTTTAGAAAATGCTTCAACATGGAGATTTTTCAAAGGTTGACCGGTTTGGCGGTCGAGAAGGTAGATATCGATACCTCCTTTTTCAGTTCGTTGGGTGATGTAACTGATGCCCGACGACCAGATCGCCTGATAGGTGAAGGGAATTTCGGGGTTTCGGAACATGGAATCAGCTGAGGCAAGGAGAAGATAGAAGCCCGGAGAGGCGGGAGGGATGCCGAATTCGGTCCTATGTTCCTGATAATCCAGTGTTGCAGGAAGGTTAACTTGCCAGTTGCTGACCGTTTCGAGAGAGGAGAGGTATTTTAAGATCTCCGGCTGCTTCAATCCTGAAAGTAACGACTGGTATTTCTCCGGATCAGCTTTGACAAGCCGGAAAAAGAGGTTGGAAGTGTTTTTCCAGACGATTGAAGCAAGTGTGGTCTGGTTGGGAATGACGGCATATTCGGCGGTGATCTGAAGTGAGGGAGTCATGATTTTTTTGATGAGCGACCGGCAGTTCTTCCCACCCATGGATTCAGGAAAACGTGCGGCGGCATCCATGCATATATGCAACGCTTCCTTCAGATCCCATCGATGGGCGCCGGATACCAGTGGATTATAGGATTGCCCCCCGGTGATAAGGGATTGAGCAAGTGCAAAGGAAATTTCGGTGGATGCAGGCGAGAAGCTGTAGTTCTGTTCAAACTGACGAAGTGCGTCAATGTACAGGCTATCTTTATCAGGCAGGGCAGTGTTGTTCACTACGTAGCTATACCGTTGAAGTTCCCAGTCGATCAACTCTTCTGGATTTTTATTGTTGAGATGAAACTGGGCTAAAGCCTGAAATATCCTGATGGCATACCAGGAGAGAGAAAGAGTATCATTCCCCGATGGAATAAAGGTTCCGTCTCCCGGTCGGGCGTGAATACCCTTCGGCTGAAGCGGATACCTGACGAATTTAGGTGCCTGGGCAAAGAAAGCGGGATTATCGACAACGAATGCAGATGAGGAGCGAATAGTAACCAGTTCCGTTCCTTTGAAGAACTCAAGCGCCCGCTGGGCAAGGAAATCAAACAATGTGGAATGGATGAAGGCCGATGAATCCTGTTTCATAGAAAAATTTTCAGGAACCTCGATGATTGACTGGTACTCTTGCAACGGAATTGACTGAAGTTCTGTTTCATTCGAAAGCGATTGACGGTAGTTCAGTATAATTTCGAAAACCATTCGCTTGACATCCCATATCTCAGGGTCTTCTGAATCGGGTCCTGCCATAGACGACCGGTTATTGAACCGATACTGGTTGCGTTGGAAATACCCTTGATAAAGTTCGGCAAGAATGGAGTACAGAATCTGTTTTACCGGCTCTTTTGATGACTCTATTTCGTGCTTCAAATCCGTGATAGATCCCAGTGGAAAATTTTCCTGGAAAGACGAATTCAAACTAATGCGATAAAGGATTGCCTTGACCAGTTGTGGATCATCCTGTTTCTCTTTCGCCTTTTTATAGATTTGATCAACAACAGCCAGTGCCGAATTAGGCAACCCGGCTTGAGCCAGCGAATCAACCTGATGCCAAAGCGAATCGTAATTTCCTCCTGCCGAAGTTTTACCGGTAACCGATAAATTATGACCAAAGCCTTGAGTCGTCCAAACCAGGCATCCAACAACCAGAATTAAAAGAATTCTTCGCATAATCTTTTATTTGGAATCAATAAAAATACAATATTAAGGATTGGTCTGTTTCCTGGATTTTTCGTTTTTCGGCAGGGTGATCATGGATGTAATTGGGTTCACCAGGCCTTTGTATTCAACCAGCTCAAGTTTCACAGAACCAATGATTACAGCCGATTTTATCAGTAATGGGATATGGTTTTTATCATCGGTGATCCAAATATCCATTGGATAAGGCTGTGAAAATACATTGCCAGTCGCAACGAGTGGCTGAAACCTCAGGCAGTTAAAAGTTCCAAGTTCAAGTTGCACAACCTCCTTTCCGATAAAACGAATGACAGAAAAATAAATGGAATCATCCAGCAGAAAGTTTATTGGGAAATCGTCGCCAGGCTGGGCGTTGGAGATTTTATACGTTCGGGCGACATAAAGGGAGGAGATCAGATCCTGTGTGCCTTTCGGCATCGATTTGTTTTTCCTCGTGCTGGAATATGTACCGGTGAACTGGTTAAATTTTACAACGTCATCATACTCATAACCTCCCTCTTTGGTTTGTCGCGTAAATTTCCAGGGTACCAAAAGTTCCTTGTCAACGAAACTTTCAAACCGGTCGTCGACCTTGAAAAACAGGCTGAAAGCGCCTTTCGTCTTACCCGTTCCGATCAGGTGATAGGTTTGACGACCGTTCACCTCCTGACTTTCAAACTTCACCTCTGCAACAGCAACCCCTGCAGTTACCTTTCCAGTTAGATAGGAGTCATAATAGACATTGTATTCCAGATATTCACCATGCGTAAATGCCTCGTTCTTAACGGGACCAAGTTCCTGGGAAATGAGGAATGAGGAATGGAGAATGAGGAATATCAGAATTATATAACCACATTCACAATTTTTCCCGGAACAACGATGACCTTTTTCGGTGGATTTCCCTGAAGCCATTTTTCAGATTCGTTTGCCTGCAATACTGCTTGTTCGATTTCCGAAGGAATCAAGCCAACAGGCAGTGTAATTTTAAAGCGCATCTTACCATTAAACGAAATAGGATACTCGAACGTATTTTCTACCAGAAATTCTTCCTTGTACTCAGGGAATGATGCCTTGGCAATACTATCGGTATGACCCAGCTTCTCCCACAGCTCTTCAGCCAGATGGGGTGCATAAGGCGAGATGATTATTGCCAGATCAGTAAGAATTGCCCGATTATTACATTTCAGGTCGGCGAGTTCGTTCATACAGATCATAAAGTTGCTGACGGCCGTGTTGAAAGAGAACCGTTCGATATCATCCTGTACCTTCTTGATTGTACGGTGTAACACCCTCAACTCCTGTTCCGTCGGGATTTCATCCGAAACCCTGAATCCGTTTGCATCGTGATAGAGCCGCCACACCTTTCTGATAAAACGGAAAACCCCTTCAATCCCGTTGGTGTCCCATGGCTTCGACTGCTCAAGCGGACCCAGAAACATCTCGTAAAGACGCAAGGTATCCGCTCCATACTCTTCGATGATTTGATCCGGGTTCACCACATTATAGAGCGATTTGGACATTTTCTCCACGGCATGGCCGCAGTGGTACAGGCCATCTTCCAGAACGAACTCGGCATTAGCGAGGTCGGGCCTCCAGTTCCGGAAAGCGACCGTATCTAGGATGTCATTTTCAACCATGGAGAGATCCACATGCAAAGGAGTGGAAAATTCCTCCCTCCATGGATGATTTTTTGAAACGAAATATGGAGGAATTTCAATAGCCTTTTGATCAAAAGAAAAATCGACATGATCGCTGGCGATAGCCTCTTTAATCCTGAGAATCACCTCTTCAAAATTATCTTTCAGGTCCATCAGAGGCAGAAGCAAAATCTTGTATTGTTTAGCCCAATCCAGATCTTTATAAAATCCGGCAATTTTTTCCAGATTTTTCTGGGTTTTGATCTCGATGATCAGATTTGCCTCCCGACTATAAAAATCAAAATGCCTTTTCCCATCCCGAAACTCCCTGATGAACTCAATTCCGAGCTTCTTGTCTTTAATGGCTTCCCAGATAAGATGTTCTCCGAGTTTTTCGATGCTCAAACGGTAAACCAGATTGCTTCTTCCCTGGATCTTCCCCTGGTTGATCAGTTTTCTAAATGGCTCTTCATTAACGGTGAGTCCGATGTCGAAGAGGAATTTATTCCAGAAGCGGGCATAGATCAGGTGTCCGGATGCATGCTCATCCCCCCCGATGTACAAGTCTACGTTCTGCCAGTAATCCGCAGCCTCTTTGGAGAAATAGCGCTCATGATTTCCCGGGTCCATATAGCGCAGGTAGTATCCACTCGAACCTGCAAATCCCGGCATGGTGGTTGTCTCAAGCGGATACCCCTCCTTTGTTACCCAGTTTTTGGCACGGGCAAGAGGTGGTTCACCACTTTCGGTAGGGAGGAACTTGTCTACCACAGGAAGCCTCAGCGGAAGCTCCGACTCGGGAAGTGGGTAGGGGATTCCATCTTTATAATAGATCGGGATGGGTTCACCCCAGTATCGCTGACGGCTGAAAATTGCATCCCGCAACCGGAAATTGATCGTTCCGTTCCCGATCCCCATCTCCTCAACCCGCTGGATCACAGTTTTTATCGCATCCTTAACATCCAATCCGTTAATGAAATCCGAGTTCACCAGGATTCCCTCTTTGGCGTCGTACGAACTTTCTGAAATGTTGCCTCCCGACACTACTTCAATGATCGGCAGGTTGAAATGTTTGGCAAACTCATAGTCGCGCTGATCATGGGCCGGAACCGCCATGATGGCTCCTGTACCATATCCGGCCAGCACATATTCAGCCACCCAGATAGGGATTGGCTGATGGTTGAAGGGGTTGAGGCAATAAGCTCCGGTGAACTCACCGGTAATCTTTTTCACATCGGTCATCCGTTCCCGTTCCGAACGGTTTTTGGCCATCTCTGTATATGCCAGTACCCTCTCTCTCCGGTCGGCGGTGGTGATCTTCTCCACCAGCTCATGCTCCGGCGCAAGAACCATATAAGTAGCCCCGAAGATGGTATCCGGACGGGTGGTAAAAATCTCCAGCTGTTCGTCATGATCATGGATAGGGAAAAAGATGTCGGCCCCTTGCGACCGCCCGATCCAATTGCGCTGGATCTCTTTCAGGGAGTCAAACCAATCCACCTCGTTCAGTCCATCAAGTAATCGTTGGGCATAGGGAATAATCCGCAAAAACCATTGTTTCATCAGCTTCCGCTCAACGGGATACCCCCCCCTGACGGAGAAGCCATTGGCCACTTCATCGTTGGCAAGCACGGTACCCAGTTCGGGACACCAGTTCACTATCGCATCTGAAATATAGGCCAACCGGTAGTTCATCAAAAATTGCTGCTGCTCCTTTTCACTCCACCCGTTCCACTCTACTGAGGTTACATCCCGGATGCCTGTTTCGTTGATCTGCTCAATCAATTTAGCGATGGGTTCGGCTTTTTGCAGAACAGGGTTATACCAGTGGTTAAAGAGCTGGATAAAAGTCCATTGAGTCCATTTGTAATAGTCAGGATCACAGGTTTTTACTTCACGTGACCAGTCATATGAAAAACCGATTTTATCCATCTGCTCGCGGTAGCGGAGGATGTTTTTTTCGGTTGTAACGGCAGGATGGGTTCCGGTTTGGATGGCATATTGTTCGGCAGGAAGCCCATATGCATCATAGCCCATTGGATGCAGCACATTGTATCCTTTCAGCCGCTTAAACCGCGCATAAATATCAGAAGCGATATATCCCAAGGGGTGACCTACGTGAAGGCCGGCTCCCGATGGATAAGGGAACATATCGAGGACATAAAATTTAGGCTTCGTGCGGTCAAGTTCGATTCGGAAGGTGTCATGCTCCATCCAGTAGCGCTGCCACTTCTTCTCTACTTCCGAAAAGTTATATTCCATGGTACGGCTGTAATTGTAATAAGTTGATTATACTCAGTTTCGGAGTGCGAAGTTAGAAAATTACAGGGAATTATTTAACTTTACCATGAATTCACTACTCTTCAGCTACATGCCCGACGAAACGCCAAAAAAGCCTAACTCAAAATTTGGCAAGCATATCATTAAAGCCCTCATGTTGGTTTTAATTGTTATCTCTATTGGTTTTATTTCGGCTTTCTTGGCAATGAATTATTTTGGAGAGCATTTCATCAAAAAATTTCTTCAGGCGAAAATTCAAGAGGTTAGTCAAGGCGTATACGAAATTGATTTTGACGAATTCAATTTCAATCTTTTATCCGGAAAGACTACTATTACAGGCTTTAAACTCATCCCCAATGAAGAACGGTATGAAGAGCTAAGAAAAGAGGGAAAAATAAAGGGAACACTCTATTCGGTGACCTATGAAAAACTTGCACTGAAAAACCTGAGCCTGAAAGAGATGTTTCTGGAGAGGGCAATTCACCTAAGGATGATAGAGTTGGACAAGCCTGTTGTCAGTTTCATTGCATTTCCCGATTCTACGGTTAAAAACCGTGGGAAGTTTGAGCATATCTATCAGGACATATACCCGCTTTTATCGAAAGTGTTTAAAGAGGTTCTGATCGACTCAATTCGTGTGAATGACGGATCGTTTATCGGAAAACAAACCCTGAAATCGGGAAAAACGATGGAAGGAGACTGGCTCTATTCGGTTATTTTACGTGATTTTGACATCAATGCTTATACACACTCCGAAGAAAGGGTCTTCTATTCGAAGGATGTGGAGCTGAAGATCCGGAATTTCAACTATGCCCTCTCCGACAGCATCTACTTTCTGGCAGCAGATGAAGTCGGGTTCTCTCTTACCGGATCAAGTCTGTTTGGAAAGGGACTTTCACTCACCCCTAATTTTCTTGCAAGTAAGCTTGCTGATACCAAGGCAGGAAGTTTCTACCAGGTCTATCTTCCTGAATTTTCTATTGACGGAATAAATCTATACAAAGCGCTGCTTGATAAAAATATTTCCATCAACTCGATCAATATTGACAAACTTGATGTCAAAATGTTTCTTCATACTCCGGACGAACCTGTGGTAAAGAAGAACCGGACGAAAGTAACAATCGCGACCCTCTACACCATTATCCAGGATAAGCTGAACAATATCACAATTGATACCTTTCTCCTTAGCAATGCATCGTTCCAGTTTTACCCAGGTGTAAATGAGCCGAAACCCGAACTTCGAGTGGATAGGGCTTCGCTGGAACTTATTGATTTTCAGCTTGATTCAATAGCTCATAGCGATAAAACCAAGATTTTTTATTCACGCGAGATTGAGTTCAATCTCCAGGGATTTACACTTGCCCTTCAGGATAAATTGCATGACCTCAATGCACAACGAGTGATCATCAGCACCCGACGTTCCCTCATCGATATCTATGATACACATCTCTATCCCACGCCAGTAGAAGATCCCACGATAGGTTACAAGAGTAACACGATGTACAGGATGATGTTCCCTCAGGTTAAAGTCGAGCAAATCAACCTGCTTCGGATGTTTAATTCACGAAACCTTGAGTTTGACCGGCTGACTGTTCTTGAACCGGATATGACGGTTATCCAGTACCGCGATAAACGTGTGCCGGAGGATACCATTGAGAAGAAAGAGACTTTTCTTCAAAAGCTCAACTTCATCCAAAAGATAGTCACCCCATACATGATCTCGATTCAGGCTGGCAGAATTGATATTTCAGATGCCAGAATTAGTTTCAGAGACGACAAAGAAGGACTCAATGAAGAGCGAATCGGAGGATTGTTAGACCTTACGCTGACTGGCTTGATGATAGATACCCTAACTCACCGCGATCGGGAAGAATTTCTGAACCGGTTGGAACTGGACGTTGTTCTGAGAGACTTCAACTATCTTTCACCCGATTCACTTCACCGGGTGAGGGTAAAGGAGCTGTTTGTAAATTCTTTCACTCAGGAATTGGATGTTACAGATTTTGAGATGCTTACGACAAGCAGAGTACATCCGGGGATGCCTTACCCCTCAACATTAACAGCTCAATTCAGCACGCTGCAGGTATATGGCTTTGATCACCGGAAATGGATAGGGGAGAAGTGGTTTTCGGCAGGTGACATCCATATTCAGGACCCAAAAATATCAATCCATTCTGTTCAAAGAAAAATGGAGAGTTCGTTAAGTGAACCATTTTCCGGTGTTGATGATGCCATATCAAAAATTGAGACCGGAAATATACTGATCAATAATGGATGGTTCGAGCTGGTGGAAGAGGATCAGAAGTCCAGCACATCTTTGCTGGCAAGAAATTTCGATTTTCAGCTCTCAAAATTTCTTTTTGACCTGACTGGCTGGAACAAAGGAGTTAAAATATTGCGGTATGAACTGCTCTCCCTGAGGCCAGATACTTCATTGCCCATTCTCCTTGACAGCATGTATTCAATGAGTTTTTCACATTTTCTTTCAGACTCATATCCGCCCAACATATTCATCAGCAACCTCCAAATTTTTCCGTTGGATTATGGTATTGAAATGAAACAAAATAGAGTTACTTTCGAACTATCCCTTCCCTCATTTAGCTTGATGCATCTCAACCTTGAGCAGCTACTGTTTAACAGGAACCTGCATATCCAAGAGATCAAAATAATGCAACCTGAAATTACGCTCAACCACTATCACGATAGCCGGGATAACGGAATAGCCGGGAAAGTAGCCCTCTCCAGCCATCCGGAATTGAACACACCATTCGAGTCGATAGATATTGGGAGTTTAGTATTGACAGATGGAATCTTTCATTACAAAGGCGGGGATTCGGATAGTTCAGCACGGATGGATCTTGACGGAATCAACACCACCATCAGGGGGTTCAGTTATGATACCACCCATTCTCAGAAAAGGGCATCCACGCTCTTTTTCTGCGACGATATCGACCTGCAAACAGGAGGATACTCCCTGTTTACGAAAGACAGCATGAATACCCTCTCCATTGCCGGGCTGCACCTCTCAACAGCACATTCAACCCTGACCATTGACTCCTTTTTGCTCATTCCAAACTACTCGGATTCACTGTACTCCCGGAAACTGGGGTATCAAACTGACCGGATGGAGATCAGGACCGGAACGATAGAGTTGGAGCGATTGGATTTCAAAACTCTTTTGGAGGAGCAGAAAATCGTTGCCGGATTGCTTTCCATTGATGGATTTACCTTGGATGATTACCGTGACAAACGTGTAGAATTTCCCGGTTGGAAACGACCACGCATGATCCAGCAGGCAATCAAAAAGCTATCATTCCCCTTGGTTATTGATACAATTTCGCTAACCAATGGGAAAGTAACATACCGTGAACAAAACGGACCTGAACCGGGAATGATCTTTTTCAACCGGTTGGAAGGGCTGGTTAGAAACTTTACTACGGATTCCCTGCTGATCGCTCAGGGTGCCGAGGTGATAGCCGATGGAGTTACATACCTGATGGGGAAAGCGAAAGTGGAGGGAGAATTCAGGTTTCCTCTTCAATCCCTTTCAGACACCTTTTATTTTCAGGGGAAAGCAGGAATGGTGGATATGACGCTGTTTAATCCGATGGTTTCACGCGTGGTACCTGTAAAAATTAAAAGTGGTGTGGTTGACAGCCTGAACATTCACTGGATGAGGGGCAATGGAACATACGCCACCGGACTGGTGGATCTTTACTATCACAAACTCTCAGTTGAACTTTTGAAAGAGAAGAAAGATTTTTGGAACAGGACAGGTACCGACTTATTACAACTATTGGTGGACATGGCTGTTCCACAGGAGAATCCCGGATATTTTGGGATTCACCGATCGGGATATATCTGGAACAGGCGGGATGATGAAAAAGGATTTTTCAACTTCTTCTGGAAGTCACTGCTATCCGGACTGAAGTCGAGTGAGGGGTTGAATTCTAAAGAACAGAGAGCATTTAAAAAAGAGGAAAAAGACAACAAGAGAGGAAAAAAACAGTAATTTTAGGCGGAACTTCCAGGTTATGGGAAACAACGAACAAAGCTATCAGAAGCGTCGCTTAGCCACATCTTATGTGACCACGATCATCAGTATTGCACTGGTACTTTTCATGCTGGGATTGCTCGGCATGTTGGTGCTACATGCGAAAAAATTATCCGATTACGTCAAAGAGAATATCGGTTTTTCGATCATGATCAAAGATAGAGTCAAGGAGATTGAAATTTTCGAATTACAGAAACGGCTTGATAAAGAACAGTATGTCAAAACAACCGAATACATTACCAGGGAGCGGGCCGCTCGTGAATTTTCAGAAGAGCTGGGCGAGGATTTTGTCGGATTTCTAGGGTATAATCCATTGCTCCCATCAATTGAGTTGAGGTTAAACGCCGCATATGCCAATCATGACAGCATCCAACTGATTGAAAAGACACTGCTCTCCTATCCCATTGTAAAAGAGGTAGATTATCACAAACCGCTTGTAGATGAGATCAATCGGAATGTTGAGCAGATAAGTCTTGTGATCCTTGGATTCAGCCTCATCCTGTTGGTTATTGCTATAGCGCTGATTAATAATACGATACGATTATCGGTTTATTCAAAGCGGTTCCTCATCCGGAGCATGCAACTGGTTGGAGGAACGCAGAAGTTTATCCAGAAGCCTTTCCTGGCAAAGGCAATCCTGAACGGACTCTTCAGTAGTATCATTGCCATCGGGCTGTTGCTTCTGGTTCTCTATCTTGCCAACAATGAGATGCCTGAACTACTGGAGTTTCAGGACCTTGAACTGTTTGGAATTTTATTTGCCAGTATCATTGTCCTTGGAATCATGCTCTCCTGGATTTCAACCTATTTTGCCATACGGAAATACATCCGTATGAGGACGGATTCGCTATATAGTTAACCGAGTTACTAAAAAATAACCTATTTTTGCCGTTCCAACGCATCCCGAATGGAAAAGAAGAAAAAAAACATCGAACCCATACCGCAGTCAAAACAGCCTGTTCAGGCTGGTGATTTTGCTTTCGGTAAGGAAAACTACCGCCTGATGCTTATTGGTTTGGTACTCATCGCCGTAGGTTTTATCCTGATGATTGGAGGAGGCTCCAAAGATCCATCACAATTCAATCCGGAGATTTTCAGTTTCCGCCGGATTACGCTTGCACCAATTCTTGTCCTAGCCGGCTATGTGGTAGAGATCTTTGCCATCATGAAGAAACCAAAGGACTGAGATGACCTTTCTCGAAGCGATCATTGTGGCGATCGTTGAAGGGATCACTGAATTCCTTCCTATCTCTTCAACGGGACATATGATCATCACCCAGGCAATCCTGGGAATTCCGCCGTCAGATTTTGTGAAAGCTTTTACTGTGAATATTCAGTTCGGGGCGATTCTTTCTGTGATTGTTCTCTACTGGAAAAGGTTCTTCCAGAGCTGGGACTTCTATTTTAAGCTGGTCGTTGCCTGCATCCCGCTCATCATTGCATTTTTACTGGACGACATCATTGATGCCATGCTCGGAAGCGTACTGATTGTGGCTATTGCCCTGGTAATTGGAGGCGTATTCCTCATTTTCGTCGACAAACTGTTCGACCGGCCTGAGAATGAAAAGACTAAGCTGTCCTATAAAAAAGCCTTAATCATCGGCCTGATTCAAATCATTTCGGTAATTCCTGGAGTATCCCGCAGCGCAGCAACTATCATTGGCGGGATGAGCCAGAAACTAAGCCGTAAAAACGCAGCAGAATTCTCGTTTTTCCTTGCCGTTCCAACCATGTTTGCAGCCTCTCTTTATAAACTGGTTAGCAACATAGACCTCTTCACAACCGAAAACCTGCCAGTCCTTCTGGTCGGAAATGTGGTCGCCTTTATTGTTGCGATGATCGCGATCAAATCCTTTATCGCATATTTAACCAAGCATGGTTTCAAGGCTTTCGGTTATTACCGGATAGCGGTAGGAGTGATCATCCTGATCCTTTTACTTTCGGGCCATTCATTAACTATCACCTGATGCCGTTTCAATTTGCTGAGGGAGAAATCCTGCTGATTAACAAACCCTATACCTGGACCTCCTTTGATGTGGTGAACAGCTTTCGTATGTTCCTGAAATCGAAGCTTGGCATTAAGAAGATAAAAATCGGTCATGCCGGGACACTCGATCCCCTGGCAACCGGCCTGCTGATACTCTGCACAGGGAAATTCACAAAGAAGATCGAGGAGTTCAAGGAGTTTGACAAGGAATATACCGGAGTGTTTACCCTGGGAGCTACAACGCCTTCGTTCGATTTGGAATCAGAAATTGATGTTCGGTTTGATACTGGCGAGGTAACAGAAAAAATAATCATAGCTGCAGCAGAGATGTTTGTTGGGGAGCAAATGCAGGTCCCGCCGCAATTTTCAGCCATTAAGATCAGGGGAAGGAGAGCATATGATTATGCGCGGCAGGACGAGGAGGTAAAACTTGCTGCCAAAAGGATCGAGATTAAAGCATTTGAGATCACAAAAATAGAAATACCGGAAGTACACTTCCGGATTGCATGCAGTAAGGGAACCTATATCCGTGCTATGGCAAGAGATTTCGGCCTGGCATTGAAAAATGGAGCCCACCTGAGTGCGCTCTGCCGAACCAGGATTGGCCCCTATCATTTGAGGGATGCCTGGGAACTGGATGATTTAAAGACCAGCTTGCTCCCAGATTGATTACTTGCCCGCTGTCTCTTTTTTACAGGTACTGATGCCGAAAGGCAAGTATATAGGACACCAGTGCATGAAAGCTGTTGCCAGAGGAACAATCCCGATTACTCCCCACCAACTCTGATAATAGAAACCAAGAGCGATAATAAGCACACCTAAAATGATCCGGATCCACATATCAACATTACCAACATTCTTTTTCATAATTCATTAATTTTTAGTTCACGTTGCAAATATACAACTATATACATTTGTTTGGACTGAAAAAAGAAAATAACCTAAAGCAACTATCTGAAATAATTATTGTTATCTTTGTAATACGCTATAAATAACGACCTTACACGCTAACACATGGACTCATGAAACCCAACACCTTGAATTATTCTGCAATCATATTAACCGGCGTTTTGCTTATACTTGTCAGTTTTGCGATCTCCGACTTTATCACCTTTTTCAACCATGCTCAGTTTGATAAGCGAAAAAGATTTGAGACTTTTATGCTTGACGAGTACAAACACGCACCAGTAGTTTCAGTGTATGACGAGGATAACGAGGAAAAATCAATGGACCAGCCCGGTGCAGCTGCATTCCAGGAATACCTGATGACCCTTGATCCAGAAACGAAAAAGGTTCCGCGCGAACGGCTTCTGGCTGCCTACCGGCAAACGAGAGCAATTCAGGCTCAAAAGGGCACAACTGCTATAACATGGCAGGGAACAGGCACCGAAATGGGAGGTCGTACACGTACAATAATGTATGACCCTAATGATCCTAATCAAAAAAAAGTTTGGGCTGGCGGAGTGACCGGAGGATTGTGGTATAACAACGACATCACCAACCAGTTCTCTTCGTGGGTTCCGGTGGGAGACTTCTGGCCAATGCTAAGTATCCGTTGTATAACGTATGATCCCAATAATTCACAGGTATTTTACATTGGAACGGGAGAGCCTGAAACTGCACTGATCACCTACCGTGAAAGTTCAGGGCTTGGACAGGGAATCTGGCGATCGGAAGATGGAGGTCAATCATGGAATCAAATTCCTTCAACATTCCAATTTGTATATATCTCCGATATCCTGGTTAGAGACGAGAATGGTGCCAGTGTCATCTATGCCGGCGTTGTTTCCGGGGAGTATCATGGCACTCACCAGAGTTCACCTTCAGACGGACTGTATCGTTCTGATGACAATGGAGTTACCTGGAATCAGGTGCTTCCAAATATCTATGGCTCTAATGTCCCTTATGCTCCGGCCGACATCGAAGTTGGAGCTGATGGCAGGATCTACATTGGAAGCCGTCCAAATCTTGATGACGAAGGAGGTGCAACGATCCTCTATTCAGACAGCGGGCTTCCGGGAAGCTGGGCAGTAAATGAAGATTATAAAATACTCATTGAGAATGATCCTACCAATCCCCTCCCCGGGCGGGTTATCCTGGCTGCTTCCAAGTCGGACGAAAATGTGGTTTATGCCCTCGTAGCATCCGGTCAGATCAAAACAGAAAATAATTTCAGGTATTTTTACTGTTATTACATTTTGCGTTCTGATGACAAAGGCAATACCTGGACCGAAAAATCCCTCCCAACGGATCTTACAAATGGGGAAAACTTTGCCACCATTGCCTGGCATGCCCTCGATGCGGCAGTTGACCCGAACAATCCCAACAACCTTTTTATTGGCGGTTTGGATGTGCATCACTCCACCAACGGTGGCAATACCTGGTTCAGGGTAAGTGACTGGTCAAAAATGTACAGTGGTGGCGGATCGGATTACATTCACGCCGATCAACATACTATCGTATATAAGCCAGGATCGTCTCAGGAGATTTTGTTTGGAACTGATGGTGGCGTTTTTTATACCTACAATGGGATCGTGAATTATCCGGCTTTTGAACAGCGCAACAACAACTATAATACGTTGCAGTTCTATACCTGTGCGATCAACCCAACAGCCGGGGCAGTGTCGTATCTTGGCGGACTTCAGGATAATGGCTCACTCTATTACAGTGGCAACCCTCTAACACTGGACGACATGTGGACCGGAGGTGATGGAGCCTACTGTTTTTTTGATGAAGACGGAGCAAGCCTCTCGGTGACTTCATATTATTACAATCAATATTCTGTGTTTATGAATGGCAATTGGATCAATAGCCTGAACAACTGGAGCAGTGGTACTTTCGTCTCTCCAGCCGATTTCGATTACCGAAAAAATGCCATTTATGCCAACGCGGTTGATTTCGTCGGAAACTTTGCCGATCATATTCTTCGGCTTACAAGTATCACAGGCAATGAAGCCGGAAATTACCTCAATATAGGGACAGGGTCCAACCTTTACTTCTCTGCCGTAACCTACTCCCCTCATTCAACTGCGACTCAATCAAATCTGATTATCGGAAATCAGCAAGGGCGCGTATTCAGGGTTGAAAATGCAAATATCTCACACGTCGTTACGGAGATCGGGAGCCCAAATTTCCCTGTTGGAAACATCTCCTGCCTCGCTGTCGGAGGTTCCGACGATACCCTGGTTGCTACCTTCTCCAACTATGGTGTACCTTCTGTTTGGGTAACCGGGAACGGGGGCCAGAGTTGGACCGACGTGGAGACGAACCTTCCGGATATGCCAGTACGATGGGCCATTTTCCATCCCCAGAATTCACACCAACTGATGCTGGCAACAGAAACAGGGATCTGGAAAACCGATAATATTTTTGCAGGCACGGTTCTTTGGGAGCCAGCCAATGATGGTATGGCAAACGTTCGGGTCGATATGCTGCGCCTCCGCAAATCGGACAACATCGTGCTTGCCGCATCACACGGAAGGGGATTGTTCGCCAGCGACGGACCCTGGGATGTGGTAACCGGAACAAAAGAAATCTTAAATCCTGAGATCACTATTTTCCCTAATCCCTCTGTTGGTACAGTGAATGTTTCGGTTGATCTTCCTGCTCAAGCCATGATTGAAATCCAGGTGATCAATAGCAAAGGGCAAATCATCTTTTCAGAGAATCAGACGGCAAATGGGTTATGCCGGAAACAGCTTGATCTTTCAGACCAGCCGGCTGGAGTTTATTTTGTAAAGGTGCAAACAGGAGGAAAAATCGTTGCCGCCGAAAAACTAATACACCTGTAACCTGATGGCATCAGGAACATCATACGAGCTTTTCTCCGATGAGTATTTCATGAATGAAGCGCTCAAAGAGGCAGTTAAAGCCTTTGAAAGGAATGAAGTGCCCGTGGGAGCGGTGATCGTTTGCGGAAATGAAATACTTGCACGGGCTCACAATCTCACCGAAACATTGAATGATGTAACCGCCCATGCCGAAATGCAGGCATTTACAGCGGCAGCTTCCGGATTGGGAGGAAAATATTTGAATGAGTGTACCTTGTATGTAACCCTGGAACCCTGTGTAATGTGCGCCGGAGCAGCTCTTTGGACCCAGATCGGCAGGATTGTCTATGGCGCCGATGACGACAAACGAGGTTACAGGTTGGTTGACCATCTGTTACTTCACCCGAAAACCGAGGTGGTTTCCGGATTGCTGGCGGAGCAAAGCGCTACCTTACTGAAGGTTTTCTTTAAGGGGAAAAGGTAAAGGGTCAGGAAGGTGAGGAGGATCAGGAGGTTTTTAGTCATTAAGAAATTAAGAAATTAGGAAATACGAAATACGTCTCACGTCCTACGTCTTACGTCTTACGTCTCACGTCCTACGTCTCACGTCCCTTCCTGTAGGCCGTCCATGCCTTTTTCCCCCCGTACGTGGCTCCCATCGCAAGCAGAATCCCCAGCCCTCCATCGATCGGAGCTCCGGCCGGAGCATTACCGCCCTGACCATGACCTGCGGGAGGAGGAGGTGGCTCGGGTGGATCAGCCATCGCTGAGATATGGAAACAAATCCCAAGAGCTAATCCAGCCATAATAAATTTCCAAGTTGTTTTCATGGGCTAAAAATAATTTATGTTGATTAAATTCAGTTTGTTGCAGGTTTCAGATAAAGTTTTCCTGAGATGACTTTGGTTGGTGAGATGAGTCTCAGGATATACACACCTTGTTTCAGATCAGTTTCGATAACCGGATTGGCAGAAGAGACAGAGGAAAAAACCACCAGGTTCCCGGCCAGGTCATACAGGTAAACGGGGACAGGATTGTAATATGCGTCAAGCCCGAGGATGATGATCCTGTTGAGTGCTGTCTTAAAGAAGATTTCATGATACATTTCTGGTTCCTGTTCCCCCGATGGATTGCCGATCCGGATTGTAAACCTTGATGCATCGTATCCTTCAGGAGACAGAAACGTATATTCGGATTCAAGCCTGATGTTGATGAGTTTATTCTCCAAATGGTCTACCAGGAAAAGATCCTCACCATTTGAAAAACTCTCCTGGCCTGAGAAGAGCATCCGGTGCTCGGCGATTTTACCAGCGATAAATCCAATTGGTAATTCCAGAGTGGAAGTGGTTCCGGGGCGAACGTTTACAGAGAGGTAGGTATCCTCCTCTATCCAAAAAAGTTGGGGAGCATCGGATGCCCCGTAAAGCTTAAGGACATCCTCCTGCGGATGATACCCTTCGACAGATGAATCATTGATTGATAATGTGACTCCGTCATTTCGCTCATCGCAAAAAAGAGTTAGGTTTAGCGTATTCTGAATAGCCACTTTTAAGAATGTCTGGGTGGCGTGAACGCGTGAAGAGGCGGGAATGGTTAGCGAAGGAATTGGACCATTTGCATGAACAAAGAAGCCCTGCATAGCCGGAATGATCCCATTGGTCAGATTCCCCGCACTTCCATTCCAGCTTTTGTAATTCCCCGCTTCGCCATCCCACACCCAAACCGCGTTATCGACATTACTCTTTGCCCAGTTTCCGATCTCCGCGTTCAATGCCGATGAAAAGGGATTTCCTATCAGGTTATATCCTGAATAATCTCCTTCAGTAAATGTTATTGATGGCGACAGGTTTGAAGGAATCAATGATCCGGTGAATAGTTTCATTTCATCCTCAGGGTAGGCTACAAGATACCCTGTTCCTGGAATAAAATTGCGGTTATCCCCCAACTGAAAAGAGGTATTCCAGTTTCCAGATCCATCCTTGCTGTTAATCCAGACTCCTTCTGCCTCGCCCCATCGGTAAAAATCTGTTCCCGACTCAGGCGGATCAGCAACAAATCCAGGCTGTATCTCCTGACTGGTCATCGGTGCCGAAAGCATATGGTACCGCGAATCATCGGGATTCAGGTATTTCTTTAGATACCGCTCGACCTGCACCGTACCTAATCCGGTTATCCCACCGTTCGGAATAAACGAGGCTGGTGCCCCGGAGTCGGAAGGCGATTTCAATACAAGGCAGCCCGTTCCAGAAAAAGAACAATTTCCTGAAACAGTCACAGCAGTCCCTGCGCCGATCTCCAAAGAGGCACCCCCTCCAATGACAAGATCTCCGCCAAAGATCATGTCGGTAGTAATCGACTTGGTTCCCTCACCCATAAGGGAGAGGTGATGGTAACTTGCCGGATTTCCAACCGTTTGAGCGGTATCTCCCGAATAGACAACTGTCGATCCCGGATGAAAAATGTACGTGTTGTTGGTAAACCCGATCTCTCCCCAGTCGGCCGAAATGAGGTTCAATATGCCGCCATTTTCAATGGTTAATGTGTGCCCTGAAGTTCCGCTGTTCGGACAATTGATTACGGCGGCTTCAATCACGCCACCATCAGGTATTGTCACTGAAACAGGATTGGAAGAGTTGCTGTTGGTAAGATAAAGGATCCCTGAAACCTGCAGGGTTCCGTGAACAATGATTGAGCCACCGCCCGTGGAACTTGCAGCCCCATTGATCCCATCGATTGCAATGTTCCCTGGCGTTATTCCGTCGCCACAACTATTCAGTGTATCACCGGCCTCAATCATCACCTGTAATACTGTCCCCGACCGGTTGTTATACAGGGCTGTTCCTCCATAGTGAAGTGTCACCAGGCGGCTGATGATCAATGTTGTTGTATCGGAGTCATTCAGGTACTTCCTGATCCGGGAGGCATCGAATTGGCCGTTGCCCGATATCCGGCAGGAGTCGCCCTCCACGTTAAACCCAATCAGGTCATATGTTGACCCATTCCCAATGGCTCCGTTGCAGAGAATGTGGCCATAAACATAGATATACCTTGGATTTGATCCGGTGGAACTGTTGTTTGCATACAGCTTTGCCCCGGCTTCAACTGTAAGGTTGTGGCAACTCTTCCCACTTGATTCAACGATTACGGTATCACCATTGACAATCGTTACAGAATCGGTACCCGCAGGCACAGCCCCTCCCACCCAGGTTAAGGGGCTTCCCCAGCTACCGGATTGGGCCGACACGATGTTACCGGCCGAAGTGAAGCCCGGCAACCAACAGCAAAAAAGCAACAGGATGACCGGGTAATGTCCAGTTTGTTTCATACGAAATTTTAGACATTAATCCGGTTTAGGGGCAAAAGGTTATACCTGATAAGTCACTTTTTTCTTTAATGAGTGAATGGTGGGTGTCCATCCAAATGCGTTGAAGGGTTTCCATACCAAAAAATTAGAGAAAAGAGCATCTGGAAATTTTTACCTTTGTATGAAATGATCACGGTTCATTAAAGGATCTGTGTTATAAACGATGCAACTGAAAAGGGAGAACGCTATACAGCTATTGCTTAAGTACGTTCAAAATGATAAAATGATCGCGCATTCGCTTTCCTCTGAAGCTGTTATGCGTGGATTAGCCAGAAAACTTGGTCGGGATGAGGAGAAATGGGCGATGGCCGGTTTGTTGCACGATTTGGATGTAGAGGTCACCCATGCTGACCCAACCGTTCATGGAACGCAAACTGAAGTGTTGCTGAAGGATTTTGATATAGATCCTGTGATACTGGATGCTATCAGGATGCACAACGAATGCTCTTCGGGAAAGACGCGTTCAACGGAACTTCAGCATGCTCTGGCTTGTGGGGAGACAATCACGGGGTTGATTTTCGCTACAACCTATGTTTATCCGGATAAAAAGTTAGTAAGTGTGAAGCCAAAATCGGTGGTTAAACGGATGAAAGAGAAGGCCTTTGCAGCGTCGGTGAGCCGGGAAAATATCATGGAATGTGAAAAAATCGGGATTCCGTTACCTGAGTTTGCCGCCCTGGCTATTGAGTCGATGCTTCCTATTGCAGAGGAACTGGGACTTTAGAGTGAAGGGGTCATGGGGTCATGAGGTGATGGGGTGATGAAGTTCTGGTATGGTTACGCTTTCAGTTTCTCGAGAACTTCCTGTAACTCCTTCATTGAAAAGGGTTTCTTGAGAATAGCATTGACCTTTAAAAGACGGGCCGTATTCAGGTACTCCTCAGCGCCAACTTTTCCCCCTCCCGACATGGCAATAATTTTCAGATCAGGATTTATTGCCCTGAGTTTCAGGATCGTTTCTATCCCCTCCATCACAGGCATAATGATATCTGTAATAACCAGATCAAAACCAAGTGTATTGAATAGATTTACACCCTCCTCTCCATCACTGGCAGTCATGGTCAGATAACCTGCCTTTTCAAACATTTTCGACAATGAGGCCCTGAAAACGTGGTCGTCATCGATGATTAATACATTACTCATGCTGTGGTTTTTGTCAATATAAACCGTAAAGGTACATGATTTCATCACCGATTAAAAAAAATCATAACAATTTCAATTGTGAATTCAAAATCAATGTAGAAATTTAACAAGGAGTATCTTATCGAATACTTTCGGTTGAAAAATCTAATTACGATGTTTTACAGCAGGTTTAATAGTAGCATGAAAGTTTCACAGGATCAATGGTTAAATGTAAAGTTATTGTGATAATATTAACACTGACGCCGGAAAGTTCTGTATTTCTTAAAATATTCTATATATTTACGCCTTTTCTTTCAGGAAAATTTTATTCAAACCCAAAATTCTTACCGAGTGGAAACCAACAACGATTACAATTTCAGCATTTTCAAGCCTGTAAATGAGTACTCGAGAAGGAACAGGAATATCATCCTTTCGATTATTCTGATCTGGGCTTTGTGTGTATTCGGATTTCAGTTTTTATTGCTGATCCTGGAAAAACCTACCCCCGAAAAATCCTTGATTATCTATGAGAGCGTAGCCGATCGTGTGACAACCGGAGAGGCTACTATGGATGAAAAACAGGCTTATGTCGGGTCGCTGTTGATGGTTCTGGGGAAAACCCTGAAACCGGAAGCACGTCTGTTACTGGACAATGTTCTAACTGTAACAGTTTACGATATGATTGGGGATTCTGCCGAACAGTCTGTGTTGATGGAGAAACTGATACCCGTGTCTGAAAAACGGGCAGAACTTATTGCCCTAAAAGCAGCCTGGGATGCAAAAACCATCAAGTATATCGATTACAAAAAAGGCAGCGTGGAATTGAATGAACAGATTGTTCTCCTGAAGGATGACCTGGGTCTTTTCCTTCAGAGGTTTTCTGACAGGCTGATAAAATCGGACGATAAGTTTGGAAGGGTAAAGATGATCTGGCTGCCCTACGAGATGAGAGCATCAGCCATTCTTGAGCAGCAACCGATTGATAAAACCAGTGTAGATAAGATCATGAAGCTCTATCTCACACACAATCAATCATTTTTAACAGATTTCAGATTCTTGGGCTTCCCTTTTCACTACTTCTACACAGCAGTATTTCTGCTGGTACTCTTCGTGTTTTTATGCGTGATGTACGCTTACCGCATCCAGCATTTACACCGGAAATACGGAATGGAAGAATAACAATAAAAAATTGAACGCGATGAAACAGTTAACGATATTACTCTCCCTGATTTTTATCCTTTTTCTGCCATCATTGGCAAATGCGGCAGGAGTGACTGAACTTGAAGGAAGCTTTAAACTTGGGCCTGCAATTATTCTGATCACCATACTAATATTGTTTGTCATGGTTGGAATCCTGTTCCGGGCTAAAGACACCACCGATTTTTACGCTGCTGGCCGTCGGATCTCTCCGGTTGGAGCGGGGATGGCAATCGGCTCGAACTGGATGAGTGCAGCCTCCTTCCTGGGAATGGCTGCCCTGATGTACGGATCGGGTTACAACGGCCTGGCATATGTAATCGGATGGACAGGCGGATACGTGCTGTTGCTGGTATTGATGGCCGGACAGATACGCAGGTATGGGAAATACACAGCACCCGATTTTATCGGCGACCGGTTTTATTCAAATGGACTTCGGGTCTTCAGCGCTGTTGTTGCCATTGTGATATCCATCGCCTATTGCGTGGGACAATTTGGAGGTATCGGCCTGATGTTCAAATGGATCCTGGCAATCGACTATATGTGGTCGGTCATCATCGGAGGGTCGGTTGTGCTGCTCTACACGCTGATTTCGGGTATGCTCGGGGTGACAAAAAATATGCAGATACAATATGTGATCATAATCATTTCATTTGTCATACCACTTTTCATCCTTACTTATAAATTTGATTATTTTTGGTTGTTACCTCCGATGGGGTATGGAACAGCCGTTTCCGACATCGTTCACGGAATTCCGATCCCGCCAATGGTGGATGGTGTGGCTTTGACCAATGTTTTCGGGAACGAGTTTGTGATGATGCCAAGCCCCGAATATGCTATGCCCTGGGATCCCTCTACAGGAAAATCTTTCTTCCAGTTCATTGCGATCACCTTCTCCCTGATGATAGGTACAGCCGGTCTGCCACACGTGCTGCAGCGCTTTTATGTAGTTCCCAAAGCCAATGATGCTCGCTGGTCAGTTGTATGGGGACTCTTCTTCATCTGTATTCTTTACTGGGGCGCTCCTGTCTATTCAGCCCTTGGCAAGATCCTCTCAATCAATCCCGAAGTTGGTTCACTGGCCAAAGATGCCATCGTGGTCTACACGGCACAGCTAGGCGGGGTGAACTCTCTTCTGGTCGGATTCCTTGCTGCGGGTGCCGTATCGGCTGCGTTCAGCACGGTTTCAGGTTTGTTTGTTGCTGGAGCCTCCTCCTTCTCGCACGACATTTATTACAAAGTGATCAATCCAAACGTCAAACCCAAAACACAGCTGCTGCTGGCTCGACTGGGTACAGTTTTGATGGCTTTTATCGTCACGCTGCTGGCTTTGCAGAATTTCGCTCTGATCGGAGAACTCGTAGCGGCTGCTTTCTCTATCGCCGCATGTACACTCTTCCCGTTATTCCTCCTTGGGATCTGGTGGAGCGGTGCAAACCGGGCGGGAGCGATCGCCGGACTTACAACCGGGATGCTGGTTACTGCGATGTCAATTACCTATTTTATCTTCGGGAAATACGGGATCAAACTTCCGGCCCATGAGTTCATCAGCTATTACTTCCAGTTGTGGTACTTCGCATTGATCGGCGCCCCGCTGGCAATTTTTGTGAACATTATCGTATCCAAGTTTACAAAACCAACACCTGGCGAGATCAAGAAATTCCTTGCGAAAGAGGTTCACGCACATTAATTCCTATCCCTGTCCCTTCCCTTTTTAGGGAAGGGACAGGGGACGGGAATCAACATATGTTCGGCTTATCCAAACCTACAAAAATCCTTGTCGTGACGATGCTAATCATCGTTGGGGCCGGGCTTGCTGCAGCCTGGCTGTATTACAGCTATCAGAATGCCGCCGAGGATCCACGGGTGGTGGAGGCCAGGCTTCTGCTGGAGGAATATGATGTGTTGATGAAAAACGGAAAGTTTGATGAAGGACTTGTTCTTTTGGATTCCATCCAACAGTTATACAACGCAGTACCCTGCTACAGAGAATCTTTCGAACAGGGTGTGATATACAACAACAGAGGATCTGCCTGGCTCACCATTGCACTCTACAACACAGATGATTCAATGCGAAAGGCTGAGATATTGATTCTTGCCAGCAAAGAAACTACAAGATCCATCTATGCTTATGAAGAGTGGATGCAAAAGGTTGACACGATGTCTTTTTCGGAAATTCAGTCGGAGGTGATCGCTTGCTTTCCGGAAAAGGACCCTGAATTTGAAGGGTTAAATTACCAGCGGATAATTGATCGCAGGATTGCTGATATCCAATTGGCAAAAATAGAAACTCCGCGCAGGCTATCTGTCAGCTATTCCAACCTGGGCATCATTCAGCGTCACCAATATAAGCCCGATTCAGCCATTCTGAGTTATATAACGGCATTGAAACTCTGGAACCGGAATCCCTCTGCCAAAAACAACCTCAATACACTCCTCGGTAGGGAGACCGAAGACGAGTCGATCCTAAGGCAGCTCTTTCCTCCCGATCGCCGAAAACCGGAGAAATAGTTAGTGGATCCTAAATCCCGGATACTGGATTGTACCTCAAAACCCCCATAAGGGCACTTACGCCCCTATCGTGCCGGGTAGGGGCAAACAACAGGGCACTAAATAGTTCCCCCCTTAAACATAGCCGAAACCTCCGCAATGAACTCTGAGACCTGGCCTAAGATTTTTTTCAGCATGGCCACTTCAACCGGCGAGAGAGCTTCGGGATTGATGAAATTATCTGGCACTTTATTTTTCGTTATCTGCTCAACCTGATGACGGAAACGAAGCATCATCAGGAGCTTAAAGGCTTCGGTTCGCTCTTCGAATCGATCCTCACGAATCATTCCGATGTTGAATAATCTGCTGAAACGGTCAAGCGTCCCAGTCTCCCTGATCCCCTCTTTAAGGGCATAGAGCCGTGCAATATCGATCAATGGAATCATGGCCCGCTTGCTATCGAAGGATTCGGGCTGCGATTTTGTCGCCCCCACCAGGATATTTCCGAAAATACCTAAAGGAGGTTTGAGCCGTTGGATATTCCCGGTCATATAGATAAAAAATGCCGGATGGCTTTTGATCACCTCCTGAATATGTCGGTAGAGATCGTTAGTGAGTCTGGATTCGCCATACACCGCCCTGAAATCGAAAAATATATTGATATCCAGCAAGTCCTGAGGTTCCGAGGAAGTAATCCAGCTGGTGAATTTTTCCTTCCAGCAACCAAGAGGCTGACACCATTCGGGATTGCTGGCCATAATCTTCCCTTTGCAGAAGGCGTATCCCGAACTGTTCAACCATTCACTCACCAGGGCTCCAACCTGTAAAAAATAGGCTTTCGCCTGTTCCAGGCTCTTCTGTCCAACATCTTCAAACAGGATCGCGTTGTCCTGGTCTGTCACCAGGGTTTGCTCCTCCCTGCCTGCACTTCCAAGGACAAGAAAAGTAAACGGAACGGGAGGTTTACCCAGCCTGTCCAGAGCCAGCGAGATCAGCTTTTGTACGATTGAATCAAAAAGAATTGCATTGAACCTCACAAGGTTAACTGCTTCTGATCCCGAATTCATAATGGCTGCAGTGAGCTCTGGAATCCGCCTGCCAATCGCAGCAACCGCCTGCCAAGTCTTCGCCTGTTCGATCTGTTTCCTGATAAGAGAGATAGAATACCGGTGGATCTGAAGCAATTCACGGTTGCTGACAATGCTGGTGATTTCTCCCTGGGTATTTCGCACACCCAGATGGCTGATCTCCCTCTCCTGCATTAATGAGATCGCTTCATAAAGCATGGCCTTTTCGGAAATAGTCACAATGGGGGATGTCATGATCCCGTGTACGGGTTGATCAGGGGAAACATTTTCTGCTACAACCCGCTTCCGGATGTCTTCATCCGTTATGATCCCGAACGGGATTCCCCCGGCACTGCAAACCAGAATGGCGTCGTATCCTTTGTCTGACATCGCCAATGCGGCCTCCCGTATCGACAGTGAGAGATCACAGGAAATCAGATGTGAAGGAAATTGTCCGACCGACTGACTTAAAAAAAGAACCGATGTTTGAAAATCTGTACTCAGGTTCTCCTGTAACCGGATCTTGCGTTTGTCTTCGCTCAATGGTTTCAGCTGGACTACATGAACATAGTCGTTTCCAAGAGGCATCAGCGAGATGATCAGCTCCACGTCAAGCAGATCGCCCGACTTGGTATTTAACGGGATCTCCAAACTGCCCGCTTTTCCGGACTCAATGGTGGTTGCATCCATCGCTTCGATGAGATTCCCAAGACCAGGTTGACGAAAGAGTGCTGCCAGTCCCTTCTCCACCAGTTCCGGTTCCGAAAAACCGGTCAGATCCTGGAGAATCTTATTGGCGTAAACAACTTCTCTTTCCAGCAACATGATTGTTCCATCGGTGGAGGCTGCCACCAGCGTCTTGTATTTCTCTTCCGAGCGTTTGGTCTCCTCCTCTGCCTTCAGCCTTTTCTGCTCAATCCGGAAACTTTGAGTAGCCACTATCCCTAATAATACCGCGAGAATCAGGGTAATTATTAGAACCATCGTCAGCAGTCCCTGCTCAAGATTGGCAATCTCTTCCTCTACATCATCCAGGTAAATCCCGGTTCCGATTACCCAATCCCAGGGTTTAAATAGTTTGACGAAGGAGAGCTTTGGAACGATCTGGGTTGAATCATCTTTCCATTGCCACATATATTCCACAAATCCTTCGCCTTTTGCAGAGCTTTTCGCAGTATCCACCATCTCCACAAACAATCGCTTCCCCTTGGGGTCTTCTAAGCTGTTCAGTTCCACTCCATTCAAATCTTTTCGATAAGGATGCATCACCATAACAGGATTCAGGTCTGTGATCCAGAAATAATCTTTCCCTTCACTTCCATAACGCAAATATTCGATACGTGAAGCAGCTTCTGACTGTGCCATCTCTTGTGTCAGGGTTCCTTCCACTTCATCCTGGTGATATTTTTGAAGGACACTCCATGCTGAGTTAGTCAATTCACGGATCATCTCCGCTTTTCGGTCCATGATGCTGCGTTCATAGGCGGGGAGAATCACAGCATAGAATGCGATGACAAAAAGGATTATCGCTGCCAAAACCGGAAAGATGATTCGCAAAACAAATCTCCATCGGAATGAAAGGTATCGTTTCATGGCTTTTACCTGCTTATATGGTGAATTGTTACCTGCCCGGTTTCAGGGATGAATATCATAAATCCGGATGATACCCCACCCTGGGTAACTGGTAAACAGCTCATCCAGTTTCGTCGGGTTCCAATAAAAAAATTGGTCTCCAGCGTGGTGTGAAGATGAAACCAGTTGCCAGTCAATGTCCCTTCAACATGGGTATGGCCAGTGATGGATGACTGGCAGCCATGCCGTTTCATAAATTTCAAATGTGGCCAGGTGTCGGATGGCCAGATCGGCATCTTCCGCAGCGAACCACTCAGGTCGGGATAGAGATGATGTGATAAAAGAATCCTTACCCCACCGAATTCCTCGATAAGAAATTCGGAAAGTCCTGATAAATATTCAAGGGAGGCATCCGTGAGCTTACTATTATCTTCAGGAACAGAATAATCCCAAAGTTTACCCCGCGCGATAGCTTGACGCTCTTTGAGAGGTAACGTGTACCAGTGAGGTGGATAATCAAACCTGGCTTTGAACTCCGGAAGTTTTTTAATAGCAAAGAGGTCGTGGTTGCCAATAACCGACAAAGAGCAATTATCCCTCACCAACCGGATACATTCATCGGCATCCTGGATTTTGCCCGACCCATTGAAACCATGGTCATACCCAACAATATCACCCAGGGAGATCACCTGGTCGCAGCGCTCCTTCTCCATTACTCTCAGAACCTGTGTGAGAGAATTTACATCTTCATGGATATCTGACAGTATTCCGATTTTCATTACCCACTGATTAATGTGATAAAATTAACAATTTCACGGGAACCACATCCCGACTTCTCTGTTGATACATAAAAAGTTCTATTTTTGTATGCAGAAATTAAAATATGAAAAGATGAGAAAAATCCTCATTTTGACCATGATGGTTTGTTCCCTGGGAACAATTCTGGGTCAGAATAACATAAACCTCACCACCGGGTACATGTTCACCCACACAAGCGTAGCAGAATATAAGCGCCCAGATTATAATTACTACCTGCTCGATTACGTTACCATTGATCCAAATATAAACTCCTTTCATGCCTCCCTGAATGCAGACCTGGACCTGGGAAGCCGGTTTTTCTTTTCGACAGGACTACATTATCAGAAAATGGGTATCAAAACGATCAGTTTTACTGACACATTGAATGATTATTATTCATATTCGGCCAACCAGCACTACATTGGTTGGTCTCTTCTGTTGAAATACCATTATCAGTTCAGGGATAGCAAGTTCGGGATCTTTGCTGGTGTCGGCCCAAAGGTCGATTTTGCCGTTGGATACCTCAACATTGCTGAGCAGGCGCCATTTCGGGCGGCTAACTCCATGACACCCTTTGCACGGTTCAATACCATCGATTTCTCGATTGCAGTTGAAGCCGGAGTTACATACAAACTGGGACCGGGTTCTCTTATTGCGAAGCTCAACTACTACCAGGGATTGAGTGATGTATTACGGGATGATTATGTCGTTGGTAAAACCATATCATTCGGGGTGGATATCGGCTACTCGGTTAAGTTTTCACTATTTGCCAAAAACTCAAATGCAAAATAAATGCTACCACTACTGAATATATTGGTGATAGCTGCCATTTCATTTACCGGGATAGGCTGGCTCTCTGTGCTGACCATGTTAATTCCCCAACCTTTTCTTTAACTATTAATAAAAACTCTATGCTAAAACAAATCGTATCTATTCTTGGATTATTCCTGTTACTAAACAGCTTGATCATTTCTCAGGAAATTGTTCAATGGCGTGGTCCTGCCCGCGACGGAAAATATCCGGCAACCGGCTTAATGACAGCCTGGCCTGATTCTGGACCAACACTCCTCTGGCACGTTGAAGGGCTTGGCGACGGTCATGCTTCCGCAGTGGTAACACAAAATAAAATCTTTACTGCAGGAACCTTGGTGGATACCGGTTACATTTTTTGTTTCTCCCGGGATGGAAAACTTCTCTGGAAAGTTCCCTATGGACCTGATTGGATTGAGAGTTGGCCAGGAACGCGCAGCACACCTTTGTATGTGGATGGGAAGCTCTATATGGAGACGGCCTTCGGTATGCTTTTTTGTATGGATGCCACCGACGGGAAAAAGCTGTGGGAGGTTGATCTATTTAAGGATTACGATGGGGTTAATAATAAATGGGGTGTGACCGAGAACCTGCTCGTTGATGGGGATGTGATTTTCTGTACACCCGGTGGAAAAGAGAACAATGTCATCGCGCTTAACCGAAATACAGGAAAACTGATATGGTCCTGTGCCGGGTTGGGAGAGGCTAGTGCCTATTGTTCCCCACTTTTGATTAAACTTCCGAAACGAACACTTTTGGTGACGCAAACAGCAAGCTCTATTCTTGGTATCGACGCCAGGACAGGAACGTTGCTCTGGTCGCACCCTCAGCCAAATAAGTGGTCGGTGCATGCCAACACGCCCTATTTCAAGAATGGATACCTCTACTGTGTCTCCGGATACGGGCAGGGAGGTGTCCAACTGAAACTGGCCGCCGATGGATCAGCTAAACAGGAGATGTGGCGCAACACTTCGATTGATAACAGGATGGGTGGATTTGTTGTTCTTGGGGATAAAATTTACGGTTCCGATGATTCGAATAAAGGATGGTATTGTGTTGACTGGAAAACAGGTAAGAACATCCATGGAGAAAATATGATGGGAAGAGGTACCACCATTTGGGCTGATGGAATGCTTTATTGTTACAGCGACGTTGGCGAAATGGCACTGGTAAAACCCACTTCAGACGGGTTCACCAAAGTAAGTTCGTTTGAGGTTCCTTATGGCGAAGCCCAGCATTGGGCTCACCCCGCAATTGTTGACGGAATTCTATACATCCGTCACGGCGATGCGCTGATGGCTTATGATGTCGAAGAGGACTAACCAAAAAGCCATTATCTTTGTGATGTGACAGTAACAAAAAGACACCTGATAAAATATCTTCCGTATTTGTTTGTTGCGGTGGCTACCGGAGTAGTCGTATGGTGGCTCTTGTACAATCCGGTGAACTCTCTTTCACTGGCTGTTCCTGGCATGGATAACCGGACAAGCAAAGACCAGGTCACAGAGGTAGTCAATATCGGAGAGTTTTTTGAATACAGTGGTACAGCAGACCCGGTTCCGGGAACCCGCTGGCCCCGTTTCCGGGGAGCCGATCTCGACAATATCTGCAAAGAGAACATCCGGCTGATCGAGTCGTTTGGAACTTCCGGCCCGGAGATCCTCTGGACCCTGGAACTTGGGGAAGGACATGCGGCACCTGCTGTCTGGGACGGGAAACTTTACCTCCTCGATTACGATGAAACGAAAAAGCAGGATGCCTTGCGGTGCCTCTCCCTGAAAACAGGCGAAGAGTTATGGCGACGCTCCTACAATGTACATCTCAAAAGAAACCACGGACTTTCTCGAACGGTTCCGTCAGTTACCGAAAATTTTATTGTTACTATTGGCCCCAGGTGCCAGGTGATGTGTGTGGAGAGAACATCTGGTGATCTGCTGTGGGGGATTGACCTGGAGAAGGAATACGGCGTGGAGGTTCCATTTTGGTATACAGGCCAGTGCCCGCTGATCGTGGATGACACGGCCATCATCGCCGTTGGAGGCTCCTCGCTGATGATCGGAGTGGATTGCAGGAGCGGCACAGTAGCCTGGAAAACACCAAACCCGAACGGATGGAAGATGTCTCATGCATCGGTGATGCCGATGACCTTCAAGGGGAAGAAGATGTATATCTATCCTGCTATTGGAGGTGTTTGCGGAATTTCTGCCGAAGGAGATGACCGCGGAGAGATCCTTTGGGAAAATATGGAGTTTTCTCCATCGGTAGTGGCACCCTCACCTGTCGTTCTGGATAATGGCAGGATATTTCTCACTGCCGGATATGGATATGGGGGAGCCGTGATTCAGGTAAAGGAACAACGGGGAAAATTTTCTGCCGAGATCACACAGAAATATAAGCCAACCGAAGGACTTGCTTCCGAACAGCAGACGCCTGTATATTACAATGGGTACCTACTGGCTATCATGCCGAAAGATGGAGGTGGATTGCGCAATGAATTTGTTTCGTTTCATCCCGATGACTGCCGTAAAGTGGTGATGAGGAGCGGAAAAACGGACCGGTTTGGACTGGGTCCCTATATCATAGCAGATGGAAAATTCTTCATCCTGAATGACGACGGTGAACTGACCATTGCAAAACTTTCAACCAGTAAGTTTACTGTTCTTGACCGGAAGCGGATCATCGAAGGCCAGGACTCGTGGGGTCCCTTAGCCATCACCGGCGGGTATTTGCTGATGAGGGATTCAAAGGAGTTGGTTTGTATCGATATTAAAGCAAAGTAAGGAAACAAGAATGAAACAGCGAATCATACTAATTGCCTCACTGGTATTGCTCCTTGCGGTGATCGGCTTCATGGTATTTGATCTCTTTGTCTCCGAAAGTAATCGCTCGGATAACCCATATGATTACGGCCTTGCAGAGCTGCGTAAGCATGATTCAACCCAAGTCGACTACCAGGAAATTCAGCAGTTTCCTATCGGTTTATCTGAGATTTTTGGGATTGCTGCCGATCAATCCAACCGAATTTATGTGACAGGATCTGGTGGCGTTGAGATATACTCTGCCGAGGGAGTCCGGTTGTCAGTTTTCCCTTTTCAGGATACAGCATACTGCATAGCAATTTCACCGGACGGCGAGATAATTCTGGGGATGGAGGATCACCTCGAGTTTATGAGTCCAGATGGAGCGATCATAAGCCGGTGGGATCCGGAAAGTGAAAACTCCATCTTAACCAGTGTGGCCACCGACGGGAACGATATATTTGTAGCCGATGCCGGAGAAAAGATCGTTTACAGGTTCAACATGGATGGTGAACTATTAAATCGGATTGGTGAAAAGGATTCGATCAATGGAATTCCCGGTTTTGTGATTCCAAGCCCATATTTTGACCTGCAATTAGGCCGTGATGGTGAACTATGGGTAGTTAATTCGGGTCGTCACCTGTTTGAAGCTTTCCGTCCCGATGGGACATTGATCTCTACCTGGGGCAAAGCCTCCATGGATGTTGAGGGTTTCTGCGGATGCTGTAATCCGTCACATTTTGCAATTCTTGCTGATGGCTCGTTTGTGACGAGTGAAAAAGGGATCGAACGGGTCAAAATCTATCTGCCTTCCGGTGAATTCAGCTGTTTGGTGGCGGCACCCAACCAGTTTGAAGAAGGAACGCGCGGGATGGACCTGACCGTCGATTCAAACGGCCGAATTATAGTACTGGACCAATGGAGGCAACAGGTGAGAATATTTGTTCACAAAACAGAAGAGGATCATGAAAACCAATGATCATATGGCAGGGAGCAAGCTACCGCGTCGCCGGTTTTTTACCAAACTGATGCAGGGAGTTATAACGCTTGGGCTGGCGGGAACCGCCGGATATCTTTTGATGAAAGAGAAAAATGGCGAATCCTGCTCACTTGACTTTACCTGCACGCTTTGCGATAAAACAGCTCTCTGCGGACTTCCGGCAGCCGAATCCTATCGCAAATATGACCGGCTTAGGAAACAAAGGGAGAGAATCCAGGCGCAAGAGCAGCAGATGCTGAAAGAAAAGAGAGAGAGTAATAAATCGAATTAGGATATACGAACGTTAAGCAGGCATCTATCCTATGACTGAAGGCAAAGAAGAGAACAAAACCGGCAGGCGGGAATTCCTCCGAAAAGGTGTTCAGGCTTCTATTCTGGTTGCACTCGGAGGCGTTACCACTCTTACCGCCCGGAGAGCCGGCGGAGAAGAATATGTATGGCAGCTCGACCCATCAAAATGTACGCAATGCGGAAGGTGTGCCACAAGTTGTGTGATGTCGCCCTCTGCTGTAAAATGTGTTCACGTGTATGCGATGTGTGGTTATTGCGATCTCTGTGGTGGGTATTTCCTCCCGGAAACCAAGATATTGGACACTGCTGCCGAACATCAGCTTTGTCCCACAAAAGCACTCAAACGTACTTTCATTGAAGATCCGTTTTTTCAGTATACCATCGATGAAGATCTGTGCATCGGCTGCGGGAAGTGTGTGAAGGGATGCGGAGCTTTCGGAAATGGTTCACTTCAGCTGCAAGTGAGGCAAAACCTGTGTGATAACTGCAATGAATGCGCCATTGCCCGTGATTGTCCTTCCGATGCATACACCAGGGTTCCGTCAGTTAAACCCTACCTGCTGAATGGATTTGGAAAAGAGAAACTTGACATTACTTAAGAGAAGAATTCTGGTGAAGAAAGGAATCGCATTGGCAGTTTTGACCCTTCTGTTTGCCTGGCAAATAGGATCTGCCTATGCCATACAACGCTTTCCCAAACCGGAATTTGAATCGGGTTATGTCACTCCTGAAACGCTTCTCCCAACACCCAGAGCGGAAATCCTGGAGATAATGGATGTTGTGGTACTACTGTTAGCTCTCTCAGTAGTCACTTGGGCAGTACTTAAACGCCGCTCCCGGAACCTGGTTTTCTGGATATCCGTTTTTTCACTGGCTTACTTCGGTTTTTACAGACAGGGCTGTGTGTGTTCAATTGGTGCCATTCAAAACGTAACACTCGCACTATCTTCCGGGTCATATATCATCCCATGGACAGTCCTGGTGTTTTTCATGGCCCCTTTGGTTTTCACACTGGCATTTGGCAGGACCTTCTGTGCGGGGGTGTGTGCTTTTGGTGCTTTCCAAGACCTAATTTCCTGGAGACCAATAAAAATTGGCCCTCAACTTAATGCAGTACTTGGTGTGATACCATATATTTATCTGGGATTAGCCGTGTTATATGTTGCGACAAAAACCGATTTTATCATTTGCAGGTATGATCCCTTTGTTGGTATCTTTCGTTTTGAAGCCACTTTCGGCATGTTTCTCTTTGGAGGATTGCTTCTTCTCTCCGGAGTTTTCATTGCACGACCTTACTGCAGGTTTCTCTGTCCGTATGGCGTGTTGCTGAATTGGATAAGCCGTTTTTCAAAGTACCACATGACCATAACCCCATCGGTTTGTGTCCAGTGCCGGTTGTGTGAGGATTCATGTCCTTATGAATGCATCGAAAAACCGGTCACGGTGAAAAATCCGGAAAGCAGGCAAACGGTGGTAAAAAAATTCATCCTGGCGATCCTGTTGATTCCCTTTTTTATGCTGTTGGGAGGATGGACTGGATCGCAACTTCATGAGTCACTGGCGATGGTGAATGGAAAGGTTAGGATGGCAAACGAATTATTGCATCCCGAAAGAATTATAGGATTGACGGAATCAATTGAGATGACTGCTTTCAAGGCATCAGGGAAGCCGGTTTCGGAACTCTATGCTGAGGCAACAGCGATTATCAGGGAGTTTTATATCGGGGGATGGATAGTTGGAGGATTTCTGGGGCTGACGATTGGCGGATTGCTTGCCGGACGCCTGATAACGCGATACCGAACCGATTTTGAACCCAACAGGGGTACCTGCTTCAGTTGTGCCCGCTGCGTGGATTATTGCCCGATTAAATCTTGACATGTACAGATAACACTATGAAAGAGACGAAATCAAAGGATCAAACTATCCAGCTGCTGAGAACGATCGCTATCATCAGTGGAGTTGTAGCCTTTATTCTCTGTATTCTGATCATTGCCAATTACATCCAGGTGAAGCGTGTTGACCCGCTCAATACACCGGCTATGTCGGTACTGCTGGAACGGCTTAAAAGCGACCCCGGCAATGATGTGCTTCGTAACGAGATTCGCGAACTCGATCTCCTGTCGAGGAAAGCCTTTTTTACCAGCCAGTGGCAGATCCGAACAGGGGGTTATATTCTTCTTGTGTGCGTATTGATTGTGATCATCTGCATGAAATGGACCGAACTGATCCAGCCAAAAATTCCCCCACGCCCCGATCAGGTCCGCGAGAATTTTTGGGACCAGCGCCGGATCAATCAGCGCTGGATAATTTATACGGGAATTTTTCTTGTTCTGGGTTCGTTCATCCTGGCGTTCCTGACGTATTCCGAAATTGGAAAAACACTTCAGGATCAGGCCGCTTCATCAACATTGGTTTCAGATTCTGCTGCTTCAACTTCATCAGCGGGCCAGACTAATCAGTCCCTGTCTGATCAAATGACAGATGGATCTCAGACTCCTTCTGATCCACCAGATACCACTGCAATAATTCCTGATAACCAAACAGATAACAAGTCAGACAATTCAACTGTAACGGCATCTGATGGAAATCAGACACAATTTCCCTCCAGGCAGGAGATCCTGAGCAATTCGCTGACTTTCCGTGGCCCCGACGGGAATGGAGTGGTTTATGGGAATAACTTTCCGGTAAGCTGGAATGGCACAACCGGGGCTAATATAGTTTGGAAAGCGCAGATCAGGCTTCCTGGTTATAACTCACCGATTGTTTGGAAAGACAAGGTTTTCCTTTCGGGGGCAAGTGCCACCAAGCGGGAAGTTTATTGCTTCGATGCCACAACGGGAGAATTTGTTTGGCTTGCCGATGTGTCCACGGTTCAGGGAACGCCGGCAACAACACCAAAAGTTGACCGGGAAACCGGACTTGCAGCGCCTACCATGACAACCGACGGCCACCGGGTATATGCCATCTTTGCTACGGGCGACCTGGTTGCGCTGGACATGACAGGAAAAATCGTATGGTCGAAAAACCTGGGATTGCCGCAAAATCATTACGGACACTCGTCGTCCCTCATCATGTACCGAAACCTGCTTATCGTTCAATGGGATCAATCGAAAGGAGCCGGTGTTAAGGCCTTTGAAGGAGCAACCGGCGATTTGGTGTGGAATATTACCCGGGATGTAAGGGTTTCCTGGGCCTCACCGATCCTGGTCAATACAGGGAAGCAGATGGAGTTGATCCTTGCTGCCGATCCTATGGTGGCATCTTACGATCCGGCATCAGGCAAGGAATTCTGGAAATTGAATTGCATTTTCGGGGAGGTAGGACCTTCGGTAGCCTACGCCAGCGGAATGGTATTCGCTACAAACGAGTACGCAAAAACGGTTGCGATTAAGTTGGGATCACCGCCGCAAATAGCCTGGGAAACAACAGACTACATGTCAGATATTCCGAGCCCTGTAGCAAACGATAACTACCTGTTTCTGGTTACCAGTTATGGTGCAATTGTTTGTTATGATGCCAAAACCGGGGAGGAGTATTGGGTACATGAGGTGGATGAGAATACATATGCTTCGCCGGTGCTTGTTGATGGAAAGGTATATCAGCTGGATAAAGCTGGTGTGATGCACATTTTCAAGGCCGATAAGGTGTTCACTGCGGTTGGAGAACCGGCATTGGGGGAAGAATCGGTTTGTACACCTGCTTTTTCTAACGGAAGGATCTATATAAGAGGTGATCAAAATTTGTACTGTGTGGGGAAATGATGCTGAAAATCAGGTTTACCCCATCCCTGAAGGGAGCCTGATTTTCAGCAACTGCTCCCTTTAGGGTAGGGGTAAACAGTTGCTGAAAATAGAATAAATAGAGGATTGAATCAGAAAACGTGTCGGAGGATCAAGGAAATATAATCGAAGTTGTGGATCGGATTGTTGCCGAACAGGGACCATTCGTGGAAGCCGTGATCCCGATCCTGCAGGCTATTCAGGAGGCGTTTCATTTCCTCCCGGATGAAGCCCTTGAGCGGGTATGTGCCACCACCGCGATCTCTCCTTCCCGGATCACCGGAATTTCAACCTTTTACGGTCAGTTCAGGCATCGGCCGGCCGGAAAACATAGCATTAAAATTTGTACGGGAACCGCTTGCCACGTGAAAGGAGCCCTGCAAGTCTACGATGCATTCCGAAGGGAACTGAAGTTAAAGGGACTGGAAGATACTGACAGCCAGGGATTCTTTACAATTGAGAAGGTCGCCTGTTTGGGCTGCTGCACCATTGCTCCGGTCATTCGGATAGATTCGGTTACCTACGGACATGTATCTCCCGAAAAAGCAGGGGAGATTCTTCGGGATTTTCTGCTCAACAAGGCATCATTTGAAAAGGAAGGTAAACCAGTTGAAAGCAAGGGTCCCAATGGACAGGGTGAGATTCGGATTGGCCTGGGTTCCTGTTGTATTGCCAGCGGCAGCTCCGAGGTGAAGCTCGCTCTTGAAAAAACTCTGGCCGATGCCCATATCCATGTGGATGTGAAGCAGGTAGGCTGTGTGGGGATCTGTCACCAGGTACCTGTACTTGAAGTTGTAAAACCTGGAGAACCGACTGCCTATTACACAAAGATCAAGCCCGATGAGGTTAAAGATGTTGTGTTAAGCCACTTTCGACCTGAAGGCTTTTTCAACCGGATTCGGTCTGACGTGGTTGGTTTGTTTGAACAGTTTTTACGTGACGGCACTCCGTTGTCGGTGAAGCGTTACCTGGCAGAGGAACGCGACACTCCGGTGGCTGAATTTCTTGATCCGCAGATAAATATTGCCACTGAGAACCGTGGTATAGTACGCCCAACCGATCTGGAAGAGTACAAGCGTTCCGGCGGATTTGACGCACTGTCGAGATGCCTGATAGAGTTCACGCCGCAACAGGTGATTGATACAATCTCCGAAAGTGGCCTACGTGGACGTGGAGGTGCGGGGTTTCCAACAGGGAAAAAATGGCAGCTGGTGAAAGACCAGGAGGCATCTGTCAACTATGTGATCTGCAATGGGGATGAGGGTGATCCGGGGGCCTTTATGGACCGCATGATCCTTGAGTCATATCCGTATCGAGTTATCGAAGGGATGATCATTGCCGGATTTGCCACGGGAGCCTCAGAAGGGATTTTCTATATACGGGCTGAATACCCGCTTGCAGTTACCCGCGTGAACGAAGCCCTCGAAAAATGCCGGGAAGCGGGTTTTCTGGGCGATAACATTTTGGGTAGCGGATTCTCATTTCACATCCGGATTTTTGAAGGGGCCGGCGCGTTCGTCTGCGGCGAAGAAACTGCCCTGATCGCCTCTGTTGAAGGGAAGCGTGGGCTGCCCAGGATCAGGCCTCCTTTTCCTGCGATGATCGGATTAAACGGAAAACCTACGCTTGTCAACAACACCGAAACCTTCGCGTTCATCTCGTGGATCATCAGGCACGGGGCCGAAGCCTTTGCCCGTATTGGGATTAACGGCAGCAAGGGGACCAAGGTCTTTGCACTGGCAGGAAAGATTAACCGGGGAGGCCTGATAGAAGTTCCGATGGGGATGACCATCCGCAGGATTGTTGAGGAGATTGGTGGTGGAATCGCCGGAGGAAAGACGTTCAAGGCGGTCCAGATTGGCGGACCCTCAGGAGGATGCATCCCTGCCTCGCTGGCCGACCTGACGATCGATTTTGAAGGATTGATGGAGGTTGGTTCGATGATGGGATCGGGCGGTTTGGTCGTGCTCGATGAAACCGATTGCATGGTTGATATCGCTTACTACTTTCTCTCTTTCACCCAGAGCCAGTCGTGCGGAAGGTGCACCTTCTGCCGGATCGGAACACGAAGGATGCTGGAGTTGCTGGAGAAAATCCGAAACGGCAAATGTGTTCCTGAAGATCTCAAGACCCTTGAGCATCTCGCCTCTTCTACCAAACAGGGAAGCTTGTGTGGCCTGGGGAAAACGGCTCCCAACCCGGTAATCTCCACCCTGGTCTATTTCAGGGAGGAATATGAAGCCCACCTTCAGGGAAGGTGTCCGGCCGGAAAATGTGCCCCTCTGATCCGCTACAGTATTACGGATGCATGTATTGGTTGTACAAAATGCGCCCAGCAATGCCCTTCGGAGGCGATTGAATACAAACCGTTTGAAAAACACCTGATAGATCAGGAAAAGTGCATCAAATGCGACATTTGCCGTCAGGTATGTCCCGAAGATGCCATTTTGATCACCTGAAAATGAAAATAACAATTGACCATATAACCATTGATGTGGCTGAGGGGATGACTGTCATGCAGGCTGCTGAACTGGCTGGGATTAAAATCCCATCGATGTGCTACCTGCCGGGCCATACCAACCACCCCTCCTGCATGGTTTGTCTGGTCAAGGACCTCGATAAAAACAGCATGTTCCCCTCCTGCGCGATGCCTGTCGCAGAGGGAATGCACCTATCGGCCTCATCGGAAGAGGTAATAGTGGCCCGGAAAGAGGCGTTGGAGCTGCTGCTCAGCGACCATGTTGGGGATTGTGAAGCTCCGTGCCGCCTCTCCTGTCCGGCCTTCATGAACATCCCGCTGATGAACCGGCTCATCGCTGAAGATAAGATGGAAGAGGCACTTCATGTCGTGAGGGAGGAGATCGCTCTTCCCCTGGTTCTTGGTTACATCTGTCCGGCCCCCTGTGAGAAAGCCTGCCGCAGGAAAAGCATTGATCAGCCGGTTTCGGTTTGTTTATTGAAGCGCTATACCGCGATGGATGATGCGATCCTAAAAACAGGACTTGAAATGCCTCTTCACAAGAGTGGGAAACGGGTTGCCGTGATCGGCACCGGTCCGGCCGGACTTGCCGCCGCATTTTTTACCCTCAGGATGGGACATGCATGTGTTCTGTTTGATAAACAAGAGAAAGCCGGGGGGGGCGTTACGGTACAGCATTCCCGATGACCTTCTCCCAAAAGATATGCTCGATGCCGATCTTACATCCATTAAACTCCTTGGAGGAGAGTTCAGATTAAACTATCCTGTAACCACCGAGGTGTGGGAGAAGGAGATCCTTCCTGGTTTTGATGCCGTGATCGTGGCAACCGGCTTCAGGGAGGAGCATCCTATAGATGGATTTGGGCTTCCTGAACTGGAAACAGGATCAGTCATTCACAAGAAGAGTCTCTCTTCCGGTATTCCGGGTATATTTGGGTGTGGAAGTATTATTTCTGAACAATTGCTGGCTGTAAGATCTGTTGCCCAGGGAAAAAAAGCGGCGCTGGAAGCAGATGCCTATATGAACGGGAAACCGGAACCACGAAGGAACCTCCTGTTCAATTCGGCTTTTGGCCACCTGACTGAGGCCGAAAAGATTGAATACATGCAGGAGGCCTCATCGGCTGGCAGGACCGATCCCGGAAGGGGATACATGAGTGGATTTACCAGGGAGGAAGCGATCCTGGAAGCCCGGCGATGCATGCATTGCGACTGCCGGAAACCGGTAAGCTGCAAGTTGAGGCTTTATGCAGATGAATATGGAGCCAACAGGAGAAAGTTTGCAGCGGCAGAACGTAACCAACTTACCCGAAACCTCCAACACGAGATGGTCGTTTATGAGCCCGAAAAGTGCATCCGTTGCGGGTTATGCGTGGAGATAGCCGAAATGTCGGGCGAGTCGTTGGGTCTGGCTTTCGTTGGCAGGGGATTTGATGTTCGGATAAGCGTGCCTTTCAGCAAAACGATGCAGGAGGGATTGAAAAATGCAGCAAAAGCATGTGTGGTTGGTTGTCCGACAGGGGCGCTGGCTGTTAGGTAGGGTGGTAGGGAGGCAGGAAGGTAGGGGAGTGATGAAGGGATGATCGCCTGTACACGGGCTTCGGCGATTGAAAGGGGACGGAGGGATAAAAATGGATGAAAATTATGATGGATAACAAGGAGAATAGTTGGCGGTGGTTGCGCCATTGCCGCTTTGCAGTAAGCCTGGTGGTTTGTGTCATTTTATTGACCTTGGTTGTTTCAGAGGAGGTTAACAGCCAGACTGTTGGTCCTGATTGCTGGCCATCTTTCAGGGGAGATCCGCAACTTACCGGCTTGTCAAAGGCTGATGTGAAACCTCCGCTAAAACTTCTCTGGACATTTAAAACCGGAGATGTCATCAACTCATCCCCGGTGATATGTAAGAATTTGATCTTCTTTGGCTGCGACGACGGGTTTATCTATGCACTAAACCATGCCGGGAAACTTGCTTGGAAATTTGACGCAGGGACTTCGGTAGAGGCGGCCCCGTTGTTTCTGGATCAAACCGTTTATGTAGGTTCGCTCGAAGGGGTTCTCTATGCCCTGGATGCTGAATCCGGCATCCTGAAATGGAAATATGTCACAGAAGGTCAGATCTCCGGCTCCTCAAACTGGGCTTGGCTGGCCGACAAAAAGCGAAAGGAGATTCTTACGGGCAGCTATGACTACAGCCTCCACGCGGTAGATGCGGCGACGGGGAAGGTCCTTTGGAAATATGAATCCGACAATTTCATCAACGGAGCGGCGGCCATCGGTGGAAATATTGCTGTATTCGGGGGTTGCGACGGTTACCTTCACCTGGTGAACACACTTACGGGCAAGGCCCATGATACGATCGATATGGGAACCTATATTGCATCATCGGCTGCCATCAGCGGTGAAAAAGCCTGGTTTGGAAATTACGACGGGGAGTTCTTTTGCGTTGATCTAAAGCAGAAAAAAGTGCTCTGGAAAACCGGAGACGGAGGGCCATTCATCTCTTCTCCTGCGGTTAAAGGAGACCGGGTGGTAATTGGATCGCAGAATCGCTACCTCTATTGTTATCAAGCGAATACCGGCGAACTGCTATGGAAATTCAAAGCCCTGGGGAAGGTGGATGCCTCCCCGGTCATTACAGGAAACCTCGTTTTGGTTGCTTCATCCGACGGCCGGCTGCACCTGCTTGAACTTGACAGTGGCCGTGAGATGTGGGTATATGAAATCGGTAGTCAGATCACTGCCACACCGGCCATCACTTCGGGCATGATCCTCGTTGGAGCGCACGATGGAACCCTTTATGCCTTTGGACCATGAAGATAATACAGATAGTACCCGGTTTCGGAGGAACATTTTACTGTGGAAACTGCCTGCGCGACAGTGCCCTCGTAAAATCATTGCGCCAGGAAGGCCACGATGCGATTACAATTCCCTTGTATCTCCCATTAACCCTCAACCATGAAGAATACACCAACGATATTCCTGTTTTTTACGGAGCTGTAAACCTATACCTGAAACAGAACTACCCCTGGCTCAGAAATATGCCGATGTTTATTGAACGTCTTCTGAATTCAGGACCCATCCTCAGTTACGCGGCACACAAGGCAGGTTCAACCAGGGCTGAAGGGTTGGAGCAGATGACCGAATCAATGCTGCTTGGCAGTGAAGGGAACCAATGGAAAGAGCTCGAAGAACTGGTTGATTTTCTGAGAGGGGAGCAACCTGATATTGTCCATCTGTCGAATGCATTGCTGCTAGGATTAGCCAGGCGAATCAGGGAAGAACTACAGGTTCCGGTAATCTTTTCTCTTCAGGATGAGGATGTTTGGGTGGATGCCATGCGTGATGAATACAGGGAGCATATCTGGGAGCTGATAGCCGAGAAAGCAAAGGATGTAGATGGGTTCATGGCGGTCAGTCACTTTTACGCCGCCGTGATGCAGCAACGGATGAAGATACCCGATGAGAAGATCCATGTGGTTCATATCGGGGTGAATCCAGCTGCGTACATCCCATCCCGGCCAGCTACTGATCCACCGGCTATTGGATTTCTCTCCCGGATGAATGAGGAGAATGGGTTCGGGTTGCTGATAGATGCTTTTATTGAACTAAAACGGAATGATCGTTTTTCCTCTCTTCGGTTATATGCTACAGGAGGGATGACCGGGGATGATAAATCCTATGTTCGCAGGCAGGTTCAAAAGCTGAAACAGGCAAACCTCAACGGGCAGGTTGATATTCAGTATAACTTTCAGCAGAAGGAACTCGGTGAATTTTTTCAGAAAATCACACTCCTCTCCGTACCCGTTCTTAAAGGGGAGGCATTCGGACTTTATCAGCTCGAGGCACTGGCATCCGGCGTTCCACTGATTCAGCCTGCCCTTGGGGCCTTCCCCGAAATCATCGAAACAACCGGTGGCGGCGTTGTTTATCATCCCAACACGTCCACGGCACTTGCAGCGAAACTTGCTGAAATATTGGATTCACCCTCACAAATTGAACAGATGAGCCGCGATGGAATCGAAGCGGTGGTGAATCATTTTGACTGCAGGAAGTTGACCAGGAAAATGGTAGGAATCTATGAACAGATCATTGAAAGTAAACGATAACATCATGCTGGCAGAACTTCACCATATTTCAAAACACTATGATCACCCGGTCCTTAGCGAAATCTCCCTGTCCATTAGCCGAGGAGATACAATAGCTATCATTGGGCCTTCAGGTTCAGGGAAAAGCACGTTGCTAAATATCCTGGGGACACTCGATCATCCATCCTCCGGCAGGGTGATTCTGAATCATGAAGTCACAGAGAACCTGAACAATAACCAGCTTGCCGACATCCGAAACCATTTCATCGGATTTGTGTTCCAGCTTCATTACCTTCTTCCGCAGCTCACATTACTGGAGAATATCCTTCTTCCTCTTCTCCCCGAAAAGGATAGAGCTGCTGTTAAAACTGCTGAAAATCGGGCTTCCCGGCTTATTGATCGGGTTGGACTAACCAACAGGATTGACCATCTGCCAGGAGAACTCTCCGTGGGAGAGTGTCAGCGTGCTGCTGTGGTAAGGGCACTGATCAACAAGCCCGGTCTGTTGCTGGCAGATGAGCCAACCGGATCTCTGGATGAAGAAAATGCAAATGCCCTGGGAGCTCTGCTGGTCGAATTAAATCGCGAAGAGGAGATGGGCATGGTGGTAGTCACACACTCGATGGAACTTGCCAAACGGATGGAAGTGATCTATCGGCTTCATATGGGAAGACTTGACAAGATCGGGAAAGTATGAACCTAAGAACGCTGATCTTCAGTAATATTCTCTATTACCGACGGCCTTATCTGGCTGTGCTTGCAGGCGTGATGCTCAGTACGGCTGTGCTGACCGGTGCCTTGCTGGTTGGGGATTCGGTAAGGGGATCGCTTGGCAGGCTTACCGGATTGAGGTTGGGCAAGACACAATGGGCCATGCAACCGGGCGATCACTTTTTCAGGGCTGCACTGGCGAGCGATATTTCGGAGAAGCTGAACCATCACGTCATTCCCGTTTTACAACTGAGCGGAATTGGCATCAATACATTCACAGGCAACAGGCTTCAGGATATTCAGGTTGTGGGAATAGACAGTACTTTCAAGACCCTATGGACGAATGCGCCTGTTTTGCCGGAAGATGATGAGGTTGTTATCAGTGAAAACCTGGCTTCAGCGCTGGGTCTAAAGGTTGGCGATGCACTATTGATCCGGCTTCCACGGGTGGGCAGGGCACCTCAAAATGCTCCCTTTGTTGCCGATGAGGCACCACCCGCCTCGCTGCGCCTGACTATCATTGCAATTGCCGGAGAGGAGGAGATGGGACGTTTCAGCCTGAAGAGCAACCAGCGTGCTCCGTTCAATGCATTTGTATTCCTCGGCCAGCTCGCCTCGCGGGTGGGAATGGAGGGATCAGCCAACGTGCTTCTGGTACCGGGAAATGCAAGCCCGGAATTGCGTATCGAACAATTGGATAAAACCCTGAGTCAGGTCTGGAAGATGCCTGATGCCGGTATACGGATTGATCGGCTCGACGATACTGGATTATACCAGCTAACGAGCGACAGGATCTTCTTTGACAGCAAAACGGTTGAAGCGATCCTCGAAACCATTCCTGATGCCCGGCCAGTTCTGACCTACCTGGCAAATACACTCTCTTTTCGGGACCGAGAGACACCTTATTCGTTCGTATCGGCAGTAGATCACGGAGTATTGCCTGCTAATCTGTTACCCGGCGAGATCCTGGTTACTGATTGGCTGGCCGACGATCTTGGGATTCGTTGCGGCGACTCTTTGACTATGACCTATTTTGTGATGGGACCCCTCAGGCGATTGAAGGAAGAGAGTTTCAGGTTTCAGGTTTCAGGCATCATACCGTTAATGTCGGTACCTTTTGGTGAATCGATGATGCCCGATTTTCCGGGGATGAGTGATGCCGGCCAGTGTAGCGAATGGGAAACCGGTGCGCCGGTAGACCTGGATCGCATCCGCGACAAAGACGAGGCCTACTGGAACAGGTACCGGGGAACGCCGAAGGCATTCATTTCAATGGAAGATGGTAAACGACTGTGGACCAATCCGTTCGGCAACGTCACTTCATTCCGGCTACCGGATGCCGGCTGCCGGATACCGGATGCCGGATCCAGTGATCCAGTGATCCAGTCCTCCTCACGGCATGATCTACATATCGCGTCGACACCCCTTGATTCGATCATGATGGCCGGTCTGGATCCCTCCTGGTACCGGATGAATTTTCAGCCAGTGAAGGAACAGGGACTTCTGAACGCAGCCAATTCGACAGATTTTGGTGGACTCTTTCTTAGTCTCAGTTTTTTTCTCATTGCCTCTTCACTTCTCCTTACCGGGATGCTCTTCTCCTTGCATGCCCGGACCCGAATTTCGGAAGTTGGTCTGTTATCGGGGCTGGGATTCCCGAAGAGACTCATCCTCCGTATCCTGTTTTCAGAAGCTCTTTTGGTTGCCATTCCAGGAGTGATTCTGGGATCTGTTGCAGGAATTCTATATAACAAACTCATCCTTTTCGGGTTAAACACGTTCTGGCAGGATGCTGTAAGAACCTCGATGTTAACGATGGAGATGAATTTCTCATCCCTTGCAATTGGAGCGGCTTCCGGATTTCTACTGGCAGCCCTGGTTCTTTACCTCTCTTTCGGGGGACTGATGAGGCAAATTATCGCCGGTCTGGTAAAAGGAGATATTGCACCTGTATCAACTGGTATCAGGGGGCGAAAGAGGATCTGGCTGGTAACAGGAATTTTAGTGTTGGTTGTTGCGATT